>SXGU01340007.1_pt1 | contig 9992 bp, 10 predicted proteins | sample 3174531 | NCBI WGS metagenome assembly SXGU01 (sample SAMN11356863, study PRJNA531348) | freshwater metagenome | isolation source: freshwater sample F1-140 | place: China: Fuxian Lake, Yuxi | collected 2017-12-25 | reverse complement strand
GCTGCGCTCTATCCAGCTGAGCTACGGGCGCGGAACGGGGTATTCTACTCGATTGACGGATTAATTACGACAACATTGTTCTTAAATTTGCCAGATTGGCTTTGCCGCGTTCCTTGATGACTTCGGGACTGAGTTGTTTTTTGTTGACCCATTCCAGGTCATCGGCAGGCAGTTCATTTAAAAACCGGCTGGGTTCGCATTCGGATATTTCGCCGTAGCGTTTACGATGCGTGCAATAGCTGAAGGTGCAGGTCCGTTGGGCGCGGGTGATGCCGACGTAAGCCAGGCGGCGTTCTTCTTCTATGCCGTTGGTATTGCCGCCGATATCGTCACTTTCTATGCTGCTTTGATGCGGCAGTATGTTTTCTTCCATGCCGATCAGGAATACATGCGGAAATTCCAGTCCTTTCGCGGCATGCAGCGTCATCAGGCTGACCTGGTCGTTGACTTCTTCTTCCTGGCTTCTTTCCAGAATATCCATCAGCATGATTTTGGCGACGATCTCCGCCAAGGGCTTTTCTTCTTTTGTCGTCTCGGAAGCATTGCCCGCCAGCCGTTTAAGCCAGTCAATCAGCTCGATGACATTTTTCATTCGGCGCTCGGCTGATTCCTTGGTTTTGCTGTCTTCTCGTAGATACTGCTCGTAACCGATCTGGTTAATCATCTGCTCGATAACGGCAAAGGTATCGCCACGATCGATACGGTCGGCAGTATCGATAACCCAGTCGTGGAATTTTCTCAGGCGATGTATGGACTTTTCGGACAGTCGTTGAGCCAACCCCAGTTCGGTAGAGGCGGCGAACAGGCTGATATGCCGGTCATTGGCATAGCTGCCGAGTTTTTCCAGCGTGGTCGGGCCGATTTCCCGTTTCGGGGTGTTGATGACGCGCAAAAAGGCTGCATCATCATTGTGATTAACGAACAGGCGCAGGTAACCCAGGATGTCCTTGATTTCCGCATAGGCGAAAAACGATGTGCTGCCGCTGATAAAATAGGGGATGTTGTTTTCCCGGAGGCTTTTTTCGAACAGCCTCGATTGATGATTGCCGCGGTATAAAATTGCGTAGTCTTTATAGTTGCTGCCGGTCTTGAATTTATGATGAATAATTTCCGAAACGATCTGCTGGGCTTCTATCGCTTCATCCTTGTGGCTTAGCACTCGTAGCGGGTCGCCGTAACCCAGTTCACTCCACAGGCGTTTTTCAAAGGCGTGGGGATTATTGGCGATCAGGTGGTTGGCGACTTTCAGGATGCGTCCGGTCGAGCGGTAATTTTGCTCCAGCGTGATGACTTGCAGACGGGCGTAGTCTTTTTGCAATTGCGCCAGGTTTTCCGGTTGCGCGCCGCGCCAGGCGTAAATGGATTGGTCATCATCGCCGACCACGGTAAAGCGTCCGAGGTTTCCTGCAATTAGCCTGACCAGTTGGTATTGCGTGATATTGGTGTCCTGGTATTCATCGACCAGCAAATAACGAATTTTATTTTGCCATTTTTCCAGGATGTCCGGGTGTTGTTGAAACAGCAATACGGGCAATAAAATCAGGTCGTCGAAATCGACGGCATTATAGGCCTTCAGGCTGCGGGTATAGTCCATATAAAGATTTGCCGCTGGGTATTGCTCAACTGACGCGGTCTTTACGGACTGCTCCGGCGTGACAAAGGCGTTTTTCCATTGCCCGATCTGCCGGGCGTAAGTGTCGGCATGATCAATATCGCAATCTTTCGCGCCGTGGCTGATCAAGTTGCGTAACAGCGCGTGTTTATCCTGCTCGTCAAACAGCGTCAGCCCGGATTTATAACTGAGCGTTTTGTATTCGGCACGCAGAATATCCAGCCCGAGCGAGTGGAAAGTAGACACCCGAAGCCCGCGTATTTGCTTGTCGTCCAATAGCCTGGTGACACGGCTTTTCATTTCCCGCGCGGCTTTGTTGGTGAAGGTTACCGCCGCAATGTGCCGGGCCGGCAGGCCTTGCTTGACCAGGTAGGCAATCTTTTCGGTAATCACCCGCGTCTTGCCGCTGCCGGCGCCCGCCAGCACTAATAAGGGATGATCGATCGCTTTTACAGCGGCCTGTTGTTGGGGGTTTAATTTAGCCATTAATTAGGTTAACAAAATAAAAAAGTGTGCTGAAACGAGAGGCTGAGCGGTGGTCTATTAGTCCTTCCTGCTGGGAATTAATAGGCCTTGCAGGATTGTAGTGATTCAGTCCCCCTCTTTGAAAAAGAGGGGTTAGGGGAGATTTGATTAGATAAATCCCCCTCAATCCCCCTTTTTCAAAGGGGGAGATGAATAATTACTCAGAATTTGGGTTATAGTTTCACCTAAGAGTACAACGACTATTTAGCATCATGATTTCAATAATTCAACGCGTCACCACCGCCAAAGTCACCGTCAATAATCAGGATATAGGTAAAATCGATACCGGCATCATGGCGCTGGTCGCCGTGGAAAAAGACGATACCGAAAAAGACGCGGAGCGCCTGCTGGAACGCATACTTAACTATCGCATTTTTGCAGACGACAATGACCGCATGAACCTGAGTTTGAGGGATATTAACGGCGGCTTGTTGCTGGTTCCGCAATTTACGCTGGCGGCTGATACGCAGAAAGGCAATCGCCCCGGTTTTTCTTGTGCGGCGACTCCGGAACAAGGGCGGCAATTATTCGAATACCTGCAACAGTTTGCCGTAAAAAACTACCCGCATGTTCAATTTGGCCGGTTTGGCGCCGACATGCAGGTGGCACTTATAAATAACGGCCCGGTTACATTTACTCTGAGAACTGCGCATGCCGGCAGTATTTTACAAAAATAATATAATTATTCCTGCTACTGAGGATCGGCTGCATCGGTTTCCGGTTTCAGATTTTCCGGATCGGTTGTAGATGCGTCATCGCCATAATTAAACAGGTCGACGATGTCGTCCCAAATGGTTTCGTCAAGATCGCGCTTGGGTACGTCTACCGTTGTTTCAAGCGACGGCTTGATAACTGGAACCGCGCTGGGTTTCATATCGCCGCGTACGCCGACTATCTGATCATTCTCAAAAAATAAAGAAATCTCTTTCTGAACCTTGTCTTCATCCTCTTTGGGTTTATCCGAATAGATATAATCCCAGCGGTTTTTGTGAAAGGCGTCCACCAGCATTGGCGAGCCCATGATATAAAGTACCTGGCGTTTGTTCATGCCGGGTCTGAGCTGATCTACCATATTTTGATCGACGATATTTCCCTGCTGAATTTCCAGGGTATAAATAGGCAGATAGCTGAAAACGGTGGAGCAAGAGGCCAGCGTCAAGCTTACAGTGGCGATAAAAGTACGGGAGATTCGGCTCCGGGACAGACGTGAAAATAAAAACGGCTTACTCATTGATGAGACTGCGGAATGGTTAAAAATTAAAATCATACAGGATGTTAAAAGATTATCCTATAAAACTGTCATGCTCTTAATGCCTAAAAAGGCTACAATGTACCTATACTCCGCGCGGCCACCTTTGCAGATTTCTGTTCGGCCCTTTTATCCGATAGCGGCGTTGCGGAAACAGTTACATAGGATAACTATGCGCCTGTTTCCGCGCCTTGCTCTCGAATAAAACGGCTCGACCATAAATTCCGCAAAGGTGGCCGCGCGGAGTATAACAACAACAGCAAACCGTTGACACTACGGTTTAACCGGAGATTAATGTTGGAAACCCATGATTTAAGGAATGCAGGCCTCAAGGTGACGTTACCTCGGGTCAAGATTCTACAGATTTTAGAAAAGCAAATTGATGAACACCATTTAACCGCTGAAAAGGTTTATAAGATTCTGCTGAGCGAAGATGAAGAAATCGGCTTGGCCACAGTCTATCGTGTGTTGACCCAGTTTGAAGCCGCCGGTTTGGTAACTCGCCATCACTTTGAAGGCGGTAATTCGGTCTTTGAACTCGCCAAAGGCGATCACCATGATCACATACTTTGTATGAAATGCGGCAAAGTGGACGAATTTACCGATGAAGTGATTGAAACACGGCAACGAGAGATTGCGGCAAGACTGGGTTATGAATTAACCGATCACGGTCTTTATTTATACGGATTTTGTCCGCAATGCAGGAAATCCTGATTTTTTATTTACGCTTGAGACTGCATGTTTAAACCACTCATTTTTTATATCGGCCTGCGTTACACGCGAGCTAAACGCCGTACCCAATTCATTTCATTCATCACATTAACCTCTGTTCTGGGCATCGCTCTGGGCGTTACTGCGCTGATTACCGTGTTGTCGGTCATGAACGGCTTTGAAGCGGAACTTCGCGAGCGCATTCTCGGCATGACCTCTCATGCCACAATCACCGGACAATACGGCCAGTTGGATAACTGGCAGAATCTTGAGCAGAAAGTACAAGGCTATCCTCATGTGCAGGGCTCGGCGCCTTTCATTACCGGACAGGTCATGATAAACGCCGACCGGCGCGTTAGCGGTACCATGCTGAACGGGATTATGCCGGACTATGAAGCCAAGGTTTCCGATGTCGCCGGTAATATGAAGGAAGGCAAATTGTCGGATCTGGTTCCCGGCAGTTACGGCATTGTCTTGGGCAAGGAGTTGGCCAATTATCTCGGTGTCATGATAGGCGATAAAATTACCGTCATCAGTCCTCAGGTTAATTCGACGCCTGCCGGTATCGTGCCCAGAATGCGGCGCTTTACCGTGGTTGGCGTCTTTCAGGTGGGCATGTATGAATACGACCGCAATATGGCGATGATTCATATTGATGATGCCGCCAAACTGTTTCGACTGGAAAATGCGGTGTCGGGCCTTAGGGTCAAGCTCGATGATCTGTTTAATGCGCCGAAAATCAGCCTCGCGCTCGGCACAACTTTGGGTGAAGAATACCGGGTGAGCGACTGGACGCTGGCGCACAGCAACTTCTTTCGGGCCATCCAGACTGAAAAGACGGTGATGTTTATCATCTTGCTGTTAATCGTCGCGGTGGCGGCCTTCAATATTGTGTCCACGCTGGTGATGGTGGTTACCGACAAGCGCGGCGATATCGCCATTCTAAAAACCCAGGGCCTGACATCCGGTTCGGTCATGGGTATTTTTATGGTTTTGGGAACGATCATCGGCGTGTTCGGCACCCTGATGGGCACTTTCGGCGGTGTCATGCTGGCCCTGAATGTTGAAACCATCGTGCCTGCGATTGAAAGATTATTCCATGTGCAGTTTATGTCGGCGGATGTTTATTACATCAGTTCCGTACCGTCCAAACTGGTCTGGGCCGATGTCTATGCAATTGCCGGGATGGCTTTTTTATTGTCCCTGTTGGCGACCATTTATCCTGCCTGGCAGGCATCGAGAATAAACCCGGCGGAAGTGCTCAGATATGAATAATACCAATCTGAATAAAAACAGCATTCTACAATGCCGCCAATTGACCAAGCGTTATACCCAGGGCGGCCTTGATGTCGAGGTTTTGAAGGGGGTTAATTTAACCATAGGCGTTGGTGAGCGCGTCGCTATTATGGGCGCTTCAGGTTCCGGTAAAAGCACCTTGCTGCATTTGCTGGGCGGATTGGATAAACCCAGCGCCGGTGAAGTCATCCTGGACGGCGTCAGCGTCAATAACGTCAGCGCCGGAAAACTGGCCAAACTCAGGAACAAATCACTGGGCTTTATTTACCAGTCGCATCATTTATTAGGCGAATTCACCGTATTGGAAAATGTCGCGATGCCCCTGTTGATTGCTGGAGAATCCGTCAAACAGGCGCGCATTAGTGCCACCGCATTGCTGCAAAGGGTGGGCTTAAGTCATCGTATAGAGCACAAACCTGGAGAACTGTCGGGCGGAGAAAGACAGCGCGCCGCCGTAGCGAGGGCGTTAATCAACAAGCCGCATGTGGTCTTGGCCGATGAGCCGACCGGAAACCTGGACAGCAAGACCGCCGACCAGGTTTACCAGTTAATGCTGGAGTTGAACCAGGAACTGAATGTCAGTTTTCTGGTGGTGACCCATGATCATGAATTGGCTGCCAGAATGGGCAAGGTGCTGCACATGGAGGATGGGGTGATTGTCGGGTGACAAGGAACGGTTAGTAATGTGCATGAAATAACTTGGATAACTTGTCCCCTCTCCCTCAGGGAGAGGGCTAGGGAGAGGGAAATTGAATGCTCAAGTTATTTCATGAAAGTTATGAAGAGTTAACAGGACGCGCCCTGGAAATTGCGCCTGAGCTGGCAGAGTTGAATAATGTCGGCATAGGGCATGATGATTTACGCTTGCGGTTTTTTCATGAGGAATCGGTTCACCGGGCGGCGGTGTAATGACATCAACCTTTGCAATTCTCAAGCAAGCCGGATTAAAGATTAAGCTTTAAGTGAATACATTAAGAAATGTAGCCCGGATGAAGCTTGCGAAATCCAGGACGTTCGTATCTTCGATGACCCGCATTGCGCAAAGCTTAATGCGGGCTACGACCTGAAAGTCTTCAGTTCAATTTATTCAGCAGTGTTTTAACGCTCGTAGAGGTCCAATTAACTGCGTCTTTACAATGCTTTGCGTAATCTACGGCCTTAATGTCTGTATAAAGGCGGTTAATCAGGTCCCTATATATACGAGTGTTTTCCGATGTTTTGATGAGTGTATAGATTCGCTTAATCTCGCCGATACCTTTTTGCAGATAAGCGTTAGTTTGACTGGCGTTTTCCGGGGCAACGTAATCAGGATTGTTTCTTTGCATTCTTTCGGCCCATTTCTGCTTTATTTGATAAGCCCAGAAATAACGCATGCCGAAATAACCCGCCATAGAACTGGTAATCGCCATAATCAGGCAACCCAATAGAAAGGGTTCCCAGATATTGCCCAAACCCGACCAGATACCGTCTACTGAAAACACAAAATCCTCGGCAGGGGAGGGGCGATTCATAAACCACAAGCCGACCCGGTAGGCAAAATAAAATAAAGGCGGCATGGTGATCGGATTGGTTATCCAGACCAGCAACACCGAGATAGGCAGGTTTGCCCGCAAATAAAATGCTGCTATTGCCGCCATCGCCATTTGTGTCGGGCTCGGCACCCAGGCGAAAAAAAGACCGACGCCGAAAGCCATGGAAATCGAACGCCGGTTTAAATGCCAGAGATTGGGGTCGTGCAGTCTGTGACCCAGAAACTGGAGATTCTTGTGTTGTTTAATGAATTCAGGGTCAGGTATAAACCGTTGCATCATTTTTTCTATAAATTGTTTTGGCATCGTCGTTTACACAAAAGTTAATTAGTAATTTAAGTTTATCAGGTTTTAATCGTCTGAAAAAACGCCGGGAAACTCAATGGTTTTTTCCACACTGTCATTTTTAGCCGGACTTTTGCTGGTGCAACAGTTTTCTGTTCTGCCGGGTGTCGAATGGCTGCTGCCGGGTGGCGTTTTTGCTGGCATTATTGCATGGTTGCGCTGTTGGCGGTGTCTATTTTTTCTGCTCGGCGCAGGATGGGCGGTAGTGTATGCCACGCTGGCATTGTCCGATCGTCTCACTGAATCATTGGAAGGCATCGAACTACCGATCCAGGGCATTGTTGCCGGTTTGCCTGAGTCAGATGAAAGACGGGTGCGCTTTGATTTTATCGTCACCGGTTCGGCACAGCGTCTGCCCGCCAAACTCAGATTAAGCTGGTATAACCCGGATCAGCCGGTCAAGGCCGGTCAGCACTGGTCATGGACGGTGAAACTGAAGCGTCCGCACGGCAGCTTAAATCCCGGCGGATTTGACTACGAACGCTGGTTATATATCGAAGGCATCGGTGCAACCGGCTATGTGCGGCCCTATCCGAAACCGATGTTACTGAGCCGCGAGCCAATCTGGCGCAGTGTATCGGTGTTACGACAGGACATCAGCGACCGGCTGTCGTCGGAACTTCGCAACAGTAAAAATATCGCCCTGATAAAAGCATTGACCATCGGTGACGGTAACAACATCACGCGGAATCAATGGGAGGTTTTTCGAAAAACCGGCACCACGCATCTGGTGGTGATTTCCGGTTCGCATATCGGTCTGGTGGCGGGGCTGGTGTATTTTCTGGTTTTGAAATTATGGGCGCGAACGGGGATGTTGTCGTGGTCGCCGCAAAAAGTCGCCGCAACTACGGCCATGTTTGCTGCGGTTTTTTATGCAGGGCTGGCGGGTTTTTCCGTGCCGACGCAACGCGCGGTCATTATGCTGGCCATTGTCATGCTGGCGATCATTCGGCAACGCAATGTCCGTCCCTTTAATACTTTGGCGATTGCGATGTTTGCGGTGCTGGTGCTGGAACCTCCGGCGGTTTTGTCGGCGGGTTTTTGGCTGTCATTTTTGGCTGTCGGCCTGATTGTTTACAGCGTTGCCGGTCGCCTGGGCAAGCCCGCTTATTTGTTCGCGCTGATAAAGCTGAATTGGGTCACTTCGGTAGGATTGTCGCCGTTGCTGTTATTGTTTTTTCAGCAGGTTTCGTTGATCTCGCCGCTGGCTAACTTGTGTGCCGTGCCGATTATCAGCTTTCTGGTGGTGCCCTTGTCGTTAGTGGCTATTGTGCTGATGTGGGTTGCGCCGCTGCCAGCAGGTGTGCTGTTTAGTGTGGTTGATACGATGTTGCAAGGTTTGTGGCGGCTATTGGCCTGGTTGGCCGAATTGCCGTTAGCCACCGTCAATCATGCCCAGCCTTCGATCTGGGCATTGGTTTTTGCGGTACCTGGTATTGTGATCATGCTGGCTCCGTCGGGAATGCCGGCCCGCTGGTTAAGCCTCGTGATGTTTTTGCCCTTGGTCTTTACCGAGGCAAAAAAACCGGAGACCGGTGAGATTAATCTGACGCTGCTGGATGTCGGCCAGGGATTGTCGGTAGTCGTGCAAACTGCAAACCACAGTCTTGTCTATGATACCGGCGCGAAATTTTCTGCCGACAGCGATAGCGGGCAGAGTGTGATATTGCCTTATCTGCACAGGCAAGGGCTGGAAAAAATTGACATGCTCATTATCAGCCACGGCGATAATGATCATATAGGCGGTGCGGAATCCGTACTGCGCGGCTTGCCGGTTGAAAAGGTACTGACCAGCGTTCCCAATCAGTTAAGCGCCTATTCGCCGGTTGTTTGTAAAGCCGGACAATCCTGGCGTTGGGATGCAGTGACATTCACGATATTATCGCCGCAGCAGTTGTTTGATGCAGAAAACGATAATTCCTGTGTGCTGAAAATTGACTCGGCCAGCGGTGCTGTATTGCTGACGGGGGATATAGAAGCAACGGCTGAGTCGTGGTTAGCCAAAAACTACGTCGAGAAATTAAAAGCACGCGTATTAATTGCTCCGCATCACGGCAGTAAAACCTCGTCATCCGCCGTCTTTCTGCAAGCTGTTCAGCCCGATCTTATCTTGATTCCGGCAGGTTATCGGAATCCTTTCGGTCATCCGCACCACGATGTACTTGCGCGCTATCGAGATATAGACGCCAAGTGGTTAAGCAGCGCTGACTGCGGAGCGATTCAGGTTAATGTGCGGAGAAACGCATTGGAAATGGAAAACATGCGTGTTAATGAAGGCAAATACTTCAATGATAGGGCAAAGGTCGGAATGTGTTAACGCTGTATAATCTTTAATAAAAATCTCATTATATAACCGACATTCCGCACCCCTGTTACCCGGAATTAGCATATAAGCGAATATAACGCTCGCCGAGTAACTTCAGTAGTAGATGGTGGTATTCGTTGCAATTCAGTATAACTTCTCGGTAACGGTCAATTAACAGCACATGGATGCCGGCGAAAAATTGAAACACCCAGCGTGCATTAGGCTTTGCGGAAGTGGTTCCCAGTTGGGTGGGGAACGTTTGTTGGTGCTGCTGGAGGGTTTGCCGAATGCGGTGCTCCAGAGCCCCGTAGATTAAAAGACAGAGGGTCATGATCACCATGAGTGCCATAATGCGCTTCGGCGACTTGAGAAACAGGGTATTCGCCATGAACCAGGGATCCTTCAAAAAACGAAAGCCGC
>SXGU01263685.1_pt1 | contig 9992 bp, 12 predicted proteins | sample 3174531 | NCBI WGS metagenome assembly SXGU01 (sample SAMN11356863, study PRJNA531348) | freshwater metagenome | isolation source: freshwater sample F1-140 | place: China: Fuxian Lake, Yuxi | collected 2017-12-25 | reverse complement strand
GGAGGTCAGAACGCCGCTGGATTTGAAACCGACAGGCAAACCGTGAGAACATCCGTGCTGGCAAACTATGCCTCTTGGGGAGCGGATGGCGTGGTTGACTTTGCAGGAAACACCATAATCGGGGATGCAGCCGACGCTGACAACACCACCTACTACGGCGACAAAATCCACCCAACCGCTGCGGGTCATGCAATCATGGCGCAGGTGCTTGTGGCCGCAATTCGCGCTTTGGGATGAAATCACTTCTAGCACTCTCCGTAGCCATCGCCTCATGCACCCATGAGACAGCGCCGTAACAAGACAACGCCATGACCCCCCACGACGCCGCCACCCTGATTACCGCGATCACGACCGCAGTGGTCGCGATCAGCGGGGTTGTGAAATGGCTCATCACCCGCAGCGAGAAGAAGATGACCGCACTGGTCAGCACGACTCGTGCGGATCTGCTTCGGGCAATCGCTCACAATGTGGAACGACAGTTTGAGGGAATGGACAAGGCGACCTACGTGACACTCGACTACCGGATGGACGGTGATGTTTCGTGCCTCTATATCCCAATCGCCTACAACCGGGTCACCGAGTGCCTGCAAGGCATGCGTCTGCAACTCGTGGACAATTCACCCGAGGAGACGGTGTATTCGATCAGCACGCTCGGTCACCACGCCCCGATTCGTCTGCACTGGCACTATCACGAAGAGATGGAGTTGGTGCAGGTCATCCGGGGAACCGTGGTTGATGTCAGCACGGGACGCCGCTACACGGCAGGCGAAGTCTGGATCATCGAACCCGGCATCCGCCACATCGCGGACTTCGATGCTGCCTACGTTCTTTGCACCGTTCGCCCACCCCTTCCGTTCGCTTCACAACGTCCGATGAACCTCGACGGAATCGTTGGGGTTTACGACTCAACCGCACCTAAGTAAATGCGCGCAGTGGTCCTGTTCCAAGGTTTTACGGAATCCGAGCATAGTGCTACCGGAACCGAGGATCTGTATTTCAAGATCGTCCGCCAGTTCTCAAACGAGAACATCACGACGTATCAACCGCGTCAGTGGAACACGAACCTCGAAAATCTGCTCGACCAACTGATCCGTCAGCGGATTCACGATGTCATTGTCATCGGTTACTCGTGGGGTGGCGGATTCACATCGCAGAAGTTCGCGGAGATGGCTCCCGATTGGGGTATCCGTATTCCGCTGATGCTTCTCTGCGATCCGGTGTATCGACCCCGCTGGATGCCCGCGTGGATGGGTGCGAACCCACTGTGCATCGGCAGTCTCACACGGAGCGCGAAAATCAAGATCCCCGAGAGCGTTCGCCGCGTGTGCTGGGTTCGCCAGAAATGCAGCATCCCGGCAGGGCACGATCTCGTCGCGGAGAACCCCGGCACCCGCATCGAGGCAGGTCGGGTTCTCGAATACGCCCACACGTCCATCGACTCAGCCCCTCAGTGGTTCTCGATGGTCAGAAACGAACTGGAGTTCGAGCTTCGACCGAAAGCATGAAAGGATTCCTCCTGCTGATCCTGTGGTTCATCCTGTGGATGTGGTTCATTCGAGGATGCGAGGGTGCGGAAGTGAGACTCCACTGGTCTGCAAACCCAACCAGTGAGAATGTCTCTGAATACCGGATCTACCGCGACACAACTCTGATCGCCACCAGCACCGGAAACAGTATTACCGTCAACCTGAATCCGGGCGACACGGTGTATCTGGTAGCATTCAACGGGCAGGAATCCGAGCCGTCCGACCCGCTCACCATCCCGCCTCCGGTGCGGGTAATCCTGTGGAGATCGACGAATATGGTGGACAAGACGCCCGTTGCAGAGTTCTATTTCGACCGGAAGGACCGTGAGTTCTTCAGTCTATCCATCGAAACACCATGAAAGTCACATTCGCCGTTCTGAAAGGCGTGGCCCTCGCGGTCGCGGTCATCATTCTCACCGGATGCGCCCGCACCACCCTCTACCTCAATGGGGAGAAAATCGCGGTGTTTCAGGGCGATATGCGCAACACCAGTTACGCGATGTCCGCAGGTGGGGATGTCCGATGGACAGCCGATTCTGTGGATCATTCAAAAGCCACTCTCGCACAGGGAACCGCCGCAGCAGGTAAACTCCAATCCGCAGGTGCCGCTATCGCGGCTTCCGGCATCACCATGCTACTGAAATGAACATCATTCTCGACCCCGGACACGGGATGTCCAATCGCAAGCAGGGCGTGTATGACCCCGGTGCCGAATCCGATGGAATCACCGAAGCGGAGATCGCACTCGAATGGGCGAACGAACTCCGGGCAATCCTGAAAAAGCGCGGAGCGAACGTCGTTCGGACTCGCGTGGACGCGAAAGACCCGGCACCCGTTGGTGAGCGTGCAGCTATCGCCCGACGCTACAAAGGCGACATCATGCTTTCGATTCACTGCAATGCAGCGACCGGAACCGCCAGCGGGACGGAGACGTTCTATCGTGGCGCACAGAACAAGGCACAGGCGAAGGAATTGAACAATGCCGTCGTGGATGCCCTCGGAACCAGAGACCGAGGTGTGAAGACCGAATCCGAGTCGCAGCATACCCGCCTCGCAGTGATGTCCTTCCAGCCGTGCTTCCTGATTGAGATCGGATTCATCGACAACGAGCATGACAGACGGCTCATCACGGACCCGGAACGCCGGAAAGCTGCGTGTGAAGCTCTCGCGGACGTTCTCATTTCGGATTGATTCGGATTTACACCGGGGCTGCGATAAGGTAACAGTCACCCATGGCTACGAACGAAAGAACCCGAGTCAAGCTATTTCCGACGGCGAAGGCGACCGACGTTTTGTTCTACGTCGAATGCACGAACGTCCTCCCGAAGAACAAAAACCCGGAATACGGGTCCACATATCGGGATTGCTTCCCACATGCTCCCGAGGATTTCCCGAATCACAAGCTCGTTTTCATCACCCCTGCGGACGACACCGGAAAGCAGAAGTGGTATTTCGCGGCCGACCGTGAAGCGCAGGACGACTACAATTTCGCATTCTCGGATGCCGACATCGGCGGGGTGAAGTTCAAATCGGTCGAACGGACGTACGTGATTCTGCGTTCGGCGTTCAACCCGGATTCCCCGGCGATGGGAACTTCGATGCTTGACACCCCGGAGTCCATGTTCGGAACCGGGACGGGAACACCGAAGGTCATCACGGACTACGTCCTCGCGGAGCGGGTCATGGGTTCCACGCCCGAGAAGGAACTGAACTCACTCTACGTTTTCGAGAAACGCACGTTCCTGAAACGCACGTCGGTTCGCCAGATCGGGTCGGACCCACTGAACGGGCTTCCGCTGTCCAGCACCACCACCCTGCACTACGCCACGGAGGTTGTGACCGGAACCACCACTGCCGAGCAGCTTTTCGCGGCACCGACGAACACGTATTGGGGTTTGCAAAGCACCGGATACAAACGTGAAGGGAAGCAACTTTCGTCCTCATGGTATCTGATCGAGTCGTCGCAGGTCGTCGGAGGCACGATGTCGGGTGGTGGGGTTCTCACGGTTCACAGCTACACATCGAACGACCCGTATTATTGGCCCCCGGTTCTCGATCAGTATGAACTTCTCGATTGGGAACGCAAGGATGGGGGATTTGACCGATACCCCGCTATTCGATTCAGCCCTGAAGGATACAACGGACCATGTATCACCACAATCACGCGGACGTGGGCGGTCTCTCCGTTCACGATTCCGGTTGTCGAGCAGATGAAGCCAACGAGAATGTATTACGCGTCACCGTTCTTCACGTTAAACATCCCCGAGTGTCTCCATACGAAGATGAGCGTTGAATGCGACATCGGAACCACAGATCCGGTGTATGCTGAGAATGTGGGGTCTAAACGGTGGTTTGCCGCAACGAATTTCACGGTGTGGCCCGACACTATCACGGCATACGACGATCAGGAACCTTACCGGGGCGGATTCCTGCGAACGACCAAGGTGGTGACTAAACCGACAGTGCCGACACAAGTAAACTGGACAACCGGAGCATGAACGAGCCGACACCACTTCAGAAGCTCGTCGAGCCGTTTTCGACACCGAATCTCGAAGCCCCACCAATCCGGTCGTATTTGCCCCCGATCTATGGTCCGGGCGTTCGTGAGCCACAGGAAACGATTCAGATCAGGAACCCCCGAGCGACGGCGTCCACGACGACCGTTTCAGGGGCGTTCTACTCAAAATACAATGACGATGACGGTAATACGTGGTTGCAGGGTGGGCAGGTGAAAAGCGGAAGCGGGAATTTTACCATCGCGGATCTTATGGTGATCGACGCGTCAACAGGTATCGTCGCGGACGAGAACGACATCCTCGTTCTCGAAGTCACGGTCACCGGATACGTCGTCGATGGAGTGCTGCTCGCAGGACTCACGGCAACCAATGCAGATTACGTCACGCCCTACGTCGGCACGGTGTCCGATGACACGCTGCCAACAGTATCCGCACCCACAGGACGCAAGGTCTATATCGAGATCGGTCGCTGGTCTGCCACGGATTTCCACCCTGCCGATGTGGGGAACATCCGAATCGCGTTCTGCCCCGGAGCTTATCAAATCACCCGCTACTGATGTCTGAGATCGAAACGATTGACACATGGAACGCCCGACTCGCTCCCGGACTCTGGGTGGACTCGAATACCAGCGATTCGACGGAAGCCGAAGCAGGGGACTGCGGGTGTTGTCTCATGCCGAAGTGCTGCCCGCCCCAACTCGAATGCCAGAGCGGATCTGCATACGTGTCCTTCGAGGGACACCTGATCTTCGGGGAAAGCTGGGACTCCGTCGATGGTCCTGAATGGGAGCGGACGAGGTATCTTAAGAAGAACATCCGTCATGTTGGTGACAGCCAGACCACAACAGGAACCTACATGAACGATGAGGAAGATCCTCCGGTGGAGGTTACCTATACCACCGAGACCATCACGGCATCGCAGTTCTTCCAGACTTCCTACGAGTATTCACAAGCGTTCTCGGCAAGAATGAACTCGTGGTGCATTTCATCGGCTACCGAGCTGACCGAAACGTGTGAAATTGGCGGCACTCAAGAAATTAGTCAAAACTTGGTTGTTCACGATGGGGATCAGTATTACGTCTATGAGGGGCACAGCCAATCACGGGTGTATTCCACGGCAGATGGAGACGAGACGCCCGCGCACATCGCATGGAGAGCGGAATCGGACGCCTGGACAGACCTGTATACCAATCAGGAAGGATTCGATGCCGCACTCGCCGAATGGGAGTCCGCTACCGCAACATACGATGCGTGGACAACCGCAAGAGATGCGTGGGTCAATGAAGATCCTGATAACCGGAATCCAGAAGACTACCCGGAACCCGAACCAGACCAACCCGGAGACAGGCCGATAGAACTTAGTAATGAGCCAACTGCGTATTTTGGACAGTGCGATGTGAAGTGCGTCACAACTGACACCTATTGGAACTGGAACTACACGACCCATTCTCGTGAGTTCGACTCCACAAACACCTACACGATATACCAAAGCAACATTGATGGCCCTTCACATTTGGACGTTACCTACGAAACCCCGGTGACATACGCGGACTTTTTTGTTCTCGCAAGCGCGTGGGTGGAAGCCAACCGGGACGAGTTCTTCACCAAGATCGACTCCAGCGGATCGGATGCATGCCCGTCCGATACCAACTGCTACGCAGAAAACGCCGAAGGCACCGGATCGCTGACATCGAGGTTTTTTCGTTACAGGTGGAAGCTCAACAAATGCTGCGGACTCTACGCCGGTCTCGCGTGGCTGCAAGTTTACTACCCAAAGGCATTCATTGACTGGCTGGCTGCCGAGCTTGCATCATCGGACCACACCGAGCCTCCAATCCTGCCCACCACCTCCAACAAGGTCTGGGAGTGGGAAGGTCTGACGCGGAATCCCGAATGCGACAACTCGGATTCTGCGGACTCGGTCATTGGACCGAACGACCCCGGATTCGATCCGTTCGACGACGATTCACGGTGGTCTCCTTGGTCCCTTGTGGTCACCGTGCCCATGGGCGAGTTCGGACGTGTTCACCTGCGGAACCTCTACATGTCGTGCTACCGTTCGATCTACGGGACGAAGCCCGACTTCATCCCCCTCTATGGAACGTATGACCCCAGCGACCTCGATGGAATACCGTGATCCTTTCTCCCCGTCACTGTGGCCCGGAGTAACTTTCACGCCACCTGAGATCGAGCTTCTCGATCCTCTTCCGGTCGTCCAGATGACACCGAATCCGCACAGCACGCGAGGCGTGTCCGGGTGCGCCATGTGCGGCGGAAATGCGAAAATCCCGGAAGGTCCATTCAGACTCCTGAGTCGGGTATCAGTCCCGTCACTCGGGTCGGTCGAGGTGTGGACATTCCAATACGACGGCGTCTGGTATGCCGACGAGTTCCTTGAAACCGTGCGTGCGTGGGCACGACGCCACGGGTATCGTCTGCGGACGATGAGGGCTTCGGAGTTCGAGGAACCCTACACGTTGAAGCAGGACATGCTGCGGCAGTGCGAAGCGGACTGGTTCGTATTCGTCGATTCCGATTGCTACGTCCACCCGGACGCCCCGTCGATCTTCGAGGGAATCACCGAACCCGGAATGTGGGGAACACTCGATGGTGGACTTTTCGTGACCAGCAGGAACCCGGTGACATCACACGAAATCCCCGAACGCTGGAACGCCACGAAATCGCCCGCATGGATGTTCAGGATTACCGGACATCGGAAGGAACGGAGAATGCTCGAACTGCGAAATGCAGGGCTGATCCCCGACGAGATCCGGCAGAACGCCACGGTCGCTGAGATTCCGGACTTCGGGAAAGGTGCTGTCGTGTGGCCGTATCTCTCGACTTCGGAAGAGTGGGGCGAACTACGTCACTCGTATCGCTCGGTTCGGAAATTCTGGTCAGAACAGGAATGGACATTCGTGCTGATCGGAGACAGCAAGCCCGATTGGTGGACCGACGAGTTTATCAGCCTATCGCGATACGAAGATGCGTTATGGTCCGGTGTCCAGTGTGCGGAGCGGGTTCTCTGGATGAATGACGACATTTTCATGCTGGCACCGCAGTCCCCGGAGACGTTCGCAGAAGCTCGGGAAATGGGCGACATGACAGCACGCCTCGGGGCGACGATGGTGGCGCAGAACTCGTGGCGTCGGGGTCTGGGACAGGTTCTCATGCGACTCCACCATCACGGGAAACCATGCAGGAATTTCAGCACCCATACGCCGTATCTATACGAACGCGTGAAAGCTCGTGAGATCCTCGACCGCTTCGGATGCTTTCATAAAATCCCGTTTGAGACGGCGTATCATAATTGGCACGAAACCCCGTGGAAGGCTTGCACCGAGAAGGCGAAAAGCCCGAGCGACATGGCGGGAAAACTCTGGATCAATCCTTCGTTCCGGCAGGTGACCCCGGAATTTATTGCGAAATTGCCTTGACGGCGACCTTGACGGGACACCGCAAAATCTGCACAGTCCTCGTATGAAAACACTGAGCAACCTCAATCTTTGTCATGTGATGGGGCAGAACTCATTCGTTCGCACCACCGAGGATAACGAGGTCCACACGCCACATGTTGAGATTGACGGAATCCCGGCGAACCACATCGACGCATTCTCGCGCATCCGGGTTTCTGCTCCGTCGTATCGCTTCGACTCGCAGTTCACCTACCAGATCGACTCAGACCTGTGGGATACGGCGACCATATCCGGCACCGGATCGGTTACCTACGATTCGACGAATCGCTGTGCGGTCGTTTCGTCTGATTCAGGTGTCGCGGGTCACAATGTGATCCAGTCGCACTACCACGCGCCTTACACGCCCGGTCGCTCGCAGCTTGCGATTCTCACGTTCTGCTTCGGTGCCAGTCTGACGACGGCAGGCGAGGAGCGCGGAGTAGGATACTACGACGGCACGAATGGCGTGTATCTGGTGCAGAAATCCACGGGTGTCCATCTCGGGTTGGATTCATCCACCGCGAATGGGGATGAATTGATCGCACAGGCGTCGTGGAACGTGGACCCGATGAACGGAACCGGACCATCAGGACTCACGCTTGATCTCACGAAAACGCAGATTCTTGTGATCTCGCTGCAAGCCCTGTATGCGGGGCGCGTGACAGTCGGCTTCGACATCGAAGGGACCATTTACCCCATTCACATTTTCGATCACTCAAACATGTCCCCACACCCTTATATCGGGCAGGCGTCGCTCCCTGTGCGGTATTGGACGAAATCCGCAGTTGCCAGTGCTGCCGACGTGACGATGGACGCGATCTGTGCGTCCGTGATTTCGGAAGGAGGAGCCATATTGCAGGATATGCAGGGACGCCCGTTCGCGTCATACGGAACACTGTCGAATGCAGCGAGTGGCACCATTCTCGTGATCCGGTGCAAGCAGCAACTCAATTCGATCAACCAGAACGCCATCGTGGCACCGACGGACATCAATGTCACCGTGGGAGATGCTGCGTGCTGGATCGAGATTCGCAGGAACGCCACGGTGTCCGCAGGGACGTTTACCAGCGTGGATGCGTCGTCCACAGTCGAAGAATCTTTCGCAGGAAATGTTGGAACCGACCCTGTTGTGACAGCCGGAACGGGCGTTTTGATTGATAAGTTCTACGTTTCCGCCACGGCGTCAACTCGGGCGTCTTCCGCAGCAGGACTTCTCGGGAAAGTTCTCCTCTCGTATTCGCACCTCCTCGGTGCGGGAGACACACTCTCCGTGATCTACAACGGAGGTGGTGCCACCACTGACGTTTTCGCATCGCTGAAATGGAAGGAAATTCGCTAATACTGACGAAAAGTATTGACGGGCATTCCTACATTCTTACAATGCGCGGCACCATGAACCACGAAATCATCGACGACGGAGGGCCAGCATTTCCATTCGAGCATAGGTTTGGAGACCAGACAGCAAAACGCGGAGAAGGTATGTCCCTTCGTGACTGGCTCGCTCAGAATGCGAGTGAAGCAGATGTCGAGGAAATGCGCTACGGTGATCGGGATTATCGAGGTTGTAGAAGCACACAATACTCGCGACAAGAAGCTCGCTATCGTCACGCCGACGCCATGCTCAAAGCCAGAAAATCGAAACCATGACCACCGACATTTTCATCAAGACCCACCCCGGCGACGCGGCGTATCACGTCCACTGCCTCCGGTCCATCGAGAAGTTCTGCAAGGGCTTCCGGGACACGGTCGTCGTGGACACAGGAACCCACCCACGCGGGTATCTGGAGCAGCAAATCGTGAAGCTGCATGCCGACACCTACACGGACGCCGATCTGATCCTCGTCACGGACAGCGACACGCTGTTCACGGAACACGTCACCCCGGAGTCCTTCATGCGCGACGGCAAGCCAATCTGGTATATGACTCCGTGGAACGACGAGATGCTGCGAAACCCCGGCACGAAGGCTTGGTTCGACGTGATGTCCTCGTTCTTCGGTGAGCCGCCACCCGCAGAATTCATGCGTAGACAGCCTTTCATGTTCCCGCGTGAAGTGCTTCCGTCCCTGCGGGAATACTGCTTCACGAAGTTCGGGAAGACCATCACGGACTACGTTTACGACGCAGGCACATTCTCTGAATGGAATGTTCTTGGTCTGTTCTGCTGGCTGAATTTCCGGGACTCGTTTTACTGGATGGACACGACGATTGAGTGTCCGCCACCACTGGTCCGTCAGTTCTGGAGTCACGCGCCACTGGCGCAGAGCATCACTGAAATCGAAAGCATCCTGAAATGAACACACCTCCCGGAATCGAAACGCTCCCTAATGGACAATGGGTCGTAGCTGGCGACACGCACTTCACGGTGTGGTCGAAGCAGCGGGGCAACATCATCACGGACCCGCACCTCATGGCGTGGCTGAAACCCCATCTCGAAGGCGTCACGACTGTCCTCGATTGTGGCGCGAATATCGGTGATCACACACGCCAGTATCTCG
>SXGU01173362.1_pt1 | contig 9992 bp, 11 predicted proteins | sample 3174531 | NCBI WGS metagenome assembly SXGU01 (sample SAMN11356863, study PRJNA531348) | freshwater metagenome | isolation source: freshwater sample F1-140 | place: China: Fuxian Lake, Yuxi | collected 2017-12-25 | reverse complement strand
CAATCAACTGATCGCGTGGCAGTTCGAGATCAATGTTTTTGAGGTTGTGGGTGCGGGCACCCCGGATTTTTATGGTATCCATCGTGCTCACGGTTCGCGTCATTTTTTTGCTGTGGCAGGACTCCCGGAAAAACAGGGCCGGTTTTATCCGGCCCTGTGTGGCGGGTTATCAGTGCGTACTGCCGGCTTTCATGGCTTCGGCTACTTCGATCAGTTTGCCGGTTTTGACATCATAAACGAAACCGTAAATGGGGATGTAACCCGGTACCAGGGCATGTTGGCGGATACGTTTTACATCTTCGGTGACGCTGGCTTCGAGGTTTTTGAAGGTCAGCCAGTTGATATAATGGCCTTCTCCGGAGCCTGGGCCTTGCCCCACATCATGCCAGCCGCTGGCATCGACAGTTGCCGTATCCAGGCTGTTATCGAGCAATCCAGCCATGATGTCATTGGTGAACAGTTCCATGCCGCAGTTGGTGTGGTGTATGACGAACCATTCATTCGTTCCCAGTAACTTGTGTGAGATCACCAGGGAGCGGATGGCGTCATCACTGGCACGACCACCGGCATTACGGATGACATGGGCATCGCCTTCACTCAGTCCGGCATATTTGGCGGGATCCAGTCGGGCATCCATACAGGTTAAAATGGCGAATCCCCGGGCGGGCGGCAAAGCCAGGTCACCTTTGCTGAAAGCTGACACATACCCCTGGTTGGCGGCCAGTACCTCGTTGAGAATTTGACTCATGATGTTGATTTCTCCTCTTGTCGTTTTGATAAAGCGGACGTTCATGCCGTCCGCTGGATACACCAATTCGGTGTTCTGGTTTTTCCGGATAACTTTCACTTTTGCATTCCATCCCTCATGAAAACCATCCTGCTGGCGACTTACAACCCTGGTAAGGTCGCCGAATTCAATGCCTTGCTGTCACCTTGCTCGCTGCACCTGGTTTCACAGGCGGATTACGGCATTCCACCGGTCGAGGAAACCGGACTGACGTTTATCGAGAACGCCATACTCAAGGCCCGCCATGCCGCCTGTTTATCCGGTTTGCCTGCATTGGCCGACGATTCAGGACTGGAAGTGGATGCCCTGGAGGGGGCTCCCGGCATTTACTCTGCTCGCTATGCCGGTGTTACCGCCAGCGATCAGGACAATATCGATAAACTGCTTGATGCGATGGCAGGCCTTCCACACCAGCAGCGTACCGCCCGGTTTCATTGTGTGTTGGCACTGATGCGCCACGGGGAAGACCCCTGTCCGCTCATCGCTCAGGGAACATGGGAAGGATTCATACTATCTGATGCGCAAGGCGATGCAGGATTTGGCTATGATCCCGTATTCTGGTTACCCGATCGACAGTGTTCCGTTGCCGAGTTGCCCCCTCCCCTGAAAAATCGACTCAGCCATCGAGGGGTTGCCTGCGGAAATCTGTTGAATCTGCTCAGTGCGGCGAACTGGCCTTAATCCGGCTCGCTCCCCGGTTTCTTGATTGTGTTCCACGTGGAACAAAGATCAATGGTTCGCCGGGGTCGAATAGTGGCTTACGACGTAGCGTTCAACCAACTGCTGAAACTCCTCGGCGATGTGATCGCCTTTCAGGGTGACTGTTTTGACACCGTCTTCATAGACAGGGGCTACGGGTTGTTCCCCCGTGCCTGGCAGGCTGATGCCGATGTTGGCATTTTTGCTTTCGCCGGGACCATTGACTACACAGCCCATCACCGCCACATTCATCTCCTCGACACCCGGATATTTTTTCTTCCACACCGGCATCTGGTGCCTGAGATGGGTCTGGATTTGTTGCGCCAGTTTCTGGAAATAATCGCTGGTGGTGCGACCACAGCCCGGGCAGGAAATAACCATGGGAGTGAACGAACGCAATCCCATGGTTTGCAGGATTTCCTGGGCCACGATGACTTCATTGGCCCGGTCGGCACCGGGTTCAGGTGTCAGTGAAATGCGAATGGTATCGCCGATGCCCTGCTGTAAAAGTACGGCAAGTGCCGCGCTGGAAGCCACAATTCCTTTGGAACCCATGCCCGCTTCGGTCAGCCCCAGGTGCAGGGCATAGTCGCAGCGTGACGAGAGACTCTGATAGACGGCAATCAGTTCCTGTACACCGCTCATCTTGCAGGACAATACGATGCGGTTACGGGGCATACCCAGTTCCTCCGCCTTGACGGCACTCTCCAGTGCCGAGGTGATGACTGCTTCCCGCATGACCTCGGCCAGTGGGTTAGGGGTATCGAGGCTGGCATTTTCATCCAGCAAACGGGCCAGTACCGATTGATCGAGACTGCCCCAGTTAACCCCGATACGCACGGGTTTTTCATGACGCAAGGCCAGTTCGATCATTTGGGCAAACTGTGGATCCCGCTTGCTGCCGCGCCCTACGTTGCCCGGATTGATGCGGTATTTTCCCAATGCTGCGGCACAGTCAGGAAACTTTTCCAGCAGCTTGTGGCCGTTGAAGTGGAAGTCTCCAATCAAGGGTACACTACACCCCGCTTTATCCAGTTTTTCCCGGATATAGGGCACTGCGGCGGCGGCTTCTTCGTTGTTGACGGTAATCCGCACCAGCTCTGATCCGGCCCTGGCCAAATCAAGTACCTGCCCGAATGTCGCCGGGATGTCAGCCGTATCCGTATTGGTCATGGATTGAACAACAACCGGCCCGCCCCCGCCGATTTTTATGCCGCCCACATCGACCCCTATCGTTTTTTTTCTGTTCATTTATGTACCTTGTGTGTTGATTGATAATTTTGGCAGGCCCGGCATTATTGTTCCCAGTTATCCACAGTGGATTGGTCCAGTTTGCCGGTAAAGGTTGAAACTATTTTACCTTGCTCATCGGTCAAAACCGAAAAGGGTAATACGGTGGCATGATTACCCAGAGACTGCATCCAGGGTATGGCATGGTCGTCCCCCAAAAGCACAGGGTACGTCACCGGTGTGTCTTCCAGATACGCCCTGACCTCATCCGGGTCATCGAGCGCAATGCCAATGACGGTCAGCGTTTTTTCCCCGGATTGCTGATGAAGCCTAGACAGCAAGGGCATTTCCTCCCGGCAGGGTGTGCACCAACTGGCCCAGAAATTAATCAGCCGTTTTCTGCCTTTCCAAGCCTCAAGCGTGGCTGGATTACCTTGCATATCGCGTAAGGCGGGATGATCATGGAGGTTGATGGTCGTCCCTGTGGCAGTCACCGAGCCCGAATTGATCAGTACGTGGCGGGTACCTATCCCGGCCAGCAATGAAGTCAAGGCGATGACGGTAATTAACAGGTTTGTACGCATGACTGGATGACCATTTCAACATGACCTAAAAACTCTTCGGCTTCCATAAAACCGATGACCCGAAAATCTTTTCTTTCTTCCTTGTCGGGGCCAAAGAACAACAGGGCGGGTGGACCAATCAATCCGAACCGCCGCAATAACATTTGATCATCCTCGGTGTTACCGGTGACATCGGCCTTGAGCAATACCGCAGCATCCAGTGCCTTGCGTACAGCGGGATCGGTAAAGGTATAGTGTTCCAGTTCCTTGCAGGACACACACCAGTCGGCATAAAAATCCAGCATGACCCACTGCCCTTTGCGGGATGCGCTTTCGATTTCACGCAGGACATCGCTTACAGTGGCCACTTTACGAAACGGTAGCGACGGTTGTGGGGATGCGTTTTTGTTCCACGTGGAACTTTTTTCAGGGGAAACTGCGGGTGTCGTTACCAGTGAGGCTAACGGTGTCAGTGGATCTGTCTGGTTTGAGGCACTGCCCAGCAACAGGAAAAAGCCGTAAATCAGCATGACCACCCCCAGCCCCTTGAAAAATTTTCGCCAACCGGAAGCCGGATGCGGTAAAGGATCAAGTGCCCCCAGATAAACCGCCGGTATGATCAGCAGCAAGCCCCATAGCAACAGGCTGATCGATGCCGGAATGATTCGGCTCAACAACCATACGGCGGTTGCCAGCAATCCTATCCCAAAACAGGATTTGACTGCATTCATCCAGGTACCCGCCCGGGGCAGGAGTTTACCGGCAGAGGCCCCCATCACCAGCAAGGGAACGCCCATGCCTACGCCCAGAAAAAACAGTGCCAAACCGCCCAGTACGACATCCCCGGTTTGACCGATGTAAATCAATGCCCCGGCCAGGGGGGCAGCGACACAAGGCCCCACGATCAGGGCAGAAAGCCCGCCCATGATGAAAGCCCCCACCAGGGTTCCACCCCCCTGTTTTTGACTCCAGCCGACCAGACGATCCTGTATGAAGGCCGGCATTTGCAGGGTATAGAGGTCAAACATCGACAAGGCCAGCAAGACGAAAACGCTACTGAAGGCCACGATAATGCGTGGATCCTGGAACAAGGCCTGAAGATTCTGACCGAACAATCCAGCCAGTATGCCGAACACGGTGTAAGTCAGGGCTGAAGCCAGCACATAAGCCAGCGAGAGCAGAAATCCACGGTAAGCGGTAATCCGGTGGCCATGTCCCACAATGATGCCGGACAAAATGGGAATCATGGGAAACACACACGGGGTAAAGGACAGCAGCAGGCCGAATCCCAGAAAGCTCAGGGCGGTCACCAGCAATGAATCATGCCCCAATGCCATGGCAATTCTGTCCTGTTCGGATACTTTGAGCGGTCGCGAAGGTGGAGGTGCCGTCGGTCGGTTCAGGGTGGCCGTCCGTTGCATCGGCGGATAACAAACCCCCCGATCAGCACAGCCCTGAAAGCGGGCTTCCAGTTCAATCGCCTGCCCGTCATCCGGCCATGTTAACGGAACGGTTGCAGTGACATCACCGCGTAAAATTTCGACCCGGCCAAATTCTGCATCCTCGTGGAAAGTTCCCCGTGGCAAGGTATAGGGGCCTGGTTCGACCGGTGTGCCGGCAACAGTACGAACCAGCAGTTGTATCTTGTCACGGTAAAGGTAATACCCCTCAGCGATACGCCAGGACACGGCGAGCATCCCGGAATCGGTTGCTTCAGCACTGAAAGCAAAGGCCTGATCCGCAGGCAGTAGATCAGCGGCTCCTCCGCGTCGTCCCAGCGATTTCAGCAGTGAATTGAAATTCATGCCCGCTGCCGGGGAGGCCGCCTGCCCGGTCTGCACGGTAATGAGTTTTTTGTGGGGCGGGTAACAGACCCCGGCATCGGCGCAGCCTTGTACGCTAACATTCAGCTCAATCGCTGCGGGCAACGGGGTTGTAGCCAGCCACCGGGCCGATAACGCTACCGCATCCCGATAAATTTCCATCTCGCCAAAAAACTCATCCTGTTTCAGGAGTCCCTTGGGAAACTGGATATCGCCCAGGGATACACCGGGCGTGGTCACGCTAATCCGGAATTTGTCACGATACAGGTAATAACCGGGGGCAATCTGCCAGTGCAGTCGCAGGGTCTCACCAGACGAAGCAACGGACAGTTTGAAAGCCTGTTCAGCCGGGAGCAAATCGGTTGCGGCAACGGCCAGTCCGTGCTGCGGATAGAACATGACCGTCAGCAGCATCAGCAGAAATCGCAGGTAATGAATCATCATTGTGGTAGTCATCAGACAGGTGAAGGAGTAGCGTCAGCAGTGCTGGCCAGTACCCAGGCCAGGTAGGGGGCATAACCCGCCTCAATGGGAAGGGTGATGAGCTCGGGCACCTCATAGGGGTGATGGCTAACCAGGGTCGTCTGCAAGGCGGGCCAGCGGTCGATATGGGTTTTGATCAGCAGTAAACATTCATCGGTGGATTCAATCCGGCCTTCCCAGCTATAAACCGAACGCAATCCGGGTACAATGTTGACGCAAGCCGCCAACTTCGACGAAACCAGGATCGTGGCGAGATGCTCCGCCGTTGCAGCATCCGGACACGTACACAAAACCAGACGATAATCGGTGGACATGGCATGTTACCCGTTGATGGTGAAACGTTAATTTTATACACACAGGTACGAGATGAATACGACACAGTGGTTATTGCTGGCAGTGGTCAGTTTGCCAGTGATCGAGATCTACCTGCTGATTCAGATGATCAGCGGTCTCGGTTTTATACTGACCTTGTCATTACTGATTGGTGCAGCCTTGCTGGGCAGTTATCTGCTGCGGAATCAGGGCTGGCACAACTGGGTAAGGATGAATGAGGCCCTGCAACGGGGCGAGCTTCCTGCCGAGGAATTATTGAATGGAAGTCTTATTGCCGTGGGCGGTGGTTTGTTGCTGCTTCCCGGTTTCATGAGTGACATCCTGGCCCTGATTTGCCTGTTGCCATACACGAGACGCTGGCTAATGGGCTACCTGCTCGAAAGCCAGGCTCTCGCTTCATTCAATAAGGCCGGGGGGGTGCGTAAAAACCGGCAGCAGTACATTGAAGGTGAGTTCAAGCGGGATGAATGAGCACAGTAAAATACCAACAGCAGGTTTCATTGGCCTGGGGGCGATGGGGGCTCCCATGGCCCGTCGGTTGGCCTCTCAAGGATATCTGACCCACCTCTGGAACCGAACCGGTACGGTTGCGACCCACCTGGCCACAGAACTTGGTGCAGGTGTAGGTGCAGGTGTAACGGTGGCTGCCTCCGTGACCGATCTGGTGGCCAGAGTGGATGTCGTGATGACCTGTGTCTCCCGCGATGAGGATATACTGTCCATCGTCGGAACCGCACTACCGGCGATTCGACCCGGTGTCATTTTTGTTGATTTTTCGACCATCCATCCAGACAGTGCCGTCCGTATCGCCGTAATGATCCGACAGGCGGGCGGTGAATTTCTGGATGTTCCTGTCACTGGTGGTGTCGAAGGGGCCAACACCGGGAATCTGGCCATGATGGCAGGAGGAAAGCCGGAAATACTGGCTACCGTCAAACCGTTGCTCGATACACTGGCCACCCGCATCGTACATACCGGCGACAACGGTATGGGCCAGGCTGCCAAGGCAGTCAACCAGATCATGGCAGCCGGCATCAATCAGGCCGTGACCGAAGCACTGGCTTTCGGAGTGAAGTCCGGACTCGATATGGAACCGCTGATCGACCTGTTGGCGGCGGGTGCAGCGGGTAACTGGTTTCTGGCAAAACGTGGAAGAGCCCTGCTGCAAGACCGTTATCCCCCAGGCTTCAAACTGGCACTGCACCACAAGGACCTGCAAATCTGTGAAGCCATGGCGACTGCCCGGGGTCTGGCGATCCCCCTGGCCAGCCGAACCCGGCAGGACTACGAATCCTTGATGGCTCAGGGCTACGGCGCAGAAGACATTTCTGCTTTATACCGACTCAAACAACACCCGGACACACCATGACATCCCCTATCGGCCCGGTCATGTTCGACCTGATGGGCCACCAACTTCAGACGGCTGAAGTCGCCCTGCTGGAATCACCGGCAGCAGGCGGGATCATCCTGTTTACCCGGAACTACCAGAATCCGGCGCAAATGCAAAACCTGATTCGCGACCTGCGACAAATACGGCCTGACCTGCTCATCGCCGTTGACCACGAAGGGGGACGGGTACAGCGGTTCAGAGACGGCTTTACCCGTATTCCACCGGCAGCCTGCTACCGGCAACAGGCCGATGCTGAACCTCTGGCCCGCCAGGCCGGATGGCTCATGGCCATGGAACTGAGAAGCCTTGATGTCGACTTCAGCTTTGCCCCGGTACTGGATGTGGAAGCCGGTCTCAGTGAAATCATCGCTGACCGGGCATTCGCCACTGAACCGGAGCAAGTCGCCCGTCTGGCCACCGCCTTCATGGACGGGATGCACACCGCCGGCATGGCCGCAACCGGCAAACATTTTCCGGGACACGGCAGTGTGGCGGCTGACTCTCATCTGGAATTACCGGTAGATACCCGCAGCCGGGCCGACATCCTTGCGCGTGATGTCTACCCGTTCAAAGCCCTGATTGACCGGGGACTTGAAGCCATCATGCCCGCCCATGTGGTCTACCCGGCAGTCGATACCGAACCGGCCGGCTATTCAAGCCGCTGGCTACAGGGCTGCCTCAGGAGAGAACTCGGCTTCAAGGGCATCATCTTCAGCGATGACCTGACCATGGCCGGTGCGGAATGCGCGGGCAGTTACGGTGCCCGTGCCCATAAAGCCTTGCAGGCCGGCTGCGATATGGTGCTGGTCTGCAATGCCCCGGACGCGGCCCGGGAAGTGCTGGAAGCCACCGCCGGTTTGTCCCGCAATGCAGAACGCGCCCAACGTCTGGGGGCTTTGCGGGGACGGTTCCCGGTTGACCGCCCCCGTCTGCTCATGAGCGAACAATGGCAACGTGCCGTTCAATCCCTGCACCGATTAACAGAGGATCACACCCCATGAACCTGAACGAAGAAATACGCCGGGTCGCTGACGAGGCCGAGTGTCTTTACAGTAATGCGGATTTAAGTACTCAACTGGACAGGATTGCAGCCGAGATCACGGCTTGTTTGCAGGAAACCCACCCGATTGTCCTGTGTGTTTTGAATGGCGGGATCATCCCCACCAGCGAACTGGTGATGCGCCTGAATTTTCCGTTGGAGATGGATTCGATCAAGGCAAGCCGATATCAGGGGGCTACCCGTGGCGGTGATATTCAATGGATGCTGGAACCCGGCCTGTCCTTGCAGGATCGTACCGTGCTGATCGTGGATGATGTGCTGGATGAGGGAATCACCCTGGCTGCAATCAAACGCTATTGCGAAGCGCGGGGAGCTGCTGCGGTTCATGCCGCAGTCATCGTGGAAAAAATATTGAACAAGCCCAAACCGGCCCAGGCTGATTTCATCGCGGTCAAGGCCGATGATCGTTATTTGTTCGGCTACGGGATGGATTATAAAAACCACCTGAGAAACCGGCCGGGCATTTACGCCTGCCAGACGGTATATTGAAAAGACCGGCCGGGAGCGCGGGCCTCCTGCCTGCCATGCTTCCAATGAGTTCGTTTTTTTAACCACGAAACACACGAAAAATTTGCTTCCATGAAACTGACAGGCATTATTGGCGGAACCGGATTGACTCAACTCGACGGTCTCAACCTCCAGCACCATGAAACGGTGAATACCCCCTATGGTGCTCCCTCATCGGCCCTGGTTTATGGCTCACTGCACGGCCGGGAGCTGGTATTTTTGGCCCGACACGGCGACCCGCATACCATTCCACCGCACCGCATCAACTACCGGGCCAACCTGTGGGCCATGCGGGCGGCTGGCGTGGACAGCGTGATTGCCGTCGCAGCGGTCGGTGGCATTGGTGAACCGGCAGAACCTGGCCGGGTGGTGATTCCCGATCAGATCATCGACTATACCTGGAACCGGGCGCATACCGTATTCGATGATATTGATACCGCCGTAACCCATATCGACTTCAGCCATCCTTACAGCTCGTGCGTCCGGCACACCTTACTGACCGCCGCACGGCTGGCCCACGTTGTGGTAGTGGATGGGGGGGTGTACGGCTGCACTCAGGGGCCCCGGCTGGAGACCATCGCCGAAATCAAGCGGATGCAGCAGGACGGCTGTACCCTGGTCGGCATGACCGGTATGCCGGAAGCGGCCCTGGCGCGTGAACTGGGTCTTCCCTACGCCTGTTGCGCCGTGGTGGCCAACCGGGCCGCCGGTTTATCCGGTAACGCCGAAATCACCATGGACGAGATCCACGCCAACCTGGTGGCGGGCATGAAGGACGTACACCAGATACTCAAGTGCCTCAACCATGCCGATCAAACCGCTGCTGGATGAATCATTACCGCCGAATCCGACCCGGGGCAAACCTTTCCGTTTGCAGAGTCCTTTCGAACCTGCCGGTGATCAACCCGAGGCCATACGCCAACTCGTACAGGGTTTGGCGGATGGTCTGCTGCATCAAACCCTGTTGGGGGTTACCGGCTCGGGTAAAACCTTCACCATGGCCCATGTCATTCAGGCCATACAGCGACCGACCCTGATACTGGCCCCCAACAAAACCCTGGCGGCCCAGATGGACGTCGAGATGAAGGCTTTTTTCCCCGACAACGCGGTCGAGTAT
>SXGU01262598.1_pt1 | contig 9995 bp, 7 predicted proteins | sample 3174531 | NCBI WGS metagenome assembly SXGU01 (sample SAMN11356863, study PRJNA531348) | freshwater metagenome | isolation source: freshwater sample F1-140 | place: China: Fuxian Lake, Yuxi | collected 2017-12-25 | reverse complement strand
TTCTTCCTGTTCAACCCGCTGGGGGTCGAGGGCGGCCTGGTGCAGATGATCTCCCACGGCTTCGTCTCCGCCGCCATGTTTCTCTGCGTCGGCGTCATGTACGACCGGGTGCATTCGCGCCAGATCGCTGACTACGGCGGCGTGGCCAACACCATGCCGCGCTTTGCCGCCTTCTTCATGCTGTTCGCCATGGCCAACGCCGGCCTGCCGGCGACGAGCGGCTTCGTCGGCGAATTCATGGTGGTGTTGGGGGCGGTCCAGGTGAATTTCTGGTGGGCTTTCCTGGCCGCCACCACCCTGATCTTCGGCGCCGCCTATACCTTGTGGATGGTCAAGCGGGTGGTGTTCGGCCCGGTGGCCAACGAGCACGTGGCCGCGATGAAGGACATCAATTCCCGCGAATTCGTGGTTCTCGGCCTGCTGGCCCTGTGCGTGCTGGGCATGGGCGTTTATCCGCTGCCCTTCACCGAGGTCATGCACGCTTCCGTGAACAATCTGCTGGAACACGTGGCCCACAGCAAGCTGGTGTATTGAGCGAGAAGAACTTTCCATGATGTTTCCTGTTCCCGACCTCCTCCCCGCCCTGCCCGAGATTTTTGTCCTGGGCATGGCCTGCGCCGTCCTTCTGGTGGATGTGTTCTCCAAAAATCGGACCCTGTCCTATGGACTGACCCTGGCCGCCCTCTTGGGCGCATCGGTCCTTACCGCTTTCACCAGTGTGCCCCAGGTACAGACCACCTTCGGCGGCCAGTTCATCGACGACGCCATGGGCGATGTGCTCAAGCTGATGGCCTATCTGGCGGCCATGATGGCCGTGGTCTACTCGCGCAATTACCTGGGCGAACGCGGCCTGTTCAAGGGCGAGTTCTTCGTGCTGGCCCTGTTCGCCGTGCTGGGCATGATGGTCATGATCTCGGCCAACCATTTCCTGGTGCTGTATGTGGGCCTGGAACTGCTGTCCCTGTCCCTCTACGCCATGGTTGCCCTGCAAAGGGAATCCAAACAGGCCACCGAGGCGGCCATGAAGTATTTCGTGCTGGGCGCCCTGGCCTCCGGCCTGTTGCTCTACGGCATGTCCATGCTCTATGGTCTCACCGGCACCCTGGAACTGCCCAAGATGGCGGCCATCCTGCAAACGGGGGTCAAAGATAACGTGATCCTCGCCTTCGGCATCGTCTTCATCGTGGCGGGCCTGGGCTTCAAGCTGGGCGTGGCCCCCTTCCACATGTGGGTGCCGGATATCTACCAGGGCGCGCCCACCGCGGTGACCTTGTTTATCGGCAGCGCACCCAAGTTGGCCGCCTTCGCCTTCACCATGCGCCTGCTGGTGGATGGCCTGCATCCCGCCGTGGGTGACTGGCAGGGCATGCTGGCCATCATGGCGGTGTTGTCCCTGGCCATCGGCAACCTGGCCGCCATCATGCAGACCAACATCAAACGCATGCTGGCCTACTCCACCATCTCCCACATGGGCTTTCTGCTTCTGGGCATCCTGTCCGGCACCTTCATCGGCTACTCGGCTGCCATGTTCTACGCCATCGCCTATGTGTTGATGAGCCTGGGCAGCTTCGGCCTGGTGGTCTACCTGTCCCAGAACGGTTACGAAGCCGAGCACCTGGACGATTTCAAGGGCCTCAACAGCCGCCATCCCTGGCTCGCCGCCCTCATGGCCATCCTCATGTTCTCCATGGCCGGCATCCCGCCCTTCGTCGGCTTCTATGCCAAGCTTTCCATCCTGCAATCCCTGGTCGGCGCCGGTTTCCTCTGGCTGGCCGTGGTGGCGGTGATGTTCTCCCTGATCGGCGCCTTCTACTATCTGCGCGTCGTGAAGATCCTCTACTTCGATGCGCCCAAGGCGGAAACTCCGGCCTTCACCCCCGCCTTCGATATCCAGGCGCTGTTGTCCGCCAATGGCTTGGCCGTGCTTGCCCTCGGCGTCCTGCCCCAGCCGCTCATCACGCTCTGCACCTACGCCATGCAGATGACCCTGCAGTAAGGCCTGACCGCCCCCCCGGTTTCTGGAAGTTTGGCCATGGAAAGCCCGTCTTTACGACGCAATCGCTGTTGTTCCTGCACGGGGAAACATGCTTTCCAGTTGGCTAATCGGCACGGAACTAAAGTTCCCCTGTGTATGGGCCGTTAACTGGCTCACAGAAATGCCAGGTTTCCCGCCAGGTTGCGGGAATCGAACTTACACAGTTTTTGCGGGCCGCTTATGTCACAAGACCTCCTGTCGGTTCAGACCAAGATCGTCATCACCATTTCCCTGATCTTTGTTTCGGTTCTGGCAACCTCCACCTTGTTGACCGCGCGAAATGAAAGAGAGCTGGCCATCGAAGTCGGCATGGAGAAAGCGCGCGATCTGGCCCAATCCTATTTCGACGGGGTCAATACCATGATGCTGACCGGCACCATGGACCAGCGGGAAAGCCTGCAAAAGAAATTCACCGCTGTGCCCGGCGTGAAGGACATCCGCATCGTGCATGCGCCCGGGAAGCTTGCCGGCGTCAGCACCCGGGAATCCAAACCCCGGGACAGCATGGAAGAGCGCGGTGTGAATGGCGAGACGGTGACGCTATCCGGCGAGGATGCCGGCGGCCGCTATGTCACCGTGGTGAAGCCGTTGACGGCCAGTTCCAATTACCTCGGTACGAACTGCCTGAGTTGCCATCAGGTTCCCGAGGGCACCATCCTCGGCGCGGTCAGAACCACGTACTCACTGAAGGAACTGGATCAAGAGTTCAAGCGCAACCTGATCACCGTCGCCGGCCTGAATCTGCTGCTGTCCGTGGTCGGCATCGCCCTGCTCATCATCCTGTTGCGGCGGATCGTCATCGCACCCCTGTTCGGCATGCGTCGAACCATGCACGAGATCGAACAGAACTCGGACCTGAGCAGTCGGCTCACCATCGTCAAGAAGGACGAAATCGGCATGCTGGCCCAGACCATCAACAGCATGCTGGACAAGTTCAGCACCAGCCTGGGCCTGGTCGCCGAAACCTCCGGGCGATTGTCCGGCGCCGCCGACCGGGTCGCATCGGTTTCCGAGTTGACCGCCGAGGCGGCCGGCAATCAACTAAGGGAGAGCGAGGCCACGGGCCAGTCCATCGACGATCTCAAGTCCATCGCCACGGAAGTGGGAAGCAGCGCCGCGCGGACCGCGGATGTCTCCGTGGCAGCGGAAAAAGATGCCAGCCAGAGCACCCAGGCTACGCGGGAAGCCATTTCGGGGATCCTCTCCCTTGTCAGTGAGATCCAGCAGGCCGCCCAGGTGATCGAGCAACTCGACCAGCGTAGCCTGGAAGTCAGCAATGTGCTGGATGTCATCAAGGGCATCGCTGAACAGACCAACCTGCTGGCCCTCAACGCGGCCATCGAGGCCGCCCGCGCCGGCGAGATGGGGCGGGGATTCGCCGTGGTGGCGGATGAGGTGCGCAAACTGGCCACCCTCTCGCACCAGTCCACCCAAAACATCGAAAGCATTGTCGCCCAGTTGCGCCAGGAGGCGCGCCACGCGGTGCAGGTCATGCAGAAGGCGCGGGACACCGCCGCCCAGCACAGCCACCAACTGGAAGATTCCGTCGGCGGTCTGGACCACATCGTGGAAAAGGTGGGTGACATCCGTGCGCTCAATGCCCAGATGGCCCAGGCGGTGCGCCAGCAATGCGACCTGACCGAGAGCGTCGGCCAGCGGGTCGGCAACATCAGCGAAGTCGCCGGCCGTACCGCCACCGATGCGGTGGAGACCCGCGCCGTAAGCGAGGAACTGGTTGCCCTGGCGCGGGAGTTGAGCGATCTGGTCGGCCGCTTCAAGCTGATGCACTGAAACCGCCCCATGCCGCCGGTCTCGGGCGGCGGGCGGACTCAACCCCAATATTTCGCCTTCTCCGGCAAGATCCAGCGCACGCCACCGCGCGGGTCTTCCTTATCTCCCAGATAGCGGGGAATCACGTGGATATGCAGGTGAGGCACCGACTGACCGCCCGCCTTGCCCTGGTTGATGCCGATGTTGTAGCCATCCGGCTGGTGGCGTTCGTCCAGGATGGCCTTGGCTTTGGCCAGGGCCGCCAAAAGCGCGGTTTGTTCTGCCAGGGTTGCGTCGAACAGGGTGGCGAAGTGACGTTTGGGAATGATGACGGTATGGCCCGGAGAAACGGGGAAGCCATCCTTGTAAACCACGGTCAGTTCATCCTCGGCCAGGATGCGGGCGGGGTCCAATACGCAGAAGGGGCAGGGTTTCGCGGTCGTCATGGCGGGCTTTCGGGGAAGTCCGCCATTTTCGCACGAGGCTCCCCGCCGCTCTCCTTGTTACGCCTCGGGCGGGATACGGCTTAGGGAGTTGCGACATGGCGAATGTGGTGCCGGACGGTTGGCGCGAATATGCCGTCACTGGCGCCGCCCAGCGCGAGATCGAAACCCCGTGCAAATGGCGCGCAATCTCGCGGCGATCCAGGCCAGTTAGCCCTGGCCGAGTACGGCGCGGCCATCGCGGCGGACAGACGGCCCATCTGGAATAAGCGTGGAATAAACGTCAGAACAGGTTTTCCACCACCCAGCGGTCCCGTTCCTCCAGACGACGAAGTCCCTTGATGGCCTCCTGGGTGGCGCCCTGGGCCTCGGCATGCTCGAGGAAGAAATCCAGGGCGCGGGCCAGGTCATAATCCATCTCGCGCCAGTCGTGATCGAACTTTTCCCGGTCCAGCCGGCATGCCGCCAGGCGCCCGCCGCGCATGGGAACCAGGGTGACGTGGCGGCCGTCGTGGCGGATGACGATGGCCGTGGTGCGATGGGCGTTGGTGACCAGCATGTCGTGTCCTTTCCTCAGCCCAGCCGTTCCAGTCCGGCACGCAGTTTCTCCGCTACCTTGGCGTGCAGCGAATCCGGCGCCAGCACCTCCACTTCCGGCACATGGCGCAGGATATCCATGACCAGTTCCCGCTCGTCGGCATAGGGAATCTCAAGCTGGTAGCGGCCGTCCCGCATCAACTTGCCGCGCTGCTTCGGATGCCATTGCTCCAGGGCGACCCAGCGCGAGCGTTCCGGGCTGAAACGCAATCTGGCCCAGTTCAGGCGCTTGCCCGAGAAGATGCCGTAGCCCGCTCCCAGCATGGCATCCAGGGTTTTTTCCGGGATGTCGCGGGCATGGCTTTCCAGGATCTCGGCGCGCCGGATGCCGTCCACCGCGAAGCTCCGAAGTCCCTCGCGCAGGTGGCACCAGGCGTCCAGGTACCAGTTTTCCCGGTAGTGCACCAAGCGCTGGGGCGAGATTTCCCGCTCGCTGGTCTCGTCGCTGGACTTGGCGTAATAACTCACCAGCAGCCGCTTGCGGCGCAGCAGGGCTGAACCCAGGGCCGCGAAATGATCCAGCGAGACTTGCCGCGCGGCGAGGGGAATCAGCTTGATGCGTTTCCTGACTTCCTCGGCGGGATGGCGGCCGCTGCCGAGCAGGCCGGTGAGCCGAGCCATGAGCGGTTGAATGTGGGGGCCGAGCAGGCCGCCCGCGTCCAGGTTGGCGAGCAGGTGTTGCATGGTCAGCAGGGCATGGATCTCCTCGGCGGAAAACCACAGCCCCGGCAACTCATACTGGCCGCCGACCCGTTCCTGATTCTCGAACCGGTATCCCCCCATATCCCGGTCCCAGACGATGGGCGCATTGAGGCGGTTGCGCAGGTATTCCAGGTCGCGCTTCAGCGTGGCACGGGAGATTTCCAGCCGATCCAGCATGTGCTGGAAGCTCACCACGCCGGAGCCGGACAGCATCATGTCAATGAGGTGGAAACGTTCGGTGCGATCCATGGAAATCCTGGCGGAAGGGCCTGCCGCATTCTAGCCCATGGTGGCTCATCTGGTGAGCCTTGCGGCCGATATCCTGGCGCCATCCTCATTTTCGGAGTTCATCATGAGCATCGGATTGGCCATCGTGTTGTATGCCAGCCTGGTCCTGGCCCTGGCCGGATTGCGCCTGAATCAGGGCGCGCGGGCGGACGACGCCTTGTTCACGGGCCTGTTCTGGCCCCTGGAAGTGACACGCCGGTGGATCGACGTGATGGTTCGGGTCTTGATCCACACGGAATGTGAACTTCACTGAGGCCATTCCCCGCCCTCTCCCAACCTCGCCCGCAGGCGGGGGATGTGTTGGCTCCCTCCCCGCGGGCGGGGAGGGTTGGGGTGGGGGGAAAATGCCAACAAGTGGCACATGACATGACTTTTGCGAAAGTCGTTATGCCCCGTACCTGTCGGACATGCGGGTTTCTTCGCGTCCGGCGCGATCGAGACCCGACTTGGGCGAGAGGATTTCCTCGTGCCGCAGAATGGCCGCGAGCGTCTCGCGCAATTTCTCGGGGTCGATGGGCTTGGACAGGAACGCGCGGATACCGGCGCGATTCAGCGCGCCAACCACCACGGATTTCTCTTCGGTGCTGGACATCATGACGCGGGGGATGTCCGGGAACAGATGGAGCAGGGTTTCCAGGATCTGCACGCCGGTGGTGTTGCCCTGGAGATAGTGGTCCGACAGGATGAGATCGATCCGCTCCCGGTCCATGATGGACAGGGCGCCTTCCATGTCTTCGCACTGATAGACGCGGTATCCGTCATCGCACAGGTCCATGGCGAGCAGTTCGGCCTCGATGGGTTCGTCCTCCACGATGAGGATACCCCGGCTGTAATCGACGTTCACCAGCCCCGCCGGACGCAGGTCATCTCGAGCCCGGGCAAGCGCCTCGACTTCCTCGGGCGTGGTTGGCCGGCTCAGCAGGTAACCCTGGATCTGGTCGCAGCCATAACGCGCCATGAAGCGAAGCTGGGGTTCGGTCTCGATGCCTTCCGCCAGGACCCGCATGCCCAGGTTGTGGCCCAGGTTGATGGTGGAACGGACGATGGCGGCGTCTTCCGGCGTGCGGTTCACGTTGCTGGCGAACATCTGGTCGATCTTGAGCACGTCGAAGGGGTAGTTCTTCAGGTAGCCCAGGCTGGAATAGCCCGTGCCGAAATCGTCCAGGGCGAGGCCGACGCCCAGGGCCTTGACCTCGCGCAGGTTCTGGGCCGCCATTTCCGGATTGGCCAGCAGGGAGGATTCCACCACTTCCAGCTCCAGCCATGCGGCGGGCAGGCCGCTGATTTCCAGGGCATGGCGCACATCGTCGAGCAGGTGGCCGGAGGTGACGTGGTCAGAGAACACATTCACCGCCACCCGCAGCGGGTGGCCCCGGTCCAGCCATTCCCTGGCTTGCCGGCAGGCTGTCGTCAGGACCCAGCGGCTGACCGGGAGAGCCAGGTTGGTCTCCTCGACCACCCGGATGAAGCGACCGGGGGGGATCACCGCGCCGTCGTGGCGCCAGCGAATGAGGGCTTCCACCGATTCGATCCGGCCAGTGTTCGCCGCCACCTGGGGCTGGTAGAGGAGGAAAAACTCTTCCCGTTCCAGGGCCAGGCGCAGGTCGTTCTCCGTCTCGAACCAGTCGATGGCCATCTGGGCGTGGCGCCGGTCGAAAAAGCGCACCTGATTGCCCTTGTCCGTCTTGGCGTTGCGCATGGCGTCCTCGGCGGCATGAAGCAGGGCGGCCGGGTCGTGGGCGTCACCCGGGTACAGGGCGATGCCCACCGAGAGGGTCATGGCGATGCGCTTGCCGTCGGCGCCCACCTGAATCGGTTCGTCCATGCAGCGGGTTGCGACCGAGGCGATTTCCAGGGTTTGCTGCTCGCTGTCGTCCTGGGTCGCCAGCACGGCGAACTGGTCGGTCTCCAGGCGGACCAGTTGGCAGTTTTCCGGCAGGGCCTCGCTCCAACGCCGCGCCACCTCGCTCAAGACCAGATCGCCGGCGACCCGTCCCAGGGTTTCGTTGAGCTGGGAAAAACGGTCCAGGTTCAACACCAGCAGGGCCAGTCGCCCCGGTTCGTTGGCCAGCCTGGCGATCGCCTGGCGCGCTTGCCCCATCAACCAGCGGCCGTTGGGCAGGCCGGTCAGGCCATCGTAATAGCGGGCCTGGTTGAGGCGGTCCTGGGCGATGTGGCGTTCCGTGATGTCCCGCGTCACGCCCAGTACCGCGTAGGGTTGACCCTGGTCGTCGAGAAGGATGCGGGTGGTGACTTCGGTATGGATGATATGGCCGTCGCGATGGGTCTGTTCGACCTGACTGGTCTGGTACTGCTCCGTCTCGTCCCAGTTCCGTTCTCCCACCCGATTCATGTGCTCGATCAACTGACTGCGCACCCGCCCCGCCGTTTCCAGGGCCAGGGCGTCTTCCCCGGGCTGGGCCATGATTTCCTCGGGGGTGTAGCCGCGCAGGCGTTCCACGGACGGGCTGACGTAGGTGTAGCGCAGACTGGCCAGATCCAGCAGCCAGATCACGTCGTTGATGTTCTCGGCGATCAGGCGATAGCGTTCCTCGCTCATGCGCAGGGCCGCCTCGGCCTGTTTGTGCTCGGTGATGTCGAGGCAGAAACCGATGAAGCCGATGAAATCGCCACGGGCGTTGTAACGGGGACTGCCGTCGTCCTGCACCCAGCGGTATTCCCCGTCGTGGCGGCGCAGACGGTATTCCATGCTGAATTTCTCGCGCCGGTCGAAGGCGGACAGGTAGATATGCAGGCAATGTTCGAAATCGTCCGGGTGCACGCCTTCGGCCCAACCGTTGCCGGTTTCCTGTTCGAAGCTGCGGCCGGTGAAATCGAGCCAGACCTGATTGAAGTAGTCACAACCCTTGTCGAGGCCGGATGTCCAGATCAAGGCCTGTCCGGAATCCGCCAGGGTTTTGTATCTCAGTGCGTTTTCCCGCGCCTGCACCTGATGCGCCAACTCCAGTTCCAGGGACTGGGCGTGCTGGCGGTTGATCTGGCCGCGCCACCACAGCCATAGGGCCAGGCCGGAGGCGGTGAGCAGCAGCCCCGCCACCAGGGCGATGAGCCGGGCCAAGTTGTCCACCAGGGCATCCAGTTCGGCCCGGTCCAGCTTGGCGATCAGGATCCAGTCCGTGTCCGGGATGGCGGCGGCGTAAGCCAGCACCGGTGCCTGGCGGAAATCGACGGCATTGGGAATCTGGCCTTGCCAGCCCGCCGTGGCTTTTTCGAGCAGATAGCGGGAGGTGGCATCGTCGATCAGGGGGCCGAGGCTGGTGCTGGGACGGGCCTCTTTTCCCGGGCGCGAGGCGAACATCACGCGCAGGCTCTTCCCCTCGCGCCGGACCAGCAGGGTCTCGCCGCTGGGGCTGGGCGTGGGCCATTGGGCGAGCATGGGAAACAACTGGCTCGAGGCGGGGATCGCCACGAACAGGGCGCCGTTGACGCGAGCGCTCGCGCCACGGCCCGCATGGATCGGCGTCGCCATGCCCATCATGTTTCCGTTTGCGCCATGGCGATGCAGTTCCACGAGAATCGATTTTTCCTGGGCCATGGCACGCAAGGCGTCCCCCCGATGTTCCGTCATGACCTGGTCCGGGCGCTCGCTCAAGCGGGGGTTGCCGGCCGTGTCGAACAGGCCAATGTTGGCGTAGCCATGGGCGGCTCGGAGGTCCGCCATGCGTTGCCGGATGCGTTCGGCCCGCGCCTCGTCCCGGCCGTTGCTTTTCAGCCAGGCGTCGAAATTTTCGGCGATCTGGGAGCCCTGGCCGGCGTAGGACAGGTCGGCACGCCGTTCTCCGAGCCAGGCGTTGATCTGGCCCATGCGCAGTTCGCCCACGGAGCGCAGTTGCGCCTCCGCGCTGGCATAGAGCTGCTCCCGCTGGGCCTGGATGGTGAACAGTCCGACCAGGACGAGGCCGATGGAGAACAGCGCGTAGATGGACAGGAGCACCCAACCCCGCGCCAGCCCGGTTGTTGCTGTCTCGCTTGCGCTGGCATCGGCTTTGTCGTCGCGCCGGCGCCGGACCACGACGTAGACGATGGCCGCGATGGCGAGAGCGAGTACAGAAACGATCAGCAGGCGCGGGCTCATGGTTGCTCCTCAGCCTCTTGCGCCACTCAGGATTTCCGCGGCGATGCCCTGCAGGGGCACGCTC
>SXGU01224430.1_pt1 | contig 9996 bp, 5 predicted proteins | sample 3174531 | NCBI WGS metagenome assembly SXGU01 (sample SAMN11356863, study PRJNA531348) | freshwater metagenome | isolation source: freshwater sample F1-140 | place: China: Fuxian Lake, Yuxi | collected 2017-12-25 | reverse complement strand
GGAGGTGTTTGACGAAATAGTCCCAGCGCCGCCGCATCATGTAGGGCTCGTTGCCGAAGCCGTGCCGGCGGTTCGGCATCATGATCAGGTCGAAGTTCTTGTCGGCCTTGATCAGGGCGTCGGCCAGCGCCATGGTGTTGTTCGGCGGCACGTTGTCGTCGAGGGTGCCGTGGGCAATCAAGAGTTTGCCCTTGAGATTCTTGGCCAGGAGTTGATTGGCCTGGTTGTCGTAGCTCGTGGTTCCATCGGGGTTCTTGGTCAGGAGGCCTTGATAGCGCTCGCCCCAGTCGTCCTCGTAGGTCCGGTTGTCGTGGTTGCCGGCCTGAGACACCGCCACTTTGTAGAAGTCCGGGTACCGGAGAATGGCGCCGGCCGCGGCAAAGCCCCCGCCGGAGTGGCCCCAGATTCCGACCCGGTCGAGGTTCATCGAGGGATAGCGGCTGCCCAGTTGCTTGATCATGGCGATCTGATCGGGCAGGCCGTTGTCGCCCATGTTGCCGTAATAGGCGTCGTGAAACGACTTGGACCGCATTGGGGTGCCCATGGCGTCGACTTCGACGACGATGAAGCCGAGTTCCGCAATGGCCTGCTTGTCGGACCGGGAGGCTTGGAACGAGCGGGTGCCGACGCTCCCGGACTGGGGCCCGGGGTAGAGATAGTTGACGACGGGGTAGCGCTTGGTCGAGTCGTAGCTCCGCGGCCGGTACATCAAGCCGTAGAGGTCGGTTTGGCCGTCGCGAGCTTTGACGGTGAATGAAATGGGGGGAACCCATCCGGACGCGGTGAGGCGCGAGATGTCGGCGGTTTCGAGCCCGAGCACTTGGCGGCCGCGAGCGTCTCGAAGCACCGTGACCGGTGCGGTGGTCGGGGTGGACCAAGTGTCGATGAAGTATTGCCCATCGGGTGATAGGCTGACGTCGTGGTTGGCGTTTTCGGGCGTCAGCAGTTCCTGGCGCTTTCCGTCAAAGCCGATCCGATAGAGATGGCGGTAGTAGGGGTCGCGCCCAGTCTCCCGGCCGCTGGCGATGTAGTAGAGCAACCGGGCTTTCTCGTCGATCCGGATCAGTTCGAGAACCGGGCCGGGGCCCCGGGTGATCTGGTGTTTGAGCTGTCCGGTGGCCAGGTCGTAGAGATAGAGATTGCCCCAGTCGTCGCGCTCCGAGAACCAGATGACCTCATTGGTGGCGGGGAGGACCTTCCAATTGGCGCGTCCAAAGCCGGACTCATACTGGGTGGCCACCCGCTCCTCGAGGACGTCGCGGATTTCGCCGGAGACCGAATTGCCGATTCGAAGGTTGGCTTGTTTGTGATCGCGGGTGGTCGAGACGAAGGCGAGCTGTGAGCCGTCCGGATACCACTCGACATCGGTCCAGCCGGAGCCGCGGCAAACGACATGATCGCAGAGGGTGGAGCGATGGGCGTCGGGCGGCATCTTGAGCCGGGTCACCGCGCCGGTCTCGACGTCGACGATCACCCGGCTGATTCGGAAGATCACGCTGTCGCCCGGCATCGGGTATCTCCAGGCTTCGAGCTTGGGCTCGCCGACCGCGGTGTTGACGAGGTACATCATGCTGGTGCCCCGCGCGTCGTGCTGGAACGTCGCAATCCGCTTGGAGTCGGGAGACCACGCCACGACCGGACGGTCGCTCTTGGTCCAGCCGGCATTGTCGGTGGCATAGCCGAAGTCGGGAATGCCGTCGGTGGTGAGTTGCCGCTCCCGCTTGGTGACGACGTCGCGAACCCAGAGGTTGTGGGCCCGTGTGAACGCCACCTGCTTCCCGTCGGGCGACAGGCCCGCGGTTTGGGCCGGCGGGGTCGTGTCGGCCGGTGCAGTGGTGCTCCCGGTGCGGGTCTTCTTGGCGGGGTCAACCAAGACGTACTCGGATCCGTTCGGGGTGGTGTTGCGATACCAGAACCGGTTGCCGTCGAGCCAGGTGGGGCGAACGGTGGCCTTGAAGACCAGGGCGTTGAGCTTGCTCCCCAGGGTGCTTTCGGCCCGGCCATAGTCCTCGGCCGTTAGGGCGCTGGGTGCTTGGGCAGCCACCGGCATCGCGATGACAAGGCAGGCGAACGGGAGCGAACGCATCGACAAGATTCCAAGGAGGTCGGAGCTCGGAAGATACGGACGTTCGGGCTCTTCCGCCGCCCCCCGGAACGGGGCTTTACTTGAGGCATGAACCTGCTTCTCCTGCTGGCCCTTGTCCAGCCGCCTCGGCAAGTCATCCTCTTCATCGCCGACGGCGTCGGGGTCAGCCATTGGACCGCCGCCAAGCTCGCCGCACCGGCGCTGGCGGTATCCCGTTTCAAGACCATCGGCTTGGTCGACACCCGGGCCTCGAACTCAGACGTCACCGACAGCGGCGCGGGGGCTACGGCGTACGCCTGCGGCGTCAAGACTTACAACGGGGCCATCGGGGTTGGTCCGGACTCGGTCGCAGTGCCCTCGATTCTCGAGATGGCCCGGGATCGCGGTTGGGCCACCGGCCTGGTGGCCACCTCGAGCCTGACCCACGCCACTCCGGCGTCCTTCGCGGCTCATGTGCCGTCCCGGGCCATGGAGTTCGAGATCGCCAGGCAGTTCGTGGCCGCCGGAGTCGACGTTTTGCTGGGGGGGGGTCGCCGGTGGTTCGACCGGGCGGTCCGGCCGGACACGCTTGACCTGTTAGGCCGGCTCCGGGGAACCCATCGGCTGATCGCCACCGCCGCGGAACTCAAAGCGGTCGACGTGACGACGGTTCGCCGGCTGGCTGGTTTCTTCGCCACCGATCCGATGCCGGCCGCCGCCCAACGGTCCCCGACGCTGCCTGACATGACCAGGGCGGCGATCGAGATTCTCTCGCGAGACCCCGAAGGGTTCTTTCTGATGGTCGAGGGTTCGCAACCCGACTGGCGAGCCCATGCCAACGACCCGCTGGGCGCGGTGGTGGCCGAGGTGGTGGATTTTGATCGGGCCATCGGGATCGGGCTCGAGTATCAACAGCGCCACCCGGGTGTGGTCATCGTCGTGGTCTCGGACCATGAGACCGGCGGGTTGGCGCTCGAGCTAGCCGGAACGGGGCGAACGGCCCGGGTGGTGGCCGCCTACACCACGACCGGACACACCGCTCAGATGATCCCGCTGTTCGCATCGGGGCCCGGGGCCGAGCGGTTCGCGGGCATCCAGGAGAATTGGCGGATCGGGCAGCACCTCCGGGATCTGATCGCCCGCAGTAGGTAACCGCTCCCATCAAGAGGCGGGACCGACCGGCGCGGCCGGGCGCCGCCGTGCCGCCGGCGAGTGCCCTTCGGACTGACGGGTAACGCCGCCCCCTCAGTCAACTCAGCGACGCGAGTCGCTCCCACCGAGCCGTGGCTTCGGCCAGCTCCCGATCGACCGCCGTCAGCCGGGCCTTCGCCGCCGCGGTGGCGGCGCCGTTCTTGAGAAAGGCGAGATCGGCTAGCGACGTATAGAGCCCCTGGCGCTCCTGCTCCAGGCCGTCGATCCGGGTCGGAAGCTCTTCGAGTTCCCGGGATTCCTTGAAACTCAGCTTCCGTTTCTTCTCAGCCGGCTTCGGTGGAGGGGGAGCCTCCCTCTTCGGCGGAGCCGCCTTCGCTTCGGTGCGGGCCGTCTTCTGGCGAACCCAGTCGGAATATCCTCCCACGAACTCGCCGACCGCGCCGTTGCCCTCCATGACGAGGGTGCTGGTGACGACGTTGTCGATGAACGCGCGATCGTGACTGACCAGCAGCAGAGTGCCCGAGAAACCCAGCAGGACTTCTTCGAGCAGATCGAGGGTTTCGATGTCGAGGTCGTTGGTCGGTTCGTCGAGAGCCAGCACGTTCATGGATTTCGTGAACAGGCGGGCCAGGAGAAGTCGATTTCGCTCCCCGCCGGACAGCGCCTTCACCGGGGTTCGGGCTCGATCGGGCGGAAAGAGAAAGTTCTTGAGGTAGCCGAGCACGTGGAGCCGGCTGGCCCCGATCTCGATATGGTCGGCGCCGCCCGCGATACTATCGAACACCGATCGTTCGGGATCGAGTTCTTCGCGGAGCTGGTCGAAATAGACGATCTCGAGGTTGGTCCCGTGGCGGATGGTGCCGGTGTCGGGGGCGAGTTGGCCCAGCAGGAGGCGGAGCAGGGTGGTCTTTCCTGACCCGTTCGGTCCGATGATCCCGATCCGGTCGCCACGGGCAATGGTGGTCGTCAAGTTCTTGACCAAGGGGCGTCCGCCGAGCGAGACCGATGCGGCTTTGGTTTGGACGACCAGTTTGCCGGATCGTTCCGCTTCATCGACTTGCATCGAGACGGAACCAATCCGATCCCGCCGGTCTCCCCGCTCGCGCCGGAGAGCGATCAGGGCCCGGACCCGTCCTTCGTTCCGGGTCCGGCGGGCCTGAATGCCTTGCCGGATCCACACCTCCTCCTTGGCCAGCTTCTTGTCGAACAGCGCCCATTCGCGCTCCTCGGTGGCCAGCGATGCGTCCTTCCGCTCGAGGTAGGTGTCGTAGTCGGCGCCCCAATCGCGAAGCCGGCCCCGGTCGAGTTCGATGATCCGGGTAGCCACCCGCCGGAGAAAGGCCCGGTCGTGGGTGACGAAGAGGAGCGTCGCGCCGCGGTTGATGAGGTAGTCCTCCATCCACTCGATCGCCTCGACGTCGAAGTGATTGGTCGGCTCGTCGAGCAACAGGAGGTCGGGCTGCTTGACCAAGGCGCGGGCCAGGAGGGCTTGGCGTTTGCGGCCCCCGGACGCCGTCGCGAACGGTTGCTCGGGGTCGAGGCCCAAATGCGACAACACGGTCTCGACCCGGCTTTGGAGTTGCCAGGCGTCGGCCTGGTCGAGGGCGTGATGGAGGCGATCGAGTTCCCGGAGCGCCGCGTCGTCGCCATGGGTGGCGAGCCGGTGGCTGGCGTCGTGATAGCGGACCAGCAGGGTTCCGGCATCGCCGAGGCCGCCGGCGGCCACATCGAACACTGACCCACTCATCCCGGTCGGGATGTCCTGCTCCAACCGCCCGCTCGTCAGGCCGGTTTGGCGGATCACCTCGCCGGAATCCGGCTGGATCGTTCCGTCGAGCAGCTTCATCAGCGTGCTCTTGCCGGTGCCGTTCCTGCCCAGCAGCGCCACCCGCTCCCCGCGATCGATGCTGAAACTGGTTCGGTCCAGAATAGCCGGTCCGCCAAAGGCGATACTGACCTCGCGCATGCCGATCAATGCCATCAGACTGCTTTCAATTCAAAGAGTTACCGGGTTCCCGCCGTGGCGGGCCGACCGGTAGAGCGCCTCGATGACCCGGAGGTTCGCCGCGGCTTTGCCGGCGGGATACCTAACGGGGCGGTGATGCAACGCGCAATCGGCAAAGTGCTCAACCATCAGCCGGTACTGGTCGTCTCCTGTCACCGGGTGCTCGACCGACGGGTCGCGACCCCGGTGCTGGATCACGGCCGTGTCGGCGGTGCCCGGGAGAAACGCCGACCGGAGTTCGATCGATCCGTCGGTGCCGGCCACTTCCACATGCTCCCGTCGTTCCATGGTCAGCGCACAGTCGAACTGGGCCAGCAGGCCGCCGTCGAACCGCATCGTGCCGGCCAGCTCGAGGTCGACCCCGCTCGGCCCGAAGGCGGCCCAGGCCTGGACCTCAACCGGCTCGCGACCGGCCAGGGTCCGGCTCACGTTGACGCAATAGCAGCCGACATCCATCAGGGCGCCACCACCCAACGCGGGGTCGAGGCGGATATTCCCGGGCTTGGTGAGCCGGAACGTGAAGGTGCTGCGGATCGACCTGAGAGCGCCAATGGCTCCATCGTGGATCAGGGCCTCGACCCGCTCGATTCGGGGATGGAAGCGATACATGAACGCCTCCATCAGGGTGACCCCGTTGGCCGCGGCGGCCGCGGCCATCTCGCGGCACTCGGAGGCCGTCAATGCGAGCGGTTTTTCGCACAGGATGTGCTTGCCCCGCTCGGCGGCCTTGATGGTCCATTCCCGATGGAGGCTGTTAGGCAACGGGATGTAGACCGCATCGACGGTATCGGCCCGGAGCAGGGCTTCGTAGCTCCCATGGTGCTCGGGAATGCCGTTGGCGGCGGCAAAATCGCGGGCGGTGGCCGAGTCCCGGCTGGCCACCGCCGTCAGGGCGCCGTTCCGGGAGGCGCGGATGGCCGGGATCACGGCGGCCCGGCCGATGTTGGCGGTGGAGAGGATGCCCCAGTTGAGGCTCGGCGTTCTCGGCTCGGCGCTCGGCACTCGGCGCTCGGCACTCTCGGCTCGGCACTCGGCGCTCGGCGCTCGGCGCTCGGCTCTTGGCAATGGGGTCCGGGGGCGTGGAAGGGGAGGGGAAAGTAGCCCTCCCGTCCTAACGTTGGTAGACGACCTTTCCGTCGACGACCGTGAGGTCGACCTTCAGCGAGCCGATGTGGTCGGGGTCGACCCGGGTGATGCCGCCATCAAGGACGCAGAGGTCGGCGGCCTTGCCGGTTTCGAGCGTTCCCTTCCAGTCTTCCGCGTGGTCCTGCCAGGCGCCGGCGGCCGTGTGCGACCAGATCGCCTGATCGAGGCTGATCCGTTCTTCGAGGCCGGAGACGACCCCGGTTTGCTTCCCTTTCCGGACGACGCAGGTGGAAATGCCTTGGCGCCAGTTGCCGTCGGTAACGGGAGCATCCGATCCGGTGGCGACTTGAACGCCGGCGTCGAGGGCGGTCCGGTAAGGCCACTCGTACGGCGCCCGGGTCGGCCCGATGGCTGCCATCTGGCCGTCGGCGATCAGATACTTGATGGTCGAGTTGAAGTTGGCCCCGACGCCGAGGGCGGCCATTCGCTTGAGGGTGGCGGGCAGTACCATGTCGGCGTGAATGAGGTAGTGGCGGCGGTTCCGGTCCGGCTTCGCGGCCAAGGCCTTCTCGTACGCGTCGATGATGGTGTCGATGGCCCGATCACCGGTGGCGTGGGTGCCGATCTGCCACCCGGCATCGTGAGCCAGCCGGACCATTGCCTCCATCTCGGCCACCCGTTGTTCGTCGCTGCCCTCGCCGCTGACCAAGACGCCGTTTCCGCCGCCTTCATAGGGCTCATGGAGCCAGGCCGTCTTGTTGCCGGTCGGAATGCCATCGGCGTGGAGCTTGACGCCGGCCACCCGAACCCAGCGCGGGTCGGCCCCCGTTGGCGCTTTGAAGGCGCCGAGCACGGTCTTCACGTTGGCCGCCGACCGCCCGACCGCCAGGAGAGCCGTGAGGCGGGCCTTGAGGCGTCCGGCGGCCGCCATCTCGGCGTACAGCGCCACGACCTGGGCGTCGATCCCGGGCTCGGTGAAGCTGGTAATGCCGTTGGAGGCCATCAAGGCGGTGGCGTTCTCGAATCCTCGGAGCCGTTCGGCAGCCGAGTAGGGCGGAATGACCCGCCGCACCAAGCCGGCGGCGCCTTCGAAGAAGACCCCGGTCGGCTCGCCCGCCGAGTCTTTGACGATGACCCCGCCAGGGGGCGGGGCCGTTTCCCTGGTAACGCCGGCCGCCGCAAGCGCCTTCGAGTTGGCCCAGACCGCGTGGCCCGAAAACTCGGTCAAAACGACTGGATTGTTCGGGGCCGCTTGGTCGAGATCTTGCCGGGTCGGCGCCCGCTTCTCGGCGAAGTACGGCTGATCCCAGCCCCGCCCCTGAATCCATTCGCCGGGCTGGCGGGCCGCCGCCGCTTTCCGAACCGCCTCGACTATATCGGCGATCGATTTCACGGCTGGGTAACTCACGTCGACGTTGAACGGCGGCTGGCTGAACCCCCACCCGAGCGCGTGGAGGTGGGAGTCGTTCGAGCCGGGCAGCAGGGTCCGGCCGCGAAGATTCACGGACTCGGTGCCGGGGCCTCCGAGGCGCCGGATCTCGGCCGTCGTTCCGGTTCCGAGGACCCGGCCCCCGCCAATGGCGATGGCCTCGACTCGTCGGAAGGTGCGATCGACGAGATGCACGTCGCCGTCATAGAGGATGAGGTCCGCCGGGGCCGCGGGCCAGCCGAGCCGGGGCCATCGAAATGCCGCGGCGCCGGCGGCGGCCAACAGGAATTCGCGGCGCCGAACTGTTGCGGAACGAGTGCTCATCCTGGCCTCGGTTCTAGGTAGCCTACCGGTCGATCAACTGGTCCCACTCCTGGACGGTCCGGTCCAGCCGTTCCACGAGGTCCTCGACCTGCGGTTTCGTGATGCAAAGCGGCGGCGTGATGAAGATCGCCACCCCCCGCTTCATTGCGCTCGGCCGCCGGGGCCCGTAGAGCGCCGTGTAGAACGACAGCCCGTTCTTGTAGGCGATCGATTGGAACAGAATCTCCGGCTCCGCCTCGACCGGCGGGAACTCCAGCGTCTCCTTGTCCCGGACCAGCTCGAGAACGGCGAGCAGGCCTTTGCCCCGGACATCGGCGATGGGCCGGTGGGGCAGGATCCGCTCCCGGAGCAGGGCATGCAGGTGAGCGCCGACCTCGGCGCTGTTCTGGACCAGTCCGTCCTGCTCGATCACGTCGAGCACGGCGAGGGTGGTGGCGCAGCCCACCGGATTCCCCATGTGGGTGTGGCCGTGAATGAAGTAGGTGCCCTTGGTGAACGGCTCGTTGACCCGGTCGGTGACCGTGGCGGCGCCCATCGGGAAATACAGGCCGGAGATCCCCTTGGCGGTGACCATGATGTCCGGCACGATGCCGTAGTGGTTCATCGCGAACCAGGCGCCGGTCCGCCCAAATCCGGTCACGACCTCGTCGACAATCAGCAGGACGTTGTAGCGGTCGCAGATCTCGCGCACGGTGGTCCAGTAGGACTGGGGTGGCACCAACCCGTAGTCTGTCCCGGCGCCCACCGGGGTGGCGATGAACCCGGCGACGTTCTCGGCGCCGCAGTAGTGGATCATCTCCTCCAGCTCGAGCGCGCAGGTCCGTCCCCAATCTTCCTCGGTCACGCCAAGGGGGCGGTCGGTCGCCCGGCGGCAGTGCCGGATATGCGGGGAGCCGTTGAGCATCGGGTCGAAGGCGTGGCGGTACCCGGCGCCGCCCGCGACCGACAGGGCACCCAGCGTCATGCCGTGGTAGCTGTCCCAGGTGCCGATCACTTTGTTCTTCCGGGGATTTCCGGTGGCAATGTGATACTGCCGGGCGATCTTGGCGGCCGTTTCCACGGCTTCCGACCCACCGGACACCAAATACGTGGTGTTGAGGGTGCCCGGCATCAGGCGCGCGAGGCGTTCGCAGACGTCGGCCCTCGGCTCGTTGGCCATGGCCGGAGTGACGTAGGTGTACTTCGCGACTTGTTCCTGCATCGCTTTGACCACTCGGGGGTCGCCCCACCCGATGCTGGCGCCAAGGGCTCCGCCCGACACGTCGAAGTACCGGTTGCCGGCGGTGTCGTAGAGATAGACGCCTTCGGCCTTGGCGAGGGTGATGTCGAAGGTGTGGTTGGAGAACATCCGGCCCCACTTACCCTCGGCCGGTTTCTGGCCCGGCAAGGAACCCGTGTCTTTCCGCGTCATGGTTGTCTCCTTGGGTTTACTTCTGCTTGACCCACTCAGCCGTGCCCAGCGGGAAGGTCATACCCTCCACCTGTCCCGAGGCACCGATCCGGAATGTCACCGGCATCTTGCCCATGATGGCGTCGGGCATCGTGGCTACGAACGAATCATAATGAAAATGTTCGAGTGGAGCGATCATCGAACTTCCGTCGTATTGGATGGTGAGCTTGCCTTGGTCGTACCGGACCGTGGCGGTGCCCATGAAGCCTTCCCGGTACACTCCTGCGTAGGCCTCGAGGGAGAGCGACGGTTTGGTGCCCTCGACCTTGACCGGCGCTTTGAAAGCGGCCCGGCGTTTGGCCAGGTCGGCCTGCTCAGCGGCGTAGTACTCCGCGTTGTAGTCCTTGGCCGGGGAGATGCCGAGCAGGCGGTCGAACAGATGAGCCATCAGGGGAAGGGTGACGTCGGACTGGTTCATGTTGGTCAGGATCACCACGCCGATCTTGCTCTCGGGAAGGAATCCGACCATGGCGGCCATGCCGTCG
>SXGU01027224.1_pt1 | contig 9999 bp, 7 predicted proteins | sample 3174531 | NCBI WGS metagenome assembly SXGU01 (sample SAMN11356863, study PRJNA531348) | freshwater metagenome | isolation source: freshwater sample F1-140 | place: China: Fuxian Lake, Yuxi | collected 2017-12-25 | reverse complement strand
TAGGCCTTTGTGTAGCTTTTCCACTTTCCACACGTTACTACTTCTACTGCCATTTTTAGTCTTGACTTAAAGACAACGGCAGTCAGGGTGTTGAAGGCGACACCCCATCCTTTCCGAGAGTCTGCTGATGCGCTTCACAATCTCGCGTGAAAAGCTCCAGGAAGGTCTCACGGCGGTAACGCCGGCGGTCCCTTCAAAGACCACGCTTCCTGTCCTCGGAAACATCCTGGTCCAAACCAGCGACAAGGGTTTGCGCCTGAGCGGCACTGATTTAGACATCGCCGTCAGCACCGAGATCACAGCGGACGTTGAAGCTGCAGGTGGAATTACGATTCCCGCGAGAAAACTTTCCGAGATCGCGCGCGAACTTCCTCCAGCACCGGTCAAGATTTCTTCGTCCGGGGATCAGCGGATCACCATCGAGTGTGGAAGATCAAAGTTCAAGCTGCTGGGGCTGCCCAAGAGCGAGTTTCCCGCCTTTCCTGCTGTACAGTTTGACAAGGCGACCAGAATCCCGTCGGGAGATCTACAAAAGCTGATCAGTCACACGGCCTTTGCCGCATCGACCGAAGAAAGCCGCCCAATCTTGAATGGCGTGCTGTGGGAGCTGCAGGGTTCCATGATGCGCATGGTGGCAACCAACGGCCATCGGCTGGCAAAGATGGAGGTTCCGGCAAAAGTCGTTGCTGCTAAGGGTAAGCAAAACGAATTCATCATTCCTCCAAAAGCACTAGAGCAGATTCGTCGGCTCTTTCCAGCGGAAGAGGAGTTGGAGGTCGCACACGGAGAGAACCACCTGGGCTTCAGGTCTCCGTTTACGTCGGTGTACACCCGCCTGATCGAAGGTCCATACCCGAGTTACGAGCAGGTCATCCCGAAGGACAACGACAAGGTCGCCATCGTAGATCGGCAGGCACTCACGGGCGCGCTCAAGCGGATGTCCGTTGTCGCATCGGACCAGACCCACCGCATTCGGCTTTCCTTCAATAGCGGGATGCTGAAGTTCAGCGTCAGCACGCCGGATTTAGGGGAAGCGCAGGATGAACTTCCGGTTCGCTACACCGGAGATCCGCTCGACATCGGCTTCAACGCAGCGTATTTGCTCGAGATACTTCGGTATCTCCCGACAGACGAAGTCAAGATGAGCTTCAAGGCCCCCGAGCGGGCGGCGACTGTCGAACCGGAAGGGTGGTCAGATTCGGCGACGTATGTCTGCCTGCTGATGCCGCTGAGGTTGGTCGACTAGCGGCTTGCGCGCACAACGCGCGTGCGCAGCAGCTGTCGCGCGCGCTCTGACCGTATCGTGCCACGAATAGTGACTTCAAGGGTTGCTGAGGTGGTCACTGACACGACGGCGCCGGTGAGCGCGTCGATAACGAACTCACCGCCTCCAGAGCCCAAACCCTCCACAACCGTTGTGTCACCGCCGCGCGTTGCCGTGCCGCGCAACCGGGAAGTCGACCGGTGATCTACCAGCAAGACCGGGAGGCCGTCGCGCACCTCGTAACGGCGCACGGAGAATCGTCGGGTGGTACCACCGGCCAGCCGCGCCCCTCCGCGACAGCTCTCCGAAACACTGGAATCAGCCCAGGTTGTGCCAATCTTGAGGGTATCCGGGAGCGGTACAAACAGATCCCGGATTGAACCAAGCAACACGTGCGCAGGCGACTGGCATGGATCGGCTGGAAGGGTTCGCCCCGTCAGCGCGTGTTGTATTCCCCGCGAAGGAGGCGCGCCCGAGAAAACCAAGGGCAGCGCGACGCCGGGAAAGACGGAATCGTTTACCGCAGCCACTCGAACGGTCGCTGATCGCACCAACCCGGAGACTCCCCCGCCGGCCGTTGACCGAACGCTAGCCGCAACCACGAGCGTTGACGAATCCGTCGATGTGACAGAGTCCGTGGTAACGGAAATCTCGGCGGCTTGCTCTACGAGGTATTCCCTGGCGAGCAAATCTCCTGCAATCACCCAGAGAGATGGTGTCGCCGGCGCTGCAACGGGGGCGGGAGACTCTACTGGAGTCGGCGACTGGCGTGGGATGGGCGCGCTACAGGCCCCAGCGGCCAGCAGGAGGACTGTGGCGAGCCGAGCAGTGAGGTGCGAGTCTCCCGGCCTATAAGCCGGGTTCTGTCGAAGCATGAAGCCTCTGACGGTCATTTCTCTTGGAACGCGGTCACCCGCGCCCTCTAGCAGCCTACCCGCGGCGTCTTTGTGGAAGAGGACTGCTTCTCGCCGCCTATTCGGCCTTGCTCCGGCTGGGGGTTGCCGTGCCACCCGTGTTACCACGAGCGCGGTGGGCTCGTACCCCACCCTTTCTCCCTTACCCTCGCGGTCGTGGTTCCGAACGCGGGGCGGTCTAGTCTCTGTGGCACTTTCCGTCACCAGTGTTACCACGGTGCCCAGGAGTTACCTGGCAGCCTGTCCATGGAGCCCGGACTTTCCTCGCAACCTGTCTTGCGACAGGTTCCGCGACCGTCCGGCCGGGAGAACTCGCACCTGAAATGTACGCCCGCACGGCATCTGGTGCACCCCGCGCGGAAGAAACGCGCGTCCGACATCACTTTCGCTCCACCTGTGACGGCGAGCAACTTCTGCGCCGCGGTGCTGATGACACCCCGGTGACCCAACGCTCAGAGGATTGCCGCTCCCACATTCATCGAGGAGCGTATGTCAGCCACGCCGCAGTATATCGGTCCCGTCGCAACCGTTGTCGATCCCACCGAACGCGCCGATGTGGAGCGGGCGGGTGTCGGGCTATATCGAACTGTCCACCGGGATTCGGTGGCTGAGGTGTTGCGAGACCTTCGAGAAAAGCGCGTGAGCGCGATCCTGTTGTCGACGACGCGTTGCACACCAGCCGAGCTCTCGCCGACGCGCAGAATGGTTCGCGAATTTCCGCGCGTTCCCGCCCTCGTCCTGTTGAGTCCCAAGGGAATGCCGTCTGCCACCGACCTGATTGCGATTGGCGGATGTGGCGTGCACCAGGTCATTGACGTTCGCACGCCTGCTGGCTGGGGGCGCCTGCGAAGCACCCTGGCACGCGACGTCGTTCGCGAGCGCGATCAGCAGGCGATGCGCGAACTGCTCGACGATCTGACGGGCGCGCCGAAGGATCTCCTTGTGTTTGCCGAAGCCCTATTCGACGGGTACGCGGGCGCCCGCACAGTTCAGGCTTTGGCGCGGACCCTTGGCGTTCTGCCTTCAACGCTGGTGAGCCGGTTCTTCCGGGCGCGCGTGCCGGCGCCCAAACAGTTCATTGTATTTGCGGGACTCGTGCGCGCGGCGCGGCTCTTCGAAAATTCTGGTCTGACAATCGCAGACGTCGCAACACACCTGGGTCACTCGTCGCCGCAGAGTTTCGGCCGCCACATCCAGACATACATGCGTATGCCGGCTGGAGAATTCCGTCGCAGGTACGACGGAGTCGGGATGATGCGACGCTTTCGCCAACTACTGATCAATCCGTATCGCAAGCGCCTGATCGCGATGTCACCCCTCACAATGCGCGGCCGGTTGGCTGGTGCCGAGCCGGCGCTTAAACGGGCGTCTTAGGGAACCAGGGCCATGATATCGGCAGCTCTGGCCAGGCAGATTATCGGCACGCTGACCTCCGCCATGATGGCTTCGTGGCCACCCTCTTCGCGGTCCACCACTGTGAGGACGCCGACCACGGTTGCTCCTGCTTGTCGGACGGCGTCTATGGCCCGGAGCGCCGACCCGCCGGTTGTGATCACGTCCTCGATCACAACAACCTTGTCGCCCGATCGAAATGGACCTTCGATCAAGCGGCCCGTTCCATGCGCCTTGGCTTCCTTGCGAACAGTGAAAGCGCGGATCGGCGCGCCGGCAAGCGCGCTGGCATACGCAATCGCATAGGAGACCGGATCGGCACCAAGCGTCAGGCCGCCCACGGCGTCGGGCGTGAGGCCGGCGTCGGCGAGGTGCTGCAGGGCGAGCGGCCCGATAGTGGCCAGCCCATCCGGGCTCATCGTCGTGAGGCGCGCGTCGATGTACACCGACGATTGGCGCCCGGACGCAAGGGTAAATGAGCCGCGGCGCGCAGAGCGCTCGGCAAGCATCGAGAGAAGACGTTGATGTGAAGTCACGACGCGGAGGTTACCGGGTGATACTTTTGCCGTCAATGCAACACGTGCACGGCATTCGGAGTCCGCGGTGAGTGGCCATGCGGTGCGGCCGTCGACCGTGGCGTTGGGTGCGGCATCGCTGGGGATCGCCGCGGGTTTGTGGATCGCAGACCACTACGTTGCCGCCGTCGCGCCATGGTCGATCAGACTGGCGCTTTGGGTGGCGCTCGCGCTCGCAATGGTCGCGCTCGCCGCTGTTCTGGTCTTTGAGCGACGCCAGGCGCGGCACATCGAGGAACGCTCGGCCGAGTTGGAACAGCTCTCCGGTGAGCTCTATCGCGCCAACCGGGCGAAGGCCGAATTTTTGGGAAGCGTTTCGCACGAACTGCGCACACCACTCTCCGCGATCGTGGGATTCGTAGATCTACTCCGCGACGGATCGTACGGGGAACTCACGCCTCGACAACGAGGTCCGGTGGAGCGCATTGAGTCATCCGCGAACCACCTGCGGGAGCTCGTAGAGCAGGTGCTCGATCTTGCGAGAATGGCCGCAGGCCGGCTCGAGGTGCACCCGGAGCCGATACGGCTTCGGCCATTCATCATCGATGTTGTGTCCGAGATGGAGCCGCTTGCTGGGGCGCGAGGGCTGGCCTTTGCGATCACCGTCCCGGCGACGTTGCCACGATTGGTGACCGACGGCGGGCACTTGCGCCGCATTCTCGTCAACCTGATTGGAAATGCCATCAAGTTCACTTCGACCGGAACTATTGGGGTGCGCGCCACGCTCGTGGGCGATGCAGATCTGGCGCGCGTCACTGCCAGTACCGGCCGCCGACCCCTGCTGTTGGCGCACACCTCGTGGATGGCAGTGCAGGTCACGGACACAGGGCTGGGAATCGCAGCGGCCGATCTCGACCGCATCTTCGAAGAGTTCGAGCAGGTGAACGCCGGGCCACGTGCGGACTCGCAACGTCGCGGAACGGGGCTGGGACTCGCGATCTCCCGACGGCTCGCACGCCTGCTGGACGGAGACATCTCCGTCGAGAGTGTGCCGGGCAGTGGTTCCGTTTTTACGCTCTGGCTGCCCGTGGATGCGGGCCAGGTGGAAGGACCTAGCTCTTTCCCTTGAACATGCCCTTCATTCGTGAAAAGAGCCCGGAGTCATCCGCGGCCGGCTTTGCGTCCGTAGACAGGGCTTCGGCGAGGGCACTCGCGAACTCCAGCACGCTCGCATAGCGCGCTTTCGGATCCTTGGCGAGACCGCGCATGACCACTGCTTCGACTGAATTGCCGTAGGCGAGGGTGGGCTTCGCCTTGTTCAGGGCGATCGGCGGCTGGGAAAGCAACTGCGTGAACATCTCGCGCGGCGACTTGGCAGCGTACGGCAGCGTGCCGGCGAGGAGTAGGTAGGCAATACAGGCCAGACTGTATTGGTCGGCCGCAGGTGTGACAATCTCCCCGCTGAGCGCCTCGGGAGCGACATACATCAGCGTGCCGACAAAAAACCCGGCGCGCGTCAGTCGTTCGTCTGGCGCCACGTCAGTCGATGTTGCAATACCGAAGTCGAGCAGTTTGACGTTGCGGGTCGCCGGGTCGTACATCAAGTTTTCAGGCTTGAGATCCCGGTGCACGATTCCAGTGGCGTGGGCGGCGTGAACGGCGTCGCCAATTTGCGTGACGATCGTAGCCACTTCGTCGACCGGCAGCGGGGCGCTGCGTTTGGCATATCCTTCAAGCAACTCGCCGGCCGCCCACTCAATGGCGAGGTAGTGGAGTCCCTCAGGCGATTGGCCGAGTTCAATGGTCCGAACGACGTTGGGATGTTGGACGCGGGTTCCGAAAGACGCTTCGCGAAGGAAGCGGGCCACAGCGGTCCGGTCTTGGCGGAGCTTGTCGCGCAGGACCTTCAGGGCAACAGTGCCATGTTCGCCATGGGTGGCTTTATAGACAGTAGCGGTCCCCCCTTCGCCGACCCGCTGCTCAAGGGAGTATCCTGCGACATTGGTTCCTGCGAGGGGATCACGTGACACAGAGCCGAATCTAGTGCCGGAACATGCTGGAGCAAGCGAAACGGTTGGTTGAACTCTGGGGTATCTAGACGGAATGCATCAGAAATTGGCGGAACACGGGTCGGCAATGCGCCAGTTGGCGCAGCTTGGTCGCGCGGGGCTCCTGGCGTCACTGCTCGGAATCGCCGCTGCCTGCGGCGGGAGCCGCACGGGAGCTCCTCCAGCGGGACGTGCCCCAGGCCCCGAGCCGTCGGCACGCACGGCGCTCGGACCCCAGTATGACGCGATCGGACTGTTTCGACGACTCGGTCTTTTGGCCCGCGGTGCGCCGATGCCGTTCGTGGGCAGTGTGTCGTTCTTTGCGACGCCATCACCGGATTCCACGCATGTGCTGGTCGCGATTTCCCTTTCGAATGCCGCGCTGACCTTTGGTCGCGAAAACGACCGCTTTCGCGCGGGGTACACCATCACCATTGGTGTGAAGAGCGGAGCGGAATCGGTGCGGAATATCGAGGCGCACGAGAATGTCGTTGTTGCAAGCTTCAAAGAGACGACGCGGACGGATGAAAGCGTCCTCTACGAAGAGATCATCACCCTACCTCCGGGACGGTACGAGTTCACGGTAGCGGTGCGAGATGACGGGAGCGCACGCACGGCTGAAGACGGCGCGACCCTGGCGGTTCCCACGCTCGGCACATCAGGGCTTTCGACCCCCGTGTCTTTTGCGCGCGCCGGAATGCGCACGCGCCTGAGTACGCTCCCCCAAGTCATTGCCAATCCGACAGGCGGGGCCACGTTCGGGCGGGATTCCATCGTCCCGTTCGTCGTCGAGGCGTATGGCGGGGAGAGTGGCCCGCGTGTGCTGCAGTACATCGTTCGTGCGGAGAATGGGCGCGGACTCTATCGCGATAGCGTTACGATCCCCTCGCGCGGAGGCCTGCATGCGGGCGTGTTGAATGTGCCCATCAGTCGCGTCGGGATCGGCGCGATGACTCTCGCGGTGTGGACACCAGGCGCTTCGGATACCACACGTGCTCCGTTCTTCGTCGGTTTCGGGGGGGATCTTCCGCTCGCCTCATTCGAAGAAATGTTGAGCTACCTCCGGTGGTTTGCGCCCACCTATCGTCTGCAGGCACTCAAGGACACCGCGTCGGAACATCGCCCAGCTGCGTGGGCCGCTTTCGTGCGCGAAAACACGGATCCGTCAGGTCAGTCGGATGCGCTACGGGAATATTTTGCCCGCCTTCTCGAGGCGAACACCCGTTTCCGGGAAGAAACCTTGCCGGGGTGGCAAACGGACCGGGGCAAGGTGATCCTCGGACTTGGGCGCCCCGATCAGGTCTATGAGCAGATGGGCCGGGGCCTCAACACCCAGGGGAGACAGCAGGTCTGGGAGTACCGCCGCTTCAACATTGCGCTGACCTTCTACGACCAGAACGGATTCGGGCGATGGAAGCTCACGACCAGCAGTGAGTCTGATTTCATGACCGCATGGCGCCAGCGGGTGCAGTAGCGCCTCGGTGATGACTGGGCCGGAGCGCGGGCGCGTCTTTCTCGTTGACGGATATGCGATGATCTACAGGGCGTTCTTCGCCCTCGCGGATCAACAGCTTGTGAGCAGCCGGGGCGAGAACACCGCGATCGCGAGAGGCGCCCTTGAGTTCGTGCGCCGCCTGATCGACAAACATCACCCGGAATATCTCGCGTGGGTACATGACGCGGGTCTCTCCTTCCGGCACGAGCGATACCCCGCGTACAAGGCAACGCGCGAACGACTTGAGCCGGAGCAGCAGGCCGACTTCGACACCGGAATCGAACGGGTATCGGAGATCCTCGCGGGCTATAACGTGCCGATCCTGTCGCTCGAGGGCTATGAGGCCGACGATGTGATTGGAACACTGGCCCGCCAGGCGGCAGAACGCGGCTTGAAGGCGGTGATCGTCTCGGGCGACAAGGATTTCGTCCAGATGATCGGCCCCGGTGTCAGCATCCTGAATCCGTGGCATGGGCGACCGGGTCGAACAACAGAAAAGTGGTACGACGAATCAAACGCCGCCGAGCGGCTGGGCGTTCCGGCCAATCGGGTCGTGGACTACCTCGCCCTTCTCGGCGACAGCTCGGACAACGTTCCCGGGGTAAAGGGAATCGGCGACAAGACTGCCCTCGCGCTCATTCAGAAATGGGGACCACTCGAGGAGATCCTTTCCCACATCGACGAGGTTGAACCCACGCGCGCCAGGACGGCGTTGGCGGCGAACGCAGACACTGGCCGGATGTCGAAAGACCTTGTGACGATCCGAACTGACCTGCCGATGCAGCTGGATCTCGATCAGGTCAAGGTGAGCGAGCCCAACTGGGCGCAGCTTCGGGACCTGTTCATTCGTCTGGAGTTTCGCACGCACGCGCAAGAAGCTGCGACGCGCGCTGGCGGGGTGTCGTCTGACCCGGCGGGTACTGCGCCACAAAAGCCGGCAGTGACATACGAAACGATTGACACGCTTGAAGGGGTGGCTCGCGTAGTTGCCGCCGCGCGCGCAGCCCGTTCAATCGCGGTCGACACCGAAACGATGTTGGATGCAGGTGCGCCGCCGGTGGTGAATCCAATGCGCGCACGGCTCGTTGGACTCTCCATCGCGACCGGACCAGGCACTGCGTTCTACCTGCCGTTCCGCCATCGCTCGTCAGCAGCGGACCAGCAGGACTTAGGGGCCGGTTTCGGTGGCGGCGCCGGAGCAGATGCAGAAACAACGGTGCGAAACCTGCCCGATCCACTTTCGCCGGAACTCGAGCCGCTGCGCGCCCTTTTGGCCGATTCGTCGGTCGCCAAGACGGGACACAACATCAAGTACGACCTGCTCGTGCTGCGGCGCGAGGGCATCGCCCTCGGTGGCGTGGATTTCGACTCGATGTTGGCGAGCTACCTACTTGATCCAGGACGTCGGTCACACGCGCTCGATGCCCTGTCAATTGAATTCCTGCAACGCGCAATGACGTCGTACGACGAGGTAGCGGGGAAAGGAAAACAACAGGTGTCATTCGACCGTGTGGCGGTTTCGGCGGCCACGGAATACTCTGCGGCAGACGCTGATGTCAGCCTCGCGCTCCGCGTGCTGCTCGAGCCACGGGTGGCCGAATCAGGCGCGGCCAGGTTGCTGCGCGAAGTCGAACTTCCTCTGCTCTCCGTGCTGGCCGACATGGAATGGACCGGGGTTTCTATCGACCTCCCCTGGTTCCAGTCTCTCAAGACCAGGTTTGCGAAGGAGCGCGTGGCGTCGGAAGAGGCCATTTATGAAACGGCCGGCGAACGATTCAACGTGAACTCCAATCGACAGCTGGCCGCGATCTTGTTCGAGCGGATGCAGCTGCCGGTGCGGAAGAAGACGTCGACGGGGCCAAGCACGGATGCATCAGTACTCCAGCAGTTGGCCGACGAGGGGCACGTGCTTCCGGCGCTGATGATGGAATACCGCGAACTAGCAAAACTCGAGAGCACCTACCTCGACACACTTCCGGCGTTGGTGAATCCGACGACGGGTCGCATTCACACGTCGTACAGCCAAACGGTCGCAGCCACGGGCCGCCTGTCATCGCACGACCCGAACCTGCAGAACATCCCTATCCGTCGCGAGCTGGGAAAAGCGATTCGTCGCGGTTTCATTCCGCGCGCGGGATGGAAGCTCCTGGCCGCCGATTACTCGCAGGTGGAACTGCGCCTGCTTGCGCACCTGTCTGGGGATCCGGCGTTTGTCGAGGCATTTCGCGCGGGAGGCGACATCCACCGCCAGACAGCCTCGATCATTTTTGGGGTGCCACTCGCTGACGTGACCAGCGAAATGCGATCGCGTGCGAAGACAATCAACTTCGCCACGATCTATGGTCAGGGAGCGCACGCGCTCTCGCGTCAG
>SXGU01411321.1_pt1 | contig 10000 bp, 12 predicted proteins | sample 3174531 | NCBI WGS metagenome assembly SXGU01 (sample SAMN11356863, study PRJNA531348) | freshwater metagenome | isolation source: freshwater sample F1-140 | place: China: Fuxian Lake, Yuxi | collected 2017-12-25 | reverse complement strand
TGCGAAATTACCGAGAACACGCCGCTCTCGATGAATTCGATGATCCCCTCGTACATCTGCGCCTTGCTGGCGAAGTGGCGATAGAGCGCCGCCTCGGAGACCTGCAACTGCTTGGCGAGCAAGGCGGTCGTGATCTTCTCGGCGGCCGGACGCTCCAACATCTCGGCAATCGTCTGAAGGATCAGCAGCTTCTTTTCGCCGACTTTCGCAGTGCGGGCATCGTTCATCTCAGCCTCCGGCCAATTATTTGGACTTGATAAGTGTGCCGACGCCTTCGTCGGTGAGGATTTCCAGCAGCAGTGCGTGTTCGACGCGGCCGTCGATGATGTGCACGCTTCTCACGCCGCTGCGTGCCGCGTCCAGCGCCGAACTGATCTTCGGCAGCATGCCGCCGGACAGCGTGCCGTCCGCTACCATGTCATCGACCTGCTTCGGCGTAATGCCGGTCAGCAGGTTCCCCGCCTGGTCAAGCACGCCGGGCGTGTTCGTCAGCAGTACCAGCTTTTCAGCTTTCAGTACTTCGGCAATCTTGCCGGCCACGACATCAGCATTGATGTTGTAGGTTTCGCCCTCGCTGCCGACGCCGATCGGCGCGATCACCGGAATGAAGGCTCCGGTGTCGAGCAATGCAATCAGGCTTGGGTCGATGGAAACGATGTCGCCCACCTGGCCAATGTCGATCAGGTCGCCGGGATTGTCCTTGTTCTCCATCAGCAGTTTCTTGGCACGGATGAAGTTGCCGTCTTTGCCGGTCAGCCCGACGGCCTTGCCGCCATGCTGGTTGATGAGATTGACGATTTCCTTGTTTACCTGGCCGCCCAGCACCATTTCCACAACTTCCATGGTCTCGGCATCGGTGACGCGCATTCCCTGAACGAATTCGCCTTTCTTGCCAACGCGGGCGAGAAGGTTCTCAATCTGCGGTCCGCCGCCATGTACCACTACCGGGTTCATGCCCACCAGTTTCAACAGCACTACGTCGCGGGCAAAGCATTGCTTGAGGTGTTCATCCGTCATGGCGTTGCCACCGTACTTGACGACGATGGTCTTGCCGTGGAAGCGCTTGATGTAGGGCAGGGCCTCGGCCAGAACGCCGGCCTTATCGACCGGGGAGAGCTTTGAAGTCATGGTTGGGGGCGAGTGCGAGTAGTAACTTCGCCCATTCTAGCGGCCTTGCGGAGGAGAGGGGAAACCCCGCCGAGCGTCGCCCGGCGGGGTTTGTAGGACCAGGCGTGCTTATTTGAACTGGCCTTGTGCCTTCATCCGATCACAGGCGTTTGCATGTGGCGCGGGCAACGTCTTACCCAGGTCTTTGGCCTTCCCTTCCATTGCCTTGTGGTGTTCCGCTTGGTAGGCCTTGCATTCGTCGTAGGTCTTGAACGCCCACATCTTGTCGCGGTGAGTCGTGCGCTCTTCCGGTGACATCAGGGACCAACCTGGAGTATTTCCCTGGCTGAACGCCATCCGTCCGCCTCTGCCGGGACCCATACCCCCCATTCCTGGCCCGGGCTGTGCGAAAGCCGGTGCGACAAGAGCGGCGCTGAGTATCGCTATCGAAACAAAGCGTGCAGTTTTCATGATGTTTCCTTCCGTTTTGGGAACCGCGAATTCGCTGGCTCACTTCCAGTCAAGTCCACCGGATCGGTTGCCGCAAGGCGGATATGGCAACAGTTTGTAAGCGCCCCCGGCATCCCTGGAAGACTTTGCGGCACGGAATGTCATGCCTTTAAGGATGGCCGGCGCGTAACCAACCACGCTGCTTCGTCCCACATAATCAATTCCTATGTCAGGGATCGGAAAAAAGTCTTGGACAAACGTATTTCAATCCAACACAATTTAATCATCAAGGTTTTCCCGGTAGAACCGGATCCATGGTGCAAAGTCAAATACATAGCATAAGTATATGATTTTGAAAGAAGCTGGTTTTTTGTCGCCGCCTTTGACCGGGCGGTAACGTCGCACCGCAATCAAGAGGAGAAACAAGCATGCATATCGAACCTGGCATTGTTGTCGGAGCAACCAAACTGGCCCTGGGTTATGCCACGGCCGCCGGCGCAATTGGCTATTCGGCCAAGCTTGCGCTGGATATGGCCAAGAAGGATGGTTTTGGCCAGATGGCTGCCCGCGCATTGATCGCCGCCGTCCTCGTTTTGAGCTTCTTCGAGGTTCTCCCGCACTATCCGGTCGGGGTTTCAGAGGTGCATTTCATCCTCGGTTCCACGCTGTTTCTGATGTTCGGTGCAGGACCCGCTGCCCTTGGTCTGGCTCTGGGCTTGCTTGCCCAAGGGCTTCTCTTTGCCCCTGCCGATCTGCCGCAATATGGCATGAACGTCACCAGCCTTCTGGTTCCACTGCTTGCCATCAGTACGCTTGCCAACCGAATCATCCCGGCAAACACGGCGTATACGGACGTCAGCTACAAGCAGGCACTCAAGCTATCGACGGCCTATCAGGGCGGCGTAATCGCCTGGGTTGCCTTCTGGGCTTTCTATGGCGCGGGTTTCACTGCCGAATCCATGGCCAGCGTCGCGACGTTTGGCATCGCCTACATCAGCGTCGTCGCAATCGAACCGGTGATCGATCTTGGTATTCTGGCATTCGCCAAGAATATTCGTTCAATGGAACGCAGCGGCCTGTTCCAGGCCCGCATGTACCACACTGCCGCTTGATTCTCCCCGGATCTCCGGCGCGCTGCCGGAGATCCGCGCGAAAGCCGCCGGTGCCTCACCCCCTCCCCCAAGGTTTTTGACAACCCACCGATAATGGGATGCAGCCAATGAAAAAAGCAGAAATGAAGGACGCCATTCTTGAGGCGAAAATTGCCAAGGGCCTGAAGTGGGCCGATATCGCCAAGGCTGCCGGCATCTCGCCGGAATACACCTGCTCTGCCTGTCTGGGCATGAATCACCTCGAGAAGAAACCCGCGGATGCGGTTGCCAAGGTGCTTGGTCTGGGCAAGGAGGTTTCTGCCGCCCTGCAGCGCTTCCCGACCAAAACCTGGACGCAGACCATTCCCACCGACCCGTTGATCTACCGCTGGTATGAGATCGTCGGCGTCTATGGCGAGACCATCAAGGAGATCATCAACGAGAAGTTCGGCGACGGCATCATGAGCGCCATCGATTTCACGATGGACATCAAGAAGCAGGAAGACCCGAAAGGTGATCGCGTCGTGGTTACACTCAATGGGAAGTTCCTCCCGTACAAGGCCTGGTAAGTACGGCGAGCCCGATTCGCGAGACCGGGGCCGCTTGCGCGGCGCCCGGTTTTCGCTTTTTTGAGTATTGCTACACTTGCAATCAAATCTTCTTTGGATTGCGGAAAGGGCACTATGACGGCGCGAGATCCACACAGGTTCGTCAATGAACTGGAAAAAGCTGCAATCGAGCGCCTCATCGCGCGACTTGAGAGTCGGGCCAAGGACAAGGTATTTACCCGCTTGTTTGACCGCTATGCGGGAGAACTCGTACCCGGTGTAGGCGGCAAGGTGCTGGAGGTGGGGTGCGGCACCGGTGCAACCCTTCGCGCCCTGGTGCGCCGGGATGATTTTTCCGGTGATGCGGTCGGGGTGGATCAGAGCAGGGACTTCATCGATGCCGCCAGAGAGTTCGTTGCCGGCGAACCGTTTGCGGACCACGTAACATTCGATGTCGGCGATGCCCATCGCCTCGACTTTCCGGACGGCACGTTCGATATCGTTTTTGCGCATACCTTGATCAGCCATGTGACCGACCCGTTGTCGGTGCTGCGTGAAATGATCAGGGTGCTGCGACCGGGCGGCAAACTGGCTATCTTCGATGGCGACTATGCCTCGATGACGTATGCTTTGCCTGACCACGATCTCGGCCAACGCCTCGATGCCGCGCTGGTCAAGGCCAGCTTCAACAATCCACGGATCATGCGCGACCTGCCGCGGATGATGCCCGAGTTCGGAATGAAACTTGAGGCGGCCTGGGGCGAGGCGGTGGTCGAAATCGGCACAGGCAGCTATTTCAAATCCTTTGTCGAAACCTATGCGCCTTACATCGTAAAGGCCGGGTTCTTTCCCGCAGACGTTGTAGAACCTTGGCTGGCGGCGCAGATCAAGGCAATCGAGGACGGGACGTTTTTTGCCTCCTGTACCTATTACACCTATATTGCCCGACGTGTCTGAGAATCGGCTTGCCTGGGAGCAGGGCAGAGGTAGGCCCGGGCGGCGCCTGTTTGCCGCGAGGTTGTGGACCCAATGACGCCGAACTTTTTCATCGTTGACGTGTTTGCCGAGCAGTCCTATGCCGGCAATCCGCTTGCCGTGGTGCTGGGTGCGGAGGCGTTCGACGATGAAACCATGCAGAAGCTCGCGGCGGAAACCAACTATTCCGAGACTACCTTCGTCTATTCCGCGCCGGAAAAGGATGGGGGATACCGAACCCGACTATTCACCCCTGCACGAGAGATCGCGTTTGCGGGCCACCCGATTCTTGGAACAGCCTGGGTAGTGCGCAAGGCTTATCTCCTCGACAAGTCTGGAACCATCAACCTGAATCTCGATGTCGGCCAAGTGCCGGTGAGTTTCGAAAAAGCGCCGGGCGCGCCTGAAGTCCTGTGGTTCACGGCACCAGCGGTTACTCCCGGGGCGAGTGTCGATCCGGCAAGGATTGCATCCGCGCTGGGGATATCGGTGGCGGATATCGATACCCGATTCCCTGTCCAACAGATGGCGGCCGGCACCTCCGCGATGATAGTTCCGCTGCGAAGTCTCGATGCCCTGCGGCGCAGCCGACTCGACCTGACGGCGTATGCCGGCTTGGCTGCGGAAGGCTTTCCCCCGCTCGTGTATCTCTTCTGCAGCGAAACCCGCCATCCCGGGAATGATTTGTCCGCGAGGTTTTTCTTCGAGGCGCATGGCGTTCGTGAAGATCCCGCAACCGGAAACGGCGCCGCTTTTCTGGGAGCCTATCTGGTACAGCACCAAGTATTCGATCCGCAGAAACTCGCCTGGCGAATCGAGCAGGGCGATGAGGTGCGGAGGCCTTCAATGGTACAACTGCGCGTTGGCAAAGGTCCAGCCGGAGTCACGATTCAGGTCGGCGGGAAAGTCATCGCCGCGATCCAGGGAAACGTGGTCTGATCGAGGTCGCGATCCGGAACCGTTCAGCGGGCGGCGGTCAGTTCCGGTGATCCCAGCTTGCGGCGGGTTGTCTGATCATTCTTGTCGGGAACGCGCTCTCCCATGACAGCCGCCGGCTCGGCTTCGTCATCCAGCGATATCGGAGCCCGGCCGAAGTTCCATTCCGCAGCGAGCCTGCCGAAGGCGCGGCAGGCCGGGCTTCTGTAGGTATCCTTGGGGCCGATCAGGGCGATTGTGTGATGCGGCAATTCGGGCAGCAAGGGCACACCGTAGAGTCCGGGCTGGGTGCAAGCGATCGTGGTTGGCAAGACGGTGATCAGTCTGCCCATGCTGGTGGACTGCACCATCATGCTGAGCGAATTGGTTTCAATGGCAATGCGCGGGCGGACGCCATGCTCCAGGCAATACAGGTCGAAATGCCGGCGCAGCGCAAAATTCTGGTTCAGGAGAATCAGAGGTTCATCCTGTAGAACGCCGATGCCCATGGGCATCTGCCGTCCCGCAAGCGGATGTCCGGTGCCGACAGCAAGACTCAGCGGCTCCATGAACAGGGTATGCAGTTCGATCTTGTTGGACCAGGTCTCGGTGGGTTGGGTATGGGTAAAGGCAATCCCCGCGTCCAGGGTGCTGTCGGCCACTCCGGATTCGATCTCATCCTGCGACATTTCCATGGCGCTGATCATGATCCCGGGATAGCGGGCATTGAATTCATCGAGCAGCGAGGTCATCAGGTACTCGGTGATCGGGGTCATGCCCAGGCGCAGAAAGCCGCGACTGAGATCTTCCAGTTCAATGACCGCCCTTTTCCCCGCGTCAAGCTCTTCAAGCGCGCGACGCGCGTGGCGCACATACACCTCGCCGGCATCGGTCAGCTTCACGGTTCGTCCGGAACGATCGAGCAGTTGCACGTCCAGTGCCTCTTCCAGCAACTTGATCTGCTGCGAAAGTGTTGGCTGGGTCACATGAAGCGCTTCCGCCGCCCGCGTAAAGCTGTGATTCTCGGCAACCGAGAGCAAATAACTGATCGAACGGGGGAACATCAGCTTCGAATGCATAACCAATTCCTATGTGGCGGATCGGAAAATAGTCTTGGACAAACTTGCTTGAATCCAACAAAATTTAATCATCAACTACTTGTGGCGGGCTGTTGTAGTCGTGAAAGCAACTCATAATCATACGACTTTCCGCATAGTTGTTGATGGGGTTCGGAATTCGACGAAAAGTTCCAGCGGGCCTGGTATTCAGGATCAAATGCCCGAACCTGCGCGTTACGAAATAGCCGTTCCGCAAGAAAACAGTCAAAGGAGAAGTCCAGCCATGTCATCAAGTACCAGAGACGAAGTGCTGCGGCATTTGCAGGCGGTGGTCGAAATCGAGCCGCCAGTGCAGCAGACGGGCAAGGCGATTTATGCGTCCGACCTCACCCACGAGATGTTCCGCGCCTACACCCGGTCGCCCCACGATGTTGGTGGGCAGGTGGACGTGCCGGTCGAGTGGACCGAAGAAGAGTCCGAGGCTTGGGGATATCGGGCCTATGTCACCACCGAGTGCCTGGCGTGGCGCGGAGTATGGTGTGCCGAAGAGCGACGTCGCATGCAGAACGTCGATCTCGGAACGAGCCAGTACCTCGGTCTGCCCTACTATGGCCGTTGGCTGCTTTCCGCAGCGCGGATTCTGGTAGAGGGGCATCACATCACCCTTACCGAACTCATCAACAAAATCGACGAGGTGAAAAAGCGCCATGAGCCAGCACGATAGAACCCATCACGCCAGGATCGCCACCGGCAAGGGGGATCCCCAATGTTTCATTGGCGCCGCCGGCGGACCGCCCAAGTTCAAGGTGGGTGATCGCGTTCGCATCAAGGATATGCCGGACATTTTCTACACGCGCTGTCAGGTGTACACCCGTGGCGCGGTAGGCGAGGTCGCCGTTGTTACGCACGAGAGCCCGGCTCCGGAAGATGAGGCCTGGGGGCACGTCGACAAGTCCGAGTGGTTCTACATCGTACGTTTCAGGCAAGTGGACCTTTGGCCGGAGTATCCGGCCGCCTTTGCCAACGATACCTTGCAGACCGAATTCTCCGAGCGTTGGCTCGAGACGGTTTAACCGGCCGATCGACACCTGAAAAGAGGAAGGGAATTACATGTCACACGATCACGATCACGGCCATAACGAATCTGCGCCGATGGTGGACGAAATCAGCGATTTCGAGGCCCTCGAAATTGCGGTTCGCGAAATTTGTATCGAGAAGGGGCTGTTCTCCGCCGAAGACCACCGCAAATTCACCGAGTTCGCCGAGCATATCGGCCCTACGCCGGCGGCGCGCATGGTTGCCAAGGCCTGGCTCGATCCCGAGTACAAGAAGCAAGTCATGACCGATGCCATTGCCGCCAGCAAGGCCGTCGGCGTCGACTATTTGAATCCGACAGGTTTCGGCACGCCCAGCGACTACACCGATCTGCGTGTTCTGGAAGACACGCCTAGCGTGCATCATGTTGTCGTTTGCACCCTGTGCTCCTGCTATCCCCGTCCTATCCTGGGATTCCAGCCAGAGTGGTATCGGACCCCGAACTATCGTCGGCGTCTGGTTCGCTGGCCGCGGCAGGTGCTTGCCGAGTTCGGGCTGACCCTGCCGGCGGAGGTTGATGTACGTGTCGAGGATTCCAACCAGAAGTGCCGCTTCATCGTCATGCCGGTTCGTCCGGCCGGTACTGATGGCTGGACTGAAGACCAGTTGACCGAGATTGTTACGCGCGATTGCCTGATCGGCGTTGCCCTGCCCAAGCCCGGTGTGACTTCCAACCTTGAGCTGCCGGTACATCGCGCGGCGAAGCCGGCGCAGCATTAAAAGGAGGAGTCATCTTGCCCGTACCCGAAAAAATGCACGCACCCGCCGAAATGGCGGAGTGCGCGGCGAACTGGACGGAAGTCCCGCTACTTGAGGACATCAAGGAGCACGGTCGGGTCTGGGGCGATCTCGCCGATCAGTATGGCGTGACCAACCCCGATCCTCCCTGGAAGACAAGCCTTGATGGCATGTGCGAAGCTTTGGCGGCCGGCTCGTGTTCCTCTATGGCTGCGGCCGAGAAGCGCTGGCTGGCTGGCGATGTGGTGCGTGATGCGATGGATGCGCCACTCCCCCTGCTTGAGCGTCGCTGGGAGGAAGATGAGCTTTCCGCAACGCTCTACCAGGATGTTCCTTTCCCTGAGCGTCAGTTGTTGTCGCTAACCCACTCGCTGATCAAGCGTGGTTTGGTCAATCCCGAAGACCTGAAAAAGCGGATGAAGGAAATCCACGAGCGGCTTAGCGCAACCTAGGAAGGGAGCCGGGGAAACAGTTTGTAGGGCTTGCGGATTTGACAAGCAAATACCCAGCGCGTCAGTTCCGCTTGTGCCGCAGGAAGTTTCCAGAAATGCGGAACGGTCAATCGGGCGGTGATCCGGTTTCGACCGGACGCTGTCCCGGCTGTCAGGGACTCCAATAGAACAGTCACGGAGAAACGATCGGTGTCAATTAGAGGAGTCGAAATCAACATTCACGGGCTGGGCTATCGGTACAGCACTCGTGGCAATCCCACTTTCAGCAATCTCAAGTTGCAGGCCCGGCGTGGTGAGGCGCTGGCCATCATCGGTCGATCCGGCTGCGGCAAATCAACCCTGCTTCACATCATCGCGGGCCTGAACCGGCCCACTGAAGGCACGATCGAATTTGACGGCAAGAAGGTTGATGGCCCGTCATCGCGCTGGGTGATGATGTTTCAGGCACCGCATCTTTATCCTTGGATGAAGGTTTCGCAGAATGTCGGGGTCGGCCTCAAGTTTGCGGGTTGGCCGGAAAAGGAAAAAGCCGAACGGGTCGACGAAGCACTCCGCCTTGTGGAACTGCAGGACTACGCTGATGTCAGCGTTCAGGATCTCTCCGGAGGACAGCAGCAGCGTGTGGCGCTGGCCCGTTCCCTGGTCATGGAACCCGAACTGCTTTTGCTTGACGAACCGTTTTCTGCCCTCGATGCATTCACCCGGTCGTCGCTACAGAGAGATGTCCGTTCGATCGCGAAAAAGCTGGGTTTCAACCTGATTATCGTTACCCATGACATCGACGAGGCGGTGCTGATGGCTGATCGCGCCGTGATCATGGCGGGCGCCCCCGGCAAGATCATGGACGAAATAGAGATTGGCCTGGACGATCCCCGACAAAGGCAGGATCCCGCCGTGCAGTCCATGCGCTCGCGGCTTATGGAAGCCTTCCATACCGCCGCACAAGTTGCCGGCGGTGCGAAAGGCGGCAACGAAGCCGAAGTCAATACCGTAACCGAGAGTGTTACACAGCACGCCTGACCCCATGTAGGGCAGGACACCATTACCCAGAGGAGACCGAGCATGTGCATACTTTGCGATTCGCTTGCTGGCAAGCATCATCCGTCCGATGAGACGCACAAGGACTACAAGAAGCATGGCGATGGCATCAACGATCCCAAGCTGGTGATCGATTACGATCCTTTGTTCAGCAGCGTACTCGGTACCGGTGTGAATCGCCGTGAGCTCCTCAAGTGGGGTAGCCTCGGTGCCCTGGCCGGCCTGATGCCAACCAGGGCGACCTTTGCCCAGGAAAAGAAGTGGGATCCCACAGTTCGTATCGGCTTCCTCCCGATCACTGATGCCGCCGCCTTGTTGGTGGCACACGAGATGGGCTTCTTCAAGAAGGAAGGTCTGGAGTCGGCCCCCCCGACGCTGCTTCGTGGCTGGTCGCCATTGGTCGAGGCCTTCTCCTCGCATCGCTTCAATCTCGCCCACCTGTTGATCCCTGTGCCGATCTGGATGCGATACGGCAACAAGTTCCCGATCAAGATTACGGCCTGGAACCATACCAATGGCTCCGGCATCGTCGT
>SXGU01496776.1_pt1 | contig 10001 bp, 8 predicted proteins | sample 3174531 | NCBI WGS metagenome assembly SXGU01 (sample SAMN11356863, study PRJNA531348) | freshwater metagenome | isolation source: freshwater sample F1-140 | place: China: Fuxian Lake, Yuxi | collected 2017-12-25 | reverse complement strand
CTGGGTGGTGTACATCGTCGGGTAGGGCCCGCGCAGGAACGGGCTCAGGCCGGGCCAGGTGTCCAGGGCGTCCAGGCCCTCGAGGTGCTCGGGTCCGTAGACCGGGAGGATGTCGATCCCCTCCGGGCTGACCCACGGGGGACTCGTCTGCGGTTCCGCTGGTGTTGCTGCGCTCGCGCTCGCAGACGAATCAGCGAGCGGGAGGCCGCTGAAGCTCTTCGGGATGCTCATGCCAGCTTCTCCCTGGTCCGGGTCAGGAACGCGAGGGCATCGACGCCCATGGCGCACGAGTCGTCGGCCCACTCGCGCGGCTTGCCGGCCACGACCACCCACTCGGCCCCCTCGGCTCGGAGCGCGGCGGCGGCCTCGGCACCCCACTCGTCGTACGCCGCGTCGCTGCCGGCCAGGCACACGACTCGCCGCCCGCCGTGCTTGTCGGCCAGCGACTCGGCGCCGTCGGTCGCGCCGGCGACCTCGACCGGGATGCCCCCGGCGGCGAACAGGTTGGTGGCGAACGTGGCCCGCGCCGTGTGCTGGGCGACGCTGCCCATGGTCGCGAGGAAGACCGGCTCGTCCATCGGCGAGGCCTGGAGCTCCTCGAACGCCGCGCCCCAGCGACGGACCTCGGGCGCCAGCGGGTCCGGTTCCCGGGCCGGTCGGTCCGCGAACGGGTCCGGGAACTCGGTGAGCCCGGTCAGCGGCCGCTTGCGGGTGGCGACCTGCGCATCCCGGTCGGCGACGGTGGCTGCGACGAGAGGCTCGAGGTCCTCGCCGTCGTCGAGCCGGCCGAAGAGCTCCCAGGCCGCGGTGGCCAGGTCGTCGGTCAGCTTCTCGACGGCGTAGGCACCGCCGGCCGGGTCGGCGACCCGGGCGAGGTGCGACTCCGAGATCAGCAGCGAGCTGGTGTTGCGGGCGATCCGGCGGCCGAAGGCGTCGGGCCGCCCGAGGGGGCTGTCGAACGGGAGGACCGTCACCGCGTCCGCGCCCCCGACACCGGCCGCGAAGGCGGCGACCGTGGTGCGCAGCATGTTGACCCAGGGGTCGTAGGCGCTCATCATCGGCCTGCTGGTGACGACGTGCTGGCGTTGCTGGTGCCCGGCCGCGGCGCCGCTGAGCTCGAGCACCCGGGCCCAGAGGCGGCGGGCGGCCCGGAGCTTGGCGATGGTCGGGAACTGCTCGTCGGTGGCGGCGTAGCGGAACTCCACGAGCGCCGCCGCGTCGTCCACCGACACCCCGGACCCGGTCAGCGTCCGGAGGTACGTCGCGGCGACGTGCAGGGAGTGGGCGAGCTCCTGGACGTCGGAGGCTCCGCGGTCGTGCACCGCCGTGGCGTCCACGACGAAGCCCAGCACGCCGGCGCCGCCGTCCAGGCTCGCCGCCGCGGCGGACGCGTCGGCCGCCGGGATGCCCAGGTTGGTGCCGGGATGCAGCTCGACGTCCTCGGCGTACGCGACGAACGCCCGGGCCGCGGCGAGGTGGTCCGCGGTGGCGTCGAGCACCACCGGGGCCAGGTCGAGGAAGACGCCGTCGAGCAGGGTGTCCAGATCGGCGTCGGGATCCAGGCGCAGCCAGAGCGAGGTGACCCCGTTCTCGAGGTCGGTCATCGCCTCCTCGTGCGCGGCCCGCACCTCCGCCACGGCGAGGTGGGCGCGGATGTCCCACTCCCCGGCGCGGGTCGGGCGCTGGTCGAGGTCGATGTCGGCCAGCAGGTCCGGCGTGCCGAGCGGAGTGATGCCGATGCCGTCCAGCGTGGTCCGGGTCAGCTTCTGCCAGACCAGCGAGTCGTCGTCCGCGTCGGAGAGCCGGCGCGCCTTGCGGAGGACCGCGCCGGCGGCGCGCTCCCAGTCGGCGCGGCCGTGCGTGTCCTCGGGGGAGGCCAAGGCGAGCGATCCCTGCTCGGGCTCCAGCTCGGAGGGCTCGTCGAGCCCGCCCTCGACGGTCGCGTCAGTCACACGGGAACCCTAGGAGCGGTCGCCCCGGGAGACCACGAAGTGTGACAATTCCCAACCCTGTGTCCGTCGCAGGTCAAGGGCCGGACGTCAGTGACGTTCCCGCCGGGAGAGCCTTGCCACGGACCGGTCTCGGGGGCACCGTGGCCCTATGGCCGATCGAGGAGCGCGTGCCGCCGGCAGACAAGATCTGGAGGCCCACGAGCCTGACGCGATCCGCAACGTCGTGCTGGTGGGCCCGAGTTCCGGCGGCAAGACGACGCTGCTGGAGGCGCTGCTGGTCCGGACCGGGGCCCTGACCCGCGCGGGCAGCGTCGAGGACGGCACCACGGTGTCCGACTTCGAGCCGGGCGAACGCGCGCACGGCCGCTCCATGGCGCTCGCGGTCGCACCGGTCGTGCACGACGGGGTGAAGGTCAACCTGATCGACACCCCCGGGTACGCCGACTTCGTGGGCGAGCTGCGGGCCGGGCTGCGGGCCGCGGACTGCGCGCTGTTCGTGACCGCGGCCAACGAGCAGATCGACGCCGTCACGACCGAGCTCTGGCGGGAGTGCGCGGAGGTGGGCATGCCGCGCGCGGTCGTGGTCACCAAGCTCGACCACGCCCGGGCCGACTACGCCGGCGTCCTCGCGGCCGCCCAGGCGCAGCTCGGCGGTGCCGGCGACAAGGTGCTGCCGGTCGACGTCCCGGTCATGGCCGGCTCGACGGTGACCGACCTGGTCGGGTTGCTGGCTCCTGACGTCCCCGACGAGCACGCGGAGGCGCGCAACGCGCTGATCGAGGGGATCATCGAGGAGTCCGACGACGAGGGGCTGATGGACCGCTATCTCGCCGGCGAGACGGTGACCGAGGCGGCGCTGCTCGAGGACCTGCACCGGGCGATGGCGCGCGGGACGTTCTTCCCCGTCGTGCCGGTGTGCTCGACCAGTGGCGTCGGCTGCGGTGAGCTCCTCGACCTGATCGTCAGGGGGTTCCCGGCTCCCTCGGAGCACCCGGCGCCCGAGGCGTACACCCCGGAGGGCAAGCCGACCGACCCGGTCTCCTGCGACCCCGGCGGACCGCTCCTGGCCGAGGTCGTCAAGACCTCGAGCGACGCCTACGTGGGGAGGGTCAGCCTGGTCCGGGTGTTCTCCGGCTCGCTCGACCCCGACCTCCCGGTGCACGTCTCGGGGCACCTCAGCTCCTTCTTCGGCGACGACGTGGGCCACGGCGACCACGACGACGCCGAGCGGATCGGCTCGCTGGCCTACCCGTTCGGGCAGCAGCTGAGTCCCGCCAAGCGAGTGGTGGCCGGTGACATCGCGTCGGTCGGTCGGCTCACCCGCGCCGAGACGGGAGACACGCTCTCGTCGGTCGACGATCCACGGGTGCTCCGTCCGTGGACCCTGCCCACACCGCTGCTCCCGATCGGCGTCGAGGCGGCCACCAGGTCCGACGAGGACAAGCTGTCCACGGCACTCGGCCGGCTGGCCGCCGAGGACCCCTCGATCCGCGTCGAGATCAGCAGCGAGCAGGTCGTGCTCTGGACGATGGGCGAGGCCCACGCCGACGCCGCGCTCGAGCGGCTGGCCGACCGGTTCGGCGTGACGGTGAACCGGGTCGACGTCCGGGTCCCGATGCGCGAGACCCTGGCCGGGTCGGGTACGGCCCTCGGCCGGCACGTCAAGCAGTCCGGTGGCCACGGCCAGTACGCCGTGTGCGAGATCGAGGTCGAGCCGCTCCCCCGCGGTGCCGGCTTCGAGTTCGCCGAGCGGGTCGTCGGCGGCGCCGTACCGAGACAGTTCATCCCCTCGGTCGAGAAGGGGGTCCGGGCGCAGCTGGCGAAGGGCTGCGACGGCCACCCGATGGTCGACGTCAAGGTCACGCTGGTCGGCGGCAAGGCGCACAGCGTCGACTCCTCGGACATGGCGTTCCAGAGCGCCGGCGCCCTGGCGCTGCGCGAAGCGGCCGCGGCGGTCGGCGTCCAGGTGCTCGAGCCCGTCGACGAGATCGAGGTCACCGTGCCCGACGAGCTCGTCGGGACGGTGATGAGCGACCTGGCCGCCCGCCGCGGCCGGGTGCTCGGCCAGGACACCGCCGGCGGCTTCGCCACGGTGCGCGCCCACGTGCCGGCCGCGGAGCTCATCACCTACCCGGTGGACCTGAGGTCCTCGACTCACGGCGCGGGCTCGTTCACCCGGGCCTTCGCCGGCTACGAGCCGGTCCCGACCCGCTGACAACCATCGGCCCCGCCCACCTCGTCCTGGTGGGCGTGGAGGAACGCAGATGAGCGACGTGTCCTTCGAGGAGTTCGTCGCCTCGCGCGGCCGGGACCTGTGGCGTACGGCGTTCCTGCTGACCGGGGACCCGCACAAGGCCGAGGACCTCGTCCAGACCGCGCTGATGAAGTGCTGGAGGCGCTGGTCGAGCATCGTCGACGACGGTGCCGTGGAGGCGTACGTGCGCCGGACCATGGTGACGACGTACACCGACTGGTGGCGGCGGCGGTGGAACGCCGAGCGGCACACCGAGGTGCTGCCCGAGGGCCTGTCCGTCGAGGTCGACCACGGATTGCGACAGGACACGCTCGCCGCGCTCGCGACGCTGCCGCGCGGGCAGCGCGCCGTGCTCGTCCTGCGCTTCTACGAGGACCTGACCGAGGCCCAGACCGCCGCTGCGCTCGGCATCTCGGTGGGCACGGTCAAGTCCCAGACCTCCCGAGCCCTGGGCGCCCTGCGCTCGTCCACGATCTTCCAGGAGCAGGCATGACCGAGGAGCAGGTGCGCGACCTCCTCGCGCGGATCGTCCCCGAGCCGCCCGACAGCGTCACCGACCCCGGCCCCGTGGTGCGCGCCGCCCGGCGGCAGCGACGCATCGCCACCACGGTCGTGGGTGCCGTCGCCGTCCTCGCGGTCATCGGCACCGTGCTCGGCGTCCAGGCGGTCCGGGACGACGACGGCCCGGACTACGTGGACGAGCCGGCACAGATCGCCGACCCGTACACCACCGCGCCGTGCCCGGACCTCGCCGCCCCGTGGCCCGACGGGGCCGTCACGGACCTCGGCGCCGTGACCGCCGTGCGCCACTGCACCCGCCCGGGCGAGCAGGGATCCCCGACGATCCTGGGTCCCACCGATGCGCTGGTGGTCGGCCTGGACGCCTTCGTGGCCTCGGTCCGGGACATCCCGGACGCCGATCCGGCCCGGTGTGCCACCGTCAGCATGGTGCCGGTCAACAACCGGGTGGTTCTCGAGCTCTCGGACGGCAGGCAGATCACCGTCGGCAGCGGGTCGTGCGACGACGTCGAGGTCGAGGGTCGGGTGATCGACGGCAACTCCCTGGTCCAGGTCCTGCTCACGTCACTTCGAGAGCAACGCGACGCCCACGACTACTCGACGACCCTGCCGGCGCCGGACGTGGACTGGTGCGGCACGCACGGCGGCATGAGCCCCGCCGCGCCAGCGGACGAGCACCTGGTCGCAGCGACCTGGTGCGGCCCCAACAGCCCGACCAAGGGTGGGACCGTGCTCGACCAGGGCTCGTTGGACCGGCTCGACGCCGCCTGGCGGGCGGCCGTGCCGACCGATCCGGACGACCTCGTCGAATGTGGAGACTTCGCGGGTGGGTCGGGCGAGCACCTCCTGGCGCGCACCGACCGCGGGGACGTCGTGGTACTCATGGACCAGGGCTGCGACAAGCTCTCGTTCTCCCCGAGTACGCCCGATTCCGGGATGGGTATCTCTACGGGGACCTTGTCGCTCGACTTCGCCATCGACGACCTGCCGGCGGGTTAGACCTGGCCCTGCGCCGAGTAGTCCGGGAGCTCCTGCAGCGCCCAGCCGTTGCCGTCCGGGTCCTCGAAGTGGACGAACCGTCCCCACGCCAGGTCCTCGACGCCCCGCACCTCGATGCCGCGCTCGACGAGGTCCGCCTTCGTCGCGTCCGCGTCGGCGACCACCATCTGCAGGTTGTCCAGGCTGCCGGGCTCCATCTGCGTGAGCCCGCGGCCGATCGCGATCGAGCAGGCCGACCCGGGCGGGGTCAGCTGCACGAACCGGACCTCCTCGCTGACGGTCTGGTCGTGGTCGGCCACGAACCCCGCTCGCACGTAGAACTCCTTGGCCCGGTCGACGTCGGTCACGGGCACCATCACCAGCTCCAGCTTCATGTCCATGCCTCGACGGTAGGAGCGGATCAGGCCAGTTCCTGACCGCATTCTCAGCGAATTCTTGGAACGTTTCCCAGGCTCACCGGCGTTGGGTATGGCGTAGTCATCAGCTCCCGAGAGGACCCTCCAATGCCCGGCCACCGTCACTTCAACGGCCTGAAGACGGCCCTGCTCCTCGGAGGCCTGTCGGCCGCCGTGATCCTGGTCGGCAGCCTGTTCGGCCGCGGCGGGCTGGTCATCGCGCTGGTCATCGCGCTGGGGATGAACGCCTACGGCTACTGGAACTCCGACAAGCTGGCGCTCAAGGCGATGCACGCCCGCCCGGTGACCGAGCAGGAGCAGCCGGCGATGTACCGGATCGTCCGCGAGCTCTCCGCCAAGGCCCAGCAGCCGATGCCGCGCCTCTACGTCTCCCCCACCGATGCGCCCAACGCGTGCGCCACCGGCCGCAACCCGCAGAACGCCGCCGTGTGCTGCACCGAGGGCATCCTCCAGCTGCTCGACGAGCGCGAGCTGCGCGGCGTGCTCGGGCACGAGCTGATGCACGTCTACAACCGCGACATCCTGACCGCCTCGGTCGCCGGCGCCCTGGCCAGCGCCATCACGTTCCTCGCCCAGTTCGGGCTCTTCTTCGGCGGCGGCCGCGACCGCGGGGTCAACCCGATCGCCGCGATCGGCCTGATGATCCTCGGCCCCCTCGCCGCCGGCGTCGTGCAGATGGCGATCAGCCGGACCCGCGAGTACGACGCGGACGAGGACGGCTCGACCCTGACCGGCGACCCGCTGGCCCTGGCGTCCGCGCTCTACAAGCTCGAGCACGGCACCAGCCGCTACCCGCTCCCCCAGACCCAGCAGCTGGTCAACGCCAGCCACATGATGATCGCCAACCCGTTCCGCGGCGGCGGGGCCGCCCGGCTGTTCAGCACCCACCCGCCCATGGCCGACCGCATCCAGCGGCTCGAGGCGATGGCCGGACACCGTCACCACCCCGGTGGCTGAGGAGGGACGAAGTCCCGTCTCGAAGCCCCGTGACTATCCGCTGGGACTGTCCCCGCCCGGGTTCAGCGGGTCGTTGATCTCGTCGCCGGCATCCCGATGCTGCCAAGCCCGGCTGGCGAGGCCGGGGAGCACGTCCCACCGGTTCTCGATCAACGCGATCTTCTTCTCACCGGGCTTCGAGACGCGACTTCGTCGCTCCTCAGCCACCGATCAGTGCGCGGGTCTCTTGATGTGGCCGGCCTTGCCCTGCTTGGCCGGGACCCTCGACTCGGTGTCCTTGTTGCGGATGCCGATCTTGGAGCCGAGCCACACCAGCGGGTCGTACTTCTTGTCGACCACGCGCTCCTTCATGGGGATGATCGCGTTGTCGGTGATCTTGATGCCCTCGGGACAGACCTCGGTGCAGCACTTGGTGATGTTGCACATGCCGATGCCGGCGGCGCCCTGCGCGAGCTCGCGGCGGTCGTTGGTGTCCAGCGGGTGCATGTCGAGCTCGGCGTACCGGATGAAGAACCGCGGACCGGCGAAGGCCGGCTTGTTGTCCTCGTGGTCCCGGACGACGTGGCAGACGTTCTGGCACAGGAAGCACTCGATGCACTTGCGGAACTCCTGCCCGCGCTCGACGTCCACCTGGGCCATCCGGCGCTTGCCGTCGGCGTCGCGCGGGGGCGGTGAGAACGACGGCAGCTCGGCCGCCTTCTCGTAGTTGAAGGTGACGTCGGTGACCAGGTCCCGCACGACCGGGAAGGTCCGCATCGGCGTGACCGTGATCGTCTCGTCCTCCTCGAAGTCGGAGAGACGGCACATGCACATCAGCCGCGGCTTGCCGTTGATCTCCGCCGAGCACGACCCGCACTTGCCGGCCTTGCAGTTCCAGCGGACCGCGAGGTCGCCGGCCTGCTCGGCCTGGACCCGGTGGATGGCGTCGAGGACGACCTCGCCCTCGGAGACGTCGACCTCGTAGTCCTTGAGCTCGCCGCCGGACTTGTCGCCCCGCCACAGCTTCATCTTGAGCCTGTAACCCATGGTCAGCTCTCCTCGAAGTACTTCTTGAGCTCGTCCGGCATGACTGGCAGTGGTTTCTCGCTGAGCTGCACGCCGTCGCCGCTGTCGTTGAGGGTGACGACCAGGTTCTTCTTGCCCCAGACCTCGTGGTCGGTCTTGGGGAAGTCGTTGCGGGTGTGCCCCCCGCGGGACTCCTCCCGGGCCAGGGCCGCCTTCGCGATCGACTCGGAGACGATCAGCATGTTGCGCAGGTCGAGTGCGAGGTGCCAGCCCGGGTTGTACTGCCGGTGGCCCTCCACGACCATCTGCTTGGCCCGCTCCTTGAGCGCCTCGATGTCGGCGAGCGCCTGCTCGAGCTCGGCGCCCTCCCGGATGATGCCGACCAGGTCGTTCATCGCCTGTTGCAGGTCGTGCTGGATGGCGTAGGGGTTCTCCCCGCCCTCCACCTCGAACGGAGCGACCGCACTGGTCGCGGCGGCCGCGACGTCGTCGGGCGCCACCGCCGGCCGGTTCGCGCCCAGCCCCGAGACCTTCTTGGCGGCGTGCTCGCCGGCGAGCTTGCCGAAGACCAGGAGGTCGCCCAGCGAGTTGCCGCCGAGCCGGTTGGAGCCGTGCATGCCGCCGGAGCACTCGCCCACGGCGTAGAGGCCCGGGACCGCACTCTCCTGGGTGTCCGCGTCGACCTCGACTCCACCCATCACGTAGTGGCAGGTCGGGCCGATCTCCATCGGCTCCGCGGTGATGTCGACGTCCGCCAGCTCCTTGAACTGGTGGTACATCGACGGCAGCCGCTTCTTGATGAACTCGGGGGTACGCCGCGACGCGATGTCCAGGAAGATGCCACCGTGCGGTGATCCCCGGCCGGCCTTGATCTCGGAGTTGATCGCCCGGGCGACCTCGTCGCGGGGCAGCAGCTCGGGTGGCCGGCGGTTGTTCTTCTTGTCCTCGTACCAGGCGTCGGCCTCCTCCTCGGTGTCGGCCGTCTCCGACTTGAAGAACTCCGGGATGTAGTCGAACATGAACCGCTTGCCCTCGGAGTTCTTGAGGATGCCGCCGTCGCCGCGGACCGACTCCGTCACCAGCAGCCCCTTGACCGAGGGCGGCCAGACCATGCCTGTGGGGTGGAACTGCACGAACTCCATGTTGATCAGCGCGGCGCCCGCGCGCAGGGCCAACGCGTGCCCGTCACCCGTGTACTCCCACGAGTTGGAGGTGACCTTGAACGACTTGCCGATGCCGCCGGTCGCGAGGATGACCGCCGGGGCGTCGAACTGGATGAAGCGTCCGGTCTCGCGCCAGTAGCCGAACGCGCCCGAGATCGCGCCGCTCTCGTCCTTGAACAGGTCGGTGACGGTGCACTCCATGAACACGTCGATCCCGAGCTCGACGGTGCGCTGCTGGAGCGTGCGGATCATCTCCAGGCCGGTGCGGTCGCCGACGTGGGCGAGCCGCGCGTACTTGTGCCCGCCGAAGTCGCGCTGGGAGATGAGCCCGTCCTCGGTGCGGTCGAAGAGCGCGCCCCAGTCCTCGAGCTCCTGCACCCGCTCGGGCGCCTCCTGGGCGTGCAGCTGGGCCATCCGCCAGTTGTTGAGCATCTTCCCGCCACGCATGGTGTCGCGGAAGTGCACCTCCCAGTTGTCCTCGGGCCAGCGGTTGCCCATGGCCGCGGCGATGCCGCCCTCGGCCATGACCGTGTGCGCCTTGCCGAGCAGCGACTTGCACACGACCGCGGTCTTGGCCCCGGCGTCGTGGGCGGCGATCGCGGCACGCAGCCCGGCACCGCCGGCGCCGACCACGATCACGTCGGACTGGTGGTGCTCCATGCCGCCCTGCGAGCTGCCGGACATCTCGTTGCCGGTCATCGGGTGGCGGGTCGAGTCAGTCATTCGTCAGGCTCCT
>SXGU01487940.1_pt1 | contig 10002 bp, 5 predicted proteins | sample 3174531 | NCBI WGS metagenome assembly SXGU01 (sample SAMN11356863, study PRJNA531348) | freshwater metagenome | isolation source: freshwater sample F1-140 | place: China: Fuxian Lake, Yuxi | collected 2017-12-25 | reverse complement strand
TGGCGACACTGACGATGGCACTGGCCTACATCACATGGTGTATGAAGTCGTCGATAACGCCATTGATGAAGCGCTGGCGGGCCATGCAACCCGCGTCACGGTAACCCTCAACGCCGACGGCTCGGTCACGGTAACCGATAATGGTCGGGGCATTCCCACCGACCTTCACTCGGAAGAAGGCGTCTCCGCCGCTGAAGTCATCATGACGCAATTGCATGCAGGCGGTAAGTTTGATCAAAACTCTTACAAAGTCTCCGGCGGCCTTCATGGCGTCGGCGTGTCTGTCGTCAACGCTTTATCTGTTTGGTTAAAGCTGCGCATTTGGCGCAACGGCAAAGAACACGCAATGACATTCGCCAATGGCGACGCTGTCTCTAAATTAGCGATCGTCGCAGACGCGCCGATTGATGATGGCGTCACAAAGCGCGGCACTGAAGTAACTTTTCTTCCCTCCCCCGCCACTTTCACAATGGTCGAGTTTGATTATGCGACAATCGAACATCGATTACGCGAACTTGCGTTTCTCAACTCTGGCGTGCGCATCATTCTTACCGACGCGCGACATGCGGAAGTCAAGAAAGAGGAATTATTTTATGAAGGCGGTCTAGAGGCCTTTGTTCGCTGGCTCGATCGGGCGAAATCACCGCTTGTTTCAGCCCCAATTTTGATCAATGGCAAGCGCGAGCATATTTCTGTTGAAGTCGCCTTATGGTGGAACGACAGCTATCATGAGAATGTTCTAGCCTTCACCAATAATATCCCACAGCGCGATGGCGGCACCCATCTCGCCGGATTTCGGGCCGCGCTCACGCGACAAATTACCGGCTATGCAGAATCTTCTGGTCTAACGAAACGCGAAAAAGTTGATCTCTCGGGCGATGATTGTCGTGAAGGTTTGACGTGCGTGCTCTCGGTAAAAGTGCCAGATCCAAAATTCTCGTCACAGACCAAAGACAAATTAGTTTCCTCGGAAGTACGTCCTGCGGTTGAAAACATAGTCAATGAAATTTTAGGCCAGTGGCTGGAAGAGCATCCAGCGGAGGCAAAAAATATTGTCTCAAAAGTCGTGGAAGCCGCCGCTGCGCGTGAAGCTGCGCGTAAAGCGCGAGAGCTCACGCGACGAAAAGGCGCGCTGGATGTGGCCAATCTACCAGGCAAGCTTGCAGATTGTCAGGAACGAGATCCCTCAAAATCTGAACTCTTCATTGTCGAGGGCGACTCTGCTGGCGGCACCGCAAAACAAGGGCGCAATCGCGCCTTTCAGGCTGTTTTGCCTTTACGGGGCAAGATCCTCAATGTGGAGCGCGCCAGATTTGATAAAATGCTCTCATCAGAGCAGATCGGTACGCTGATCACCGCTCTTGGCACTGGCGTTGGACGCGACGAATTTAACGCCGATAAATTGCGCTACCACAAAATCATCATCATGACCGACGCCGATGTCGATGGCGCGCATATTCGCACACTAATTTTGACATTCTTCTATCGGCAAATGCCTGAGCTGATTGAGCGTGGCCACATCTTCATCGCCCAGGCTCCTCTTTATAAGGTCACCAAGGGAAAATCAGCGCAATATCTGAAAGATGAACGCGCCCTTGAAGATTATCTGATCGATAGCCTGCTGGATGGCGCCATTTTACGTACGGGCTCCGAAGATCGCGCGGGCGCAGATCTGCGCGTAACCCTCGAAGATGCCCGCGCTTTCCGAACTGTTATGCTCAGCCTTCACTCCCGTTACGATCGACATGTCGTTGAACAAGCCGCAATGGCTGGTGCGTTGACGCCAAAAAGCGATGAGACTGAAGCTGCTGCACATGTTGCAGAAGTTGCACGTCGCCTTGATGCTATTGCTGAAGAAACCGAGCGCGGTTGGAGCGGCGAAATACGTGACGAGGGCTATATTTTCAAACGCACGCTGCGCGGCGTAACGCAAGCTGTCATTCTTGACTCTGCCTTGTTGCATTCAAGCGAGGCGCGCAAATTACACGAGCGCGCGGCAAATCTACGAGAGATTTTCTCCGCCCCCGTTGCGCTGATCAGGCGCGGCGACGAAGCGCCGATTTCTGGTCCAATAGCGCTTTACGACGCGATGAACGCCATAGGCCGCAAGGGTCTCGCCATCCAGCGATACAAAGGTCTCGGCGAGATGAATGCGGAGCAACTTTGGGAAACGACGCTCGACCGCGATGCGCGCTCATTGTTACAAGTAAGAGTGAAAGAGGCGGCGGAAGCCGATGATATTTTTGTTAAACTCATGGGCGATGTCGTCGAACCCCGCCGCGAGTTTATTCAAGAAAACGCCCTCAGCGTCGCAAATTTAGACGTCTAACCCAGCGTGTGCGCTTCGCCGCTCCTACGATTGATGATCTGCGTTGGAGAGCGCTGTGATGCGCGAGGGCTGGCGCGTAAAAAACTCTGCGAAATTGAATCTGCGCTGGCGAACGGCTTTGAAGCAGCGCTTGCAAAAGGCGATATTAAAATCTCAACCCGCGATTGCCTCAGGCTCTGCACTACTGCGCCCGTTATCCGGTTTGAGCCCTCGGGAGACGTCTATGCTGGGATGGAGACAGAAGAACTGTTGATCGAAATAGATAAAACCCTGGCGGGAACGCGTTCATAATCCCGCCGCCCAATCGCGATTAAGAGGGAAGACTAGTGAACTTTTTCACGCTTTCATGCGATAAAGCCTGATGGCAGCAGCGATTCGTAACGCCTTCGATCCTGGCTTTGGCGTTTATGTCCATTGGCCATTTTGCCTGTCTAAATGCCCCTATTGCGATTTTAATAGCCATGTGCGGCGCGGTGAGATCGATGAAGAACGCTTTGTCGAGGCATTTGCGGTAGAACTCGCGCATCGCGCAGCGCTGGCCCCGGGTCGTGAGGTTCGCTCGATTTTTTTTGGCGGCGGCACGCCCTCTCTCATGTCTCCCTCAACAGTGGAAGCCATCTTGGGACAAATCGGGCGTCACTGGTCGCTCGCGAAAGATGTTGAAATTACGCTAGAGGCTAATCCCACGAGCGTTGAATCCTCGCGCTTTAAAGGCTTCAAAGCGGCCGGGGTCAATCGCGTTTCTCTTGGCGTTCAAGCGCTTAATGATATTGATTTACGAGAACTAGGCCGGCAACATTCGGTCGCAGAAGCGCTGATGGCGGTTGAAATCGCAAATAGCGTTTTCCAACGCACGTCATTTGATCTCATTTATGGACGCGCGCAACAAACCCCATCGGCTTGGCGTAAGGAACTTGAACTTGCGCTAGCCCGCCAGCCTGAACATATCTCTCTCTATCAACTGACCATTGAGCCAGACACAATGTTTGAACGCATGGTCAAATCAGGCAAAATGCTGGTTCCTGACGCCGATACGCAACGCGCCCTTTGGGATGTGACGCAGGAAGTCACCACGCGCTACGGATTACCCGCCTATGAAGTCTCTAATCACGCCCGCCCAGGAGCAGAATCTCGACATAATCTCGTTTATTGGCGCTATGGCGAATATGCAGGCGTTGGCCCAGGAGCGCATGGACGTCTCGTGACGGCGCGCGGACGACGCGCGCAATCGACAGAGCGCCATCCTGAAATGTGGCTTACTTGCGTGGAGACAGAAGGCCATGGCGTTGTTGAAGATGAATTGCTCAACAGCGAGCAAGAGGGCGATGAATTTCTGCTGATGGGCTTGCGTCTGCGCGAAGGCATTGACCCACAACGTTATTTTCTGCTTACAGGAAAAAAACTATCGCAATCGCGCATCAGTGAGTTGATTGGCGATGGATTAGTTGAATTTACGAGAGACAATCGCCTGCGCGTGAGCTCTGAGGGGTTTCCCGTTCTTGACGCTGTTGTTGCCGATCTCGCAGCTTAATACGATCGCCAATACGACCGATCAACACAGCGCACATGCCGGGCGCAACGACTGCGCCATAATTTTTTGATTGTTTTTTTTGGGCACAACGCTTATTTCATTTTGACATTTCTAGCGTCATCGGCTGCACAATCCCAGCTGTCTTTCTGGCGAATTATTCAATGACGCGCGCGCTAAACTCTCTGGACGACCTCCTCGCACACGGACTTATTCCGGCGCACGCGCCGTTGGAGGCATTGAAAGAGGTAGCAGCGCGCTACAGTATCGCCATCACGCCAGAAATCGCGCGCGGGCTCTCGTCTAAAGATCTTGATAGTCCGATTGCGCGACAGTTCCTGCCCGACGCGCGAGAGTTAACTCAGCTCTCTCATGAGCGCGTCGATCCTATCGGAGATCAGACGCATAGCCCCATACCAGGCGTCGTGCATCGTTATACTGATCGCGTTTTACTAAAACTCTTGACGGTTTGTCCGGTTTATTGCCGCTTTTGTTTTCGTCGAGAAACGGTTGGTCGTGGCAAGGGGGATCTCCTCGACAAGGAAGAAATTGATGCGGCTCTTGGCTACATCGCCTCGCATCCAGAGATACATGAGATTATTCTCACTGGCGGTGACCCAATGATGCTCTCCGCCCAGCGCGTTGCCTGGGTTGCAGAGAAAATTGCAGCCTTAAGCCATATTCATGTATTACGCGCGCACACACGCGCTCCGACAGCAGCGCCGCATCTCGTGACGCAGGAATGGCTTGATGCGCTCAAGCAAAGCAGCAAAGCGTTGTATCTAGTTTTGCATATTAATCATTCGCAAGAATTAACTGATAATGCGCGCGCTGCGATTGAAAGAATTCGCGCAGCTGGCATTGCCTTATTTGCTCAAAGCGTCTTGCTATCGGGCGTCAATGACGATGTTGCGACCCTTGAGCGGCTCATGCGCGATCTGATGGCGGCGCAAATTAAACCTTATTATCTTCACCATCCTGATTTAGCGCCAGGAACCGCCCATTTTCGCATAGATCTTAAGACAGGGCAGGAGATTTATCGTCAACTCAGCCAACGGTTGAGCGGTCTCTCTTTGCCAACTTATGTTCTGGATTTACCCGGGGGATTTGGCAAAATACCAATCTCAGCCGCGTCGACGCAAGAAATAGGGCCTGGTTTGTGGCGTGTTTTCGACCGATCAGGACAACCGCGCCTTTATCAGGAATAAGCCGCTCGTTACCTTGCCTCGCCCCAACATTGACGTGATTTCTTTATAAGAAATTCTGAGAGATTAAAGGGAGAGTATCTCACTTGCGTATATTCAGAATTCTTCTTGCCTTGTGCCTTTTTATCTGCACGATCGGAAATTCCGCGGGGGATGAGACTGGACTGACGGTTGATCAAATCAATCAGAAACTTGATCTCAGCCGCATCATTTTAGATGAAGCGCATAAGAGTCTCGAAGACGCCAATCTAACTGACACGCATTTGAGACAATTACGCGAACGCATCGATCCGCTTCGGGGCGATCTTGAAAAAACTATTGATTGGCTCACACCGCGACTTGCCGCAGTCGACGCGCGTTTAAAAGAACTCGCCCCCGCCGCCAAACCCTCTGACCTTCCCGAAAAGCAAGCTGAGCCCGCCAATAAAGCTCCAAGTGCAAAAACGGAAACCTCGCCCAATAGCGCAAAGGCTGAACGCCCAAGCGCTCCGCCGCCAACGTCTAATGGACGCCAGATAAATACGCACCCTTCCAATCAAGACGTCAAAGCCTCGCCGGCTCCCCCGAGCGGAGCGACAAACGCCACAGCCGAGGCCGCAGCTAGCGCGGAGCTTACTGAGCAACGCAAGATTTTTGACGCAACGGACGCAACGCTAAAACGCGCACGGGCCATGCTGCTTGAGACCAAGCAAATCTCGCTGACGATTGTTGCGCGAATGCGTGACCTATTCACGCGCTCGCTCTTTTTAAGAACTGATGGTTTTTTTTCACCAAGTCTTTGGCGCGCCGCGCTTTCCGATGCGCCTTGGGTCTATGATCAAACGCGCTATTTTTGGCAGGACGAGCGCGCAAATTTTATATCTCGATTAGGCGATCATCAAACTGAATTTCTGACAATTCTTGCTTGTATTCTGCTTGCAACGCCGCCAGCATTCTTCCTGGCGCGCCGAATCTTGAAACGTAAAGAATCAAATCTTCAGCCAACGAAAGCGCGACGCGCAGCCGCTGCGGGCTGGAGCGCGCTGATTATTGCAGCAACGCCTGTCGCAACCGCTCTAGCCATTGGTTATGCTTTGAGCGCGTATAATCTTTTGGATGCAAATGGCGCATTGCTCTTTGAGCGGCTCTTTGAAGGCATTGCCCGTATTGCCTTCGTTTATGCGATCGCTCGGGCCGTATTCGCGCCCCTGCATGAACATTGGCGGGTATTGGATCCGGGAGATCGTCGAGCGCGGATTTATGTCCGGTTATTGACCTTGGCCGCGGTCATTCTGTCAATTACTCGCGTCATTGAACAGATTGAAGCGATTGTTCAAGCCAGCGTGCAGGTCGTCATTATCACTCGGGGCTTTGGCGTGATGCTCATCGCCCTACTTATCGCTATCCCACTTCTTACGCTTTCTGAAGATGAGGAAAGCGTCGCAGCAACCGTGCAAGGTCGTGACTGGATCGCGCTTATTAAAACGCTGAGCGCGTTAGCTTTAGCGCTGATCATTGGCGCCTGTGCGATCGGCTACGTCTCTTTTGCCAATTTCATGATCCTTCAAGCGGCATGGCTCGGGGCGGTATTGTTTTTACTCTATGTTCTTGTTGTACTTTCCGTCAGTGGCGCAGAGGCGGCTTTCTCAGCAAATAATTTCTTTGGGCGCAATCTCATGCGCAGCCTTGGCCTCAACAAAGAGCAACTCGCCCCAATCGGCGTCCTAATTGGCGGCGTTTTAACTGTTCTTGCTTATTTTGTCGCCGCGCTCTTCGCGCTCGCGCCGTGGGGCTACCAATCTAATGATTTTCTCGCCAACATTCGCGCAGCGTTTTTCGCCATAAAAATTGGCGATGTAACAATATCGCCTTACGGCGTGATTGGCGCAGCGCTTATATTTGTTTCTCTCCTTGCTGCGACACAAGCATTCCGGCGCTGGCTGGATATGAAATTTTTACCTCTGACAAGACTCGATCATGGGTTTCGAAATTCAATTAGTGCAACGCTTGGCTATATCGGCTTCATTCTTGCTGCAATCCTCGCACTTTCTTATCTTGGTATTGGCTTTGACAAACTTGCAATTGTAGCCGGCGCACTTTCGGTTGGAATTGGTTTTGGCCTCCAATCGATCGTCAATAATTTTGTCTCGGGTCTTATCTTGTTGTGGGAGCGCGCTATTCGCGTTGGCGACTGGGTCGTTCTGGGCGAAGAACAAGGTTATGTGCGTCGTATCAATGTGCGTTCAACGGAAATTGAGACATTTGATCGCGCTACGATGATTGTTCCTAACTCAAATCTTGTTACTGGCGTTGTCAAAAACTGGCTCCGCGGCGATCGCGTGGGGCGCATTAAAATCGCCTTAGCGCCCAGCGCCGCAGTCGATCCGGAACAGGTGCGCGATATCATGCTTGCCGCCGCGCGGGCTCAAACGGATGTATTGCGCGTTCCTGCGCCGCAAGTCATGCTGCTTGGTATGGAGACGACGAGTTTTAGATTTGAGCTATGGTGTTACGTAGAAGATGTTGAAAAATCCGCGCGCGTTCGGAGTGACTTGCATTTTGATCTTTATAAACGGCTTAAAGAGGCCGGCATAAATATCGCCGCTGCGGCATCGCCGGCGCCAACAACGATTTTACAAATTCCTGACCTTGAAAAACTTGCTGCTGCGGCGGCGGCTACAGCGCTCACATTGGGATCTGAGGTGACCGACAAAATTGCAGAAATGGAGAACGTCAGCGAACCCCTGCGCGCGCAAGACGTTGGCGGCGCATCTTCGTCGACGCAAGAAGAGGAAGCATCCTCTCGCTAGAAAATAATCCCTACCGCAAATTGGTTCGGCTTATTCCCCCCTTATCCGACGCATGCTAGACGAGGTCTCCTAACGACCTCTCAGGAAACGCCCCTCGCCCATGTCGACTGTCATCACCCGCTTTGCGCCCTCGCCGACTGGTTTTCTCCATATTGGCGGCGCGCGAACAGCTTTATTCAATTGGCTTTACGCCAAGCGTCACGGCGGCAGAATGATGCTGCGGATCGAAGACACGGACCGCGAACGCTCCACACAAGCTGCGATTGACGCAATTATCGACGGCATGAAATGGCTGGGTCTCGATTGGGACGGCGACATTATCTATCAATTCTCTCGCGCCGTGCGCCATCAAGATGTGGCGAAAGCGTTGCTCGCAAGCGGTAAAGCCTATTATTGCTATGCGTCTCAACAAGAACTTGATGAAATGCGCGAATTAGCGCGCGCAGAAAAGCGTCCGCCCCGTTATGACGGCCGCTGGCGCGATCGAGACGCAAGCCAAGCGCCAGAAGGCGTTTCTCCAGTTGTGCGCATCAAAGCGCCCTTGAGCGGCGAAACCATCATCGAAGACGCCGTGCAAGGCCGGGTCGTTTTTCCAAATAAGGATATTGATGATTTTGTGTTGCTGCGTTCTGACGGCACGCCGACCTATATGCTGGCTGTCGTCGTCGACGACCATGATATGGGCGTTACGCAAATCATTCGCGGCGACGATCATCTCACAAATGCTGCGCGTCAGACTGTGATTTATGAGGCGATGGGATGGCGTCCGCCTGCTTTCGCCCATATTCCACTTATTCATGGTCAAGACGGCGCAAAACTCTCAAAGCGGCATGGCGCGCTGGGCGTAGATGCTTACCGCGCGATGGGCTATCTCCCCGCTGCGCTGCGTAATTACCTTGTAAGGCTTGGCTGGTCTCAAGGCGATCAAGAATTTTTTTCGCTCGAAGAAATGGTCGCTGCATTTGATCTTGGCCAGGTTCATCGTTCTCCTGCGCGATTTGATTATGCAAAATTAGAAAACATGAATGGTCATTATTTGCGTGATGCCAATGACGATGACTTATTGAAAGCGCTAATCGATACGCTGCCCTATCTCACTGGCGGCGTAGAACTTGCGCAACAACTTGACGCAACAAAACAAAATCAATTGCGCGCAGCGCTTCCTGGTCTTAAAGCGCGCGCCAAAACGCTTAATGAACTTGTTGACGGCGCGGCATTTATCTTTGCCAAACGGCCATTGCCCTTGGATGAAAAGGCGCAAAATCTGCTCAACGCTGATGCCCGCGCAAGGTTAGCCGTGCTGGGTCCAAAATTTGAAGGCCTTGAAACCTGGGACGCACAAAGCACAGAAACAATCGTGCGGGAGACGGCTGAAAATCTTGGTGTTAAATTAGGCGAAGTAGCGCAGCCGCTGCGCGCGGCGCTTACCGGCCGCGCGACCTCGCCAGGAATTTTTGATGTACTTGAAATTCTGGGACGCGAAGAGAGCATCGCCCGGATCAAAGATCAAAGCGCCTAACTGCCTGCCTAGAATGCATGCGAAATGCTTCTCGAAGAGCGAAGAAGACAGGCGGATCGCAAAGTTTCTCAGCTTGACAGTTAATGCCGTTAAGATAGTTTTTGTGCGCTGCACAAGATGTCGATGCGAGACGGACGGTGTATGAAGACAGTCTTTCTATGCCACGGCGAGGCTAGCGCCTGCCGTCATGCGCTTCTTCTGCGGCGCCATTGCCGCACGCCATCAGAATTGACTGCCAGAAGGGTTCATCATGAGCGAACATAAGGCTAGCTTAACGGTCGAGGGAAAATCGATCGATTTACCCGCACGCGCAGGCACGATGGGTCCTTCCGTTCTGGACATTCGGAATCTTTACGGCGAGACCGAAATGTTCACTTTCGAGCCCGGCTTCACATCCACCGCCTCTTGCGAATCTAAACTCACCTTCATCGACGGCGATGCCGGGGTCCTGCTGTATCGAGGCTATCCGATTGATCAACTCGCAGAACACGGCGTCTTTCTCGAAACCTGCTATCTGCTTCTTTACGGCGAGCTGCCCTCAGCAGCAGAGAAAGCCAATTTTGACTATCGCATCACGCGTCACACTATGGTCCATGAGCAAATGGCGCGCTTCTTCCAAGGCTTCCGCCGCG
>SXGU01153494.1_pt1 | contig 10002 bp, 10 predicted proteins | sample 3174531 | NCBI WGS metagenome assembly SXGU01 (sample SAMN11356863, study PRJNA531348) | freshwater metagenome | isolation source: freshwater sample F1-140 | place: China: Fuxian Lake, Yuxi | collected 2017-12-25 | reverse complement strand
TGCTTTGGCAATCGGTGTTACTTTTTCAAATCTGTTTATGATTATTCCTATCATGGCAATCGTGATTTTATTCTCTCTTGGATTTTCTGGAATTTCTGTTATAGTGGCTGCCACTGCAAAATCTCAAGAAACTTTTTGGGGAGTAATCAACTTTCTTGGAATGCCGTTGTTTATGTTGAGTCCAGCACTTTTCCCATTGGAGTTGCTCCCTGATTGGCTTGCAACTATTGCAAAACTCAATCCTGTAACTTACACTGTTCTATTAGTTAGAGAGATGATGACTGGAGTTTCTGAGGGGGGAATACCTGCATTGCTAAGTATAGGGATTATTGCTGTATTTGTATTGATGATGGTTGGTCTGGCAAGCTATGTGTTTACTCGAGAAGTAAACAAGCCATTTTGAAAAATCATTATTGATAATCTATTTTTCTAATGAGTTCAAATCATATTTTCTATATAGATCATGGAGAGATATTGTCTTTCAGTAATCTATGATTGTTAATGCTAAATAAATTACAAAATACATTGTTTCAATGATAACAAAGATAACATCATTGCTAATGATCGCAACTATAGTTGCTATTATGGCACCACTAAGCGCAAATGCCGAATCAGCACCTGATACACCTAATTCAAATTATGTGTATAATGTTAACGGAGCTGGTGCAACATTCCCATTCCCTCTGATTGACTTATGGCGAGTCGAATACAATAATGATTTTGACAATGTGAATCTAAACTACCAATCAATTGGAAGCGGCGGTGGAGTAAAACAACACATCGAGAAGACTGTGAATTTTGCAGCCTCTGATGCACCACTAACTGTTAAGGAAAGAGGATTAGCTCCAGATACACTACATATTCCTGAAACTATAGGGGGAGTTACAATAGCATACAATGTTCCTGAAATTCCAAAAAGCGGATTGAAATTAACTGGAAAAGTAATTTCTGGTATTTTTATGGGAACCATTACCAAATGGAATGATCCTTTGATTAAAGAACACAATCCGGGATTGAATCTTCCTAATCAAGATATTGTAGTTGCTCATCGTTCTGATGGTTCTGGTACTACGTTTGTCTTTACTGACTATCTTTCAACTGTTGATCCTGATGGTTGGGGCAAAACAGTAGGAAAAGGAAAATCTGTTCCATGGCCGGGAGGATTAGCTGCAGCAGGAAACGAAGGTGTTGCAGGAATTATAAGATCTACTACATACTCTATTGGTTATGTTGAACTAGCATATGCATTTCAGACTGGAATGACTTTTGCTCATGTTCAAAATGCTGATAAAAGCAAATTCATTGAGCCAAATTTGAAAACTATCGCTGCTGCAACAGCGGGACTTGCATCTAAACTTCCAGCGGGAGATGCAGATTGGTCTACAGTATCTGCAGTAAACGCACCTGGTTCTGACTCGTACCCAATTTCGAGTTTCACATATCTTCTTGTGTATAAAGATCTGAAAGAAACGTCGAAGAACAAAGAAGAGGCAAAAGCAATGCTTCACATGATTCATTGGATGATAACTGACGGTCAGGAATTTTCAAACAGTTTGCTATATGCTAAACTACCTGACAATGTTGTAGAGTTGGGCAAAAAAAGTTTGTCACAAGTAACCTATGGTGGTGAAATTCTTTGGAAGTATGACGGTGCAGCCAAAACTACTGATACAAAAACAGACACTAAACCTACAGAAACCAAAACCACAGAGTATCAAATTCCAGATTGGATTAGAAACAATGCAAAATGGTGGGCAGATGGCTTGATCACTGATCAAGACTATATCAAAGGACTGCAATATCTTATATCTCAAGGTATTCTAAAAGTCTAGATCTTTTTTTCTTTTTATTTTTTTAATTTATTTTAGTTGATGTATTTTTATTTTATTTTTTTAAATTTCAGTTTTGTTATTTTAAAATTCTTTTTGAAATACGTTTTATTCTATATAGTGTTACGATGACTATCTATCACTATGTTCTATCTGTATAAAATGGTGATCCAGTTTATAGTAATTAAATTACTGATATAATTAATGAATTACAAAAACGCAATAACTATGACGACACTAAGTGTAATTGCGGTATTTGCAGTTGCATCTTTTGCAGGCTTTGAAATATCTGATACAGATGCAGCTCCAGCAGCAGTACAACCATCTAAATACGTCTTTGTGGAAGGCATCTCTCCTACTGCAGAGTTTAAATTTAGAGACGGAACTGAACTAGCTCCTATTCAACTATTTACCCAGACAGGTGGATTTTCGACTTCTACGCTAGAGGCAACATCTACCACCGCTGGTTCTAGTGTAGGCGCACAACCTGACGGAGGTGAAAGAACTGGCAGATCCAAACCTGCCTTCACATTGGAAAAGAATGTGGGTGGAACTCCATATCTTTACAAAGCAGCTGATGAGGCACAAAAATACATTCAAAGTGGAGGATTTGAATATCCGTACAAATTCTTTGATGTTACAGTGTATTTCACTGCCGGAGGAGACACTCTTCGTTCTTTTGAGTATCGAGACTGCCAAGTGAAAGGCTATGGTGTAACTACTAGATCTGATAATGAAGAAGGATACACTGGAAAAGGGTTTGTGTATGTAGATCAATTTACTTTTGAATGTGATGGTTACACTCCCCTCAATCCTGGAATGGAAAAATTAACTCAAACTGAAAAAGCAAAAACAATCGGCTCAAGTGATTTAAGATCAACCGACAAATGGGAACCTGGATTTTCTGTAAAACCATAAAATCCTATTCTTTTATTTTTATTTTTTAATAAAAATATTTTTTATATTTTATTCTTCAGAAATAATATTGTGAATGTTTTCATCTATTGCAACCTCTGCAATATCACTTGAATACTCTGCAATTCTTCTCAGGTCTTCTAACACAAATCTGATTACTGTTGAATTTTTTTCATCTTCTTTTATCTTTGACATTATTTCTTTTTCTTCTTCAATTACTTTACCAACTTTCTCTGCAACATTTTCACCCTTTTGAAAATCATGATTCTGAACAGCTGTAATTGCCTCTTCAAAAACTTCTAGTGCCTTTTCAGATAATTTTTTAATTTTAATTATTATTTTAGGATCTATGCTGTCTTCTATGAATTTAATTCTCTTGGCAATTAAACCTGCATGATCTCCTATCCTTTCTATCTTGCTTACTATCGCTCTATATTCAAGACAATCTGATGGTCTTTTCAATCCCATATCCTGAAGTATGTTTTCATTTCCAATCGCTAATACCAGATTTCTTCTCATATACAGCCCAAATCTGTCTACCTCGTCATCCATATTGACAACTTCATCTGCATGAGAAATATCTGCCTCTTCCAAGGCTTCAATAGATTCTTTTACCATGTTAGTTGCCATCAAGTACATTCTTTTTAATGCCGTTTCAAATGACAGTTCTGGCAGTCTGGTTAGAATTTGAATGGTCATTGACTCTGAGCTTGACTCTACAATCTCTGTGCCAATCATGGATGAGCGAACCAACTCCCTTACACTTCTAGTGTGCTCTGAAGGAATTTTCATCCCTTTTGTTTTTATTTGAATTGTTTTATATCCTGCAAGATATGCTGCAATAATTTTTCGTTTAACAGAATTTCCAGAATCTTTTTGGCTGGTATGTATCACAGCTATGCTTTTCCCTTTATCGTTTTGCTCCCTTGAAAATAGAGTGATTGACTGATTTGAATTTTTTACAATGGTTATGTTTTGTCCAACTTTTATTTTTAATTCATCAATCCAGTTTTTTGGCAATGATATGATGTAAGTCGAACCCCCACTAAGCTGTATCCTTCTTGTCTGTTTTGTATTTTCAATTGTTTCCAATTGATCTATGTTGTTACAAATTTCTTAATTACAATATAGCTGACGATCTATATAGAATAATGATCACCTCATAAAGTATGGTGGGATCTTAGATATGCTGTTTTTACATCATAAAACAGTGGATAAAGCAAATCTGAATTTAAAAAAAAGACGAGTGATTTCAGATAAAGTATTCAAAATAGGCGCAACTGTTGCCGGAACATATGTGCTTGTGATAGTTGTACTAATTGCATTTCAGCTAGTATCTGAATCGTATCCTATTTGGGAAGAAGAGGGACTATCATTTATCACAAAAACTGATTGGAATGCAGTAGAAGATAGAGAGTCCTTTGGCGCTTTACCTTACATTTTGGGTACTCTGACTACCTCTGCAATTGCAATGATGATTGGCGTTCCTCTAAGTATAGGTATTGCAATGTTTATCTCAGATGCTCCTCCGAGAATAGGTGCACCTTTAGGATTTTTGGTGGAATTGTTAGCTGCAGTCCCAAGTGTCATTTATGGCCTATGGGGATTGTTTGTTTTTAGAATATACTTTAGAGATTGGTTTGAAACTCCACTTCATAATGCATTTGGTGATAATATCTGGTTATTTTCTGGCAATCCATATGGATTGGATATTCTAACTGCCAGTGTCATTCTTGCAATCATGATTATTCCAACTGTTTCTGCAGTTTCACGCGAAATAATGAAGGCTGTCCCACAACAGCAAAAAGAGGCAGCATACATGCTTGGTGCAACTAAATGGGAGATGTTTAAACTGGCAATATTTCCTTATTCAAAAACTGGTTTGATAGGTGCATCTATTTTGGGACTTGGAAGAGCAGTGGGCGAAACAATGGCAGTTACTATGTTGATTGGAAATGCAACTGGTCTTGCTGCAATCCCGTCATCGTTGTTTGGACCTAGTCAGACAATGTCAAGTATTATTGCAAATGAATTTGTTGAAGCATCTCCTGCATCAATCCACATGCCTGCATTGATTGGTGTTGGGTTGATTTTGCTTTTGATTGCTATTGTGATTAATGTTATAGCTCATTTACTTGTAACAAGAATGCTCAAAATAAAGGAAGGTGCAATAAATAATTGAATTCGATTCAGGACAGAAGACAAGAGTACAGATCTTTATTCAAACAAAATGTTGCAAAGAGATTGCTTGTAGATAAAACTATGAGAATTATTGTTTTTTCATGTGTAATAATTGCAATTATTCCCTTAGGTAGTATCCTAGTCGAAGTATTCAAAAACGGATTAACTGCAATCAGCATTGAATTTTTAACTGAGACTCCTGGTTCTGCTGGTTCTGGTGAGGGAGGCATTGGTCCTGCTATTCAAGGAACTCTGATAATTATAGGACTATCAAGTATGATTGGCGTTCCTATAGGTGTGATGTCTGGTATTTTTCTATCTGAATATGGTGACAACGCACTTGCAAGGTTTGTTAGATTCTTCAATGACGTCTTTATGGAATTCCCATCAATTATTCTTGGAATATTTGCATTTTTGATGATCGTGTTAGTTCTTGGTCATTTTTCAGTTTGGGCTGGAGCCTTTGCCTTGTCTTTGATTATGTTTCCTATTGTTGCAAGAACCACCGAAGAATCATTGAAGATGGTACCTATGACTTATCGAGAGGCAGGAACTGCATTGGGATTAAAAAAATGGGTCATCACATTTAGAATTGTACTTTCTGCTGCAAAGAGCGGTCTGGTTACTGGAATATTATTATCTGTATCAAGAATTGGCGGTGAGACAGCTCCGTTAATCATGACTATTCTTGGAAGCAGTCAGTTCTTTAGCAGTATGGATACACCAATGGATGCACTGCCGTTGAGAATATGGAGGCTTTCTTTATTGCCCTATGATAGTGCACAACTTCAGGGATGGGGAGCAGCATTGGTTTTGATTCTGATTATAATGGGAATCAATTTGGCTATAAAATACCATTATATGAATAAAAAAAATGGATTCTTTGGACAATTAATTAAACAAAGGAGAAACGCTATAAAATGACGGCATTGACAACAAAACCAACTATCATGGAAACATCACCATTCACATCTCCTGAATCTTCATCTGCTATTGATACTAAATACAAAATGATTGCAGAAAATGTCACTGTAAGTTATGGTGGAATCGATGCTGTAAAAAATGTCACAATGAAATTCAAGGAAAAATCTGTAACTGCTTTAATTGGTCCATCTGGATGTGGAAAAACTACTTTTCTCCGATGTCTAAACAGAATGCATGATATGACAAAGCATGCTAAAGTTACAGGTAAAGTTATGATTGATGATACAGATCTTTATTCGAAAGATATTGATCCTATTTATCATAGAAGAAAAGTTGGAATGGTTTTTCAAAAACCAAATCCATTTCCTACAATGTCTATTTATGACAATGTAACTGCAGGTCTTAGGTTAAATGGAATTAAAGATAAAAAAATTCTTGATGAAATTGTAGAAGATTCTTTGAAGATGGCATATCTTTGGGATGAGGTAAAAACTGATTTAAAAAAATCTGCAATTGAATTGTCTGGCGGTCAGCAACAGCGTCTATGCATTGCTAGAGCTCTTGCTATTCAACCTGAAGTATTGTTAATGGATGAACCTGCATCAGCACTCGATCCAATCGCAACTCAAAAAATTGAAGAAACAATCATTGAGCTAAAAAATGATTATACTATAATTATTGTAACGCATAACATGCAACAAGCAATTCGTGTTTCTGATTATACTGGATTTATGTATCTTGGAGATTTGATTGAATTTCGAGAAACAAAGAAACTATTCACAGATCCAAAAAATGAACTTACGGCAAAATACGTGCAAGGTCACTTTGGATAGATGACTCGATTAATAGATCCTTCACTTCACAAGTTATCTTTTATCATGTCTGAAATGGGAGATATGGTAATTGAATCAATTTCTTTGGCAATAGATTCGTATTTGACAGGTACAAACACCAAAGATAAAGTTCTAAAATTATCCGATGCCATTCGTGCAAAATACTTTGAGGTAGAAGATCTTACATTTGATATGTTGTTAAAATATCAACCCGTGGCTGATGACTTTAGATTAATTCGCTCATCCACAGAAATCTCGTATGCGTTTTCTAGGTTTGGCAGATATGCTTATGATATCACTCTTGTACGAGATTTGTTTGGCGATGTATCTGAATGTACCAATGCATCACTTGTCGAATCTACAAAAAAAGTAAAACATATGATCAAAGCTGCAGTTTTATCTTTTGCAGAATTGGATGTTCGAAAAGCTGTTGAAATTCGAGAAGATGAAAAATACATTGATAGAATATATCGAGAAAGATTGCCAAAATTAATTGAATCTACAAATACTAGATGTGCACTTGCTGAGGCATTATTGTTGAGATATTTAGAGAGAATAGGAGATCACGCTGTATTTATGAGTGATGCAATTAATTACATTGTAACTGGTAAACATCGCCCAAGTGAAGAACGTATTGCATCTCATACTAAAACTGAAAATTAAATAATCTTCTAGTGATGTTCATTCAATAACTTGGTTAATTATGAAAAAAATTCTTTTTGTTTGTGTTGAAAATGCTGGAAGAAGTCAAATGGCTGAAGCCCTTTTTAGAAAATACATGCCAAAAGGATTCGAGGCAATAAGTGCTGGAACAAAACCAAGTGCTCAGGTAAACCCAATTGTTTTACAAGCAATGAAAGAAATTGGTATTGATATTGAAAATCAAACACCAAAAAACATATCTCAGCAAATCATTGATGAATCTGAACAAGCAATCAATATGGGTTGTATTGATAACGACTCATGTCCTGCTTTATTTATGAAAGATGTACTTGATTGGCAAATTCCAGATCCAAAAGGAAAATCAATAGAAGAAGTAAGAAAAATTCGTGATCAAATTGAAATCAAAGTGATTAATTTGATTAACTCTTTTGAGGAAAATATCTGATGGTTTATTCAAATTCGAAAATTTTTCTAGTTGAGTTAATTGGAACATTCATTCTTGTTGTGTTTGCAACTGGTTCTATTGTTTATGATGCACAAACAGGCGGAACACTGGGAATTGCTTTTTGCAGCAATTGCACCATTTATTGCATTAATGATAGGAATACACTTTTTTGGAAAAATCTCATTGGCAAATTTTAATCCTGCAGTAACAATCGCATTTTACATTACAGGACATATCTCTAAAGACAAAATTGCATATTATTTTGCTGCCGAGATTATTGGATCACTTCTTGGCTCTTTATTTGTTATGAGTTTTATTGGCTCCGGTGCAGATCTCGGAGCAAATGCACCAAATCTTGATTTCTCACTGTTTTTGATATTTCCAGTCGAGGTTTTGGCATCTGCAATGTTGATGGTTGTGATCTTTATCGTAGTTTACACTAAAGGACTCAAAGGGTTTGGCGGAATTGCAATTGGTGGGATTGTTGGATTGGATATCTTCTTTCTATCTTTTATCTCTGGGGCATCAATGAATCCTGCTAGGGCACTAGCTCCTGCCCTGTTTTCTGGAGTGTTAGAGAATTTATGGCTGTATTGGACCGCACCTTATGTTGGGACTATTATTGTCGCATTTCTATTTCGACACAAATTTCAACAGAAAAAATAGCCTTCTGTGAATTATTACGAATAATAATGACCCTGATTGCAATTGTTTGTTGTCTAATTCCCAAAAATTATTCAATGATGCTAAAAAAGTAATTCCATCAGGTGTAAACAGTCCTGTTAGATATTATGAGCCATATCCTTTCTTTGCCAAAAAATCTAATGGTGCATACATTTGGGATGAAGACAAAAACAGATACATTGATTTCTGCAATGGTTATGGTGCATTACTCTTAGGGCATAGACGAAAGGAAATACTTGATGCTGTATCAAAACAATTAACACAAGGAACTTTATTTTGTACTCCAACCGAATCTGAAATAGAACTCTCAAAATTAATTATTGGCAATTTTCCATCAATTGACAAAGTCAGATTGGTAAATACTGGTGGTGAAGCTACAATGACTGCTATTAGATTAGCCCGTGGATTCACAAAAAAGAAAAAAATAATAAAATTTGAAGGCTGCTATCATGGAGCACATGACTCTGTTTTGGTAAAAGCGGGATCCGGTTCTGCACATAATGGGATTTCAGTCTCTGACGGTGGATTAGATGAGGTTTCAAAAAATACTCTTGTTGTACAATATAACAATTCTGAAGACCTTGAAAAAACTATAACAAAAAACAAGGATGTTGCTGGTGTCATAATAGAACCAATCTTGGCTAACATGGGGTTGATTTTACCTGAAAATAATTTTCTCTCTGAAGTCAGAAAAATCACTAAAGACAATGACATTCCTCTAATTTTTGATGAAGTTGTAACTGGATTCAGAGTGTCTCCAGGTGGTGCACAACAACATTTTGGAATCAAACCTGACATTACAACTCTGGCAAAGGCATTAGGAAATGGATTTGCAGTTGCAGCAGTGGGTGGGAAAAAAGAGATAATGGATTTGCTTTCTCCAGGGGGTAAAGTTTACCAGGCCAGCACATATGCTGGAAATCCAATCTCAGTGAGTGCAGCAATTGCATCGATAAAAACAATCAACAAAATCAAACACAAGATGTATTCAAAACTTGAAGAGTATAATGCCATGCTTACTCATGCCATAGGTGATATGGCAACTGACATGAAAATTCCATACCAAATTAATTCCACATCTTCCATGTTTCAAATTTTCTTTACAAGCAAGCCTGTTGTGGATTACAAGTCATCAAAGAATGCAGATGCAAAAAAATTCAAAAAAATGTTTACATCTTTATTAAAAAAAGGTGTTTTCATTGCACCCTCTCAGTTTGAAGTGGTTTTTTTATCTGACGCACATACACAATCTGATCTGAACTATACTATCACTGCTTATGATGCTGCATTAAAATCGGTGAAGAATTGAAATATGTGATTGGCGCAAGAGGTAGTCAGTTATCACTTGCACAAACAAACTGGGTGATATCAGAATTAAAAAAAACAACTCCTGATAATGAATTTGAGATCAAAACAATAAAAACCAAAGGCGATACTGATGCACGACCGTTATTTACAATTGATCAAAAGGGAATATTTGAAAAAGAAATTGACAGAGCAGTTGCAGATGGAGAAATAGATTTTGCAG
>SXGU01541284.1_pt1 | contig 10003 bp, 10 predicted proteins | sample 3174531 | NCBI WGS metagenome assembly SXGU01 (sample SAMN11356863, study PRJNA531348) | freshwater metagenome | isolation source: freshwater sample F1-140 | place: China: Fuxian Lake, Yuxi | collected 2017-12-25 | reverse complement strand
TTGAGCAAGGCGGTGGCGGTATGGATGAGTTTTTCCATACCATGCTGGCATTGGCCACAGGCTCATTTCTACAAATTTCCACCACCATCCTTTTCGAAAGCAGTACGCACCATAAATTCAGCCTTCAACCCATTCTGCTCGCATTTACGGGTGCCTTGCTCGCTTATCTGATGTAATAGACCATGGCCACGGGCGTCATAGACCATGGCCATGGTCAGTTTTTTCTGGAGCAATCAGCCGCTGTCAACTACTTTTTAGCGGTAGTTGATTTCACCATATCGAAGAAAAACTTGAGTTGCTCGCGCGGCATCATATTGGCAAAGAGGTTAAACTGACCCGCCATCAGGCGTTCACCCCCATCAATCGTTACACAATGACCATTGATGTAGCCGCTCATATCGGACATCAGAAACACGGCGAGATGGGCCAACTCTTCGTGTTGACCATAGCGTCCTGCGGGAATACGCTTGAGGTACTGTTCCTCTATGGATGGATCGGGCAGTAGTCTCGACCATGCCCCTTCTGTAGGGAAAGGCCCTGGAGCAATGGCATTGAGCCGGATGCCGTAAGGCGCCCATTCAACAGCCAACGAATTGGTGAGGGCATAAACACCCGCTTTGGCACAGGCCGATGGAAGAACAAAGGCAGATCCAGTTTCTGTGTAGGTGGTCACAATGTTCAAAATACAGCTGCCTTTTCGACCGGCTGCCATTTGAAGGCGGCCGAACTCACGGGTGCAATGAAAGGTGCCTTTCAGCACAATATCAACCACAGAAGAAAATGCATTCGGACTCAAATCCTCGGCCAGCGACAGGAAATTGCCTGCGGCATTGTTCACCAATCCGGTTAACCCACCCATTTCCTCTTCCAACGCGATCATCATGGCTGAAACCGCGTCGAAGTCACGCACATCGCACACTTTATACAGCGTGTTTGGGCCGATTTGTTCAGACGCTGCCTTCAACCGATCCTCTTTGCGTCCACAGATGGCCACCCGTGCACCATGCGCATGAAAGGAGCGCGCCATGGCCAATCCCAATCCACTCCCCCCACCGGTTACCAAAATGTTCTGGTTTTTTAAAGTATCTGCTGTAAACATCTTTTTTTTGTTTTTTGCAAGATACAGGAAATGTATTTTTGCAGCATCAATTCAACCCTATGAAACTGATCCTGAGTATTGTGTCTGTGGTTGCCTGTCTGGGCTTCTTCTCGTATCTTTTTTTCCTTGGTGCTACCCTCCCGGATGCCATACAAGCCCGCGATATGCTGATTTTGTGCGGACTCCTGGCTGTGGTGAGTTACTTTATCACCCGTGGCGCATTTGAAGATGTAGACCGCGAGCGTGGCAAAATCTGATGAATTCTGAATCAGAAGCACTGCTTCGTAACCACGGATTGCGGGTGACGGCCATAAGATTGAGTGTGTTGAACGCATTGAACCGCCGCAGTTTCGCCCTTTCCCAGTCCGAATTGGAAGTCGACCTTGGTGGCAGCTGCGATCGGGTAACCCTCTACCGAACGCTCAATACACTTTGCGAACATGGATTGCTTCATCGCATTATGGATGAAAAGGGCACTTCACGTTATGCACCCTGCCGCGACGATTGTGGGGCCACCGATTGGCATTTTCACACCCACCTACACTTCTTCTGTCAGCATTGCCAAGAAACCCGATGCCTCAACGAAACAGAAATAGCTATTCCAGCACTCAAGGATGGTTTTGAGATTCATAACGTTCAATTTTCCGCCTCCGGAATTTGCGGGCTTTGCAAAGCGAAGGACCAGAATCCCCAAACCTGAAGTCATTGAAGAACCCGCCGCCCCTTCCTTCATTAGCTCAGTACCGATCTGAGTTTCACATACCGCCTTTCGGGTCGGATGAGTTGGCTTATTTCGCTGGGAATTCGCTCGGGCTGATGCCGCGCACGGTCCGGGCCATGCTCGAAGTAGAGCTGAACAGCTGGCAGGAACATGCCGTGGAAGGTCATTTTCGCGGACAAAACCCTTGGATGCATTATCATCATTTGTGCACCCCTTCGCTGTCCAAGATAACCGGGGCGGAAGAAGATGAGGTGGTGTGCACCAACAGCCTTACCACGAACCTACATCTGCTGATGGTGAGTTTTTTCCGCCCGACGGATCAGCGCAACATCATCCTCATGGAGTCGGGTGCTTTCCCCTCCGATCAATATGCTGTTGAAACACAGCTGCGCTTTCACGGACTCAACCCCGCCGATTGTTTGGTGGAACTCAAGCCAGCTGCTGGCCGCCGCACTTTATCGTCCGAACAAATCCGCGACGCCATCCACCAATACGGAAATCGGATCGCGCTTGTTTTGATGCCCGGAGTTCAGTACCAAACCGGACAAGTATTCGATATGGCAGAAATTACCCGCTTGGGGCACGCGGTGGGCGCTGTAGTTGGCTTTGACCTCGCCCATGCGGTGGGCAACATAAACCTAAAACTGCACGAATGGGGCCCCGACTTTGCCGTTTGGTGCTCCTACAAATACCTCAACAGTGGACCGGGCGGCCCGGGCGGATTGTTTGTGCACCAAAGACATGCGCAAAACCCCGATCTTCCACGTTTTGCCGGCTGGTGGGGACATGATGAATCGTCGCGTTTTGAAATGCAGCCGGGCTTCAAACCCATGCATGGGGCCGCCGGATGGCAACTCAGCAACGCCCCTGTTATGGGCATGGCCGCCCACCGCGCTTCGCTGGAAATATTCGATCGGGCTGGCATTGAGCACCTGCAGGTGCGTGCTGCAGCCCTCAGTGCATACCTCCGTCACAGACTCGAGGACATTCAACAAAGAAGGGGGCGCCATGCCATCGAGCTCATAACACCACATGAGCATGGTAGTTATGGCTGTCAACAGTCGTTTTCCGTTGGCCATCGCGGCGAAGAATTGCTTCGATACCTCCAGCAAAATGGCGCCCTGCTCGATTTTCGCAGACCCGACATACTGCGTATGGCGCCTGTTCCCCTCTACAACCAAGCCAGGGAAATCGACTTGTGTTGCGACTTGATTGACCATTGGCTCGAACAATATTCATGCACATGAAAGCCCTAAAATGGCTCGAACAATATTCAAGCACATGAAAGCCCTAAAACTCGTTTTAACGGGCACTTACTTTGTGTTATATTTGTTTTCACAACTTAGTTTTGCGCAGAATAAGCCGGTTGTACTGAGTGGTTACCTGCGTGAGGCGGGAAGCCGCGAGTCGCTGCCAGGAGCCGCTGTCTATATCCCTTCCCTCAAACAAGGCACCACGGCCAATGCCTTCGGATTTTACTCCCTTTCCTTACCCCCGGGTCAGTACATCGTTCAGTTTTCCTATGTAGGGATGGCGTCCATGATCGACAGCCTCGATCTCACACGATCCACCGTTTATGATGTGGAGCTAAAACCGGGAAAGCAATTATCGGAAATAGAGATTGTTGGGGATGAGGCCGACAAATCCGGGGCCGCCACCCTTATGAGCCGTATGGAACTGAGTGGTCAGCAAATTGGTGCAGTGCCCACCCTTATGGGAGAGAAAGACCTGCTCAAAACCGTGCAACTCCTCCCTGGCGTGCAATCAGGTAATGAAGGTCAATCCGGACTCTATGTGCGTGGTGGGGGCCCCGATCAGAATCTGATTTTGCTCGACGGTGCCACAGTTTACAACGCCTCTCATCTATTCGGGTTTTTTTCGGTTTTTAACGGCGATGCCATCAAGCAGGTGAGCCTCACTAAGGGGGGGTTCCCAGCCCGTTATGGTGGTCGGTTGTCGAGCGTACTCGATGTTACAATGCGTGATGGCGACAAAAGTCAATTCCGGGGGGAGCTCGGATTGGGCGTCATTAGTTCGCGCTTTCTGGTGGAAGGCCCCATTGTTCGCAACAAAATGTCATTTGTGGCCGCGGGACGGCGTACCTATGCCGATGCCCTCCTTCTGCCCGCCCGCTGGATCACGGGCGAAGACCCCGGGGTGGGCTACTATTTCTACGACCTGAGTGGACGCATTCACTACGAAATCAACCGCAAAAATCGATTGTTTTTGAGTACCTACACCGGACGCGATGCGTTCGCCAGCAGGCAGGAACGCGACGAGGGCACACGGAGGGCCAACATCAGCTGGGGTAATGTGTCAGGAACCCTGCGTTGGAATCATTTGGCATCGGAACGCTTGTTTGTGAATACCACATTCATATACACCGACTACCAGTTCAATACTTTTCTGCGCGAAAGCAGCGATGCACGAAACATCACTGCGGGATACTCCTCTGGAATCCGTGATTGGGGAATCCGAAGCGATGCGGAATATTTACCCTCACCTCGGCGAACAGTCCGAACCGGAATCTCCATACTCAGGCATCGTTTTGTGCCCTCGGCCTATGTACTGCTCGACGCACTCGTTCCCGGATTAGGTACCCAGCGGGTCGTTCGTTCCTATTCGGTCGAATCGGGCGCTTATTGGGAGGAAGACCGAAAAATTGGCACCCGCTTGGAATCGAACATTGGTCTGAGGTTGAGTCATTTTACCGCCGACGGCCGCACCTACGGGCGGGCTGAACCCCGAGTAGCGCTCCGTGCGCTCTTAGGTGCCGATGCATCGATCAAAGCCTCCTGGGCTGTAATGAACCAATACCTCCATCTCCTCAGCAATACCGGAATTGGCCTGCCCACGGACCTATGGGTGCCGGCAAATGCCGCTGTTGGTCCGCAGCGCTCTCAGCAATGGGCAGCAGGTTATGAACAGATTTTGCGTGAAGGAAGATGGGTTTTCTCTGTTGAAGGATTCTATAAACAATCACGTGATGTCATCGGCTACCGACCCGGCGCCAGCTTTCTACTCATCGACCCCGATGAACTCGATTCTGGCGAACCCCGAAGCATCAATTGGGAGCGCCAGGTTACGCAAGGCCAGCAGGAATCTTATGGTGCCGAATTCTTCTTACAAAAGAAGAAAGGGATGATCAAAGGATGGCTGGGTTATACGTTGTCGCGCACGTGGTTGCAGTTCGACGAACTTAATTTGGGCGAACGCTTCCCGGCACGCTACGACCGCCGCCACGACCTTAGTCTTTTCGCCTACCACGAGCGGCCTCGGTCTGAGGCGGAGGGCCGCACACGAAGAATCAGCGGCGCCTTTGTTTTCGGTACAGGTAATACCGTTACCATCCCTTCTGGCTTGTTTCAAGCCCCTTATCCTGTTGCCCCGGGCAACCCCAATCCAAACCCCTGGTTTCCCGTCTATGCCACCGACTTTGGTCGACTCAATCAATACCGCCTGGCACCCTACCACCGCTTGGACCTGTCCATTCAATGGAGTAAAAAGAAAAAATGGGGCACGCGCAGCTGGGAGATCAGTGTCTACAACCTCTACAACCGAGCAAACCCGTGGTTCATCGATGCCGTTCAGCGCCCCAACGGCACCGAACTGGTACAGTACAGCCTGTTCGGTATCGTCCCTGCCCTTAATTATCATTTTCGTTTCCGATGAATCTGCGGATTTCATACCTATGGCTGTTGATGTCTGCGTTTGCCTTATCAAGCTGCCGAGAAACCCTTATTGGCGTTCCCGATATCGATTTTCCACCGCGCATCGTGGTGGGTTGCTTCATCGACCCCTCCTACGACACCCTCACAGCCACCCTCAGCTTATCCATGCCCCTCTATCAAGAAGGCAATGAAGAGGATTTTCGGGGCATCACCGATGGAATTATTGTTCTGGAAGGGGCAGGAATGGTGGATACGTTTCGATACGATACCGTTCGGCGGCACTACCGCTTGCCTTCGTCGGCAGTACCGATCCTTCCCGATTCGAGCTATACCCTGAGGGTGTACCGTTTGCGTTCCGACACTGTTCTGCTTGGATCTGCTCGTTGCACTGTTCCGCCACGCCGAAGTCCCATGGTCGAAGTAACAGCAGAGCGCGACAGCAGCGCCCCTACTCCATTCTACCGCGAATTTGTGAACCTTGTTGTGCGGTGGCCCGCACAAGCATCACCCGAACGCTATTACCGAATGTTGTACGGACTCAAACAACGTTCGGCAACCGATTCGGCCATCAGTTGGATCAATGATGCGCCTGGCAAACCCCAGGTGTTTACGGGTACCGACGCAACCGATGGTTTTATACGGGTGAGCGACCGTTTCGTATTTTGGGGATGGGGTTCGCCCACAGTTGGGCGCACAAACGCCATCGTATGCCTTCAGGAAACCGATGTTCATGCCTTCCGCTACCTGAATGCACTGAATGCACAGATCAACCAGCCCCCAGGGCCCTTTCAGGAAGGGGTCTTGCTGTACAGCAACATTGAAGGCGGATTAGGCTGTTTTGGCGCTTCTAACACCTATTTTATTGAAAGTCAAGACCTATAAACCCCGTTTTAAGGCACCCGCACATTACATTAATTGCCTATTTTTACCACTCATTAAAACGACATGAACACTGCACTCCACAACTTTTCGGCTGGCCCTGGTATTCTACCCCCATCTGTTATTGAAGCCTCTGCACAAGATCTCGTGAACTTCAGTGGCACTGGTCTTTCGGTCATTGAAGTATCGCACCGCGGCAAGGAGTTTGTGGCTGTGATGGACGAGGCCCGTGCTCGTGTGCGCCAACTGCTGCAATTGGGCGGCGACTACGAAGTGCTGTTTTTACAAGGTGGGGCGAGCCTTCAATTGTGCATGGTTCCCTACAATTTGTTACCCGAAAAGGGGATGGCCGCCTACCTCAATACCGGGGTTTGGGCTACCAAAGCCATCCAAGACGCGCGTCTATTGGGGCGGGTGGAGGTCGTGGGCACCTCAGAAGACCGGAATTTTTGTTATATCCCTCGCAACTATTCCATCCCATCCGATGCTGCCTACCTTCATATTACATCCAACAACACGATTTTTGGCACCGAAATGCATGCATTTCCCGAAAGTCCTGTGCCATTGGTTTGCGATATGTCGTCCGATATTTTTAGTCGACCGATCGATGCATCAGGTTTCGGGTTGATCTATGCCGGCGCCCAGAAAAACATGGGGCCAGCGGGCACGACCCTCGTGGTCGTGAAGCGCGAACTTTTGGGCCGCTCCGGGCGACGACTCCCAGCCATGCTCGACTACGCGGTGCACAGTAAGGGCGACAGCATGCACAATACACCCCCTGTTTTCGCGGTATTGGTATGCATGCATACCCTTCGCTGGATTGAGGATATGGGTGGGTTATCGGCCATGCAACAGCGCAATCAGGACAAAGCGCAACTTTTATATTCCGAAATTGATCGAAATCCACTCTTCCGGGGCACGGCGGATCTTGCCGATCGTTCGCTGATGAACGCGACCTTTGTGCTGATCGATGAGCAACATAAGTCGGCCTTCGATGCGCTGCTCAAAGAAGCCGGAGTCAGCGGATTAGAAGGTCATCGGTCGGTCGGTGGATACCGCGCCAGCATGTACAACGCCTTACCCCAAAGCAGTGTTCAGGTGTTGGTGGATGTGATGCAAGATCTGGAACGGAAAAATGGTTGACGGAGAAATAGATGACGGAGAAATAGTTGATGGAAAAATAGATGACGGAGAAATAGTTGATGGAAAAATAGATACCAACTGATTATCAATAAACACTGAAATGAACATACTGGCCAACGACGGAATAGACCCTGCCGGAAAAGAGATTCTGGAACAAGCGGGATTCAAAGTGGACACCAATAAAATCGCCCAAGAGGATTTGCCAGAAAAACTCAAGTTTTATAACGGCATTATTGTACGAAGTGCTACTACCGTTCGTGAGTCTCTAATGGATGCATGTGGCGATCGCCTCAAATTTATCGGTCGAGCGGGTGTAGGCCTCGACAACATCGACGTAAAGGCGGCGAAAGACCGCAATATTTTGGTGCTCAATACCCCAGCGGCATCATCCTTATCTGTAGCTGAACTCGTCTTTTCGCATTTATTCGGATTGAGTCGCTTGATGCATCGGTCGAATCGTGAACTAAACGATGGTTCGGCCGCGCAATTCAACCGCCTCAAAAAGGAATTTGCTGGTGGATGGGAGTTGTTCGGCAAGACACTGGGCATCATAGGTTTCGGAAGAATTGGCCAAGAAGTCGGGCGAATTGCCCGCGGAATCGGTATGCAAGTCATGGTTTTCGATGTGATGTTTGAGACATCCGATTCCTTAGCGCGAGAAATGGAACACAAGCACGGTGTTGTTGTGGCCTCCTTAGATGATGTGCTTGGCAAAGCCGACTGCATCAGTCTGCACACGCCTGGGCTCGGCAAGCCACTCATTGATGCATTCGCCATTAATAAGATGAAAAAGGGAGCGGTGCTCATCAACTGTTCGCGTGGCGGCATTGTCGATGAACAAGCTTTATTAGACGCACTCGATTCAGGTCATCTCTTGGCAGCTGGCTTGGATGTTTTTTCCAATGAACCCACACCCGATCCTCGGCTCCTAAACCATCCCCAAATTTCGGTGAGTCCACATATTGGCGCTTCTACAGCTGAGGCACAAGAACGGGTGGGGATCGAAATGGCCCAGCGGATCATCGCAGCATTCAACCCATAAAATGCCTGAATTTCGGCCATTTCGTCCGTTCCTCCCCAAGCAGGAGGCTATGCCTCGCTTATTCAGAATAGAAGAGCCACTAACGAGGGAGGGATTATTAACGAAAGAGGGATTACCAACGAATAGCGGGGATCAACAAACGTATGCTAAGGATCAACAAACGCATTCTAAAGATCAACAAACGCATTCTAAGGATCAACGGGATACAGATATAGGTTGTCTTCTTCAGGCTCTGGTGCCTGGCCGAACAGCGGCAGACAGGAAAGCAGTTTCCCTAAATGCCCTCGAAACATGGGGTTCGTGGGCGGCGGATGGCACATTCTCTCAACATCCAAACCCATCGTTTGTCTTGTATAGGGTTAGATACAGAGATCGGTGGCAACACGGTTGGATTGGGCTCACCGATGCCCGCGATTTGATCCAAAAACGCATTCGAAAACACGAAAACGTTCGAGCAGATCGTGTGGCTCAACTGACCGAATTCACAGAACTCAGCGGCCTCCAAACCACGCCCGTTTTTTTGAGTCACCCCCAGCAGTCGGTCATCAACCGCATCATGTTCGAGGCGCAAGCAAACCCGCCGCAACGCAGTGGCAAGCTACCCGATGGTCGGGAATTTTGCCTTTGGCTGGTTGATGATCCCCAAAAAATCTCAAGTTTGGGTGATGCCATAGCCAAGCTTCCGTGTTTGTATATTGCCGATGGCCACCACCGCGCAGCTGTTGCCGAGGCCCAAGCATCAGCAATCGATGGAACGCATTTTATACCGATGCTCAGCATTTTGGTGCCTTCGAATGAACTACACGTCTACCCGTTCTACCGCCGCATTCTCAACGATGAAGGTCCATTATCCGTATGGTCGCTTCTCGATCAACTCCGTGGAACCTACCTCCTGCGGCCTTGTCTCATCGAGCAAATGTACTACCAGTACCTACCCAATCATCAGTATTTGCTGTGTACAAAAGATGCCTGTTGGCTACTCATTAAAAGAGATCAGAAGCTGATTCATTCAGAGACGACGGGCAGCAATGGTCGACCAGAGGATTTACTGGATGTGAGCATTCTGCACAGCGAAATCATAGGCCCTCTTGTGGGGATCACCGACCCCACCAAAGACCCACGCATAGAATACGGACCACTCACTATGCACATCAAGGATTTCAAAACCATGTTGGCAAATCCACAGACGGCCTTTGTATTGATCGCACGCGCACCCACAGCCGACGACATATTTAGGGTCGCTGACACAGGCGGTGTCATGCCCCCTAAATCGACCAGTGTTGAACCAAAAATCATTGACGGACTGGTTTTGTGGCAGCGCGAAAGGGAATAGTGTCTGCGCAAGGGAATAACGACTACGAAAAGAATAGCGCTTGCGCGAGGGAATAAGCGTCTGCCTTCAAACAAAAACCCCGCTACACGGGTATGTGTAGCGGGGTTAATAAACC
>SXGU01074235.1_pt1 | contig 10003 bp, 11 predicted proteins | sample 3174531 | NCBI WGS metagenome assembly SXGU01 (sample SAMN11356863, study PRJNA531348) | freshwater metagenome | isolation source: freshwater sample F1-140 | place: China: Fuxian Lake, Yuxi | collected 2017-12-25 | reverse complement strand
TGGCAGCGGGGTGACCACGGCCGGCGAGATCGGCGCTTTTATTGTAGGAAAACACTTAGCGCGGTAGTAGTGTCAGCCGCAGCAAGGTGTCGAGGTACCCGCGCGAGAGGTCAATAGAGCCTGTGGCTCCGCAAATTCACACACGTTTTTCATTATTATCTCTGCAGCACCACATAATCTTATAGCCAGCGGGACATGCTAAAGCGGGCCGCGGTGTAGCAACGCCGGCGGCTGGAACGGAGTGCGGCCTCGTGATCCTGCGCTGTAGTAATGGCACACGCGGCGCAGCGTGATTAGGCGTGGTGCAGCTGCCGGCGGAGTGCACTGAATGTTTAGGGCTGCCGATGCTGGTCGGTCCAAACCGGTTCACTTCCGCCTGTTGCGCTGAGCGTGCCTCTAGGAGTATCGAACAAAAGTATTCGTTGACAATTAGTGTATGGCAGGGTGCAGGTTAGCGCACAGTGGTGCTTGACGGGTGCGGGCCCAGCGCTTATCGTTTGCCAGTGGTTGCGGGTTTGAATTTCCTACCCATTAGACTTTCCAGAGCCTGATTTTCCCACTATAGCAATTCTTTTTCCCTGTGGAATTTGTAAATTGAGATCGACCAAAACAGGATTTTTTCCAGAATAAGCAAAAGAAATATGCTCCAATTGAATTGGAGCATTCAGTGAGCCAAAGATTTCATTCCCACTTAACATTTCCCAATGTTGCGCTGTTTGTTGCAACTGTTGCACCTGCTCATAACTAGGAAGAAATCCCAGAAAGAGATTTCCCTGACTAACAATCTGTCCAAAGATTCCTAAAATGTTGCGCAAAGACCAGATCACAACCGCCGTTTCAGAAATAGGCACGGAAACAACTTGGGCTGCAAATAATGCCCCTATCAAGCTAATGATTCCTAGTGATTCATAAATCAAGGCAATCGCAAAAGATAAAGTTTGAGCCGTTACAGTAACCTTACGGTTTGCATCATAGGTGCTGAGATATAAACCCAAGCCCTGGGTTTTTTCGCCAAAGCTCATAATCACTTTGGCGGCCCCCAAAGTTTCCTTAAATGCTGCGGTAGCTAAATTCCCTGTGAGAAAATTTTCCCTGCCTAAACCATAATTTATTTTACCTAAGAGAAAGATTGGAATGGAGCAAATGCCTCCTTATAACATACAAATTAGAGTAACTTTCCAGGCCACCAATAATGGTACAGTCAAAAAATATTAATACCTGCCTAATATGGCCATCAATAATCCAAGTTGCCCAAAGGCATTCCCAACTATGCTCATCTCACGTAAAAAGGTATTGAGAAAACTACCTTGTGAAGAAGTACTAAAGAAAACGCATTTTTTCCTAAAAAAGAGAGCATGGTTTCTTGAGAAATTTCTCGCAACACATGGTAGTTCATTTTAAGAGCGAGCCATCTAGCCCAGATGAAAAAATATTTTTCAATATTAAAGAAACTAAAAATACTAAAATAAACACTGATATTGAAGAAGAGAATCCAACTTTTTGCATTTGTCGCATCACTTCAGTTGTAATTGAACTCACCCCTTGAAGATCAGGATGGAGAAACAAATCAACAATAGGCACAATGCTGAATAGCGAAAACCCCGCAAAAAGCTCCTGAATCACGAGTAATGCAATTAGTGACAAAAACAAGTGAGGAAACCTACGAAAAAATATAACTGAAGGTCAATGAGTTCATACAATTTGCTTATTTTAGCCATTCCTGATTGTTACGTAGATAAACAGCCCCAAAGCGGGCTCGAACTTCCCCATGCCAAAGAACCCCACGATGCCTATGATTTATCGGATAAAGATCCCAGAATTTTTTCTGAAGACCCTCATCATCCTTGTGAGGTTGCCAAGTTCCTTCAAGTCGTTCGACCATTTCAAGAGCGACATCACGGATTTCTTCAGGAGTATTCTCCTTCAATTCTATAGCCTTGGCTTCATATTCTTGTGGGGAATAAGCAACCCCTTGCTGAAAATTCTCGCCGAAAGATAACTCCCTATTTTCATTTTTGTAAAAATGCCTTTTAGTTAAGATTAAATCGCTACCGAACCAAGTATTCAAAACACCAAAAGGCACATCATTAGTATAGATGACTGGTCTGCGAAAGATATTGGGAACAGAATGGATACCCGTGTTAGAAGAGATACAAAACCAGCACTTTGCTCCCAGATAAATATCCATAAAATCATCACGCATTCCATTAGTTGCATAGTCTATAACTCTAGAATTTTTGCTTTCCAACGGAAAATTAACCTTTGCCCCCATCCTGATGACAAAATATCCTCGTTCCGCAAGGGTTTCGGCTGCCAATACATAATTCTGAATATCTACATCACGATAATTATGATGATTCCAATCTTGTTGTGGTAAGTGATGATTTAAATAAGCGCTATCACGTACCATAAAACAGATAAACCTGGCATCCGCCGGAATGCCCATGGAATTCAACCCAGCCTTACCACGAGATTCTTCTGCTAAGGTGAATTCCAAATGAGAAGGATATCGATCAAACAGATTATGGCGATCCCATGTTTCACCTCTAATTTGATGTATTTCTCCACCGGGAATCAGCTTGTTTAGCTGTTCTAAAGGTCGGAGTAGCCAAGACGGAAAAATCCTGAGAACACGCTTCCACATGGTGAGCATTTGTTGATTACAAAGTGGGAGTTCCTCAAGAAAAAAGAGATCAATATGTCTTTGCTTCGGCATATCAATTCCAGCATCTCCTCGACAGAGATACAATTGTGGACTTGTTGCAAAGGAGCCGATTCGTGATGAAGCTAAACACCCCCATCGAATCAGAAGCCACCGTCTGATAAGGCGCAAAAAAAGCAAAACACTAATTGCAATCGGTAACTGTAAAAGGAAGATAAATAGCTTCTTAAACTTTTTAATTATAACCGCCACTCCACCTTGTTCAATCTGCGTCATTTGTCTCATCATAAATTGAAATATCATTAACGTTTTCTCCTGACGCAGTCTGAGTGTTAATTGTGCCACCCGCTAATTTGAGGATTATCCTCAAATTGAGTTTAGTATCACTTGCTACAAGAGCCATTCTTGATTTTCCTTAAGATAGCCACAACCCATTCTCGGAATACGATATCCGTACTTTTGCGCCAATTGAAATAGCTGTTGTTGACGGAACCGGTCTTCCTGTGTTTCAACCCATGTATTTGTTAATCGTTTTTCCATTTCAAGGGATATCTCCAAAATTTCTTCAGGTGTATTTTCAAGCAACTCGATTCCATGCTGCATGAACTGTTCTGACCGTGTGAAGTTTCCCGCGCCAGAGGCTAAAATTTCCTGAAAACTCATCAAGCGGTTACCTTTTTGAAGCCAGTATTTCTTAGGGATAAAAAGATCATGATCATTAAAGAATCCATTGGTTCCAAGAAAAGGACATAGATTGACAAAGGCTACCGGACGACGAAAAACAGAGCAAAGCACATAGGGACCTGAATTTTGAGCAATTAGAAAATGACATTTAGCAACTAAAAAAATATCTAAGAATTCCTCCCGATATTTTATGGCATAGTCGATAATTCTTGGGTTGGATATACTCAAGGGTGCTTTGACGACAGCTCCCAACCTAATTGCCCAATATCCGAGGTTGGTCATTCTTTCTGCGGCGGTTAAATAGTTTTTAATGTCCGAATCTCTATAATTTTGAAACTCCCAATTTTCATTTTTCAAATGTTGGTTCAGATAGAGAGAATCACGATTGATGAAACAGATAAAAAGGTCTTCCTTTTTAATTCCCATGTGAAACAACCGTTTGTATCCTTGTTTCTCTTCTTCAGGAGTAAAAAACAAGTGACTGAACGATCCTTTCAGTATCTCATTCGTATTTTCGAAAGGATCAATCGTCATAACGATATTATGATGTATATGACCTGGAAGTAACTGACTCACCCGATCAATATTTTTTCCTGCTTCGCAAAATGGAATGACTCTTTCCCACATTCTCTGAAGTTGGTTATTGGAAATTGGTTCTTTATGATAAAAAAAATCTACCGTTCCCTTAGGAAAATATCCCATGGATTTTCTACATAGATATAGTTCCGGTTCGAAAGCAAAATACCCTATACGGCTGCTATCTATTGGAGCTATTCTGATTGTAATCCAAGGACGAAGAACACGTAAAAGCAATGCCGCAAACAAATTTTTAAGCAATGATACAATCCCTATCTCCTTGGAAACCTCACAAAAATTTGACCAACCTAAATGTACGTCCCTCATGGATTACTCCAACTTTTATTTCACAATATTGAAATATAACTTCTCTAAGTTGCGTAAATAGGCATGCATATCCAACAATCCGTTTTGTGCTACTCTGAATCCGATTTGGCTTCGAACCTCGTTCAGAATGGTTAATTTATTCAAAGCCAGTTCCTGTGCCATCACCAAATATTCTTCGGGAGACTCGGCAACTGATTTTTCAAATCCGGCACTTGTGAGAATACTAGCGCCACTTCTTTCATGGATAGAAGATCCTATCCAACTAATCGCCGGGGTTCCCGCCTGAAGTGCGTCACTTACAGAAGCACCACCGCCCATTCTTGGATTATCAAGCACCAGATCAGCCAGCCGTAATCGAGTGATATGAGCTTCACGTTCAGTTCGCGGAGCAAAAACTAAACGAGCAGGACGAATACCAGACATCTCCGCTTCTTTTCTAAGATTACTGCGCCCCTCACCTGTTCCCTCTCCCAACCATAGAACGGAATCCGGTACACTTTTGAGTAGCTCCATCCATAATCTAAACAAAGTTGGACTCAACTTATAGTGAGCATTAAAGTTGGCAAACACAAAAGCATCTAATGGTAAATTTTCATGAAGCCGTCCCCGTGATTTGGGCAATACTGAAACCGGCGTTACAGGATGATAGGAAGGGATCTTGATTACTTGCTCTGAATAATAAATTTCTTCATCATTTCTTATCAAGATTTCATCTGCTAAAATGAACTCAACATAGGGCGAACCGGTGGTTCCTCCATATCCCCAAGCGGAAATGATTTTACATGCAGGATGATTTGCTAATATTCCGGGACGTGATTCGCCAATATGTCTTGTCGTATCAATTAGAATATCCAGATTCAAATTCTTTAAAGATTCGGCAATGTAATCGTCTGATTCAGATTCTGAGAACTCCAGAAAGTACTCAAAACAGTTCTCTATTTCATGTCTTAAAGTTTGGCGATAAGATGCCGGAGCAATGCTGATCCCCACTGTTTTAATTTTTTTCCGGTCATGACGTCTAATTAATTTCCAAAATGGAGCCCCGCCACTATGACAACGAAAATCTGCTGAAAAGTATCCTACCGTAATGCGTTTTTTTTCTTTGGTAGCGAAATTACTGACACTTTTTTTTTGAGGGATAGGATTCATCCCGGGTGCTAATAGCGCTAGCAATTCTTTGTGGGTTAAAGTTGGCTGGAAGTAACACAGTGGAAAATTGAAAGTTTGTTGCTGAACAATGCAATCCATGGCAATTGTTTTTGCGAGAACATCCTCCTCATCAGCATTCGACCAATCACACCTCATTCTTTTTTGATGAATGTTCCAAAGCAACCGGTTGCATGTACTCATAAGGTATTCATCCTGATGGGTTCTCCGGTTTGCATATAGTTACCGCCATGAGCGGTCACAACAAATCGTCCAAATGCCCAATCGAAAAATTCCTTATACTCCATGTTTATATTTTTCACCTTACGATAAACACGTGGAATTCCATGCATATCTATACGATTCTGAACATCTAAAGTGCCCACATGAGTAAAACCTAAATCAAGCAGAACATGGTCATAATTCAGATCATGTCTCAATGGTTTCCTTTTACCACTGTCTCGTATGTAAACATATCCACCCTTACATAAGACTCGATTAACATGAGACAGTAACCAGGCAATACCCGCCGGGGTAACTTCATTAAGAACCCAAGTAGCTGTAACTAAATCAATTGATTCATTTCCTACGAGTCCGAAATGCCAGGATGGCACATGTTTAATCCTGTATTTTTCTGTATCATTAAGCTGCTTCCTGATTTCGCATTCCTCCAAGTTAAAATTTTCACATTCAATTAGATCGAGATATGAGCCATTCTCTCCGAGAAGAGACCGGAAAAACATTCGCTGGACTTCGTAACTATGGGGAAAAGCTTCCAATGAATAGTAAACAGCATTCAATCCAAAGAGACTGTAAATTGCGTTTGCTCCTAATCCCGGGCCAATATCCAATTGCTTTGGGTTGCTTGGAAGATCATTACAAAAATGGCGAATACTACAATAATCCTGTACCTTGACTGAAGCCGTGCTTTGAATATATTGGTTGAACTGGTAATCTTTAGAGGATGTAAACGGAACCAGTGAATCATAAATTCGTGTCAATTGCTTTTCAATGAGAGTTAGTAAATGATCATGATTCTCTGTTTTTATTGAAAATGGGGTCTTATAAATTTCGCCTGACATCGCCAGGTATTGCAATACGGCAAGAACTCCGGAAACCGTTTTCAAATGAGATATTTTGTTACCATCAACCCATTGGAAAGGATCTCCGATACGATTCATTAACTCACCAAAGATGAATCCATTCTTTACTAAAAACTTGCTTAAGGAATGTTCGATATCTTGCATTATCTTGCTCACTTTTTTGTAATCAGGAAATTACCCATAATCAAAGCATCCATCCCGCATCCAAAAAAAGTCATCAGGGCATCACGAGGTGTTTCAACAATGGCCTGCCCCTTCAAGTTATAGCTTGTATTCAGAATAACCGGGACCCCGCTCTTCCTGTAATAATTTTTTATTAATTGATAATACAGATCATTATCAGAACTGCGAACCGTTTGAACACGCGCCGTGTTATCAACATGCACCACTGCCGGTATGTTTTTTCTTTGTGCCTCCATGACATCAAGAGTAAAGCTCATGGAAGGTAATGCTGCGCCTTTTGAAATAAAATACCGTTCAGCTTCTTCAAATAAAACAGATGGAGCAAATGGGCGAAACTCCTCCCTGAATTTGATTCGTGCGTTGACAATATCACGCATTTCTTCCTTTTCGCACTTGGCGAGAATTGACCGATTCCCCAAGGCTCGCGCACCAGCTTCGGAACGACCTTGATACCAACCAATTATTTTCTCTTTAAAAAGTAAATCCGCTCCTGCTTCGCAAGGGTCATCGACTTTTTCATAGGACAGGCTATTGGAATCAAGTTCCTTTTTGATCTCATCATTGGAATATGATGACCCCAAATATGCGTTCCATACAGGCTGAACCTGATCCCCGGACTGAACTGCTCCATAGTAAGCACATCCCAGAGCAAGCCCACGATCAGAGGCAGCCGGTGATACATACACATTGTCGAAATGACCACTATACAAAAGAAGCTTATTAGCCGAGCAGTTGAGTGCTATTCCACCCGCATAGCAAAGATTACGGCAAACAGGTACACGTTTGCGCAGATGTGCAACCGCGTTCAGGAGACATTTCTCAAAAACATGCTGTGTGCTGCTAGCCACATCTTTCTGATATGAACTAACCTGCGAGCCGGGTATTCTTGGTGTTTCTCCCAGCAACTTCACCACTTTGCTTGAGTACATGGGTTCAAAGGGTGATTTCAAGGATGGATTACTCCTGATACATTCCCGGTCGAGGCTCCATGATTCTCCGGTGGGATGTATGATGGCGCTCAAATCAACCTTTGGTTCGCCGTAAGGCGCAAGTCCCATAAGCTTATATTCATCACCATCCATAAAACCAAGGTAGTAGGTCATCATGGTGTAAAATCGCCCGAGCGAATTATCAGTAGGAATCTCAGTCAGTATTTTGATTCCTCCTGATTTTGTCGCATACCCCATCATCCCTGATAATCCATCCCCACTGGAATCGAGAGATATGACAAGAGATTCATCCAACCCACTGCCATAAAAAGCGGAACACAGATGCGCCATTTGGTGATGCACTCTTTCAAGTCTTGGGCATGATCCAAAATTATGCCGTATATAGTCTTCTATGCGTATGTCAAAATTATCATAAGTAATACCAGGAGTTACTATTAAATGTATATCTTCAAAGGATAAATTTGCCATCTTTAGACAAGCCCTAATTGAATAAAAAGGCAGATATCCATAGGCCGATTTGTTCCTCAGATAACGCTCCTCTTCACACACGGCAAGAACCTTCCCATCAACAATGAGTGCTGCTGACGGTTCATGTTGACCTAAAGTAACTCCGCCGTGAATACCTAAAACATTCATATCCTCACCCTATTGTGATTTTTATAATGCGCACATGAGTTGCCCATTCAAAAGTTAGCACCCATCCAGTCCAACCCGATCTTCCCCATAAACAGGGAAGGAGATGGCTTCCTCCGTTTACGGGGAGATTGAGTAGGTAAAATTTGCGAAGTAATTTTTTTACCATTCCTAAGGAATGACTCTCTTGAAAAGAGTCAGAACTTAATTATTTCGTCTTTGAAACTAATCTAATTACTTTGATCATCTCAATAGATTTATCAATATCTTGAAACTCTATATTACTAAGCTCTTCAAGACTCAAATCCCACCACTTTAAATCCAATAAGGCATTAATTTGTTGTTCATTAAATCTCATTTTTAATAGCCTTGCAGGATTTCCTCCTACGATACTGTAAGGTTCAACATCCTTTGTAACAATAGAGCCTGCAGCAATAATTGCCCCATCCCCTATATTAACACCTTTTAAGACAACGGCATTATCGCCTATCCAAACATCATTACCAATGACCGTTTTTGGATATCTCATTTCTTTGCATATTAAAGGGTCTCCATGATGAATCGTAGTTCCAAAAGATGAGGTCATATCCCTATATTGGAACAAATGAGTTGATAGCCAATTAGTTGGGTGAGAAAATGCTCCTATGGAGCATCTTGATGCAACAGAACAAAACCTTCCCACACTGGAATCAGCAATATATGAGAATGCACCCAATCAAAAAAACCATCCACAACAGATCGATTAATACAAGACATTGAATCAATTGTGAGGGGTAACTCAAATTGAGAATTCAATCTCTTTACACCAAATGCCAGTGATACCCCCTTAGATGGATCATTAATATTTACAATAGTTTCAACAGTGTTTGAGTGTAGTCCAGAAGCATAAACCTGATAATACTCAATCAACTTGTATTTAATATTCATTTTTCCTTTTTATATGAGCCTTTTCCACTTTCGAGATCGCCGCGACTGTATCCAAAACTTCCTGATTCCTGTAATTTTCATTCAGATAAAGATTAAAGGTTGTATCTCTGATATCTCCGGCATTCGGGGTATCAAAATTATCACTGAGATAAGGTCGTACCCAAGACCAATCTGTGACCAGATAGGAATAATGTGGATTTAAGCCAATTCCCTCAGCCAGAACGGCCTTGGCAAAAGTGATTTTATCGACACCAATTGATTCTCCATCAACAATAATTGAATATATGAAGGGAGAATCATTTTTTGTATAACCGTATGGTTGGCATACTTTAATAATCTGCGCGATTTTTTCTGAAACCTGAGCGACAAAAGCGAGACGAAGTTTACGAGTATCATACAGGAGTTTAATGGAAGCTAAGCCAATCGTACAGGAAATTTCATCGGTATGAAAGTTAAGGGCAGGGAACAAATACCGGCCGCGGTTACGGTCATCAAAATCACTCTTCCAGCGTGGTTTTCCACGATCAGCATCCGCGAGAGCTTGATGATACAACTCTTCATTTTTAGTGAAAACAACACCACTGGAATAACCCGTAATGCTAGCTTTGCGATACATGGTTACACCACTAAGCAATGATCGCGAGTGGTGCGGGCAAATGAACTAGGCAATTACCGCCCACGCCTACCCGCCGACGGTGTGGTCTGCCGGCGAGGTGGTGGAGGATCACGTGCAGATAGGTGCTGCGAACCTGCAAGCGGGCAGGTACGCAGTTTGGATGGGTCTGTACTCGCCGGCAACGTTGGAGCGCGTT
>SXGU01098560.1_pt1 | contig 10004 bp, 6 predicted proteins | sample 3174531 | NCBI WGS metagenome assembly SXGU01 (sample SAMN11356863, study PRJNA531348) | freshwater metagenome | isolation source: freshwater sample F1-140 | place: China: Fuxian Lake, Yuxi | collected 2017-12-25 | reverse complement strand
GGTGCCTCCTGCCGTCGCGGCGCCGCCGCCTCGCGCGGCCCCGGCGCCGCTCAGGGTCGAGATCGGCGACGCGGTGTTCGCCAAGGCCCTGCGCGACGGCCAGCCGACCCAGACCCTGGCCGAGATGACCACCGCGCGCCGCCGCGTGGTGCTGTGGCTCGAAGCCACCGCCACCCAGGCGACGACGCTCGGCGTGCGCTGGCGTGGCGAGGGCGGGGCCGCCCTGGGCGAGAGCGCCGTCGACCTGCCGGCAGGCACGTCCAAGGTCGCGTTCTGGCTGGCGACGGCCGATCAGCGCGCGACGTTTCCGAGCGGCAGGCTCACCGTCGAAGTCGTGCACGGCGGCGCCGCGTTGCGCACGCTGTCGCTCAACGTGAGGACGGCGGGACTGTTCGAGGCGCTGCAGGAGGGCCTCGACGATCTCGGGAGCGAGCTCGACACGCTGATCAAGGGAGTCGTGAAGTGACCCGCGTCCTCGCCGCGCTGCTCGCGCTTTCCTTCATGCTGCTTGTGGGGCCCGCGCACGCGGCAGGGGTGCTGCAATCGTGTTCGATCATCAGCGGAACCCGCGTGGTGACGGTATATCTCGGCCGGAAGGACCCGTCGCCGACGCCCCCGACCGAACTCATGGCCGTGACGCCGAAGGGGCGCGACCCCGTCGTGCGGGTCTCATGCCAGGACGATTCGAATGCGGCGAAGGCCGCTCTCGGCATCCCGGCCGACCGGTCGATGAACTTCGAGCAGGTGGTGACCGGCGTCGTGGGGCGTGCCACCTCGCACGGCAAGGGCACCTCGACCGAGTGGTTCGTGCCGGTGCGTGCCGGCGTCAACGAGATCCAGGTCAGCTTCCGCAGTCAGCCCTACACGCGAAGCGGCGTGCAGTACCCGGCGCGCGAGACGCAGCGCGAGACCGTGCAGTTCCAGGCCTGGGTCGTCGCCGCCGACGAGTGGGGCCGGCTCGATCGGGCCGCCGCCGCCGGCGACCTCAAGGAGCCATACCTCGCCCCCAAGTTCTTCGACCCGCAGGGCAACCTGCTGGCCGTCGTCTCGGGCAAGCGCGGCGACAAGAACTACCAGGGGCTCGTGCTGTTCGCGCCGGGCGGGCGGGCGAAGCTGCGTTACCAGATCGGCGAGAAGGACGGCTACGCCGAGGGATTTCCGTTCATCGACCTGTCCGGGCCGATCGGCTTCGATGCATCAGGCAATCTCTACGTGAACATGCGTTCCAACGTGGTGAAGTTCGATCCGGCCGGGAAGTATGCCGGCACGCTCGGCACGCTGCCGCGGTATGCGCCAATCAACTCGGCCGCCGACTTCGATCGCGAACCCGACCACAACGCGCCACGAAGGCCGCTCGGCGATCTGGACGGGCTCCACAGCGGCGACAGCGCAGATGTTGCGACGATCGACGGTGTCTTCTACCTGCTCGGCACGCGCAAGGTCGGCGGCGACCAATACGGGAGCGGCGGCAAGACCCACTGGGTCCTGGTGCGCCTCGCCACCGACGGCAAGGTCGAGACCTTCCCGATCCCGGTGGCCGAAGGCGAGAAATACAGCTTCGCTCGTTCTATCACCGCCGGTCACAACCGCACCCTGTGGCTGGTCGTCGAAGGCAAGGCCAATGCGACCTTGGTCTATGACCTGCAGGGCAAGCTGCAGCGCGAGATCACCGATTTCTCGGCGCTCGGCCCGGGTCGTTCGTTGCATGAGATCAAGTACATCGATCCGAACGGGCGCATCTATCTGAGCGACTGCTATCGCGTCAGCGCCGATTTCAAACTGCGTGCCGAGAGCCCGCAGCGCGTCACGAACTTCTATGCGTCGGCCGCGCAGTTGAATACGCCGATCGATGTCCTGACCGGACAGGCGCCGAAGGGCGGCGATACGAACACGCGCGGCTGCCTCGTGCAGGGCGGGACCGTGTTCTTCTTCTACGACGATCTCCGCCTGGCCCGGTTCGCGCCGATCGATGGCGGCGCGACGCAACCGGCGCAAGCCGCCCGCACCGCCACGCTCGGGCCCAAGCTCCGCCTCGAGCGCACCGGCGCGCGGATCGACGACGCCGTCACGCTGGGCGGCCAGGTGATCCCGATCGTCGCCGTGGTCACCGACGCCGCCGGCAAGCCGCTGGCCGGGGTTCCGGTCGAGATCTCGGTCGACGACAGCGGCCTGCCTACCAAGGGACGCTTCGCGCATGAGGGCGATCGGCTGACCGACGCGCAGAGGCGGGTGACCGGTCTCTACTTCGCGCCGGTCGTCCCGCCCGAGAAGATGGGCCCGGGAATGGCGACGATCGGGATGCACGCTCTGGCGCGGCCGCCGGGAGCGACCGCGGATCTAGAGGCGACGGCGACGGCGATCGTGCGCGCCGCCGTGCTCCTTCGCGCGCGGCTGAGCCGCGCCGGCTATGCCGAGGTAGTGGACCTGCCGGTCCCGGTGCCGGCCGTCGAGGGCGGTGAGATCAGCGGCGTCGTCATCCAGCGGATCGCGTCGGCGGAGACGCCCGCCTCCGCGCCGGAGTTCCCCACCGTCGGCACGCAGATCGAGCTTTTCGGCGGCGGCAGGAGCGCGCTGGGCACGACAATGACCGACGCCGACGGCAAGTTCGTCCTGGCTTACGGCGGCGGTGCGAAGACGATGGCGCTGCCGAAGGCGGCGATCGAGGAACCGCTGGCTTTCGTCGCCTATGATCCGCAGACCGCAGCGCTGGTGCGGAACGCGGAGGGCGTGTTCAAGACCCTGGCCGACGAGAAGTACGGATATCGCACCGAAGCGCTCGCGACCCTGCTGCGCACCGAGTTCCCGAAGCGGATGGCTGCCGCCGGCTCCGAGGAGGCGGCACGCCGGGTGATCGACCAGCTCGAGCGGATCGGGCTGCTGGCGGCGGCGCTCAAGGTCACCCACGACCTGTCCGCGCACGCCGCCGACCAATGGGCGGAGTCGCTCGGCGCCGTGGTCAAAGGGCTGATGGATCTGCTCGACCCGATGGGCACGCTGGTGCCGGGCGATAAGACCCGCGGCGCGATGGCGGAAGGATCACGGGCTCTCGTCCAGGGCGGCTACCAGAAGCTGGTCGGCGCGACCCTCGGCGCCGCCGACGCGGAGGCGGCGCTCAAGGCGGCTGTGTTCGGCAAGATCGCCTACATCATCAGGGTCAAGATCGAGACCAAGCTCGCCGACAAGGCGACCTACGACAAGGGCCTGGAGGCGCTGTTCGACAAGATCAAGGACTTCCTTCACGAGACGCTGGAGGAGAAGACCGGCAATTGGGGCGGCGACAATGCCGTGCTGGGATGGAAGTCGGTCGCCAGACGCGGCCTGATCTCGGCCTATCGTGACGTGGCGCAAACCCATCTCGATGCCGCCGCCCAGGCGTGGACGGCCGACACGCTGCCCTTCGGCGGCCAGACCGGCCCGCTGTTCCGCGCCCGCTACCGCGAGATCGCCGAGCACAAGGAGCAGACCGCCCAGCGTCAGCTCGACAAGGACTACATCAAGGCCGATGTCGATTTCGCCTTCGATTCGGTCGGCCAGGGCATCGTCTACAGCGTGGCGCTGCTGGGCTCGCCGCAGGCCGGCGAGCTCGCCGAGAAGGGCCAGGAGGCGATGAAGAAGGGCTTCACCGCCATCAACGCGGCGATGGACGCCTACCAGGGCTATCTGTGGCTCGAGGACTTCATGGTCGGCTACAAGCAGACCGACGAGTTCGCGCGCGCCGCGCTCCGCAGCGTCTCGTACTGCTTCGGCGATGGATGCTGACCCGACGGCGGTGCGGGATCGGCTGGTAACCGCCGCGCGGGCGGCGGGCTTCGAGGTATCGGCCGCCGATGCCGACCTGACCGGCATGCGGCGGGCCATCGTCGCACGCTGGCTGTTCGGCCGGCATGTCGCTGAGCATCGCTTCCGGCTCGCCTTCGACGCCGCGTCGCGCAGCATGACCTTCAGCGAAGCGGTGTATGAGCGCAGCGTCGGGCTCCGTCCGCCGTCCTGGTCTCTCGGCGCCTGGCGTCAGCGCGGCACCGACTATCGCGAGGACCGTATCGAGCGTGGGCCCTGGGGCGTAGGAATCCTCGACTTCGGGGCGCTCCGGGACGTCCTGCGGCAGGTGGCGGAGCAGTCCGGTTGGAACTTCCGCTATGCCCCGACGGAGGTGCCAGCGACCTCTTGAGCGGCGTGACCGATCTTGAAGTCGTTCTTCCCCGTCCGGTCCTGGCCGCGCAGCAGCCAGAGCGGCCGGGTCGCGAAATTCACCGTGTAGCCGCTCTTCGCGTTAGTCGGCATCAGCGCGCGATCGAAATGCGAGGTCGCCGGCATGTAGCGGATGGCGACGCCGGCGCGGCGCTTGGGTGAGCGGTTCGGCGCCGAGCCGTGGATCATGTAGACGTCGTGCAGCGACATCTGGCCGGGCTCGAGCTCGATGTTCGCCGCCGTCGCCTCGTCGAAGGTGCCGTCGACGGTGCGCTGGGTCAGCACGATGTCGGTGCGGTTCTCGGTCAGGTGCGGATGCAGCACCTTGCCCTTGTGCGAGCCGGGGATCACCCGGAGGCAGCCGTTCTCGACGGTCGAGGGGTCGAGCGCCACCCAGGCGGTGCATGTCGCGATCGGCCGGATCGGCCAGTACTGGCCGTCCTGGTGCCAGGGCACCTCCATGCCGTCGCCGCCCGGCTTGCAGAAGATCTGGCAGCCCCAGAGGATGATGTCGGGGCCGATGACGTCCTCGACCAGGTCGAGGATGGCCGGGTCCCGGGCGAGATCGAGGAAGGCCTTGCTGCCGCGCACGCCCTCGGCGTTCCTGCCCTCGATGTGGATGCTGACCAGCCGCTCGGGCCGGATCGTCGGGTTGTCGCGGATCAGCCGGTCCAGCACGTCCCGCAGCGCATCGATGCGCGCCGCCGGCACGCGGTAGCGGGGGACGACGTAGCCGTCGTCGCGGTACTTGGCTCTTTCGGCAGCGTCGAGTCCGGCCATGGTCAGATCTCCGGGCGGCGGTCGCGCCAGCCGGCCGCCTGTTCGTAGGCGTGGCCGGCACGCAGCACCAGAGCGTCGTCATGCGGCTTGGCGGCGATCTGCATGGAGAGCGGCAGCCCGTCCTTGGTGAAGCCGGTGCAGACGCTGGCCGCCGGCGCGCCGGTGATGTTGAAAGGCGTCATGATCAGCCGGCCGCGGCCGAGCACCGAGGGCAGATCGTAGAGCTCGTCCAGCGTCGGCGCCGGCGCCAGCGAGCAGCCGGTCACCGCCACGTCGACCTTGGCCAGCGCCTCGTCATAGGCCCGGCAGAGCAGGCTGCGGTGGCGCAGCGCCTGGATGTAGTCGGCGGCCGACAGCATCGCGCCCGACAGCAGGCGCTCACGAGTGACGCGGGCGAAGATGCTCGGCCGGGTGCGGAGATCGCGCTCGTGGATCGCATAGGCCTCGGCCTGCAGGATGACACGGCAGCAGGCGTCCCACTCGGCGAGCGGCGGCAGGTCGACGTCGACCAGCTTCGCACCCAGCTTCTTCAGGACCAGGAGGGCCTCCTCGATCGCCTTCCTGGCCTCGCGGGTCGGCTTCAGGTCCTTCTCGAAGAAACGGCGGATGACGCCGACCCTCATGCCCTTGATGCCGGACTTCAGCGCGCGCGTGTAGCTCGGCAGCGTCTCCGGCGCCGAGGAGGCGGGGTCGGCCGCGTCCGGTCCGGCGACGGCATCCAGCAGCATCGCGCCGTCCTCGAGAGTCCAGGTGATCGGACCGCAGTGATCGAGCGAGAACGACAGCGGGTAGACGCCGACGCGGCTGACCAGGCCGTAGGTCGGCTTGAAGCCGGCGACGCCGCAGAAGGCCGACGGCCCGCGGATCGAGCCCGAGGTGTCGGAGCCCATGGTGGCGGTGACGAGGCCGGCGGCGATCGCGGACCCTGAGCCCGAGGAGGAGCCGCCGGTGAAGTGCCCTTCTTTCCACGGGTTCACCGCCGGCGGGAACGGCAGGTCCTTCGCCGGGCCGCCGGTCGCGAACTCGTGCGTGGCGAGCTTGCCGACCAGCACCATGCCGGCCTGGCTCAGCTTCGCCGCGACCGTCGAGTCGGCCTTCGGCACGTTGTGCAGCAGCACCTTCGAATGCGCGGTCGTGCGGACGCCCTTGGTCGAATAGATGTCCTTGAGGCCCAGCGGAATGCCGTGCAGCGGCCCGATGCGTTTTCCCTCCTTGATCTGGCTGTGCGCCTTCTTCGCCGCCTTCCTGGCGTCCTCGCCGAGGACCAGGACGAAGGCGTGCAGTGTCTTGTTCAGCTTGGCGATGCGATCCAGCGAGGCGTCGACCAGGTCGACAGGGGAGAGCTTGCCGCGGGCGATCCGCCGCGAGGCCTCGGCCACGGTGAGGTAGTGGAGGTCGGTCATCGGCTAACCCCGGCGGCTCGGGTGAAAGACATGGGCGGGCTCGGCCTCGTAGGGGAGGTCGCGTGGGATACGCGCGAGCGCGTCGCGGTTGGCGCGATCGGCCTCGGCGGTCGAGGCCATCAGCGCCGCGTCCAGCGTGAGCCCGGCGCGACGCGCCATCGCCGCGACCGGCTCGGCCTTCGGCAGGTCCGGCGCCGGCAGCCGGCCGAGGAGGCCGAAGGCCCAGTCGGCCAGCGCCAGCAGGTTACGGTCGCCGCCACGGGGGCCGACGAGCTGGATGGCCAGCGGCAGGTGATTGGGGCCGAGACGTACCGGAAGCGTGACGCAGGGCGTATCGACGAAGGTCCAGAGGCGGTTGAACTCCGGATCGCCGGTCCAGGAGAGGCCGCGCGGCGCCTCGCCGGGCGCGGACGGCGTCAGGATGGCGTCGTAGCCCTTGAGGAACGCGTCGACGGCGGCGATGCAGGCGGCGCGGGTCGCTTCCGCCTCGGCGATCAGCGCCGGCGAGCAGGCGAGACCGATGCGGATCCGGTCGCGGAAGCTGACGCTCATCAGATTGCGGTGGTCGCGCCACTCGGCCTCGAAGGCGCGGGCGCCGCCGACGTTCATCAGCATTTCCTGGGCGGCGAAGGCCGCATCGCAGATGCCGGGCAGCTCGATCCGCTCGATCGTCGCATGCGGCGCCAGCTTGGCCGCCGCCTCGTCCAACGCCTCCTGCGCGGCCATATCCAGCGGCACGCGGGCGGCGGTGCGAACGACGGCGATCCGGGGCTTGCCCGATTGTCTCGGCTTGCTGTCCTTCACCCCGGCGAGGACGGCGTGGAACAGCAGCAGGTCGTCGGGCGTCCTGGCGTAGCCACCGAGGGTGTCGAGGTCGGCCGCCAGCGGCTGGATGCCGCGGAGCGAGAGCGCGCCGCGGGTCGCCTTGAAGCCGACGCAGCCGCAGAATGCGGCGGGCCGGATCACCGATCCCGCCGTCTGCGTGGCGAAGGCGAGCGGCAGGATGCCGGCGGCGACCGCGGCGGCCGAGCCCGAGGAGGAGCCGCCCGGCGTGTGGGCGAGGTTATAGGGGTTGCCGGTCGGGCCGGGATGGCGGCCAGCGAATTCGGTGGTCACGGTCTTGCCGAAGGCGACGGCCGAAGCCTTGCGGATCGCCTGGACGCACTCGGCGTCCGTCGCCGGCCGGTGGCCGAGCCGGATCGGCGAGTTGCACTCGGTCGGCATGTCCTTGGTGTCGATGATGTCCTTGACGCCGACCGGCACGCCGGCGAGCGTGCCCTTCTTCTTCGCCTTGTCGACCGCGCGCGCTTGGGCCAATGCGAGCCCGGGATCGAGATAGGCGAAGGCGCGAAGGCGCGGCTCGACGGCGGCGACGCGCTCGAGATAGGCCTCGGTCAGCGCCTCGGCCGAGAGCTTGCCGGAGCGGACGGCGGATGCTGCCTCGCGGGCGGAGAGATCGGCGGGATCGGCCATGATCAGCGCCTCCGGCTCGGCGGGAAAACATGCGCCGGCTCGACCTCGTAGCCGAGGTCGCGCGGCAGCTTCGCCGCCATCTCCTGCAGGACCCGGTCGCCCTCGACCCAGGCGGCGTTCAAATCGTCGGGGAGGTTGGCAAGGCCGGCGCGGCGGGCGAGCGCGGCCATCGGCCTCGCCTTCGGCAGCTTCGGTGCGGCGATGGCGCCGAGGATGTCGAAAGCCCATCCGGACAGCGCCAGCAGCGCCCGGTCGCCGCCGCGGGGGCCGACGAGCTGGAGTCCGACCGGCAGGCCATTGGGCCCGAGGCCGACGGGGAGGGAGACGCAGGGCGTGCCGAGGACGGTCCAGAGCCGGTTGAACTCGGGACTGCCGGTCGAGTGCAACCCCTTCGGCGCCTCGCCGGGGGCCGCGGGCGTCAGGATGGCGTCGTAGTCGGCGAAGAAGCGGTCCGTGGCGGCGAGGGCGGCGGCGCGGGTCTCCTCCGCCTCGGCGATGCGGGCGGGCGAATGGCCGCGGCCGATCTCGATCGAGTCGAGCAAGGCGACGCTCAAGAGATCGCGGTGGCGCTTCGCGAGGTCGTCGAAGGCGCGCGCGATGCCGACCGCGATCAGGACGTTCTGGGCCTCGAAGCCACGCTCGCAGATGGCCGGAAGCTCGACCTGCTCGATCGTCTCCGCATGCGGGGAGAGGCGGCGGGCGGCATCGTCGAGGAGATCTTCGCTCGCCGGCTCGACCTTGGTCCAGGCGGACGTGCGGACGACGGCGAGCCTCGGCCTTCCGGTAACCTTGGGCTTCGCGTCCTTCACGCCGGCAAGCACGGCGTGGAACAGCAGCGCGTCGTCGGGCGTGCGGGCGTAGATGCCCAGCGTGTCGAGCTCGGCCGCCAGAGGATGCACGCCCTTCAGCGACAGCGACTCGCGAGTCGCCTTGTAGCCGACGCAGCCGGAGAAAGAGGCGGGGCGGACCACCGCGCCGCCGGTCTGGGTGCCGAAGGCGAGGGGAACGAGCCCGGCCGCGACCGCGGCGGCGGAGCCGGACGAGGAGCCGCCCGGCGTGTGGGCGGGGTTGTAAGGATTGGCGGTAGGGCCGGGACGGGAATTGGCGAACTCGGTGGTCACCGTCTTGCCGAAGACGATGCCGGACGCCTTCCTGACCGCGGCGACGCAGTCGGCATCGGTCTCCGGACGCCGGCCGGCATAGATCGCCGAGTTGCACTCGGTCGGCATGTCCTTGGTGTCGATGATGTCTTTGACCCCGACCGGCACGCCGGCCAACGCGCCCTTCTTCTTCGCCTTGTCGATGGCGCGGGCCTGGGCCCGCACCAGCTCGGGGTCGAGGTAGACGAAGGAGCGGAGCTGCGGCTCGATCGCGGCCGCGCGCTCGAGATAGGCCTCGGCCAGCGCCTCGGCCTTGAGGGACCCCGCGGCGACCCCCTTGGCCGCTTCGCGGGCCGAGAGATCGGCGGGGTCGCTCATCTCAGCGGGTCCTTCCCGGCTTCGGCGTGCCGTCGAACCACCATTTGCCGCCGACCACCATGCCGGCATTCACCAGCCGGTGCTTGCCGATCAGGGTTTCGCCCAGCACGTCCATGTACTCGAACTTGCCCTTGCGATGGTCGATCACGACGGCGTCGCCGGCAGCGCCGACACGAAGCGTGCCGAGATCGGGACGCCGGATCGCCTTTGCCGGAGTCACGGTCGCGGCGCGGATCACCTCGTTGAGCGGCATGCCGAGGCAGAGGAACTTCGACAGCGTGACCATGTTGTCGACCATCCCCGACTCGACCGACAGACAATGGATGTCCGAGGAGATGCAGTCCGGGAAGAAGCCGTTCTCCATCATCTCGCGGCCGGTCTTGAAGCCGAAGGACCCGGCGCCGTGGCCGACGTCGAAGAAGATGCCGCGCGCGCGCGCCTCGTTGATCTCCGTGCGCACCCGGCCGGTGCCGTCGATCGGCGCGTTGGGGAAGGGGCGGAAGCAGTGCGTCAGCACGTCGCCCGGCCGCATGCGGTCGAGCACCTCGCGGCGCGACGGCGGCGGATGGTCGAGATGGCACATGACCGGAAGGCCCACGTCTTCGGCGACCTCGACCGCCATGTCGAGCGGCATGTGGCCGGAGTCGCCGCCGGCACCGCGGCCGACGCGGACCTTGATGCC
>SXGU01534332.1_pt1 | contig 10008 bp, 13 predicted proteins | sample 3174531 | NCBI WGS metagenome assembly SXGU01 (sample SAMN11356863, study PRJNA531348) | freshwater metagenome | isolation source: freshwater sample F1-140 | place: China: Fuxian Lake, Yuxi | collected 2017-12-25 | reverse complement strand
TTTGCCCCGCAAGACAGAACTTCCGCTCCGGCGGGGTATGTTCGCTATCACGGGCCTAATTATGGCCCTCCTATGCCAACTTAGAGTGATTTAAATGCCAGTTGATTACACCATAGCTTCGCGTAACGCCCTAGCGAACACGCCGACTGACTTCACGAACATGATGGCGCAATACCAGATGATGGGCGCTCGCGCTCAACAGCAACAGTTAGCGCAAATGCAGATGGATGAGTATGCTCGCAAGGCGCAAGCAGAGCAGGCGTTGCGGGGGCTAACGCCAAATTTTGATGACCCAAGATTTGCACAACAGGCGTTTCAATACGACCCCGATATGGCGCGGAATTTTTATTTAGCGCGTCTTAGAGGGCAAAATGAGAGGGCAAGCACCGGCGAATCACAAACGCGGACTAATCTTGCACTGCGTAAATTTGAAGAAATTGATTTACCTGAAGCTGAGATCAGAAAAGAAAAATTAGATTTTGAAAGGCAGGTTGAACGCCGCCGCGTTCAAGAACAATTAGCTAAAGCTGATGCTGCGTCATTATATTTATTAGGCAAACGAACTGAAATGGCTCAAAATATATTGTCTAGAATGGACGAAACTAATTATCCTGATTTAAAAGAAGAAGCGGCTAAGTTTGATCCTAGTATAGGAAAACAATTAGGCGAAACTTACAGCCAAAAACAAATTTCAACATACCTTAATACTGCGGAATCACTTCGTAAACAAGTTGAAGAAGAACGAAAACGTCGTAACGAATATGAATTTGTAGATGTAGTCAATCCTAAAACAGGGCTAAAAGAAAAAGTTGCTGTGCCTAAATACGCGCCTGAAAAAGGCGGCAAAGCCATTGCAGGTACGGAAGGACTTGCTACAGGCGGGCGTATTCAGACTCAAACTTTTCCTTCCGTCCCTGGCGCGGTTTTGCAAAGCGACGAGAGCGGAAATTCTTGGTTAGCTTACCCAGCTCAACCCGGCCAACGTCCTGTTACAACTGGAATGCCTGTTCCTTTACCTGCGCCAGGACAACCAAAACAAGGACTCCGCGTAGATATGAATGCGCCCCCAGGCGCGCCTCAAAACGCAGGTATGATTGGTATTCGTTCTGCCGCGCCATTAGGTTCGCCGGAACGCGGTCGTCAAGATGTAATGCAACAGATTCTAACCGCTGGCGCTTATAATCCTGACACAGGCGTAGATCTTATTGAGCCTACATTAGGCCGCGCGTCTAGCGGAATGTTGAGCGCGAAAGGAACTGATATATCGCGTAAATTTGGCCGCGATAGCGCCGCCGCACGCGCCGATACAGATCTTAAACGTATATCTGCCGATCTTACGCAAGCTTTTGCGGGGAATAGATTAGCGACCGCAGGCGTTGCGGCGTCTGAAGCAGATCGTTTTGAGAAACAAGCCGGTGATATTGGTAACTCTAATTTGACGATTGGCGAGCGTTTAAATGCTTATCGCAGTATTAAGCGAAACGCCACGCGGCTACTAGGCGTTGAGTATAAAAATCCTTACGATCCTCAAGGCATTAAAACTGAAAATGTCATGCGTCAGCGTGTTGAAGAATCTCCAAACGGGTTTACAGTCACAGATCCTGACGGCGGAACACATACCTTTGGCGACCGTAAGCAAGCGGCTGAATTTTTATCCCATATCCAACGCATGGAAGTAGGAAAGCGATAATGGTTGATTACGCTGCAATCGCTAAAAAATACGGCGCTAAAGGCGGTGCAGCGGGCGAAGTAAGTTTTGCTCCTGAACAACCAACAGGCGCAGATTACGGCGCGCTAGCGCGTCAGTTCGGCGCGATATCTACTGAAGCTGCGTCCCCTATACCTGCGGCTGAAGAAGGTATGCCCTATCAGCGTCGCACTTGGCCGGAAGCGATACTAGAAGGCGTTACCAATATTCCTTCTAGCGGGTATAAGTTTGGCGCTGAAACGTTGTCTATGCTTAATCCTATGAATATTCCAGAAACTGCTAGAGGTCTGGAATTGACAGGATATGGCGCGATGCGAAAAGTGGCTGAGAAAGCGCTTCCCGCAGACGCGTTTGCGTATCTTTCTAAAATAGAAAATCCAGATTTTGCAGCCCAAGCTAAACAAGCCGCTGAAGCGGCAGGCGCGCATTACGCACGATATTTTACTGAAGACGGTTGGAAGGAAGCTATTGCTACAGATCCTGTAGGCACGATGGCTGATCTTTCTATGATCGCCAGCGGTGTAGGTGGCGGGTTACGTGCGGCGGGTAGAGTAGCCGCCAAGACGCCTGGATTAGCGCAGCCTATTCAAGTCGGTGGTATGGCTATAAATGCGCCTCGTTTATCTCAAGCAGCTCACCCATTCGAACAATTTGGGCAAGCAATTGATCCACTGCGGTTAGCCGCAGGTGGCATACAAAACGCTGCAATTCCTTTAATGGCTAAAGGAACTGAGTTTGCAAATCGTATTGCCGCGCCCAGATATTACGCGCTTCAACGCGCAGTTGGCGGTCAAGGCGCTCCAATAATTAATGCGCTGCGTTCGCCTCAAGCACAGCTCGTTCCAGGCACACAGCCAACTGCCGGTGCAGTTGCTTCAACCGTTCCATCTACAGGTTTTGCTGGACTTCTAATGTCTGCGATGAAAGAAGCGCCGGATGAATTTCGCGCAGCTCAAGAAACTAACATAGCTGCAAGACAGAAAGCGCTTGAGACAGCGGCAGGAGGCCCGAAAGGCGTTGAAACAGCGAAAGCTCGCCGTGAAGGTATAACTGCGCCGATGTATGAAGCGGCTAAAAAGATAAAAGTGCCAGAAGACGCTACGCTACAAGAATTGTTATCGCGGCCTTTTATTAGCGATGTATCTCGCGTTGCGCGGGATATCGCAAAAAATAAAGGTGAAGCCTTGAAGATTGGCGAAACTGCCCCGGCGCAGACGGTCGCGTCTAATATTTTAGATGAGTTTGGTCGCCCAGTTACACGCGAAATACCAGCAACAATGGCTGAATATTCAGTGCGAGATCTTCATAATATGAAGACCGCTATGGATAAAATAATAACAAAAGGCCCACGCGAGTTTGGTATTGATCGCATGGATCTAAGCGCGCTGCGAACAGCGCGTAAAGATTTTCTTACCTGGCTTGACTCTAATGTTCCTGAATATGCAGCCGCAAGAGCTGAATACGCTCGGCTTAGTAAACCTGTAAACCAAGCGGAAGTATTATCATACCTTAAAGATACACTCGAAGGTGTTATGAAAGGTGAACAGCGCGGGCGTGCGTTTGTAAAAGCTGCGGCTAAAGACGCTCCTAAAACTATTCAACGAGCAATAGACGCCGCCCCGCGTTACGAAGATCTATCGCAGATTTTAGAGCCTAAACAGATAGATTTGGTTAAAAATATTGCGCGCGATTTAGAGCGTGAAGAACAGTTTGCCGATTTAGCTGCTTGGCGCGGGCAAGTGGGGCCAAAAGCTGCTAAAATTGCGGAAGAATCGTCTTTTAAAATCCCTCAAGTTATTACTGATTATACCGCTGTATTAGCAACACGCGTTTTTAAAGCTTTCCAGGGTAAAATAGGCGAGCAAGAAGCTATTAAAATAGCAATGGCGAACCTTGATCCAAAAGCTATGGCTGTTTTATTAGGCGAAGCTATGATGGCTGGTCGCAAAATGAAATCCACCATTGAAAAACGCGCGCAGGTTATGAAAAACGCTGCGGCGGTAATGCGTAGTCCTGAAATGCTCGCGGCACAGAGGGGTTATAATGCAATGGTAGAAGAACCTCTGAACGCGATGGCGAGATGACACCGATGGCCGAATATCAAGTGTTTTTTGACGTGGCCGTTGGCGTGATCGGCGTCCTGGGCGGATGGGTATTGAATACCGTCTGGGGCGCTGTCAAAGACCTGCAATCAGCGGATAAAGAACTGGCTGAAAAGGTTGGTGAGATCGAGGTGCTTGTCGCTGGTCGTTACATCACACGCGAAGAGTTTAATCTTACGTTAAGTCAAGTGTTCGCAAAGCTAGATACAATTCGAGATATTGTGAGCCAGAAAGCGGATAGATGAAAGAGAACTACGCCCAGGCGCTAAAGCAAGTCCTGAAGTATGAGGGCGGCTACGTTGACCATCCAAAAGACCCAGGCGGCCCGACGAATAAGGGCGTTACGCAAGCGGTCTATGATAATTGGCGAAAGTCACAGACTCTCCCAACGCAAAGCGTGCGTGCCATCGCTGATTCAGAAGTTGCGGCGATTTACAAAAACCTATACTGGGATCGTATTTCTGGAGATAATCTGCCCTCTGGCGTTGATTTTGCTGTGTTCGACTTTGCTGTCAACTCAGGGGTAAGCCGCGCAGCCAAGACCTTGCAAGCCGTTGTTGGCGTTACGCAAGACGGCGTGATCGGCCCCGCAACTATTCAAGCCGCTAAGACCTATGTCGCAATGTCGATAACTAATCGACGTCTGGCGTTCATGCAGTCCCTGTCGATCTGGTCTACGTTCGGCAAAGGATGGTCTGCGCGTATCGCTGACGTTAAAGCGCAGATCATAGCGCTTGTTGGATAGGATTGTATATATCGTCGCGGTTGCCGCTTCGATTTCATACGGAGCCAAACTGCTATTCATGCTTGGCATTTATTTTAGGAGGACAATGGAATGATTAAGAACTGGAAAACCACGATTCCTGGCGTAATTACTTTAATCGGCGTCCTCTTCAACGCTTGGCAGACCAAGACGCTCGATTGGTCTTCATTGCAAGCAGCGCTTGTCGCTATCGGTCTTATCGGCGCTAAAGATTTTAACGTCACGGGCGCATGACAACCGTTATCTTAATAGGAATAGTCTTAGTCGTTCTGTATGGAGCGGCTAAGATGCTAACGGCTGAAGCCTATGAACGCGGGGGGCGCGATGAGGTTATCAAACGCGCTGATCTACAAGCTAAACTGAAAGAGCAACAGACCAATGTCGTTATGGCCCCTAAAACCGTGGACGATACTGCTACTGATCTCGACAACGGCACTTTCTAGCTGTCAGACGGTCAGGGAAGGAACTTGTCCTCCCCTGGCTCAATATTCACTCGCTCAACAGCGCGCTGTCGCCAGTGAGCTTCGGCGGCTCCGAGGAACCCCAACGGCTCAGTTTATCGTCGATTACGGCAAGCTCAGGGCGGCGTGTCGGCTTTAGATCTTCTCTTTTAGCGGGTTTTAAATCCCCGCGCTTTTTGTATCCGATGTTAGCGCCAGTTGCGGCCTTCTGATTTGCATAATCATTAGCAAACATCGCCGCAAAGGCTTCGTAGTTCATCGCGTCAAGTCGGCTGTCGATATGCGTCGGGTTGCTAAACGCGCGGGCGTTCTTTAAGCAAACCATAATGATTGCAACTTCATAAGGGTGGATGTCGCGGCCCAAACGGAGCGTAGCAAGATCAGCAATAAGCTGAAAATTATCCTCTACGCCGCCGTAGTCAGACCCGCGCTCTCCGATTATTTCGCTGGCTTGTTGCAGTAGATCGTGCGGATTCATCAATTTCCTCCAATAGTTCGGCTCGCTCACGCAACATTCGCAGCGTCGTGTATCGCTGATGCAAACGTATAATGACCGTAGACCTCCGAGCGTTCTTGCGCTCGTCTTCCAAGAGATCCAATACCTCTTGTTCCGTGTAGTCCGTCAGGACTTCATTCAATTCACGCCAGTTCATTTAAGGCTAACTCCGCTAACGAACGCTTGTCGTGCAGACTTGCGTAGATGCGCTCGTCAATAGTCTTATTACAAATCATAACGTAACACCACACTTCTTTTGTCTGGCCGCTACGGTGCAGGCGTCCAATGGTTTGCTCGTAAAGTTCGAGCGACCACGGCAGCGATAGAAAAATGATCTTGTTGCCGCCGAACTGTAAGTTCAGCCCGTGACCTGCGCTCTTTGGATGCAAGGCCAACAGCTCCAGTTCACCTCTGTTCCACTTGTCAACGACATTCTCATCGTCCATAGTGGAGAGCTGTGGATAACGTCTCTTAAGTTCCGCTAACTCTTCCTTGTAATTGTAGACGATAATCGTGTTGGCGTGTTGGTTCTCTTCGAGCACTTCTTTTAATAGGTCATACTTATGCGAAGTAAGCCACTCCGCGCCGTTAGCGCCGTAGATAAAGCCGCCCGCGAGCTGTTGTAGTTTCTGAGTGACGACAGCCGCTGTCGGCGCTGTAATGGTCTGTCCTAACTCAAGAACAAAGTCGCGCTTCATTTTATTATATGCGCTCATGTCCATGTCGCAGCGCAACTCGACGACGTTGAGCGGCGGTAGCTTATCCTTATACTCGCCAGCCTCTAACACATATGTCGCTGGTTTGATCGCGGTCATTACATGGTTCAGCGCCCCAGGCAGCGGCTCCCACTGTTGATACTCGCGGTTAATGCAGTAGAAATACTGTTGCAGGAACGCGCCTTTGCTGCGCCCCAACAATTTCTGGTCGATGACCTTGCACTGGCCGAACACGTCTTCAAGACCGTTGGACGTGAACGATCCCGTCAAGCCCCATCGTATGTGAAACTTGTCAAGGATTTTCAGTAAGTATTTAAAGCGTTTTCCACTAGGATTCTTTAGTCGCGTAAGCTCATCAAAAACCACACCGTCAAAACCAGTGGGATCAATGCTAGGTATATTGTCATAGTTCGTCACCACAATGTCAGCGTCGGAATCAAAAGCGGCTTTGCGTTGCGCTGGCGTCCCAACGGCTATGCTTATGTCAAACTCAGGACACCACTTTTGACCCTCTTGCTTCCAAACATCAGTGCAAACTCGTTTGGGTGCAAGCACTAACCATCGGCCAACATGGCCGTTCGCTAACATTTCTGTCATCGCAGTTAACGTAATTGCAGTTTTACCAGCGCCAACGGGCGCTAAGATCATGGCTCGGTCACGACAGAAGAGGAAATCGGCGGCGTCGTGTTGATACGGTCGTAAGTCCATCGGTCAACCTGTTCTCTATTCCATAAGCAAGCGTAGTTTTGTTTTAAATTTCTCATGTCTTCAGCAAATATTTTTTGTAGCGCGGAGAGCTTGCCGCCTTCTTTTTTTAACTCTACAAACCACGTCTCGCCGTTGGGTAAACAGACAATTCTGTCAGAAACGCCACGATTGGACAGGCTGTTAAATTTAAACGCGACGCCGTTAAGTGATTGAACGGACTTTACAAAGTAGCGTTCAATATCTTTTTCCAAATCAGTCATAAAAAACTATTTGACACATCCGTAATAAATTGTCTAGTATGCAAATCACAGAAAGGTAATATACAATGCACTCGGATATAGTCGGCGGCTCAACAGCGAAGCGCGTCATAAATTGTCCCGGCAGCGTAAAGCTATGCCAACAAGTTCCTCCAAGACCATCATCGAAATATGCAGAGGAAGGATCACTGTTACATGATGCGATACACAAGATCTTATCTCACGGTGCATCTACTGATGACTTTGGCCTTGGCGATGATCTCATGGAGCGTAAACTACGCCCTGCCCTTGATGCGCTGAATGAGATTGATCCTAACTCACAGATGGAGTTTCAGACTGAGATCTCCGTCTCCTTTGGAGGATATCTAGCTGGCGTATTCGGATCATGTGACCTCATTGGTCGTATTGGCAATCGTGCAGTTGTTCTCGATTGGAAGTTTGGTGATGGGGTGGCGGTGGATGCTGTCGAGAACCATCAGCTTTTGTTCTATGCCGCTGCGGCTATGCGGACTGACGAAGCCCGATGGGCGTTCGAGGGCGTCACTGAAATAGAGTGCATCATTGTCCAACCGCCATATGTGAAGCGTTGGACTACTACGCCAGGCCGCGTCAAAGCGTTCGAGCGTGAGCTTTACGACGCCGTTACAACAGCGCTGCGCGGTAACGCGCCTGTAAAGATCGGCGATCATTGCAAGTGGTGTCCTGCCAAGCCAATATGCCCTGCCATGACGGGCGAGACTGAGCGCGCGTTACGGATACAACTGAACAGCATATCGCCAGAGGGCTACAGCAATGCGCTTGTTATCGCAGATCGTCTTGAAGACTGGATCAAATCTGTGCGTGAGATGGCGCAACAGGCGCTTGAGAACGACCTTGCCATCCCAGGATTTAAACTTGTGCCAAAGCGCGCCACACGTCAGTGGGTCAACGACGAAGGCGCACTGGAAGCTCTTAAAGAAATGGGACTTGAGCTTGATGAATTAACAGAAACGAAGTTAAGATCGCCCACGCAACTAGAGAAGGTGTTGAAGAAACACAAGCTAGAGTTGCCAAAAGATCACGTCGTTGCTGTTTCAACGGGTAACACGATTGCGCCGGAGTCAGATCCGCGTCCAGCCGCGTTACAACTCGGTAAGCACATCCGTGCTGCCACACTCAAACTACAGGTGAAGTAATGTCTGATCTAGTAAAGTTTAATGTTGAACATAACGTAATAGCTAATCTTTCACAGGTGTTGCGTTCGGTAAAATCCGAATTTGCGCCTATGAACGCAGCAATTATTAAGATGGACAAGACCGGCCACTGGGTTGTCGGCGCTGACCAGACTGAAATTGAGAAGCCTAGCTTATGGGCGGTCAATCCTTTCTCTTTTGTTCACGGCTTTATTGCTTGGGGCCAAGGCGAAGTATTGGCTGAGAAGATGTATCCGATAAATGTTGATCTTGATTCGGTAGATCTTGGGCCACCTCCTAGCGGCGCTGCGCGTGGTTGGGAGAACCAACTGGGCATGGCTGTGAAATGTGTGCAGGGCGCTGATGAAGAGTTAAACGCGCGTTTCTCAACAACGTCAGTTGGTGGTAAGCGCGCCTTAACATCTCTTATGCACCAAGTGGCGGATAAGTCTGACTCAGCTCCTGAAGAGATTGTGCCGCTGGTAGAACTTGGTAGTGAATACTACGCGCATAAAGTTTATGGTCGTGTTTACACTCCTGTATTCAAGATCATTAAATGGATCGGCTTAGACGGCAACGCCGCTGACGAATCACAGGCGTCAGCAAGCACGGGGCGTCGCCGCCGTAGCTGATGTCTGTCCTACTTCCCAGATAGGATAGACGATGGGGGTGGTATTCGCGTGGCACCGTGCCACCCCCGTTAATTCTCAGATAGAAAGATAAGAAGATGGCCGAACGTAAAGTTCGTTAGTAATGAGACAGAACCAACCGTCGAGGAAGTCGCTGAAGCGCCTGTCCGTCGTCGTAGAGGTTAATCACAGCGTACGGACTTGCGTTGTGATTATAGGTGGGGTGGCCCTGCTGCGGTCACCCTATTAATCTCAGGAGAAATCAAATGTTATTTGTGCCTGCCTATTGGCCGTTCTTTAAGAGCGGCGAACTGAGACGTTTTGACTATAGCAACCCTAACGCGCCTAGCTTCACGTCTGTGTTTAGCTACGACAAGGGCAGCGATAGCATGCTTTACAACAATTATGATTCAGCCGGAACATGGTTGAACAAATGGTATTATCAATACCGCACAGGCTTTGGCGTTGCTGAATGGCGTGATGATTATCCAGGCAATAAGAAAGTTGTTTTGTCGCCGCCCATTGGCTGGGGCGAGTTCCAAGAAGTTGGATCAGATTACATCAATTATCCTAAGTTCGATTTTTTTAAATGCTGGCCGCCAGCGTCTAGCAACGGTGTGCAGATCGTGCACTTTGAAGAACACATCTCACAGATGAACGTGCTTGGCGCTTACTATCAAGACGTGATCCAGTTCACATACTTGCAGAACTGGAACGGCAAGCCAGCCACAGGCGCGCGCTACTGGATGGCGCTTGGCGTTGGGCCGATCAAGACGCAGTTCTTAACACAAGACGCAATAGATCCAACGAAAGTAGAGGAGTCAGTCGTATGGGAAGCGAAAATAACGACCGTGAACGGGTAAGAGATATTGTTGAACGGCTCACGGCTGAAGACATCCTCACAAGTATAATAACGTCTGTGTGGTGCGAGGTTGGGCGACATCCTGGTGAACTTGCAGATTTAATGAAAGAAGCCGCCAATGAAATTGAGAAACT
>SXGU01390657.1_pt1 | contig 10012 bp, 7 predicted proteins | sample 3174531 | NCBI WGS metagenome assembly SXGU01 (sample SAMN11356863, study PRJNA531348) | freshwater metagenome | isolation source: freshwater sample F1-140 | place: China: Fuxian Lake, Yuxi | collected 2017-12-25 | reverse complement strand
GTTTACCAATGTGGATGACAATGGCATAGAAGGTTTAGAGCTTGCTTATCAACAATGGTTAGTGGGCGTTAGTGGCAAAAAGAAAGTAGTAAAAGATAGGTTAGGACGGGTTATAGAGGAGCTAGGTGTGGCAAAAGAGCCGCGCCCAGGTCACTTATTACAGTTGAGTATAGACAGACGCATACAGTTTTTTGCCTATCACGAATTACAAAATACAATGCTTAAATTTGGAGCAAAGTCAGGGTCTGTTGTTGTTTTGGATACAGAGAATGGTGAGGTGCTTGCAGTTGCTAATTTCCCATCATTCAATCCTAATGCGCGTGCTCGTTACAAGCTGGATAGTTATCGCAATAAAGCGCTAACGGATACGTTTGAACCAGGCTCGGTCATTAAACCATTTAGTATTGCTAGCGCGCTGGAAGGTGGGCATTTTACGCCCGACACGGTTATTGACACTCATCCCAGCTGGATGATGGTACATGGTCACATGATACGTGATATTCATAATTACGGTGTATTGGATGTTGTGGGCGTTTTACAACGTTCTAGTAATGTTGGTGTGACAAAAATGGTGCTGTCTAGCCCTCCTATGCAATTGATTGGCTTACTGATGCGTTGTGGAATTGGACAACGAACCGAAAGTGGATATCCTGGGGAAAGTGAAGGTTTTATTGCCAAGGCCAAGGATGCCAACCCCTTTGTACTGGCAACCTTAGGGTTTGGCTATGGGATGTCGGTGACTGCATTGCAATTGGCGAAAGGTTACTTGATTTTTGCAAATCAGGGGCGTCTGTTGCCTATCAGTTTATTACACAATAATACGACGGTAGAAAGCACCCAGGTGCTGAATCCCAAAACGGCTAACCAAGTGTTGGCGATGATGGAAGCTGTCGTGAGTGGTGCCGATGGTACAGGGAAACAAGCGCAAGTGCCGGGTTATCGAGTTGCCGGAAAAACGGGTACCGCTCGGATTGCCGGAAAAAAAGGTTATGAAGAAAATCGCCATATTGCGAGTTTTGTAGGGATTGCGCCTGTTTCAAAACCAAGATTGATTGTTGCGGTTGTTATTCATGAGCCAACTCGTTTCGGGTATTATGCGGCAGCTGTCGCTGCTCCTCTCTTTGCAAAAGTGATGGGGACTGCACTTCGCATACTTGATATTCCACCAGATCAGCCAACGGGGTCCTAATGAAACTTGCTGATTTACTAAGTCCATGGGTGATGACGGCAATCCCTGATTGTGACATCTCGAGTTTGCATAATGACAGCCGTCAAGTAAAGCCTGGATCGTTGTTTATTGCCTATCCTGGAGCGGCTTTTGATGGCCGATTGTTTGTAGGGCAAGCCTGTCAATCAGGCGCTGTGGCTATCGTTTATGATCCGGAAAACCTCCCATTGTCTTGTGATTTCCCTCGCCATATCCCTTGTATGCCTGTGCCGCAATTAGGAAAAAAATTAGCGGCCATGGCTAGCCGTTTCTATAAAGAGCCCACACGGTCATTCTGTGTAACAGGAGTAACCGGTACCAACGGCAAAACAACTATAGCGTATCAATTAGCACAAGCCTATGGTTTGCTAGGGCAGCGAGCCGCCTACGTTGGTACCTTAGGGCAGGGGCCAGTCGATGCGTTAATGCCATTAATGAATACCACGCCCGATGCTTTATGTTTACAGCAATTTTTTCATGAGTGTCAACAACGCCGTATACAGCATGTCTGCATGGAGGTGTCATCACATGCATTGAGCCAGAAACGAGTCGAGCATATTGATTTTGCTGCTGCAATTTATACCAATCTTAGCCACGAGCATCTTGATTACCATCACACCATGCAAGCCTATGCTGAAGCAAAAGCTACATTATTTACCACCCCATCGCTCAAATGGGCAATCATTAATCATGATGATCCCTATAGCCAATTGATGGGGGAACAGCTTGCATCTACGTGTCAAAAATTAACCTATGGCTTACTCGATGGTTGTGATGTGCGGGCAGCTCAGTGGCAAACTAGCATGACAGGTAGCCAAATCGAGGTAGTCTCCCCGTGGGGGAAGCATGACGTTTTGGTGAGCCTGCTTGGAACTTTTAATATTTATAATAGTTTGGCGGTTTTCGCTCGTTTGCTGGCTGATGGTGTGTCATCGTCAGACGCCATTCACGTGATGGCTAAATTAAAAGCAGCACCAGGGCGGATGGAGGTTGTTGCACAATCACCGTGTGTTATCGTTGATTATGCACATACTCCGGATGCGTTAGAAAATGTCTTAACCACACTCAGTCAGTTAAAGAAAGGTCGATTGGGTGTTGTGTTTGGATGTGGTGGAGATCGTGATAAAACTAAAAGGCCTATGATGGGGCGCATTGCAAGCCAATATGCGGATTTTGTGATAGTGACAAGTGATAATCCACGGACTGAAGAGCCCACAATGATTGTGGATGAGGTGGCGGCAGGCCTACTCCCTACTACTCGGGCAGAAAAAATTGTAGACAGAAAAGAAGCCATCCACCATGCCCTGTCGATGGCAGGTGATGAGGATATTTTACTCATTGCTGGAAAAGGACATGAGTCTTATCAACAAATCGGCAGCGAACGTTTTTATTTTTCAGATCAAGATGTCGTGCGTCATTTGCTGAGGCAATGATCCTTTCCCCCTTTGTAAAAAAGGGGGGGTAGGAAGGGAAGGGTGATGAAACTATTGATCAATCGATATGCGCTCATCAAATACAAAACAACGGCCTTCCCATAGAGAGTCTGTCGCAGGCGTGGACTTTAAGTAATTTAATATACCACCATCCAATTGATAAACGTTTTCAAATCCCAACTGTTTCAGATAAGAGGTTGATTTTTCGCAGCGGATCCCGCCTGTGCAAAACATGGCAATTTTTTTGTCTTTTTTGTCCAATAAGTTGGCATTAACATAGTCAGGAAAATCTCTAAAATTTTCGGTGTTGGGATTGATTGCACCTTTAAACGTACCCAGCTCAACTTCATACTCATTGCGAGTATCGATAAGTAAAACATCGGGATCATCAATTAAAGTATTCCACTCTGCCGGAGGAATACGGGTGCCGGTGCACTCGAGGGGATCAATTCCTGGTACCCCCAAGGTGACTATTTCTTTGCGAAATTTAACTTTTGCTTTCTCAAAGGGCATCAAATCATCAAAGCGTTCAGTGAACGAGAGATCAGAAAGGCGGGGATCAATTCGTAAGTACTCGTACAAAAATAGGACATCATCAAGGCAGCCAGCAAAGCTCCCATTAATACCCTCATGCGCCAAAATAATGGTGCCTAAAAGGTTGTGTTCTTTCATGGCACGGAGTAATGGGCCTTTCATGTTTTCATAATCATGCAGTGGTACAAATTTGTAAAAAGATGCAATAACGTATTTTTTCATTTTGATTACCCAAACTTATATTTTTAACTGAAATGGATTATTTTAAAATTTTTTCTAAATTTTGCCGACAAGATAACATATTTTTAATAGAAAAAATTAGTATTTTTCCCTCATTTTTAGTCCCTAAGCACTTCGTGCAGAAGGAGCACCACGGCTACTGTTTTCATCTACCATGGGTATACTGTCCTCTGGATGGGCAATGTGTCTGTTAAACGTTGTTTTAACAAGATTAAATGCCGTTATGATATTTCTAGGCAGGTGAGGTGCCTCTGGTTCAGGGCTTGGTGCTGGTGTTAATTTAGCCACAACAGCCTCTTTTAATGGGGGAGAAAGAACAGGGCTCTGACTGATTTCTTCCATACCGTCGGTCACCGCCAATTCGTATTGATTTTTTAGGTGTTGTAATGCGGCCTTGATGGTGTGTACTTCTTCAACCTTCGCGGCAGTGTCTGTTTTAAATAGGGAATGGATTTTAGCTAAAAAGAGAGACAATTTTACAAAAAAACCATCGTGCATGGTGATAAAGCTATCGACTGTTTCATTCAGTCCACGGATCTCTTGGAGTTTTTCCTGGTTGTGCATAATGTGGATGCTGAGTGCTTCATAATCAGTAATCACCTGATATATTTCGTTCGTTGTTGCAAGAATTTCCGAAAGTTTCGCTGTTGAGGCAGCAAGAATTTGTGGTTTGACGGTAGGATCATTGGCGACAAGGAGATCAGCTAGCCGCTCTTTGATCGTGGCTGAGGCGGTCAGCGCATCATGTAACGACGATACGCGCGCTTCGGCTAATGCCTTTAACCTTAATTTGCACTCACTATCAAATGTAGAAAAAGAATGATCACTAACCCAACTCACGAAGGATTTTGGTGCAAACGTTCGATAAGCAAGCGTTGGTAGTAACGTGGCCCAGCTCAAGGCATATTGGCTGACTTTAGTGGCTTGTTGCAATAACCCTGGGTGTTCAAGGCGCTCTAATCGTCGTTCCCACCCCTGCTGTTCTTGAGTCGTGGCGTGTGCCAAGAGGTTGTTAAAGCTTGCTCTATTTTTATTTATCAATTCCGTGGCGTATTGCTTGCCGATGATCTGCTGTTCATTCGTATTTATCGCGAGCAACATCGTGATGGCATGCTTGAGTTGTTGATGAAGATCAACCGCTTGTGTCTTTTCAGCCAATAATGCAGTGAGATTGGTTCGCACGTCAGCGAGCCATGTTCTAACTTGCGCTATTTTTTCAGCTAAGGTTGGTCCTTGTTGCTCGAGTAGGTTTAAGCATTGTGCATCAATAAACTGGTTAAAGGTGCGCGGCACAGGGTGTGGTTCATTTTCTTCAACACGGGCAGGTTGCGCTAGGTTGCGCTCTAACTCAGTGAGTCTCTCTGCCGTTTTGTTCAGTAACATGCCCACGTCTTGTCTTGCTCGGGTGCGGTTGATGGACAACAGTGTAAGCCCCGTTTTTTCCGCCAATGTCAGGTGGGCTAATTTGGTGTCAACCAACATTAACATCGTATAGAGCGAGAGCAGTGTTGTTTTTGCTAGGGCGATGTTTTCGTTATTCAGTTCCAAGCTAACTAGCCAGGCGTGGGTTTGTGTCAAAAGCTGTTGTAATCGTCTGGCGGTGTTGTTGTGTGGACTTTCATACAAACTCCGCAACGTTGACACCAGAAGAGCGAGAGGCACTTCTTCATGATCAGCAAAACGGTTATTTTCAGCACATTGTAAGTAATAATCTTCTATTGCTAATTTACCATACAGGAGGGCGCCATAGGTGCGACCATGAAACAGACGGACAATTTGCTCATAGACAGGTGAGCCTGCAACCAAATCATGTTGCAACGTGCGCACGTCAGATACTCCATCAACATAGCTACTAATGGCCGTTACAGTGGTTAACAAGGTCTCTTCTGCAGCGGAAACTACAGGACCACGCCAGTCGTTAAATCGATTTTTGAATCGCTGTAATTTTTCTACATCTACCATCCAACTCTCCAACAGAACGATCAATGACTAAAATGCAACTAATGATGTTTGGGTAAAAAGCACATTCATCGCTTGTTGGCGGTAATATTTGATACAAACTGAGTTGTTTATACCCCCTCATCGGCGACTATGGCATAGTCTATAGAACTATTATTAACAAAACATTAATTAAGAGGATGTCCCAGCAACAATCTTGTTAAATCATCGTATTGGGTCGCGTTGTAAAAGGAAAAATCATGTCTATTTTTGTGGGCTTGCCGTTGTTTTAAAAAAACACGTGTTTTATCGGTTGCTTTTTTTAAACGATAGGTATCTTTCAAGGGATTATATAAAGCAAGCACGTTGTCTTGCCAATTCGAACAAGAGATCTCCTGGTTTGTTGATAGTAGAGGATAAGGTTCTGAGCGTGATGTAGCTATGGTTGGCATGGGTAATCCGAAATGACGGTGTAGTTGTTGGCTTATTTTAAAGACGGCGGCATTTTTTGCCTCAATGCTATGGCCTGCAATATGGGGTGTGCAAAGCGTTGAAAATGCAACTAAATCCGCATTAATCGTAGGCTCTCCAAGGTATACATCCGTGCAATAGGTGATGGGTTTATCTATTTTTAATAAGGCGTCTTCATTAATGATTCCCCCGCGTGCCGCATTGATGATGACGACACCTGGTTTTAATTGCGAGAGGAGCTCAGTATCTAGTAAATTGACACTGGGATAGGGGGGGGTGGTGTGCAAATTGGCGTGTATGCAGAGTAAATCACAGGACGTTAGTTCAGCCAACGAGCAGTAGTGATTATCATGATCAAGCTGTTCCCTGATGGGATCAACGCATCGGACATCAAAACCCATGGCACGCAATCGTGCAATCACCTGTGTTCCCACCTCCCCTACGCCTATAATGCCAGCTTGATTGCCAAGAACACAGCCACTCTTATATAAAAAGGCAAGGGAGGCAACCACGTAATCAGCAACGGCGCGGGCATTGCACCCTTTTGCATCGAACAATGGTATCCCGTGTTGTGTTAAATAATCGCAATCAATGTGGTCAGTACCACTGCTTGCAGTCGCAACGCATTGAAGTCTGCTGCCCGTCAACAACTGGGCGGTAACGTTCAATGTTGAACGACAGAGCAAGATATCGTGAGTAGCAAGCAGGTCACAAACATCATTTTGGCTATGGTATAGGGTTAAATCGAACGATGGCGTGAACAATTCAACGACATGAGGTAAGGCCGCATCAGCAAGGATCTTCATAGATTGAATAGTGATTTAATAAAATAAAGTGACCACGACAGCAGTGGGTTCAGTAACCCACTCAAGATGCCAGTGAATAACAGTGCGATTAAAATGAAGAAGCCGAAGGCTTCCAGTTTCTGATATTCCATGGCGAGTCGTGGAGATAGGGTGCTGGCGATGATGCGACTACCATCTAAGGGTGGTATAGGGATTAAATTGAGAAAGGCGAGAACTAAGTTAATTAAAATGCCAGCTTGACCAGATAGCAGCATAAAGAGTGAAAGAGGTGATGTTTCTGGGTGAAGAAAAGTGGCTATCTTAAAGCATGTTGCCCATATTATGGTCATGATCAGGTTGGATAGTGGACCTGCGGCGGCGACTAATGCTGTATCCCGGCGGGGATGGCGTAACATCCTCCAGTTGATGGGGACGGGTTTAGCCCAACCAAAGATAAATTGAAACTGACTCAATACGCCGACTAGAATGGGAATAAATACGGTGCCAATGGGATCAATATGACGCAACGGGTTAATGCTCAATCGTCCCAACCTTTTTGCTGTGGTATCGCCACATCGATTGGCAACCCAGGCATGTGCGGCCTCATGCAACGTAATAGCGAGTAATACGGGAACCGCCCATACCGCTACTTTTTGAATCAGTGTTAACGTTGGCATATACTCCTCACTTTGGCTAAAAAAAGCCAGGCGGCGCTTATGGTTTAAAGCAACCGCATCTCACCTATTGACGCTTATTTTAGTGCAAGACCGCCACTTATACTAGAATTTCAAGCAGAGCTTTTATATCATGCTGGCTTTCCTTCTTGAGATTAATGTCATTGTTAAGAATCAATCCATACTTATTATTGGGCATTTTCTCTCTTGTTCTTTTTCTACCGGGTCTTTCCTCGTTGCCTGTCATTGATAGAGATGAGGCACACTTCGCACAGGCAAGTCGACAAATGGTGCAGACCGGGAACTATTTTCAAATTCGTTTTCAAGAGATAACCCGTTTCCAGAAGCCACCTGGTATTAATTGGTTACAAGCGGTCAGTGTGCAACTATTCAGCAACGGTGATGCTTCAATGATTTGGCCTTACCGCCTCCCCTCTTTGCTGGGTGCATTGTTTTCCGTATTTCTCACCTATTTTTTTGCACGTCGCTTTGCAAGCCAGAACGTCGCTCTATTGGCCGGTGCTTTTTTAGCCTCCTCACTGTTGCTTGTTGTTGAAACGCATATGGCGGTGACCGATGCGGCTTTGTTATCGTCCGTGTTGTTGATGCAGGGTTCCTTGTGGATTATTTATCATGCGGGCCTGGAGAATAAACGAGCTCCCATTGGGTGGGCGCTTTTGTTTTGGTTGGCCATGGCCTCAGGGTTGGTATTGAAAGGGGTGACGCCATTGGTTGGCGTGTTATCAGTAGGGACACTCTGTATTCTTGAGCGTCGGATAACGTGGTTACGGGGGTTACGCATCTACCCTGGATTTTTGTTGTTTGTGCTTCTGGGTTTAGCTTGGTTGCTGATGGTCGATGCGGCTGAACATAGTAATTATTTGCTGCAAATGTTAAGAAAAGATTTGCTGCCTAAATTACAAGGAGGACATGAATCACATGGTAGGCCTCCTTTCTTTCATTTGCTTTCGTTGCCGTTAACATTCTGGCCTGCGTCCTTATTTTTATGGCAAGGGTGTGCTTATGCGTTCAACAAGCGTCATCAGCAGATGGTGCGTTTTTTATTGGCATGGATTGTGCCGGTTTGGATTTTTTTCGAAATCATGCCGACTAAATTACCCCAATACGTACTGCCTACCTTTCCAGCTATAGCGATGTTGTGTGCACTGGGTGTGGTGGATAAGGTGAAAATAGAACCATCTGGTTGGAGTCTTTGGCTATTACAAGTGCTCTGGGGTGTTTTGTCTTTGGTGATGGCGATATGTCTTTTGCTTCTTCCTTATTATTTAATGCATAAGGTCACGGGAATCGGTGTGTTGATATTTGTTATTTTGAGCATCATGAGTGCCGTGTGTGTTTACTACGCGTGTTTTGGTGTTTACAGGCGTGCAAGTATCTTGGTGTTGATGACAGCACTGTTGTCGTTCCCCCTGATTTGTGGAGGGTTTCTACCCAAACTAAGACCGCTGTGGCTTTCACGAAATATTGCCGAACGTCTTCCGCAACAAGGTGTTGATGTACAAAAACCACTACTCGCGGTTGGTTATTCTGAACCTAGCTTGGTTTTTTATTTAAACACTAAGCAGGTATTGTATGTGGATAACGTAAAAGCAACAAGACTGATGCTGAAACATCCTGACTCTCTATTGTTGGTTGATGAGCGCTATCATGCCCAAATGGAGCATGATATAGGTCCATTAGATATCATAGCGCATATTAGAGGATTCAATTATAGTTCGGGACGATGGGCTGATCTTGCATTGGCGAAAAAAAATAAGGGAGTTACGTTGTGAGACCATTTGAACGCCTGTTAGCCATCATGATAAAGCCGTGGGTAGTGATTCTTTACATGGGTTTGATTATGTTGTCATTTTTGTATTTAGATAGGCCTATAGCCTATTACTTTCATGATCTCAATTTTAGAACGACGATACCTATCTTAAATTGGTTGACCAAGCTAGGCTTAGGTGGGTTGTATTTTTTTCCTCTTTTCATTTTAGCTTTGTTTTTTCGTTATATTCGCCGTAATAAAGATCTGGAAAGACGTGTCTGGTTTTTATGGTTGTGCGTGCTTGTCCCCAGTTTAATTTGTGTCGTATTAAAAATACTCGTTGGTCGTGCTCGACCCGACTTATTGTTCAGTGATCATCTGTATGGTTTTCATGGTATGAAAACACAGGCGCCTTTCTGGTCCTTTCCTTCTGGACACACGACAACGGTTATGGGATTTGTTTTCGGTTTAAGTATATTGCTTCCACGCTATTGTTATGCACTGATTGCGGCTGGCTTGGTCGTTGTTTCATCACGCATCTTGTTGACACATCATTATTTGAGTGATGTGATGATTGCAAGTTATCTTGCTTTAGTGGAGGTCGGCTTGTTGCATTGGTGGTTGCAGCGTAAGCACTTTTTTATCAATCAGCGATAGACACGTACTGTGAAAACATGGCTGGTGTTCCCAAATTGACATAAGATACACTATTTATAGCTCTAACTGATATGGGTATTTAAGAATGTTATTCGATGGTCCAATCGATGTATCAATCATCATTCCTGTTTATAATGAAGCAGATAATGTCACGACGTTATATCAGGAAATCGTAGCGTCTTTACCGGCACCAACCTATCAATTTGAAGTGATCTTTGTTGACGATGGGAGTACGGATGGGACGACACAACGGTTACAACAGCTGGCTCGTGAACAGGAAAACATATGTGTTATACGTCATC
>SXGU01280134.1_pt1 | contig 10012 bp, 12 predicted proteins | sample 3174531 | NCBI WGS metagenome assembly SXGU01 (sample SAMN11356863, study PRJNA531348) | freshwater metagenome | isolation source: freshwater sample F1-140 | place: China: Fuxian Lake, Yuxi | collected 2017-12-25 | reverse complement strand
TTCAGGCAGAATCAGAACCGGAACAAGGGGCGATGGCCGGCCATACTCAAGAATCCACCTCATAAAGGCATCCGCATCAAGCCCGCCACACGCCGCATAGTCCACGGTCGTCTGGCCACGTCGGAGCCAGGCAGCGACACCTCTCATTCGCGCGCTTCTCGTCATCAGGCTCTCCGTCCAAAATGAAAGGAGCATGACCACCGGCACTACAAAATTACAGATGGTTCGGCTGGGGCATTACGATGGACAGCGATGGCAACGTGACCGTCCGTGGCCGCTGCGAATTTACCACAGTGCTGCCCGCCCTGTGGGTCGGTGTCCAGGACCTGTTATTCGGTCTGGGGCTGAAGCCGACGGTGTATCCCTTTGCTGCGGCCACACGGATGATTCATGGACGACCGATTAAGACAAAAAACGGTTGGCGCCTTTCATTTACCAGCTACAGTGACCGGCCGGTATTCAGCCTGGCCCGCAAGGTCGGCCGGCTTCTCAACAGAGAGCAAGGACGCCCCAGCGAAACCGAGCGGCGGCGCATCGTCGATGTGAGACCTGTTCCGTCCGTGCCAGTACGTTGCATTGAGGTGCTGTCGCCCAACCACCTGTTTCTGGCCGGTTGGCAAATGGTCCCAACCCATAACACTGAGGCCGGTTCCAACTGGATCGGCTACGTCATCCACCACGCCCCCGGCCCGATGATGGCGGTGTGGCCGACCGTGGACATGGCCAAGCGCAACTCCAAGATTCGTATCGATCCCCTGATCGAAGAATCCGAGGTGCTGAACGAACGCATAGCACCGCCCAGAAGCCGCGACTCCGGCAACACCATCCTCGCCAAGGAGTTTCGTGGCGGTGTCCTGGTCATGACCGGCGCCAACTCCGCGGTGGGCCTGCGGTCCATGCCGGTGCGCTATCTCTTTCTGGATGAAGTCGATGGCTATCCTCCGGATGTGGAAGGCGAGGGTGATGCCATCTCCCTGGCCGAAGCGCGCACGCGCACCTTTGCACGGCGCAAGATCTTTATCGTCTCGACGCCGACCCTGGCTGGCTCCAGTGCCATCGAACGGGAATACGAAGCCTCGGACCAACGGCGCTATTTTGTTCCGTGTCCGCATTGCCAGCATTCCCAATGGCTCCGGTTCGAGCAACTGCGCTGGGAGAAGAACCAACCCGAGACAGCGGCTTACATCTGTGAGTCCTGCGAGCAGCCGATCCAGGAGCACCACAAAACGGCCATGCTTGAGCAAGGCGAGTGGCGTGCCACCCGACCGGAGGCCAGCGGCAAGACCGCCGGCTTTCATATCTCATCCCTCTACAGCCCCGTCGGCTGGCGCAGCTGGTCCGCCATTGCCGCGGCTTGGGAGAGTGCCTGCGACAAGCAAACCGGGTCACTCTCCGCCATCAAGACCTTCAAGAACACCGAACTCGGTGAGACCTGGGTCGAAGAAGGCGAGGCCCCCGATTGGCAGCGGCTGATGGAACGCCGCGAAGACTACCGCATCGGCACCATTCCCCAGGGAGGCCTGCTGCTGGTCGGTGGCGCTGACATTCAGAAAGACCGCATTGAAGTCTCGATTTGGGCCTTTGGCCGGGGCCTTGAAGTCTGGTTGATCGAGCACCGCATCCTCATGGGCGAGACCGCCCGCGAGGACGTCTGGCAGAGGTTCCGCCAGATGATGGCCGAATCCTGGACTCACGCCTCCGGCGCACAGATGCCTCTGGAGCGTATCGGCATCGATACCGGCTTTGCCACCCAGGAAACCTACGCCTTTATCCGATCCCTCAAAGACCCTCGGGTCATGGGTATGAAAGGCCAGGGCCATGGCGCCGCCTTGATCGGCACGCCGACCAAACTTGATGTCAGCCGCCAGGGCAAACGCCTCCGCCGCGGGATCCAGGTGTATCCGGTTGCCGTCGGCATTGCCAAGCTGGAGTTCTATAACCACCTCGGAAAGTTGCCTGGCGTCGCCGAGGACGGCCTCACTCCGGTCTACCCGCCTGGCTATGTCCATTTACCCAAGATGGACGCTGAATATCTGCAGCAACTCTGTGCCGAACAACTGGTCACCCACCGCGACCGGCGGGACTATGCCAAACGGGAATGGCAAAAGCTCAGGGATCGCAATGAGGCCCTCGACTGCTATGTTTATGCCCGGGCCGCCGCCGCCGCGGCAGGCCTTGACCGATTCGAGGAACGGCACTGGCAACGGCTGGAAGTGACGCTGGGTCATGCGCCCGCTGCACCCCCGGATCATCCGCCGGACCCGACTCAAACCGCCCAAACCAACGAGGCCACCCATCGCGGTGGCCTTGTCGCATCTGGCGCTCCGCCTGGCCGCCGGGTGATCAAAAGCCGCTGGCTGAATCGATGACCTACACCGAATCCGATCTCCTCACGCTGAAAAAAGCGCTGGCCAACAGTGAGCGCCGCGTTAGCTTTGGTGACCGCAGCGTGGAATACCGCTCCATCGAGGAACTGAAGGTAGCCATACGTGAGGTGGAAGCGGATTTGGCTCGGTCTACAGGCAAACCCAAAACTCGGCAAATCCGGGCCACCACACGTAAGGGATTCTGATGGCCTGGTTCTCCAAATTGCGCAACTACTTCGGTGGCAGCCCGATCCATGAAGCAGCTGGGCGAGGGCGTCGCGCTCAGGCCTGGATGCCGGGAAATCCTGGTGCCATGGCCGCTCTCCTGGCGACTAACGCCGACCTTCGTACCAAAAGCCGAGACCTGGTCCGGCGCAATGCCTGGGCGCAGTCCGGCGTCGAGGCCTTTGTCGCCAACGCTATCGGTACCGGCATCAAGCCGCAGAGCCTGTCGCCGGATGACGCTTTCAAAACCCAAGTCCAGGCCCTCTGGCGCGACTGGACTGAGGAAGCCGATGCGGCGGGACAAACCGACTTTTATGGCCTGCAGGCATTGGCCTGCCGCGCCATGGTCGAGGGCGGCGAATGCCTGATTCGGCTGCGTCCCCGGCGACCGGAGGATGGTCTGAGTGTCCCACTGCAACTGCAGGTCATTGAACCCGAACATTTACCGCTGCACTTCAACAGTGACCTGCCGTCGGGGAATGTCATCCGAGCCGGCATCGAGTTTGACCGCTTGGGCCGGCGAGTGGCCTACCACTTATATAAAAGCCATCCCGACGATGGCCGGTTATCCCCCATGTCAGGACAGGGGGGTCTTGAAACCGTCCGCGTTGAGGCCAGCGAGATCATTCACCTCTACCGGGTACTGCGCCCGGGCCAGATCCGCGGTGAACCCTGGCTATCTCGCGCGCTGGTCAAGCTCAACGAACTCGACCAATACGACGACGCAGAACTGGTGCGCAAGAAAACCGCGGCCATGTTTGCCGGCTTTGTCACCCGGCAAAATCCGGAAGACAACCTCATGGGCGAGGGAGCGGCCGATGCGAACGGTATTTCCCTCACCGAATTTGAACCCGGCACGCTGCAAATCCTGGAGCCTGGCGAGGACATCAAGTTCTCCGACCCGGCCGATGTCGGCGGTTCCTATGCCGAATTTCTCCGCACCCAGTTCCGGGCTGTGGCCTCGGCCATGGGGATTACCTATGAGCAACTGACCGGTGATCTCACCGGCGTCAATTACTCATCCATCCGCGCAGGGCTACTCGAATTTCGCCGTCGCTGCGAAATGATCCAGCATTCGGTGCTGGTGCATCAACTCTGTCGCCCGGTGTGGGCGGCCTGGATGGAGCAGGCGGTTCTTTCTGGTGCGCTCAAGGCACCGGGCTTTGCCCAAGGTGGCCCGGCCCAGCGCAGGCCCTACCTCCAAGCCAAATGGATCCCGCAAGGCTGGCAATGGGTCGATCCCGAGAAGGAGTTCAAGGCCATGCTGCTGGCGATCCGGGCCGGGCTCATGAGCCGCTCGGAAGCGGTCTCCAGCTTTGGCTATGACGCCGAGGACATGGATCGGGAGATTGCGGCCGACAACGCCCGTGCCGATGCCATGGGGCTGATCTTCGATTCGGACCCACGGGTTACCCAGAAAACGGGGGCGATACAGGCAAGTCCAGTCGCAGGAGTCGGCGAAACGCCAGGTTTGGGCTCGATGCCCACCTGACTTACGACTTTTTCAGGTCCCGGTAAAAGTTTTCATGAGGGCCAACAGCTTCCAGATACACCAGCTGCACACTGTCATCCACAGTATAGCCGAGCAGGTATAGCTGGTTTTGGCTGCGGAATTTATAGACGTAGAGCTCGGCCAGATCGCCTTTCTTACGCTCACCCAACGTTGGATCGGCGGCCACGGTGAAAGCGGCGATATCGACATCTGCTGCGACGTTGTCATGGAGCTTTTTATAGACGCGAGCAAACCGCCGGGTCTGCTTGAGGGCGTAACTCATCCCCGTTTTGATCGGGGCGTGAAGTCGGTGGCTTCCTCGCGTGGTTCAGCCATTGAAGCCAAGGTTTCAGCAATGAAGCTTATCGGCAGGTCAGGATTATCCAGTGCGACCCGGCCAATTTGCGCCCAATACTCAACCTGTCCTGCAATCGTTCGATGCTCAGCCTGCGCTTCCTGTCGCGCCTTTTCGTACAGCGTTTGATCAATTCGGATTGAAGTAGATGCCGACATGGGTACTCCGTCGCCTGTGGTTGGGATTTGCCTGTAAAGAATAGCACTACCACAAATGTAGCAAAGCGCGACCCATCAGGGTTCCGCCTCCCACATCACGCGAGATTCCTTAATTCATGCTCCCACACCTTGCTGCGCGGCTGTTCGGCACGCCGCTGCTTATTCATCAGCCAAAGCTGGAAGTCATCCTGTCCGTGCTCGGGCCCCGACTGGGCTTGCCGGAGAGGGCGGGGCAGGGCGGTTATGTCAGGCTGGAGCATTCAGCACACGAAGGCCCCTCTGGCATTGCGGTCATCCCCATCCACGGCACACTGGTCCGACGCACCTCGGGTCTTGAAGCCGATTCCGGCCTGACCAGTTACCAGAGCGTCCAGCAGATGCTGGATGTGGCTCATGACGACCCGTCCATCCAAGCCATCCTGCTGGATATCGATTCCCCCGGTGGTGAATCGAGTGGCGTGTTTGATCTGGCCGACAAGATTCGAACCATCGGGCTGCAAAAACCGGTCTGGGCCGTGGCCAATGATATGGCCTTTTCGGCCGCCTATGCCTTGGCCTCTGGAGCCCAGCGGGTATTTGTCTCGCGCACCGGCGGCGTCGGCTCCATTGGCGTCATTGCCATGCACGTCGATCAGTCGGTGAAGGACGCTCAGGATGGACTCCATTACACCGCCGTCTATGCCGGCAGTCGCAAAAACGATCTCAGCCCGCATGGCCCGATGACCACGGAAGCGCAGGGCTTCCTGCAGGGTGAAGTCGATCGCGTCTATGGCCTGTTCGTCGACACCGTCGCCCGCCACCGGGGCCTATCCAGTAACGCCGTTCGCGACACCGAAGCCGGTGTGTTCTTCGGCAAGGACGCCGTCCGCGCAGGCTTAGCCGATGCCGTCGGCACGCTGGATGACGCTTTACTCGCCCTGACCGAGTCCCTTGCTCCCACCCTTTCCGTCCCTACCCGAGGAAACACAATGGCCAGAACCCCCAGACCAACGCTTGATCTCACGGCTAACGCCGACCCATCCATTGATCCTGCTGAGCAGGCTATGGAAGAGATGACCGATGCCATTCAAACAGAGACTACTGACGAAGCGTCGGTAGTGCAGGAAAAGCCAGAGCCAACCAGGCCCCAACCTCCCTCACCATCGGACCGGGTTATTGCTGCAGCAGGGTCTGCTCCAACCTCTACGCCGATCTTCACCGTCATCGATGCCCTGGAAATCGCTCAGACCTGTGCGTTGGCTGGTCGCACCGACCTGACGGCCGCCTTCATCGAAGCCCAGGTGCCTCCGACCAGGGTGCGCGCCCGCCTCCTGGCGGACAAGGCCGATCGCTCCCCGGAGATTGCCAGTCGCCTCGCCCCACCTGCAGGAACCTCTCATGAATCAGCCTCAGCCGCCCCCGACAACCTCATGGTCCGGGTGGTCCAGAGCCGTTTATCAGTTCGTTAATCCTCCCTGGAGACTTCCATGCCTGCGATTCAAGAAGCCCTCAATCTTGGCGATCTCCTCAAGTATGAGGAATCCCATCTCTACTCCCGTGATCAGGTCACGGTCCTGGCCGGTGAAGTCCTGCCGCTTGGGGCCGTGGTGGGTCAGGTCACGGCCAGCGGCAAGATAAAAGCCCTCGACCCGGCTGCCACCGATGGCAGTGAAGTAGCGCGTGGGGTGCTGATTGCCCCCCAGGATGCCCTGTCCGGGGACCAGACCGACGGTCTCATCATTGCCAGACACGCCATTGTCTCCGATCACGCCCTCACCTGGCCGGCAGGTATTACCGATCCCCAGAAAGCCACCGCGATTCATCAACTCAAAGCACTGGGCATCCTGGTGCGCACCGGAGCCTGAACATGTTGAACAATCCTTTCGAAAACCCCGCGTTCAGCATGACCTCGCTGACCGCCGCCCTCAATCTCCTGCCGAGCCGTTATGGACGGCTGGAAGAGCTGCGGCTGTTTCCGGCCAAGCCTGTGCGGACTCGCACGGTGGTCGTCGAAGAACGCGCCGGTGTTCTGAACCTCCTGCCCAGTTTGCCGCCCGGTGCCCCTGGCACCGTCGGGGTGCGCAGCAAGCGCACCCTCAGGAGTTTCGTGATTCCGCATATTCCGCATGACGATGTCGTCCTGTCGGAAGAAGTTATGGGTATTCGTGCCTTTGGCTCCGATAACGCCTTCGAGACCATTGCCTCGGTGCTGACCGATCACCTGGAATCCATGCGCGGCAAACATGCCGCCACTCTGGAGTATCTCCGCATGGGGGCCCTGAAGGGCATTGTCCAGGATGCGGATGGCCGGGAGCTGGTGAACCTTTTCTCTGAATTTCGTATCACCCCGAAGACCGTCAATTTCAAACTCAATGTGACTACTACCGAGGTGCTGGAAAAGTGCCTCGAACTGAAACGCGCCATGAGCAAGGGCCTCGCCGGCGAGACCATGAGCCAGATTCACTGCCTGGTTTCCCCCGGTTTCTTCGACAAGCTGGTGACCCATGCCAATGTGAAGGATGCCTATCGTCTCTGGAACGAGGGTATCGCGCTTCGCTCGGATATGCGCGGTGGATTTCCCTTTGCCGGGGTCACCTTTGAAGAGTATGCCGGCGAAGCCAGTATCCCCGATGGCAATGGCGGCTGGATTACCCAACCCTTCATTGCCGATGGCGAAGGCCACGCCTTCCCGCTCGGGACCCTCGACACCTTTGCCACCTATTACGCCCCGGCCGACTTCAACGAGACGGTCAACACCCTGGGACAACCGCTGTATGCCAAGCAGGAACCGCGCAAGTTCGATCGGGGCACCGATCTTCACACCCAGTCCAATCCGCTGCCGATCTGTCATCGACCGGGTCTCCTGATCAAGGTCGTGGCCAGCTGATGACAGGAAATCCGAACGTCACTGACCCAACGCTGGATGTCTGTCTTCGCACCTGGGGCGAACCAGCCATCCTGGAACGCGATCCGCCCATTCCCCTGAACGGCCTTTTCACCTCACCCGACTCACTCCGGCGGTTTGGCGGGGTCAGTGTCGATACCGTGGATGCCTCATTCACTGCTACAACTCAGGAAGTGAAGGTGCTGGATATTCAACCCGACGAGCGCCTGATCATTCGTGAGCAACCCTACCATGTCGTGGCCCTGCTGGAAGACGATGGGGCGGGAGTCGCCCTCCTGCTGCGGAGGCTGATCGCATGAAGATCATCGTCGAAATGAATCAGGTGCAGCTGGATGACCTCAAGGAAAGGCTGGCCTTTATCAAAGGCGGTTGGGAGCGAGCGGTGGTGCGGGCCATGAATACGGCTGCCAGTCAGGCTCGAACCCGAACAGCCCAGCGAGCCAAGGCAGTGCTCACGGCCGATCCCGAGCGCATTGAGCAATCCCTCCTGACCAAAAAGGCCACCTATGGCGCCCGAGCCGCGACATTGCGCATCTTCGATCAGCCGATCCCGCTGTTCCGCTTTGATGTCAGCTTTCTGTTCCCCACCGTCGAAGGGGGCGTGACGGCCAAGACAATACAGGGGGACAGTCCTCTGACGCTGAAACATGCGTTTGTGGCCAGGATGAGCAATGGACACGTGGGCGTGTTCTCCCGCCGGGGGAAAGAACGCCTGCCGATCCAGGAGCACTATGGTCCCTCGGTCGCCACCGTGTTCGAGAAAACCCCCGGTCTTGAGGCCGAGATCCTGCAACTGGCCGCTGAGAAATTCGCCCAGGAAGCCGCTCGTCAAGCGGAGTATCTGACTAGGACCCAGTCAGACCAGTCTTTACCCTGACGATCAAGCCGGACGGCCAAGGGATTTCCCTCGTAAACAGCTGTGTCGAACTCTAGGTAAAAGTGCTCCGCCAGGTGAGGACAAGCATCAATCTCACGCAGGAGAGCCTGCCGGGAGCTCACTTCGGTTTTGACCTCGAATATCTCGTGGCGATATGAGGGATAGTCCTCCCAGGGACAGGAAATGGTCCGGTACTCGTCCACGGTGAAAAGCGTGCACGATGTGTTCTTTGATAAGGTCTCCCAAGCTGCGTTGACCTCATGATCATTAGCCTGAGACAGGGGGATGGGGAGTGCCACGGCGATACCCGTGGCAATGACGGATCTTAGGAAGTCACGTCGATTGATCATTGCGTTGCTCCGATGCCTCAAATGAACTGGGCGTAGCCAGGTCCTTGAGGCGCAGGAACGGCGACGCTTTAGCTGGATTTATCAGTCGCCCGCAAGTTGTCTTTAACTCGGCGACCAGCCCTCAGGCTGAAATATGAAATGCTCACCCGGTGGATGTGTAATCCCCTGACGGTGAGGTCAAGATAAATGAGAATTCAGAGATGAAACGAAAATTCCCCTATTTTTGCGATCGATGTGATGCGGGCGACTTCAGTGGTTGGTTCGATTACTTATCCTCCCATCGCTCTTCAACCCGACCATGTTCCGGGTTGTATTCATGAGCACTGACCTCTCGCCACGGAATTTTTCGATCCTCACACCAAGCCTCTGATGCCTCGGTGGGTTCAGCAGTGAGCATTGCGGGCCGAAGAGGTAGGGTGCCATGCCCAAAAAGCCGAGAAATAACTATCTCGTGCAAGTAGTTGGAAAGCTTAAGTTCCGCGTGGTCAGCTAAGCGTTGCAGGTCATTCCGCATTCTCTTTGCCATCCAAATTTTCATCGGGGCTACATTTTTGCCCAGTTCAGGCACAAAGTAGGTTTTCACCCGAACTTTAGTGGTGACGGCGGACGAGGGCATCGAACCGGCCGGTCTATTCAGGTCGCGCCTATTTGAAAACACCACCCCATAGTCAAATTCCCTAAATAGGTCAGGGTGGAGGTGAAGCATAAGGTGGTAGGCATATGCGCCGTAGCAATGCACAGCCAGGAATTGACGGAGAATCTCACTGACGGATTGACCGTTGAGAGAACGAAGCTCGTTAAGAGCCTCGGAGACCGGGGTGGGCAACCAGAATTTAACCGCCACATCATGGGATTTCAAATCGCTTAAATCCCCCATGTCGGCCAAGAGTTGAACGAATTCGAGCGGCTGTCTCTCTCTCGCAGTCGTTTCATCGCTTGACGCGTTGTTAACTTCAATCGTCGTGGGAGGCGGGGGAGATTGTGTGGTCATCTACACGGAATAATCGTTGAGTGACGCCATCAGGTAAAGATTCCCGAATGACTGGGTGAGCCGAAGTTACGAGTCAGGGAAATTCAGACACCCCCATCAAGAGCAAATCTTTTCGCAAGGAAACAAGCTACTCATCGACCCATTTTGCTTCGGTACGTCCCTCTTCGTATCGTCCATATTCGTCGAGGTCGACTTCTCTCCAAGGAAATTCTCGATCCTCACACCAGGCTTCCGCCGCCTCGGTGGGCTCAGCAACCAGCATGGCGGGTCGCATGGGCAGGGTGCCGTGTCCTAAAAGTCTCGAGATGACGATC
>SXGU01320785.1_pt1 | contig 10013 bp, 8 predicted proteins | sample 3174531 | NCBI WGS metagenome assembly SXGU01 (sample SAMN11356863, study PRJNA531348) | freshwater metagenome | isolation source: freshwater sample F1-140 | place: China: Fuxian Lake, Yuxi | collected 2017-12-25 | reverse complement strand
GCTTCGACAATGTTTATGGTCGGGCTGATCTGGACTATTCACTATGTTCATTACCCATTGTTCGCCAATGTCGGCGAGTCGACCTATGTCAGTTTTCAAGACGCACACGTTGAACGAATCGGCAGGCTGCTTGTTGTGCCTTGGCTCACTGAAGGTTTCACACTGGTAGGCATTCTCGCATTGGCATTTCTTGGCGGTCACAAAACTTTTCGGGTGCCGGCAATCGTTAATGGTGCGGCAATGGCTGTGGTTCTTGTGATTAGTGGTTTTTGGTCGGCGCCAGCACACGGCAAACTTGCCAAGGGTTTCGATCAATCAGTGCATCAACAGTTGATGACAGCAAATCTCATTCGCAGCCTGGCGTGGTCCGTTTGCGGTGTGTGTGCAATTTGGATTGTGTTCACAACCTGGGCTTCAGATCGCACCAGTTTAAGCAGCGAGTGACAAATACTATTCTTGCTATGCCGTCATTTTCTTACACAGGAGAAGACGTCTTTTGAATCGACTTGCCGCTATCTCGGCGTCCACTGTTTTAATACTCGCGCTTGCCGTTAGTTCAAGTTCTGCATCAATTGCGACAAAAGCTGGTGCGAGTTGCTCGCCAGCAGGCGCAACAAAAATCGTCAAAGGTTTTAAATTTACCTGCGTCAAAAAAGGCAAGAAGTCAATCTGGGGTGCTGGCGTTGCGAACAATACGTCAAATTCGCAAACAACTACGACAACTACGACAACTATTCCTCAAGACAGTGCTAACTATAGAAACAACTTAATTTACGGACTCAATGAAGGTTTGCTCACCCGAAAAGCCGACTCTGGCAAATATTTCGAAACCGACTCACGCAGCGCGTCAGCATTTTCAACAATCAGACAGAAGGCATATTCAGAGTTAAGCCTGAAGTCAGCCGACACATCACACTCAAATATCGAGTTCACTTACGACGTTCGACCGTCTTTCCCTGCAGCATTTGTTGCCCACAGCAAGCGCGAACTCGATGCAGCCGCCGCATTTTGGAACAGCTACTTCACAACCAAGATCACCGTACATGTCGGTTTACTGACCGAAAAAGACCGCGAATACATCAAAGACAATGTCTGGTACCAGAACAACCTCCCTGCCATTTTTGATCGATTCGATAAAAGAAACGAAAATCCGTTCATCGGCGGCGGTGGCGGTTTTTGGGAGGATAGAAACGGAGAATGGACCGGCAAGATATATCTCACAACCGCTTCTTACTATGACCTCACAGCCATCGATTCAAACTCTCCTCAAGTCGCGCGCCACGAGTTCTTTCACGTCGTGCAAGATTACGCAATGTTCAAAAACCGTCGCTCACGACCCAGTTCGCAAAGCGAATACAACAAGCTTCAGCCACATCATTTCCGCGAGGGTGGCGCGAACGCTGTTTCCTACATCACTGCATTCAGAAACCAAGGCTGGACCTCCGACGCACTTGACTGGCTTCTCTACGCCCGCCGCCGTAATCACCAAACTTGGCTGCCCCTTAACAACACAACCGACGTCATCCAAATGATGATCGCCACCGAGCAAACAGAACCAATACACGCTTATGATATGTCGTACGCCATCGGCGCCGTCATGTACGAGTGGCTAATCGGCACCTACGGCCTCGACGGTTTCAAAAAACTCCTCGATCAACTGGCAACCGCACCGTCGTTCGATGTCGCACTACAAAACTCAATCGGGCTCACCCAAACTGCCTTCTACGAAAAGTCTGCGCCTTATGTCTTATCGGTATTCGAAGCCACCAAGCCTTAGCCCCTACTTCATCCCCAGCCACTTACCAAGTTCCATTAGCCGCCCACCCCGCGTCAAAAGAATGCCCGTCGCCTTCGACACTCGCCTATTGGCTTTAGTCATCCCAAGCGCACGCTTCCACGAAAACGATAAACCAGGACCAAGTTTCATACAGCCTCTCGAATCAACCCCAACCTAGTTCACTAACCACACCCACAAATACCACCAGTGGATCAACCTGCGCACCAACCCAAACCCCCGCGCCCTGTTTCGGGTACTCGAATTTGACTTAGAAACTAATATCGCCATTCAGCAGTATCGTTTTTCAAACAACCTAACGGGAAAGAAGACCATCTGGCAAAATTGTTTCTACCAGTTTTGCAAAACGAAGTTGGGACTTTTTTAACTTCGCACCAAGGAAGTTCACGTTACGTATGTCTGCGCCAGCAAAGTTGACGCTGGTCAAATCAGTCTCTCTAAAATCACAACCAGTCAGAGAGGAGTTGGAAAAATCGGCGTTAGACAAATCTGCATTTATAAATTTTGATCGATCGATTTTGGTTTTGATAAGGCAACAATCAGATAAATCACTTTCTGACAAATCAACATCAATCAGTACGGCATCCAATAAATCTGCCTCAGCCAACACCATACCGGCAAGATTCAGAGATCGTAAATTTGTGCCACTTAAAATCGCACCGCTGAAATCGGCGTCAAAAATTGTTGATGACTCAAAGGAACATCTAGATAGATTTGAGTTCTCGAAATGCGTGCCAATAAGTTGTGCACGAAAAAATCTCGCACCAGTGCAATCTGAATCTCCAAAATTAGTACCATCAAGAATCGTCGAAGAAAAGTCGCAACCAGCAAAATTTGAACTTGTGAGTTCGAGCGCGCTCAAGTCAAGATAAGAAAAATCCCATTTACCGAAATCGCTGTTGAAGAAATTTAATGATCGGAACGCCGTTATTTCCAGATCCTGAGGATTTTTAATGATACGGCGAGCAGGCAACTTGCTAAACCCAAAACTTTCGGCAGTAAAACTGATTAAATCGCTTAACTCAAGCCCACTGTTTTCAAGAGTCGTCCAATCGATTAATGTCCCATGCAGACGAGCATTTAGAAGTTGTGAGACAGTAATTTTTGTCGCTTCCAAGTCCGCACCGGTCAAATCCGTATTTAAAAAAGTGGCGCCTTCAAAATCTGCAGATTCCAGTTTTGCACCTGTCAGTCTTGCTTCAGAGAGATTCGCACCCTCAAAATTGGCTTCCTCTAAATTAGTATCATTCAAATTCGCACCATATAAATTCGCACCATATAAATTCGCACCCTGTAAATTCGCACCCTGTAAATTCGCGCTAGACAAGTCAACACCAGACAAATCTGCGCACTCCAAATTCGCGCTAGACAAGTCAACACCAGACAAATTTGCACCAGCGAAATCGAAGCCGTAAAAGTCTCTGTTGAAGTAGTCGTTTAGTTGAATCTTTGTAAAGTCGACACCACCGAAGTCAAACTCATTCCAATGGCGTGGAATATTTGTCGAAGAAATATTCGTGTTTAAGAAAGTGATATTTTCCATGGAGTGTTCTTTAAAAATTGCCGACCTCAGATTGGACCAAGTGAAATCAATATCTTTGAGATTTGCCTTCGTAAAATCTGCATCCTGAAGATTTGCTTTGGTAAAGTCAATGGTGTCTAGACAAGTCTGGAAAAAACTTGCACCATTTAAGTTGGCACCAGTAAAGTCAACATTTTCAAGATAAGCCCGATGAAAGTTTGCGTCGCTCAAGTTTGCTCTGGTGAAATCAATGTTTACGAGATAACTCTGAAGAAAGTTTGCGCCACTTAGATCCGCGCCAGTGAAGTCAACATTATCGCCGTACGTTTGGCAGAATAACGAACCGCGAAGAGACATCATTGAGAACTTTTGTTCATTGAACGTTTGTCTGTTGTAATTTTGAACTTGAGATTTTTTGGTGACATCGTCTTGATTGTCCTCAAAGTCAATACTGGTATGTTCATCGACCAAGTCGGAATCATGATCCAGAACAACACCGATGCTGTGTTCAATGAACTGCTTCACTTTGTCCGGATAATCTCGAACTAGTTTCCAAAACAAAGCCATTACTGCTTCTGTGTCTGCTAGTGCACGATGTTTTGGTGAAACCTTTAGTCCCAGACGATCTACTAGATCAGCAAGTTTTCCAGATGCTCCATCAATCCCCTCAGATTTCCGATAAGCAATACCCAGAAACTTCACGAGTTTTAAGGTACAAACGAAGCTGTTTAGGGGTCGATGCCCAATTCTTTGTAGTTCACCATTGATCATTTTCTGATCAAAAGTGGCATTATGGGCTACTAAAAATCGGTTTTGAATTATCGGTTTGATCTCGGTCCAAACGTCTTTGAATTCGGGGGCATCTTTGATCATCTCGTTGGTTATTTTGTGTACTGCAACTGTCTGAATGTCTCCTGTATGACCGTTTGCTCGGAGAAGTGAAGAATACTCGCGCTGTCGCTCGCCAGTCAGCGATGTTTGAATCAGAGCGATCTCGATAACTCGTGAATCACGACTACGACCATTTGTCTCAGTATCTAGGAAAACAAAACCATCAGACATACTGCACCAGATATCTAACAAAATGTCTATTAAATAGACCCGGTTGGCTTTGCAAGAGATGTAACTTCGGCACAGTTCTAAATCTGGCCAAAAGTTGAGCCACTTCTTTCACACCTGCCGACTTGTGTTCCCCAGAGCCAACTCTCGGTATTAGAACCCAGGGTAAAACATTCTTTCTAAGGACATTTTGAATATCTCCCTCTTTAATGGTGGAGAGATATTCAAGTTCTGGCTGAGGAGGCGCCGGGTACTTACTCTTCCAGTGAATCACTTTGGATAAAACTGCAGTCTCGTATTTCTGCTGAGTTGAGTAAATCGCATCAAGTAAAGCCAGATCTGCCCGATTGGGCCATCCACCTCGCCAAGTTGGCCAGACTGAATCTGGATAAATCTCTAGGACTCCCTGATGAAGTCGATCGAGGTCTTTTTCAGTAAACAAAGTCAATACTCTTTCCCAATCAACCCCAACCTAGTTCACTAACCACACCCACAAACACCACCAGTGGATCAACCCAAACCTTCACACCCCAGTTCGGGTTCTCAGGATTCCGACAAAGACCTACTCTGTCTCTTCCTAGTCTTCGTCCAATTCGCTTTCTTCATCGGTTCCCGAATCCAAGCTCGTACCGTCTATGTACTGCCAACGGATATCCCAAAATCTTTATTTGGGCTCTGGATTTACCAGCCAGAAACCCCTTCAAGCCGTTGACTTATTAGTTAAGTAAATTGAAAACAAAATCAGAAAGAATACCTTTTGAACAATTACAATATGAGTGAGAAATGAACGAAAAATCTAAGTTAAGTAAAAAAGTTCGATATGACGCTCTTCGTCTTTCTCTAGTTGATGCAATAATGACGTCCAGTGAATGCTCGGGGATCTCATTTTGCACTTCAGCTTCATGCTGTTTATATTTGTGCAGAATCGCACCACGATTTGGATTGATAATAAATAAATACCACAACCCTGACGACTCCTCCGACCGTTGCTTAAAGTATGAAAACCCTGAGCTTGTTTCAAAAAAAGCAGCCGAGGCTCTCAAATCCCTGAGTTTTCAACACGAAACAAAAAGATATTGTGACGAATTTACGGCTTATGACCTTCTAATTGAAATTCTTCCCGACCTACCTCGCATAGTTTGGGATGAATTTAAATTCGTTCACATAGAAGACTCTGATGCGCCGAAGAGCAGACGAGATGCTCTAAAACGACTAATCGCCTATGTATTAGTTTCATTAGCCTTCCCAGACACGTATCTCGACAATTTTGAACACAGCGTCAACACAGACGACGTGCTCGAAGACGAGTCAGATGATTATGAATCAAATTGGGAAAGATGGTGCAAAGGCTTTAACCAGATGGAAATACCACTTCTTGATCTTCCAAAAAGTATCACGACACAAATAAAGAGCGAAGGTCCATGGACCGGACTCTTTGGCGAAAACGGAAATTGGGACCCAATGGCGGGGTATTACATTGAATTCGGTAGAAGCGAAGACGATGTTATAAGTGACTCAATCAGTCTTAAAGAATACGTTGAACGATTTCCCTCGGTACCAGATTATTTTACGTGGTACGACAGATCAAATGGATATAAAAGTTTTGGAGGGTTTCTAATCAGAACTTGGGGTCTATTGGTTTCTCAAACATGGACATTTGGACGCGAGTCCGATGAGTTCTACATAAATGTTTTTAATAAACATCTCGCACCTTTATTTGATATACCGCCGCAGTCTGAATTTGACCATGTCATAGTTGTATATTCTGATTACAACATTGGTAGTTACATAGCGAGTACCGACCCACGATCCTGGAACCCCAATGCCCCCGATTATGGGATAAGCACTCCCCTTCCAGACGGCTACGGTCTAGTTGACAACTGGCATAGCACTTTTAACAACTATCAGCCAAGAACTCTCGCATCAATCGATTCCGATTTGTTTACACCGAGACTCAGATCGGCTGCACGGTTTTTATCCGAGTGCATTAGACATGACCAACAACGACCAGCACAAACGTTTTGAGCCAAAATGATTGAAGACAGATACTTTGTATTGCTCTTTTCAGATGAAAACCCACCAAAGCCGTACAGTAGTGAAGTATTAAAAAATGCTCAAAACTGGCTAACTGAACAAAAATCAAATGCGACAAAAATTGAAACATGATTGATAGTCACTACGAAACAAGACAGAGAGCGTTGGTTTCAAACCATGGACTTTAAAGAATTTCCGATTCCGTTCGTTTTCTATCCTCAAGTCACCGCAGAAGAATTGCGCGAAAGCTTCTTAAACATAAACACGGCGAATATCGAACAGTTAGCTGAAGTTTTATCAGAAAAAATTTTTGAGCACACCCCAGAAAAGGCATTCAAACGACGACCTTTCAGTTACTTTCCCGATGGCAAAAAGTACGTATCTTTCATGAGCCGGCCTCAAATCGGCTCACACGTAGAGGACTGGCTAGTTTTTGACAAAGTTTTCGGTGAAAATTTTCAAGATGGTTTACAAAACTATGTGGCTTTACTAGGTACCATAATCAATTCTGCGCCAGGCGAAGACTCTCGCTGGCCATACGGCCGCTACTATCTGCAAGAAATTGACGAAGGTATTCACAATAAACTCATTGGAAATGCTCACATGTTGTTTGAGGTTTACTTCTCAGACACCAAAACATCTGAAGCAACTTGGCAGCAGATTTCCAACTTCCATCAAGTGAACCTAAATATCAGAGCGTTTGGCTTACTTCTATGTAATTTTAAAAACTCTTTAACTATGGATAATTGGAACATTTGGGAAAACTTACTTCATGTGATATCGAAGTTGGAAGATCTAGATAACCCAGCAATCGACAAAGTTGCGGTACGTCAAACCGCACTGCAAATTATTAACAACTACATCACAGTACGAAAAAACACCTTTGACCAAGACCAACTAAGTCAAGACATTCAAAAATTTAAAGATCATCTAAAGTTTGTTGTCCCAATAGAATACTGAAAATTGGCTCGGTGTCCTAGCTAGTTTTTGATACATTCAGTTTTTTGAATAGTTCAAGGATTCCTTGAAAGCAGCAGCTGACTTCCGTCTTCTCATTTGGCCAAGGCAATCTAAAAGAATAAAGGCGTTCATGAGTTTTGTTAGCGAGCCAGCCGACTTAATTTCTATCGTTGAGAGGTTATTTTTACGGTCAGAAACTTCTGGTTAGCCCTCGAAATTACCCAAATTTATTTCATCCCACTCCAGCAGTTTGCCTCCTACGCGAAACTTAAAAGCAATAGAGTAATTACCTCCTCCACTTAGCGGACTAAACAAAACAGCATTCGTTCTAGTTTCCCCGGTAGAAAAGCTTTCAAACGCAGCGATAACTTTGATTTTGTTACCCAACGAATCAGTTAAAACATGATTCGGTAACCCAAATTTGTTTCTGTCTTCACGAACCCAGTTTGAGTATTTTGCGCCGATTCGGAACGAATATGTGACAATAAAGTCGCCGAAAGAAGTTATGTAGGCATGCAGGACCTCCAAGTCAAGTGACTCGTCTGACTGACATTTGCTTACACTTACGACGCATCCAATGTAAATTTTTGACATAAGATTTGTCGACAATTTTCTGCCTTCTATTTTGAAGTCATTTAACTTGCCAGAATCAAACTCAAAGTCGCTAAACAAAAATTGACCAGCCAGACCCTCAATTAGAATTCGGTCTTTCTCATCTTTTCGTGTAGTGAATTGGCCATTGTCTCCAAATCCAAGATTATTGTCTACTGTGAAAAAAAGTTTTGCAGCATCATATTCTTTTAAGTAATAGGCGTATTCTTTTGCAGTACCGGACGACGCTGCAGCAGCATTTTCGAACGCAACACGATTATATTTTGCGAGTTCCTCGAAATATGGAAACGCCAAATCAGCGAAGGCGACAGTAGTCGTGGTTATAGCAACAGATGTGCTTGTTTCTGCAACGTCCGATGAACCAGAGAAACAATCGCTTAACAAAACTGCAAGCACTGCACACAGCTCTAATAATTTAATTTGACCTCAATCTAAGAGTGAATTGGCCACACATGTTCATACAACTTGAACCACTACTTCATCCCCAACCACTTACCAAGTTTCATTCGCCGCCCACCCCGCGTCAACTAGATGCCCGGGTTCGACACTCGCCTCTTGGCTTTAGTCACCCCAAGCGCACGCTTCCACGAAAACGATAAACTAGGACCAAGTTTCATTCAGCCTCCCGAATCAACCCCAACCTAGTTCACTAACCACACCTCCAAATACCACCAGTGGATCAACCTGCGCCCCAACCCAAACCCCCGCGCCCAAGTTCGGGTACTCACTGTCCCCATAGAGTTTCAGAGTTTTCGTTCTCTGATTTACGCGCGAGACACATTAGATAGTGTTCAACTGTGGGACTTGAGGCCAAACTCACCTCTGAGCAGAGGCTCGTTTACGAAGCTGTAGGCAATTACAAATCTCTTGTGGTTGAAGCACTCGCTGGTACAGGTAAGACCACAACTTTAATTGCGTGTGGAGAAAAGATCGCGAAACAAAACAAAAGAGTTTTGTATCTTGCGTTTAATAAAAAAATCGTCTCAGAAACCAAGCAACGATCTATGGGCCAATTTGATTGCTTTACGGCTCACAGCCTTGCGCTACGAAGTTTAAACCCAGAATACTCGAGCAAATTTCAAAGAACCCAAGACAAATTTCTAAAAGCAAGCGAGTTAATGAAAGCCTTGAACATTGCCGAGATTGAGTGTTTTGATATCGAAGAACCAGCAAACAAAAGTCTGATCACCGAATTAATCAAGGCTCAAAGACACAGCACCAAGAAGAGAACTGCATACGCCGAAAACTTGCGGCTCCTACATGAATCAGTATTGCTTGACACAATCGAAAACTTGTATAACTTGTTTGTTAAGTCTGCTGCATTTGAGCTTGATGACGCGTTTGTTGCGAAGAATATTCAATCAGCTCTGCCTCACCCGTGGAACGAACCAGAGTTGAACTTTTTAAATTCTAAGATCCTCATTAACTACGTGTTTAGAAAGTCCTTGGAATATTGGGATGAGACAATAAACATAACCAAAGATAATTTCCCCCTTGGTCATGACGAATACTTAAAATTGTGGCAACTAAGCAAACCGGGCCTACCATACGATTTAATCCTCTTTGATGAGGCTCAAGATGCTGACCCAGTGATGGTGGACGTAGTCGAACGACAACAGGCGCAAGTGGTCTGGTGCGGTGATTCACAGCAGCAGATTTATAGCTGGCGTGGCGCAATAAATATTCTTCGATCGGTTCGAACAGATCAGAAACTTGAAATTACAGAAACAAAGCGTTTTGGACAGCCAATAGATCAAATAGCAAATGCGTTTTTAATGCCACTGGGCGACCTAAAAATCCTTCCTGACCCCAACAAATCGGGAGAATATTGTTTCGAGGCGCAATCTACGACTTCATTTGACGGACTAGGCAATCGTGTTGTTGTGGAACCTGTCGAACTTGAACTTTTCCGCGGCAATGTTCCTTTACTTTTGCGATTCGCAGACCTTGTTGAGTGTGATTACAAAGTCAATGTCATCGCAGACTTAGAAAAGTTCGAAGATCTAATTGAAGGGTTGATCGCAAAGTTTC
>SXGU01370321.1_pt1 | contig 10014 bp, 9 predicted proteins | sample 3174531 | NCBI WGS metagenome assembly SXGU01 (sample SAMN11356863, study PRJNA531348) | freshwater metagenome | isolation source: freshwater sample F1-140 | place: China: Fuxian Lake, Yuxi | collected 2017-12-25 | reverse complement strand
TATCCGATCTTTTCCTGCCGCCCGTCGAGGTCCACCCGCAGCCCCGCCTGCTTGAGCTGGTCCCGAACCGCCGCGGCGTACGCCATGTGCCGGTCCGCGATGGGCAGCACGACCGCCTGCACCGGCGCCAGCCAGAGCGGAAAGGCGCCCGCATAATGCTCGATCAAGAGTGCGATGAAACGCTCGAAGCTCCCGAAGATCGCGCGGTGGATCACCACCGGCGGGTGCTCCTGGTTGTCGGCGCCCACGTAGCGGAGGCCAAAACGCAGGGGCACCTGGTAGTCCAGCTGGATGGTGGCGCACTGCCAGGGGCGGCCGAGCGCGTCGATCACGTCGAAGTCGATCTTCGGGCCGTAGAAGGCGCCGTCGCCCGCGTTGACGGTCCACTCTAGGCCGTTGGCCCGCAGTGCGTTTTCCAGGGCCTCCTCAGCGCGGTGCCACAGCGCGTCGTCGCCGAGCTTATCGGCGGGCCGGGTAGACAACTTGGCCTTGTAGCCGAGGCCCATCGCCCCGTAGACCCGGTTCACCAGCCCGATGAGCGCGGTCACCTCGTCCTCGATCTGTGACTCCATGCAGAAGAGGTGCGCGTCGTCCTGCGCGAACTGGCGCACGCGAGTGAGGCCGCCGAGCGCGCCCTTCACCTCGTCGCGATGCAAGACACCCTGGTCGTGGATGCGCAGGGGAAGCTCGCGGTAGCTCCTCTTGGCCGAGCGGAAAATCAGCATGTGGCTCGGGCAGTTCATCGGCTTCAGCGAGAAGATCCTCGGCTCCTCCTCGCCTTCTTCCTTCTTCTCCACCTTGAACATGTTGTCGCGGTAGTGCGCCCAGTGGCCGGACTCCTCCCAGAGGGCCTTGTCGAAGAGCATCGGGGTGCGCACCGCCACGTAGCCCTCGCGGAGAAGCATGCTGCGCATCGCCTCGCTGAGCTGGTGATACAGAACTTCACCCTTGGGAAGCCAGAAGATCGCGCCTGGCGCCCACTCGTGAGTGGTAAAGAGGCCCATCTGGTGACCCACCTTCCGGTGGTCGCGCTTCTTCGCCTCCTCGAGACGGAACAAATACTGGTCCAGCGCCTCGCGGGTGGGCCAGACGGTGCCGTACACGCGCTGCAGCATCGGTCGCGACGCGTCGCCCTTCCAGTAGGCGCCCGACACCTTCATCAGCTTGAAATGTTTGCAGTTGCCGGTGCGCGGCACGTGGGGGCCGTTGCACAGGTCGGTGAAGCCACCCTGGTCGAAGGTGCCCAGCGGCCCCGCGAGGTTCTCGATGTGCTCGAGCTTGTAGCTTTGGCCAACGAAGATCTGCCGGGCTTCGTCGTGATCGACGTTGCGCCGCACAAAGGGGGTGTTGCGCTTGACGACCGCGCGCATCTCCTCTTCGATGCTGCCGAGGTCGCCCTCGGTGATCGGTCGCGACACGTCGACGTCGTAGTAGAAGCCATCTTCCACGGGGGGGCCGAAGGCGAACTTGGCGCCGGGAAACACCTTCCCGATGGCCTCGGCCATCACGTGCGCGGTGCTGTGGCGCAGGGCGTGAAGGCGGTAGCTCTCCTCGTCGGCGAAGGCCTCGCGGCCTTTCTCGTGGTCTTCCATCGGGCGTTCCTCGGGGGCCCCGCGACTAACTCGCCGGGCCGGTTACTCGGCAGGCGTGTTGATACTCACGGCGATGGCGGCGGCCACCGAGGGCTACGACTTCAGTGGCACCTGGCAGATGGTGCTCGAGACGGCCACCCGGGCCGCCGTGCCGGTGCTCGGCACCACCTCGATCCGCACCCACCAGACGATGGTGGCCACCGTCAAGCACCTGGACACCGGCGAGTTCGTCGTGAACCACGACGTGTGCACCCTCACCGCCGAGACACGGCCAGCGCTGGCCACCACGCACTTTCCCGACGCCTTCGTCCGCGCGATCCCCAACAAAACCTACCCTTTGGAGCTCAGCCCCGAGGGCGGCCGCCTGCGCGCGCGGATGAACCTCCAGCCACTGGCGGTCGGCTACGACCCGGACAAGTCCAGCACCCTGCCTCAATCGCTCGACGCGCCCGCGGTCGTCGACTGGGACAACGACGGCAAGCCGGCCTCCACCATCGAGATCGAGGTGCCCCTCCTCGGGACGGTGGAGGTGTACCAGGTGCAGGTGGCCACGGCCGTCCTCGACGGGTGGGTGCAGAGCGCCGACGAGATCAGCGGGGGCGCGGCCGTGGTGGGCCTCCAGCAGCGCACGCTGGGGGCGAGCAACCGGCTTTTTATCCAGAACCCCACGCTGAGCGCCGACCCCTCGGCCTCTACGTTCCGGATGACGCGCGCGGCCACGGGGACGCGCTGTCCCTCAGGCTGACCCCAGCGCATCCATGTACATCCGGTGAAAGTGGTGCACCGCCCGCTCGTGCACCAGGCTGTACCGACCGCGGCGTGCGAGCCGCGAGCGACACCCCTGCGCGACCGAGGCGACGATCGCGTCGTCTTCCAGCTCGATCTGGTGAAGTTGACCGCCGGGCCCTTCGCCGAGAGCGCCGGCGTCGCGCACGAAGCGGACGTAGCGCACACGGCAACGAGAGGGGCCGGTGGGCTCCACGATGTTGACCGACACCCCCCAGCGGTAGACGTTGACAAACGTCGCCGGGAAACAGTGGAAATACCAGGCCGCCACGCGACGGCCCGCGTCGGGGTGTCCCGGCGGGAGCCGCACGTCGCCCACCCCACCGGTACCCGCGGCCACCTGGAGGCTTCCGCCCGGAAACAACTCGTAGCGGTAGCTCTCCGCATCCACCTGTCGCGACAGGCCCGGGTGCACCCAACGAAGATGGAATCCCTCGAGGTAGTTCTCGACGTAGAGCGCCCAGTTTGCCTCGACTTCGTACACTTTGCGCCCCTCCAGATCGTCGTGGTGGGGCTCAACGAGGAGGAAGCCCACCCGCCGTTCGAGCTCGGGGAGAAAGTCGGGTTCCGGCCACGTGGCGGTGGTGTTTTCCACCGGAAGGCGCGCGAAGTTCAGCGGACCCACGGTGCGAAGCCCCCGGGGGGGGTCGAGCCCTGGGAGATCCCAGCTCGGCTCGGGCTTCCGGCCCATGCCCGCGTGCTCCCGGCAGTGGCCGTCGAGGCCGAAAACCCGACCGTGGTAGGGGCAAGCGAGCCCGGCCACCGCTCGACGGGGCGAGTCACACAGGATCGCGCCCCGATGGGTGCATGCGTTCGACAAGAGTCGCGACGCACCCTTCTTGTCGGTTGACCACAAGAGCGGCTCATCCAGGAGCCCCGGGAGAAGGGTGACGGGAACGAGGGAGCCCGGCTCGCCGGGGCCAGGGTGCACCAGCTGCCACGCGCGCGCGAACACCTTGTCCCTCGCGAGCGCGAAGGCCTCGGGATCGGCGTAGAAGGCCAGAGGTAGCCAGTGCGCACGCTCGATGTCAGGGTCGATGTAAGGGAGTTCCATCGCGCCCACCACTATCGCGCTGAATGATCCGAACCGCAGGCACGTCGATGGGGCACAGGAGGTCCGAATGTCCCTGCTCAAACCCATCGTCCTCGGCGCTGTTCTTGCCTTTTCCAGCGCCGCCTTCGCGGGACACCGTCCCGCCGTCTCCATCCACCTGCCCGCCGTGAGCGTGAGCCTTGGTTCGTCGGGCAATCTCTGGGTGTCGGCTTTCGTCGACCATCATGGCAAACATCACCCTGGCTACTGGCGCCCTGCGCATCGGCACGGCTGGGTGTGGGTCGACGGCTACCGCGACCACCACGGTCATTGGCACGAAGGCTACTGGCGCAAGCACAAGCACTAGTCGCGGCTAGGGATAGCAGGGGGGCATGCTCGCCCTCCTGCTCGCTTGCGACGCCGACCCCCCACCCGCCAGCTCCGAGGCCGAGGCACCGCCTCGCCCCGTCCAGGTGGCGCTGAACTGGTACCCCGAGCCCGAGTTCGGCGGCTACTACGCTGCGCTCAAGTCCGGCGCGTACCGCAAGGCAGGGCTCGACGTGACGCTCGTCCCGGGCGGGCCCGGCGTGCCGGTCTTGGAGATGCTCGCCGCCAAGAAGGTCGACGTGGCGATCTCGGGTGCCGACGACCTCTTGTTGCGACGTGCCAAGGGGCTCGACGCTGTCGCGATCCTGGCCGGTCTGCAAGACAGCCCCGTTGGCTTGCTGGTGCACGTTCCCGGTCCAAACAGCTACGCCGAGGTGACCGGCCCCGTGGCCATCGAGGCCGGCTCGCCCTTCCAGCAGACGCTCTGGGCGAAGATGGGCTGGGAGGGCAAGGTGCAGATGGTGCCCACCACCGGGAGCCTCGGTGCCTTCGCGGCCGACCCCTCGCTCGCGCAGCAGGCCTACATCACCAGCGAGCCCTGCCAGGCCGAGGACAAGAACCTCGAGACCCGCTTCCTCGCCGCGCGCGACATCGGCTGGAACCCCTACGCCGCCCTCGCCGTGGTGCGCGGGGCCGACGCGGCTGAACCGTGGACCCACGCCTTCGTGACGGCGAGCCTCCAGGGCTGGCAGGCCTACCTGGCTGATCCCGGCCCGGCCAACGTGGAGATCGCCAAGCTCAACCCCGAGATGACGCCAGGGCGGCTCGCCTGCATCGTCAAGGCGCAGCTGCCCTTCGTGAAGGGCACCGACGGCGTGGGCGTGGTGACTCAGGCCCGCATGTCTGAGCTCGAAGGCACACTCCGGACGCTCGGGCTCGAGGCCAAGGCCGAGGGGAGCGTACGCAACAACGCCGGCGTGCCGACGGCTTCGCCCCCGGCCAATGGAACGCCCTAGCCGTCAGCGGCGCACGGCGTACCGACAGTAGATCTCGCCGCCGACCGGCACCGCATGCAAGAGATCAAGGCGCGGTGCGCTCGCGTAGCTGAAGCCCGGCCCGTCGACCAGAGAGGGGGCGCCTCGACCGCCGAGCAAGACCGGGCACACCGTGGTGTACACCTCGTCCACCCGCCCAGCCGCCAGCCACTGCGCGAGCAGGTCTCCCCCACACTCCAGCAGGAGCGTCTTGACCCCACGTCGTTCGAGGTCGGCGACGATCTCGTTGGGATCAGTGTCACCGGTCGCGGGGGTGTAGAAGATGCGCTCCACGCGCTCGTCCTCCCGGCGCGGGGCGATGGGTCCGCCCCGGGTGACGATGGCGTTGATCCAGCGACGCCCCTCGATCGGCGGGTGCTCGCTGTCGAAGAAAGACTCCGCCTTCAAACTGGCGAGCGCCTCGGCATCCGGCAAAAGCGGCAGGGGCCAGTTCCGGAAGGTCTGGCCGCCCACCAGCACCGCCTCGGCGCGAGCACGCAGCACGCTCATGTACCGACGATCCGTCGTCGTCCCGAGCGCGAAGTGGTCGTAGGCCGCCGTGGCGATGCGTCCATCGAGGGCGATGGCGGTGTTGCTGACGACCTTCATCGCGGCCCGAGGCCGAAGTCCTCGCGCGAACGCCAGCACTCGACGGCCACGTTGCCGACGTTGGGCATGTCGAAGGGTGCCTTGGTCACCTTCACGCGGGCGCGGTCAACCGGGAAGTCGCTCACCAGGAGCTTCGCCACGTCTTCCGCGACCGTCTCGATGAGGCGGTACTCCTTGCCTTCCACGAGCGCCGCCATCGCCTTGTTCGCCTCGTAGTAATCCACGAGTTCTCGCGCCCTGTCGTGTTTGGCCGCCTCGCGCCAGTCGGTCTCCGCCTCCCAGTCGATCACGATGCGCTGCCGGATGTGTCGCTCGTACTCGTGGAAGCCGATGCGAACGTCGAAGGAGAAGCCGTTGCCATGGACGCGGTCGCGCATCGGGCGGTGCTATCGCGACCGGGCATACGGGCGCGGCGATCAGCGTTGACGGCCCAAGGTTGCCGGGGCAATGTGCGCCCCCTGGGAGTCCGTGATGCGCGTCCTCGTCTGCTATCCGCCCATCGAGTCGGCCAAGGGCTCGCCCATGCTCACCCAGAACCGCCAGTTCCAGTGGTTCACCGAGCCGAGCTACCTCTACCCCTGCATCCCAGCTTCCGCCGCGACCCTCATCCAGAGCATGGGACACGAGGTGTGCTGGGTGGACTGCATCGCCGAGCGCAAGTCGTGGTCTCAGTTCGACCGCATCGTGCGCGACTTCAAGCCCGATCTGGTCGCGATGGAGACCAAGTCGCCGGTAGTGCGCACCCACTGGAAGATCGTCGACCGCATCAAGGCGATGGTGCCGGGCACCAAGGTGGTGATGTTCGGCGACCACATCGCCGGCAACCCGCGCGAAACGCTCGAGGAGTCTCAGGTCGACTTCTGCATCACCGGCGGCGACTATGACTTCTCGCTGCGCTCCATCGTGTGGTACCTCGACGAGGGCAAGGCGCTCGAGAGCGGCATCTGGTGGAAGAACGACGACGGCACGGTGAACGAGGGGCCACCGTACAAGTCGCAATACAGCCTCGAGTCGCTCCCCTTCTGGGACCGCGACATGACCAACGCGCACCTCTACTTCGAGAAATGGAAGTATAGACTGCCGTTCTTGTGGACTATGGCCGGTCGCGACTGCCCGTACGGTAAGTGCACCTTCTGCTCGTGGACAGTGACCTACCCGAAGTTCAGCACCGTCTCGCCCGAGCACCTCGCCGACGAGATGGAGATGCTGATTCAACGCCACGGCGCGAAGAACATCTTCGACGACACCGGGGCCTTGCCAACGGGCAACTGGCTCACGCGCCTGTGCAACGAGATGATCGACCGGAAGATCAACGAGAAAGTGGTTTTCGACTGCAACTTCCGCTTCGACTACTTCACCGAGAAGAACGTCCACCTGATGAAGAAGGCCGGCTTCCGCAAGCTGATCCTCGGCATCGAGTCGGCCTCGGAGCGCACCATCGACATCCTCGACAAGTCGATCACCAAGGAGGTGATCATCGAAGGTTGCAAGATGGCCTCGGCGGCGGGGCTCCAACCCCACCTCACGATGATGGTGGGCTACCCCTGGGAAACCAAGGAAGATGCATACGAGACGCTCCGTCTTGCCAAATACCTGATGCACGAGGGCTACGCGCACCACCTGCAAGCCACGGTGGTGATGCCCTACCCGGGCACGCCGCTCTTCAAGCTCTGCCAGGACATGGGCTGGATCCGCTTCGACCCTCGGGACTACGACCGCTACGACATGACCGAGCCGGCCTGCGTGCTCACCGACATGGACCAGGAGCAGGTGGTGCAGATGGCGGGCCAGTTCTACAAGCTCTACGTGCACCCGAAGTTCCTGATGCACCAGCTCAAGAACCTCAACAGCGTCGACGACCTCGACTACATGCGCCGCGGCGTGACGGCCATCTGGGGCCACATCAAGGACTTCGCCAGCATCCGAGGGGACCACGGCGCTCGCGAGATCGCCGCCGCCAAGTAGCCTCGTTACCGACTTGCCCCGGATAGCGAAGGCAGGTACTGAGCGTAGCCGAGTGCTGTGCCCATCGACGTGTCGAGCTGCCAGTACACCGTGCCATCGCGACCCACGATGGCTACGGAGCCCGCGCTCCCCCAGGCCACGAGGAACTTGTCCTCGTCGATGTACTCGGCATTGCCGAGGATCGAGGTTCCGCCGACGGCGCCCGCGGCGTAGTCCCATGCCAGCGTGGTCGGGTCGCCGCCGATGTCGATCGCCAGGGCACGGGCGCGGCCGTCGGGCTCCCCGGCGTCGATCAGCCAGATCTCGTCGTCCACCCGGCGGGGCGAGTGCGGATGCACGAAGCGTGCCTCCTCCGGCACGGCGTAGTCATCACCGATGCCGCCCAGCTCCCAGTCCAGCGAGCCGCTCGCGACGTCGATCTGCGCGATGGAGTCGCGACTGAAGACGCCCAGCACCGCCTTGCCGCTGGCCTCGTCGTAGTCGAGCGAGTTGACGTGGGGCCAGGACACGCTGTTGGGCGACTCCACGCCCGTGCCGTCGTAGTCCCAGCTGTCCCAGGCGTTCCACACCTCGGTGGGCGCCCCCCCGTCGAAGGGCACATGGAGCAGAGTGTCGCCCGCCACCAGGCGGGTGCCGGCCTCGCGCAGGTCTTCGCCGATGGTGAGGAAGCCCGAGCCCGGGATGGTGACGAAGTCGTGGTGGCCGCTGGCCGTGTCGAGCTCGCCGCTTTCGCCGTCGATCACGCTGGTCCAGCCAAAGGTACTGCCCTCCGGTGGCATGTCATCGAGCCAGGTGAGCACCCCGCTCGGGTCGAAACTGCCCCGGAAGGAGCCGCTGGCGTAGTCCTCGCGCCACCACACGTAGCGGCCCTCGAGGTCGACGATGGCGTACTGCACGCCCTGCATGGTCACGAGCGGCAAGACCACGAAGCCGCCCAGATCGTCGTTCGCCGGCACCGACACGCTCACCGACGGCAGGCCAGGCGGCACCGGCTCGGCCTCGATCTCGAAGACCTCCGTCACTCGATCCCCGCTCTTGCCCTGGACGCGCCACGTGGTCGAACCCGCCAGGCCCGCCAACACCACCCGGTGACGGCGTCCCTCGGGGTCGCTCTCGAGCTCCAACGCCACCTGATCGAGCGTGTCGCCCTCGCCGTAGAGCACCTCGCCGGTCGCGGCGCTCTCGGTTTCCCACTCCATCACCCACGCGTTCTGCCCACCGGCCGGCGCGAGCGTGGCCTCGAGCGGCACCGTCGCCTCGGCGCCCTCCGATCCACATCCCAGCATCCAGCTCAGAAGCATGGCGTCCATGACCCTAGCTTGCCTCGCCCCCTCGGTCACGATGTCAAGAACCGAAAAAGGTGCCGGAGGTTAAGAGTTAAGACTTGGCTCTTGACGGTCCAACAGGCCCCCCACGATCACGCCGGCCCGGCGCCCTTCCTCGGCCTCTATGCCCACCAGCAGGACGGGGCGCGCAAAGGGAACCAGTGCAGGCAAGAGCGCGGCGTCGTCAGTCGCGACGAGATCAAGGCACGCCGTGCCGTTGGGTAGTTCACCCATCCGACCAAAGGGAGCCTTCCACCTTCCAGAGGCGAGCACGGCGAGCAGACGTTCCTCGAGCCGACGAGCCGGGTCCGGACCGCGCCGAACCCAGGTGCCCACCAGCGGCGGCCGCCCTCCGGGCCCCGAAGATCGTCGCAAGTGGAGGTAGGCAGTCGCGTGCGCCTCGATGAGCACCCGCGCCACGGCGGCCGCGTCGCCGTCGTGCCACCACGCCTCGCGCAGCAGATCGTCCATCACCAGGTAGTGGCCCACGTGCACACCCACCGCCTGCGCCACGCGGTCAACCAGGCAACTCCACGCTGCGAGCGCCCCTGGGTCGACCCAGCCGCCGCGCGCCAGCTGCCAGTCGGGCAGCGCCCCGCCGTGCAGCACCAGCACCGGATCTAGCCCTGCCGCCCGGTCGCCGCGCAGCCGCCCGCCCAGCTCCGCCAGCTCCGCCACGGCGTAGTCGCCCCGCTCGGGCTCCACCCGCGCCCACGACACCCGGTGAAGCGACATCGGACGCATGCCCACCTCCACGTTACCCGAGGGGTCCAATGCGGCACGTGGGCATCCTCACCGGCGGCGGCGACGCCCCTGGCCTCAACGCGGTGATCCGCGCCGTCGTCAAGTACGGCGTCGGCCAGAAGGGCTGGCTTCTCTCCGGCATCGAAGACGCCTTCGACGGCCTCGTGGCCGACCCGCTCCGCGTGCGGCGCCTCGTCCCGCGAAACTGCGGTGGCCTACTCCAGCGCGGCGGCACCGTGCTCGGCACCACCAACCGCGGCGACCCCTTCCGCTGGCGCGACGGGCTCGACCACGGCCGCGATGTGCGTCGCAACCTCGAGCGCCTTGGCATCGACGGCCTCATCGTGGTGGGCGGCGACGGCACCATGCGCATCGCCGACCGACTGATGCGCGAGCATGGCGTGCCGGTCGTCGGCGTGCCCAAGACCATCGACAACGACCTCGGCGCCACCGACCTCACCTTTGGCTTCCAGTCCGCCGTCGACTGCGTGGCCGACGCGCTCGACCGGCTCCACACCACCGCCGAGTCGCACGATCGCTGCATCGTGGTGGAGGTGATGGGCCGCGACGCCGGATTCATCGCGCTGCACGGCGGCATC
>SXGU01020676.1_pt1 | contig 10014 bp, 12 predicted proteins | sample 3174531 | NCBI WGS metagenome assembly SXGU01 (sample SAMN11356863, study PRJNA531348) | freshwater metagenome | isolation source: freshwater sample F1-140 | place: China: Fuxian Lake, Yuxi | collected 2017-12-25 | reverse complement strand
CGCGTCGATCGGCAGGCGGAACCGCTGGTAGGCGCCATAGGCCGCGACGAGCAACGTCACGGCGATACCCGCCCAGCGAAAGCGGACCGAAGCGTCGAGTAGACGATCTAGCATGAACTTTTTCCTACAAGGATAAGACCGCCGGCGACCGCACCGCCTGCAATGCCGGTATCAGCATCGGGGGCGTGGCCGAGGACGCGAAATTCGAGGGGCATCTCGATCAATGCTCCGCTTCGCTCGCGCCAAGCTGCGACTTGAGGACGAAGGCGCCTTCGGTGGCGATGACGGCCCCCGGCTTGAGTCCCCCGAGGATCTCGATGCGCCCACCGCTGCGTTGCCCGGCGGTCACGGGAGTAGCCTGGAACCCGCCGCTCACCTGGACGAAAACCACATCGCGGCCTTCCACGGATTGAACAGCACCGTCCGGAACGACGATGCGGTTCGTCGTGGCGCCGCCACGCGGCGTGATCCGGACCCGGAACGCTTGACCTTGGGTGAGGCCGGCAGGGATGCCTGAAGGTAACAACACCACGGTTGCCGCGCGGCTTTCGGTGTCGAGCGACGGTGTCGTCGACCGCACCACCGCGTCGAGGGTCGCCCCTTCGCCCAGCTCGATCACGGCCCTATCGCCCAGGCGGATGCGTTGGGCATCGGACCACGGCACCGCCGCCTCGATCTGGACGCTGCGCGGGTTGGCGACCTCGAACAGCTCGGTCCCGGCCGACACGAACGCGCCGAGCTCCGCATCCATCTTGGTGATACGCCCACCGATCAGGCTGCGAACGGCGATATGCCGCCCATCCGCCGTCACCCCGGCCGCCGTCACCCCCGCTTGGGTCCGGCGCAACTCCGCCTGAGCCTGGGCTGCTTCTGCCTGGGCAGCCTCGAGATCCTGCCGAGCGGTGATCTTGGCATTGAACAGCCGCCGCTCGCGGTTGAGCGCGGCTGTCGTGGCCTGCGCGCGGGCCGCGGCCGAAGCACGCTCGGCCATGATCGTCGCTGCTTCACGGCTTTCGAGCAGGGCAACAGTCTCACCGGCACCGACGCTATCGCCGAGGCGCTTGTAGATGCTCGTGATCGCGCCATCGGCGCGCGCTGTTAGCGACGATCGACCGGTCGGCGGTGCGGTCGCCGTGGCCTGGGCGAGGATTTCGGAACCCAGTGAGCCTGCCATAATCCGCTCGGTGCGAATTCCGACCGCTTCGAGATTTGCAGGCGGCACCGCTACGAACCCTTCAGGTCCGTGCTCCTCCTCGCCCTCTTCTTCTCCCGCCTCGGCTTCTTCAGTAGTGGCACCGGCTGCAGTCGGCCCGTCCGTGGCGCGGCCGATCAGCACGCCGCCGACGCCGGCCAGCAGAGCGATGCCCCCGACGATTGCGATGAGCTTCTTGCGATCATCAGTTGGATTGAGGTCCATGGTCGTGTCCTTACTGCGCGGTGGCGCGCGCGAGTTCTGCAGTGGCTTCGGCCTGTGCCAGGCGAGCCTCGATCAATTGGGTTTCGGCACTGGTCAGCGAGGCTTGCGCGTCGAGCAGCTCGATCAGCTCGATCTTGCCGGCCTCATACGATAGCTGCGCCAGCCTGAGTGCTTCGCGGCCCTCGGGAATGGCCCCACGCTCGAGCGCTTGAACACGCGCAGTGGCTGCGCTGAGATTGGCCGTAGCATTTGCGATCCGGGTGCTGGCCCCAACACGGGCACTCGCTCGCTCAGCCTCCGCGGCGCGGATCTCCGCTTGAGCCGCCTCGATATTGCCGCTGTTCCGGTTCCGGATCGGCAGCGGCATGGAAAAGCCAGCGACAAGAGCTTGATCGCCAAGCTCCTGGACATGCCGGATGCCGACGCCAACCGCGGGATCGAGCCGTCGCTCCGCAAGCTGCTGCTGGAGATTCGCTTCGGCCAATGCGAGCTGGGCATTGGCGAGCCGCACGTCCAGCGATTCGACCGGCAGACTTGTTGCTGCCAGCGGCTCGACGAGTTCGCCGGCAATCGCGCTTGGTGCAGTTTCAGCACCGAACAGGGCTGCTAGCGTACGTCGCGACGCGACTTCTTCGGCTTGCGCGGCGTTAAGCTCGGCCGCAGCCTGGCTGGCAGCCGCCTGCGCCCGCAGCGCGCGCAGTGGCGGCTCGCGACCCACCTCAACCAGGATATTGGCGATCCGCGCGAGTTCGCGCGACCTCTGCTCGTTCTCAGCGGCAATGCGCAGCCTGTCGCGCGCTGCGACCGCCGTCGCAAACTGCTGCCTTACCGATCGGGCTAGTTCCGCGCGGGTGATCAGCAACCGCAGCTCACTCACGGCAAGCTCAGCGCGCCCCACAGCTTGGCGCGAGGATCGGCGCCCGCCGAGATCCAGGCGCTGACTGACTGCGACCGTTAGTTCCGCGCTGCGGACGCCGCTCAGTTCTCCGGTGCCTAGGAAATTCTCGACCTCGACGCTGAGGTCGGGGTTGTCTCTGAATCCCGCTTGGCGGAGCCGGCCCTGAGCCGCCGCTACGGACGCCCGCGCGGAAACGATCGCCGGTGATCGTGCCTCGGCGGCCGCCAAGGCACCTTCAAGGGTGAGGTTGTCAGGCAGCGGCTCGTTGCTAGGTACCAGCAGCGGCAGGGATGCATCGCTTGTGGTGCGTTCGATCGGCGCGGGTGGACCGATCGTCGGCGAGCCGACCTGGGGCGTTGCCGGCGAGCTGACCTGCGCTAGCGCTGCAGCGGAGCTGCAGCCGAGAACGGCAGCCGCAATTACAAGCCTAGCATATTCGCTCGAGTGAGCGATCGCGCTCGGTCGCGGGCCAGGAGTCCGTCGCCAGAGGGCGCGGACTCGCATTAGAGAAGGCATTGTCGAAGAGTTCCTCTGCTGACACAAAACACGCGCTGCGACTGCAGCACGGCTGGTGTCAGGCCCGAGGCGGCTCCTTGTCTAAGGTGATTTCGGCTCCGCTGAGCGCGACGAAAGGCAGGGCAAAGTGCAGCGGATCCGGCGCCAATTGCTCGGCTTCCAAAGCGACTCCACGATCCAACTGCGCTACGTTATGACAATGACCGTGCGCACACAGAGCGTGTTGCTGCGCGTCATCGCTACTGTTTTTTTCGGGTGCCGGAGAAGTATCGACGAACTGACTCGCCTGCTCCACCGACGTTCCCACATCATCGCACGCGACCGCATCGGACGCGCCGCCGAAAATCACGGCGAACAATAGCAGCAGAGCCGCGAGTGTCCGAAAAGGGGAGGCTGAGCGAAGTGTCATCGACGGCTCGCCAATGCCACGGCAATTGCCGCCGCACAACCTCAAGATGCGGAGTGGTCTCTGCATTGGAATAGAAAGGGCCCACAGGTGCCCATAGAATATCTGTCGCGGACAGGAACGTCGCACCACGGCGCTGCGTTGAATGAACGAGCGCGCCATCGGGACGCAGGCACTTCAGAAACTTAGGAGAGTTGACGTGGAACTTCGCGAACTGATGACACAGAACCCAGCCTGTTGCGGCCCATCGGCAAGTGTTCAGGAGGCGGCCGCGCTGATGGCAGACAATGATTGCGGCCAAATTCCAGTGATCGACGCGGATGGTGGGTTGGTCGGCGTCATTACCGATCGCGACATCGCTTGCCGCTGCGTTGCGCAGGGGAAGTCTGCCGATACAAAAGTGGAGGAGATCATGTCATCTTCTCCCGTCACCGTAACCATCAATGCGAGCGTTGCTGAATGCTGCAAAAAGATGGAAGAGAGCCAAGTCCGTCGTCTCCCCGTCGTCGATGACGCCGGCAAGTGCTGCGGGATCGTGTCCCAAGCTGATATCGCGCGCCATGCTAGTGAGCACGAGACTGGCGATCTCGTACGTGAGGTGTCCGAGCCGACGCGTTGAGCTTCAGTTCAACGTCGCTTTTTCACGCCAGTCGCTCATAGGAACGCGGGCGGCCAGTTTAAATTGCGGTGCAGAGCTTTAGGCCCGACCGGCCCCGGGTCCGGTCTGGCGCAAGATTCGCCCGGAAAGATTCGAGGCCCGCTTCAGGCACATGCGCCAGGTCTGAATGGGGACTGCAGCAGCAGCTGTGTTCTACGTCAGATCGATTCTGCGACTTAATTTCGGTGCGCATGTAGAAACTCTCCTTCATCGCGGCTTTCCAGACTGGCGGCTCAGCCCATTCGAAGCATCTGCCGGCAACGCGCGTGAGAAACGTTCATTGGATTCATGCCCATGCCTTTTGCTTCAGCATGATCATGGATGTGCTCGGTTCCCATTTGCCGCTCCATCCGCTCACAATAGGCAAGCTCCTGTGTGCGATCGGCAGGCGTGGTTACGCAAGCGGCCAACGACAATGCGGTAGCAGCGGCAAGAGAAAACTTGACCATAGGATCTGTCCTTCGTTGGCGACCCCCTTCGGCATGATGGGGGCCGCGTGAAATGCGGATTACCGCCGCCCTAGTGGAGCGGCGAGATTGTAGACTAAGCCGAAGAGACCGACGGCGAATGCTCCGAAGACGAAAGACCAGGCGCCTCCTTCCAACAACGCCGCTACCGAACTCAACTCTGCGGTCGTGAAGAGGCTGATGTAGGCGTGCGTTGGATTGAATGCGGGCACCTGAGCGCCGAGCCAGCAAACGGCGAAAACCGCCAGCGACGTGATGCCGCCAGTGACCAACAGCCGAAAAACGTTGGTCCCTACCGCTTGGCTGGCGCGGTTGCCGACAAATGCTGCCTGAGCCATCAGATTCTCCTCTCAAGGTTCCTGTTCACGTGAGAAGTTTGTCAGGGCCGAGCCTCGCGGGACATAGGTAGATGTCCGGAGAGGCTCATGCCTGGTCCTCACTGGAATGGCGGGCATGTGCAATGGAGCCGGTGACGGGACGTCAGCTCTCCGAGCAATTCACCGATAAACGGTCAATCTCTTGTCCGCGTCTCTAGTCAGCATTGAGGCTTCTGGTGAGAACAATTCGACATTTCGAATTCTGCTTCAAAGCGGGTCGCGCAGTTTGCCTGGGCTCATGCTGCGCTACGTCAACACAACTCGCAAAATAAAAAGTCTCGCCCGACCTTGCGGATTCAGGCTTACATTTAGGTATGGACAGGCCGATATCTACGAAATCGCCGCGCCTCGGCGGCTGAGAGACAATGTGCTCCCTAATTCTGCGGAGGCCACATATGCCACTCAATAAGCTTTATCACGAGAACGGCGTGGCGAAGACGCTGGCGCAGCACGGCTGCACAGCCAGGCTGCGGGCCCAACATGCCGCCGAAGACGTCCTCATCAATGGGCGGATCCAGTCCGAACGTGCGGGCAACGCTGCTGTCGCGTCGTACGCTGACAGGTTTGAAGTGTTTCGCACCGAGGAGGTTTCGGTTAGCTCAACCCAGTTCGCGGGAGGTGACTGGCACTGGCGCCTTGCCGACGCCGCCAATAACACGCTTGTCGAAGGCGGTGGCTATCCTTCCAAGGGGGCATGCGTCGTAGCAGTCTCGTATCTGAGGGACCGCGCTAGCTCAGCGAGTTGAGGGCACAGGGTGCAGTCCATCGCTATTTCTGCTGAAGCTCGAAGAGATCGTTTTTGGCGGGACTGGCGCTCACGACGGAAACCTGTGCGAATGGTTGTCGATGACTGTATCGATTTCAAGCTTCATGCGTCGAAACCACCGATCTCTCCCAGGTGCAGAGCTCGAAAAGACGTGAACAACAGACCGTTTTTGCCCAGGTCGGGCACCATCCGTGCGACCGATGCAGATCGTTACGGCGCCCCTTGCAACGTCAATAGGCACTGTCGCATGATCCACTCCTTGAAAATGCTCAAAGGAAGTCTGCTCCGATCACCACAGCTCGCATCCTAGACTGAAGACTAGGTCCCTAAGGAGCTATACGTATTTCGTTGGGCATGGCCGCGTTGTCTAAATATTCCAGGTTTCTCAGCTTTCATACTTGGAAGGGCTTCAGATGCGCGACTCAATCTCGAAAGCTTCAATAAGCTTAATCCTCTCGGCGCTGCTTACTTCGGGCGCTGCACTAGCCCATGACTCCGCGACTCCGCCGGAAAATCCGGCGGGCGGCGGTATGATGGGGCATGATAAAATGATGGGGCATGACAAGATGATGCCGGGGATGAAGTCTGGCGCCATGAAAGGCGGAATGACGCCCTCTTGCATGTCGAAAAGCCGCATGCAGAAAATGGGTATGGGTCCCAAGAAAATGGCGCGAATGAGCTCCATGTGCCGGGCCGAAAAGAAGCGCGCTTTGGCTTCGCCCGGTACCAAGGCCAAACCCGACGCGATGAAGCCGATGCCCATGGAAGGTCATAAGTGAGGAGCCCGCCGGTATCGCTCTGACCTGATTGAGCGGGGACTGCAAAGCCATGAAAGCAATCTCGTCAGTCGTTACGGTACTCGCTGCAATCGCAGTTTTGTGGCCGATCGTGGCCCAGGCCCAAGCCTCTGAACATGCGGGGCATCATCCGGCCGGTGCCGCCCCACCGGCAGCGGCACAATTGTCGAAACCAGTCGCGGCCAGACCCCGGCCGAAGCCTGTCGCCCCCGTCCCTCCTGTCGCAAAGACGACAGACATGATGACAGCGATGATGGCTCCGTCGCCGGGTGCTGGGGGCGATGAACCCGAAGCTGGCTGCTGCGGGGCGGCGGGCGGCAAGCCCCTGTATCCTCGCATGATGAATTCGCCTTCGCTCACGAACCAGGCGCGCCAAAGCATCCTGACCGAAGCAACTGCGCGTTTGGGATCGGGCGCTGCGGCGATTACCGCCGGACAGGTCGATCTCCATCGAGCCTTATCGTCGAACGAGCCCTTGGCTGCCCAAGCCGCCATCGGGGTGGTGCGCGACGGATTGTTCCTGTCGGAAAGCGGCAACAGCGCTCTGCAGGGACTGAACCGAAACCAGCCACCGCCAAGCATCGCGCTGACTTGGTTCAAGCGCGAGATGAGCGTCACCCCGGACAGCGACATGATTATGGGTGGAGGCTTTCGTGAGCTGTCTTGGCTCCATACCGCCGCAATGCTGCTGCTTGCGGCCTCGCTCGTTTCGGCCTTGCTGCTGCGCTGGGCAAGGCTCCAGCGTATCGGCGCCTTGGTGCAACGGCTGACCCCCGGAATCGCGTCGACCGGCACCGCTCCCGTCGCGCCCGCCGCGACGAAAGGGCCGGTGATGGTCGCAGGCGCACCGGTTGCTCCGCCGCGGCCGGTTAAACGGCCATGGAAGGGTGTCCTGCGGATCAAGGCGATCTTCGACGAGACGCCGACCGTGAAGACTTTCCGGCTGATGGAACCCAATCTTGGCTCGATCCCCTTTGAGTTCCTGCCCGGGCAATATGCCTCGATCACATCGGAAATCGACGGGCAGAAGGTGCGGCGCTCTTACACGATTTCCTCAGCGCCCACCCAAGGTGCCTATATCGAGCTTACTGTTAAGCGCGAGGACCACGGCCTGGAATCCCGCCATCTTCATGATCATGCCAAGACCGGCGACCTGCTTGAGATCAGTGCCCCTGCGGGGAGTTTCTTTTTCACCGGCACGGAAGCCGACGGTATCGTCCTGATCGCTGGCGGAGTCGGAATAACACCGATGATGAGTGTTTTGCGCTACCTCACCGATCGATCGTATTCGCATGAAATTCACCTCATCTATGGTGTGCGCACACCAACCGACTTGATCTTCCGCGAAGAGTGCGCCTACCTTACGAAACGGCACCCGAACGTCACCATCCTTTCAATCGTCGCGTCCGCTGACGGTAGCGATTGGGCAGGGCCGGTCGGATTCATCACCGCAGACTTCATCGCCGGCTGCGTCGAGGATATCGCGAAGAGGCGCATCCATCTTTGCGGCCCACCCCCGATGATGGACGCGGTCAAGACGGCCCTGGCAGAGCTCCAAGTCCCGCCAGAACAGGTCAAGACCGAGGACTTTGCGCCGCCGAAAGGCGGTCCTGTCCCTGACAACGAACCCGACGACGAGCTACCGCTTCCGTCAGCAGATGCGGCCGACGGAGGTGCGCCGCCGCCGTCGGCCAAGGCCACCGTCAACTTTTCCAAGTCCGGGAAGTCCGGGGCCTTGGCGCCTGACCAGTCCGTGCTCGAAGCCGCCGAGGCAGCCGGGGTCGTGATCGACTTCGAATGCCGGGTCGGGACATGCGGGCGCTGCAAGGTTCCGCTTAGCGAAGGCACGGTATCGATGGAAGTCGAGGACGCGCTCTCGGCAGAAGAGAAGGCCACCGGCACCATCCTCGCCTGCCAGGCGAAATCGGCCGGCGATCTCGTCGTGGACGCCTGACGTGACCGAGGCCGAAAAGGTCACCATAGGCGGGTTGCTCAGTGCCATCGTTCTGATCGTGCCCGCGTTCCTGGTTCACGTCGCGCCTCGCTTTCCTGGAAGCCTGACAGGCTCGTTGTTCGGTATCGCGGCAGCAATGCTTTTCCTGCTGCTGCTAGCTTATTCTGCCGCGAAGCACTTGCCGTGGATAAAGGAACGCGCGGAACGGTATCTTTCAATCGGCGCCATCCTGACCTTTCACGTTTATGCCGGAGCGATCGGCGCTCTGCTCGGCATCATACACTCGGGACACAAGTTCGAGAGCCCGCTCGGGATTGCCTTGACCCTGTCCATGCTGACGGTCGTGGCGAGCGGCTTCGTAGGCCGATATTACCTCGCCCATATCGGCCAGGACTTGCGCGATCAGCAAAAGGAGTTGGGCGCCCTGCGCACCCGCTACGATAGTCTCGCGCTGTCGGCAGTGGGACTCAAGGAACAGGTCGTGGTCGACCCAAATGGTATCCCGCTGGGGCAATTGCTCGGAGCGATTTCTGACCTCGAATTCGCGATCACCGCGCGCGAAACGTTGAAGCGCACGCTGGCGCGTTGGGTCGTTCTGCACATCGCCGCGTCGATTGCCATGTACGCATTGCTGGTACTGCACGTCTGGAGCGCGATCTATTACGGCCTCCGGTGGCTGGGATGAAGCTGCCCGGCGCGTCACTCCTTGTTCTCGGAGTAGCGGGAACGCTCGCAGTGATCGTCGTGCCGGTCTCGATCTATAAGTCCGACAGCAATGCGGTCCCTGGGTGGAGCGCAGCCGTCCGTCCGGGGGCATTGTCAAAACAGCACGCCTTTCTCGGCTCCCAGTGCGAGAGTTGCCATACGCCCAACGAGGGGATCACGGCCGCCAAGTGCATCACCTGCCACGCACCGGCTGAGGAACTGCTGTCAAAGCCGTCGACAGTATTCCACGTCAATGTTGGTGACTGCCGAGGGTGTCACGTGGAGCATCAAGACCGCGATAAACGTCCTATCAAGATGGACCACGCTGTTCTTAAAAAGATTGCCATCCGCAAAGCGGGCAAGCCTGTCGCGCTCGACTGCAAGTCCTGCCATGTATTCAAGGACAAGCACCAGGAATTCTTCGGTCCGCAGTGCGCGACGTGCCACGTAACGGAGACGTGGAAAGTTGCCGGCTTCCTGCACCCAAGCCCAAAATCGAAGGACTGCATGCAGTGCCACAAGGCGCCGCCGAGCCACCGGATGATGCACTTCGAGATGATGGACAAGTCGATCACTGGTAAACGAAGTGCGACCGTCAATCAGTGCTTTGCCTGTCACCAGACCGACTCGTTCAACAACATCAAGGGAGTCGGCGCGGTCGACATGCACTGAAAAGGCCCAGGCCGAAGCCAATGACGATGTCCAGGAAAGTCCAAGCCCAGCGATGAATTACGATCCAACCATGCTTGCCAGGGAAGCGACCGAGTCAGTAGGCGCAATCGCTCACGCGCTAGCGCTTGGCTTTCAGGTTGCCGCCGTGGCGACGATCACCGCGGTATCGATCGGGGCTCTGGTCTGGCTCTTCCGCAACATACGGCGGGAGCCCGACTGGACGACCGCGCTCCTGTCTTTTCGGACCATGATCGGCCGGGGTATCCTGCTGGGCCTGGAACTACTGGTCGCAGCCGACATCATCGGGACCATTGCGGTCACGCCGACATTCCGAAGCCTTGGAATTCTCGCGCTGATCATCGCGATCCGCCGCGGCGACGG
>SXGU01266999.1_pt1 | contig 10017 bp, 11 predicted proteins | sample 3174531 | NCBI WGS metagenome assembly SXGU01 (sample SAMN11356863, study PRJNA531348) | freshwater metagenome | isolation source: freshwater sample F1-140 | place: China: Fuxian Lake, Yuxi | collected 2017-12-25 | reverse complement strand
GGCGCGCTAGATAAAGCATCACTAGGCCAAATTGTCTCCTGGATGAGCTCAGAGCTACCTAGAGATAAACCCCGCCATTTACTTGGAATTGGTGAGCCAGCAGATCTCTTTGCTGGAGTAGAAAATGGCGCCGATACCTTCGACTGCGTAGCTCCTTCAAGGGAGGCAAGAACGAGCGCGGTTTATAGTGAAAGTGGCCGCTTCAATGTTTCATCTGCTACCTACAAAAAGGACTTCTCCTCGATTGATAAAGATTGCAATTGCTATACCTGCAACAACTTCTCAAGGGCCTATTTAAACCACCTCTTTAGAGCAAAAGAGATGTTGGCTTCAACTCTTGCAACCATTCATAACTTGGCATTTACGGTGAGACTAGTTGATCGAATGCGTCAGGCAATCCTTGATGAAACATTCATAGAGTTTAAAACTGAATTTCTGGCCAAGTATCAAGCAAAAGCCTTGGATTAACTAGAACTTATTTCAGCCTCACGCTTTTTTACATAGGCAATTACTGGATAGGTAATTGGCAGGAGCGCTACCTCAACTAAGCTCTTATAGAGATACCCGACCACTAGGTAATTTAGGAACTCATCAAAACTCAATCGACCGAGGGATGCAATCATCGTAAATACGATGGTGTCGACTAACTCACCAACTGCAGTGGACCCAATTAATCTGGCCCATAATTTCTTCTCATTAGTAATCTTCTTTATTCTTACTAAAGTCCATGAGTTTGCTAATTGGCCAAGAAGGAAGGCAGTAATACTTGCGATCACAATCTGCGGGACAAAGCCAAGAATTGATTCAAAGGCGCCTTGATTTGGCCAATCAGAAGCTGCAGGAGCAATCTGTACTAGCCAGAAGGTAAGCCCAGCGAGTGCTCCTAGACCAAAGCCGGTATAGATAACCCGTCTTGCTGCCTTAAAGCCGTAAACCTCGGTGAGAATATCGCCCAAGATATAGACCAGCGGAAATAAGAATGCTCCGCCATCAGTCTTTATAAAGCCAAAATCAATGAATTTCGTTGCCCCAATATTAGAGATTAATAAAAGCGCACAGAAAATAGCGGCAATTATTGGATAGAGGCTACGGTGATAAAGACTCTGATTACTCATCTATTAATGCTATCTAATTATTTTGATTCGTGACCTCTGCTGAGAGATCACCAATGCGCTTTATGTGTTTATAGCTAAAAAAGGCTATCAGGGTTGCAATTACGCCTCCGACTAGAAATGGAAGGCGAAGTCCGCCACGAGCAATTACGCCTCCGATTATCGCCCCAATTGGCATCAATCCCCAGACAATTGTTCTCCTAGCGCCATGAATGCGTCCATATAGATTTGGTGGGATCAGCGATTGATATAGAGACATTAACAAAATGTTCCAGACTGAAATAGTAAATCCAATAACTACGCTAACGGCAGTAAAGAAATAGGCATTTGGCGATATTCCGATGAGGATTACTAGAAAAGAGGCTAGAAAGACATTGAGTGCAAGTGCTCGTCCCCGACCAAGAAGTTTGGAGGCCAGTGGTGCAGCAATTGAACCAGCAAGTGCACCGACTCCTTGAATCGCTAAAACCACTCCAAACAGAGCTGGGGAGACATTAAGTTCTTTTAGAATAAAAAGTGGCGCAATTGAATTTGATAGGGAATAAAAAAAGCCTAGTGAGGTGGTAATAACGACGATACTAAATATCTGCTTATCTTGATAGAGATAATTAAGTGCAAACTTTATATCTCCCTTTAACCCAAGTTTTTCTTCCTTTTGATCGCCTTTCTTTCCTACATTTATCTCGCGTTTAAATGGGAGAATAAGGATCAAAAGCGCTGCAACAACAAAACCTGATGTAGAGAAGTAAAAAGGCAACGCAATTGATACGGCGTAAAGCAAGCCACTAAGTGGCGCCCCAGCAAATTGGGCCACAATTACCTCTGAAATTTGAAGTCTAGAGTTGCCCCTTTCATAATTAGATTTATCGAGAATTTGAGGCAACACGGCTTGCGAAGTCGTATCGACTAGAACTTCGCAGATGCCAAAGAGGAAGACTGCAAAGAGCAAGAGCCAGATACTGATAAATCCTTGCGAAACAGCAAAAGCAATAAAGAGGGCAATGACAGCCCTTAGCCCATTTCCTAGCACTAGCGCTTTGCCCCGATTTACGCGGTCAACTAATGCCCCAATCGGTATGGCAAAAAAGAGCCAAGGCAGTAATCCAAGAGCGCTCATTGCTCCAATCAATATGGGATCGTCAGTAAGTGAAACGGCAAGGAGCGGAGCAGCAAGTCTTAGGACGCCATCAACTAAGTTAGTAATTAAGCTGGCAGACCAGATACGAGAAAAATCATGGCCAAGAGGAACTTTTTCACTCACGGCCTTGAGTCTAAACTAACGGCTTAGTAAATCCCTCATTCTTGTGATCTCTGCACTCTGTGAATCAACAATATTTTTTCCAAGCGTTGCTGCCTCAGGATTCGTAGAATTTAGAATCATATTGGCCATTTCTATTGCCCCTTGATGATGCTTAATCATTCCTTCAAGAAACATACGATCAAATTCGGCTCCTCTAGCAGCTTTTAATTGCGCTATCTCATCATCGCTGAGCATTCCTTCATCCATCATATGGCCAGCATGGGAGCCCATGTGAGATGTATCCCAATTCTTCATCTGTTCAATCTCAGGACCTTGAGCAGCTTTTATTTCATTTGCTAATTCGATAATTTCTGGGTCTGTTGAATTAGTCAATGCTAACTCTGACATCTGGATTGCTTGTTCGTGATGAGGGATCATCATGGCGGCAAACATTTGATCATCTGCGCTAAATGCAGAGTTCGGACTCTCTTGGGTAGCACATCCACTTAATAGGACAGCAAGAATCGCAAACGCTATTTTCCTCATAGCCCGATAGTAAGATAAAACTGTGATTCCTGCAGAGTTAAGCCTTGAGGTAGCAACACTTGATGATGGAAAAGACCTCGCCGAAATAATGACGTTGGCTGATCAATCCTTTACTCCAGGTGCCGAAATTGTGGGCATCACTGAGGCTGAGGAAATTCTTAATGGCTATATCGATTCAGTCCAAGCTCGCAAAATAGTAGATCGGGCAAGTGGCAAGGCCAAGGCTTTCATCACCGTACATCCAGATAGCTCTCGACAGAGAATTTACTGCGACACCTGGCAAAGGCCTGGCGCAAATCTCGAAGGTGCAAGCCTTGGGATCTCGCTAGAGCTTGCAAGAGGCATGAGTAGTGAATTTGATCTCTGGATTGGAACTAATTCAAAGGACCTGGGTTACATCCAAGCTCTAACTAAACGAGGATTTAACTCACTTCGCACCTATCACGGCCTAAAAGCAGAGATCTCTAATCATCCCTTTCCCAAACTTGAAAATGGCTTAGAGATGCGATTGATCAGTGAGGATGAAAAGAAAATTTGGTGGGCTACTCATCAAGATTCTTTTAGTAAACACTTTGGTTTTGTGCCACGCCCCTTTGAGGAGTGGAAGGCGATGATTGATAAGGCGGTTGGAATTGATCTAAATGCTCGCTGGGTCCTCTATCTCGAGGGGCAGGCAGTTGGCTTTATAGAGTGCAGTGACATTAAAAAAGATGTTGGCGCAGGATTTGTTGATGGTATTGGTGTTATTCAAAGCCAACAAGGAAATGGTTATGGAGAGTTAATGCTGCGCTGGGCCTTTGCCTACTATGCATCCATTGCTCGCCAATCACTGGAGCTAAACGTTGATACTGGTAATGAATCAGGGGCGCTTAGGCTCTATGAAAAACTTGGCTTTAATGTCAAAAGTTCTTGGCAACACTTTGAGAACAAAGACTGGGCGACGCTCTAGCGACTAGCTGCTACTGCTTGCTCCAGATGAGCCTTGATATGTTTGGACATATAAGCAAGGTAATCAATTAATTTAATTGACTCACCATTTGCCTTCACCCCTAGGCGCTCTAATTTATCGGCGGGAAGACCAGCAAGAAGGTCAAAATTATTTCGACGAAGGGCTGCAAAAGTCTCAACGCTTGTTTTCGCATCTCGATCTTTCTTGATAGCTGCGAAAGCATCTTCATCCCAAGCTGAGAATTGGTAGTTATCGCTAGTTAAGATCATTCGCACTCGAAGCGATAGTGAAATCTCTGCATCGCAGATATGAGCTAGGCACTGCGATGCGCTCCAGCCACCATCACTTGGCACATTATCAAGTCTTGATGAGAAGGCGCCATAGAATTCTTGCACTCTTGCCACATCATCTAGATAAGTAGCGAAGACCTCTTTAGACATTTTTTTGCTCCTAATCTAGATCGCGACGCAGTGTTGTTCTCATCGCGATGAGTGAAAATAGCGCGGCATATCCCAAGAGCACAAGGGTTGCTGGCCCTGGAGTTAAGTAATTTTCAATGCTGAAATTGAAGTCATTTTCTCCAAATTCAACATCAACTAGACCTGTTATTGCTCCTGCAGGAAGATATTTTCCAATCGATTCCACAAATGCCACAACTAGTCCTTCAACGATAAGGGTCCAGATAACTGCGCCTGTTACAGCTGCAATCTGATTCTTCACTAGAGCGCCAAGTCCAACCCCAACAATTCCCAGGACTAGCCCTGAGATAGCAGATGCTCGAAAGACTTTAAAAAGTAGCTCTGCTGGCACTGGAGCGTGAGGTTCAAAGAAGGTTAGCGCAATAAAACCTGAAGTTATTGCAAAGATAAATGAGAATAGCTGAATCACCAGACCAGCAAGGCTTGCTGCAATCAACTTTGCAACTAAGACGGTGCTTCGCTTTGGAGTCACTAGAAATGTTCCAACCGCTGTGCCATGGCGATACTCATTAGTCATAATCAATATTCCAAGAATTAATGCAAATAGATATCCACCAGCAGCATTGGCAAAGACAGCGTTGATGCCTTCCGGAGTCTCAGTTCCGGAGAAAACACCTCGCCCTGGCCCATTCTCTGAATTGAGAACCAAGATAGGAGCTACTGTTCCAAGTGCTGCAAATAACCCGCTCCAAATAAGTAAGAGCCAATTAGCCCTTAAGTAAATTAGCTTACGAAGCTCTGACTTTAGTAGGGCGCTCATGCGCTCTTCCTTAACGTTAACTCTAGGAAGGCTTCCTCCAGAGATTTTCCTTTGCAGATCTCTTTTATAGTTCCCTGTGCTACCAAGACTCCCTTATTAATGATCAGGACATCGCTTACCGTATTTTGCATCTCAGCTAGTTGATGTGATGAAACCAGGATTGTTCTTCCCTCGCTTGCTAATTTCTGGAGAAATTCACGGAGCCAGACAATTCCAAGTGGATCAAGGCCATTTGCTGGTTCGTCAAGAATTAGAATCTCAGGATCGCCAAGCATTGCTATTGCAAGTGAGAGTCGCTGCTTCATGCCGAGTGAGAATCCCTTTGTTCTCTTATTAGTAGCACTTGCTAGATCAACAAGGGCTAAAACCTCATCAATGCGGGAGAAGTTGATATCTGAAGCACTTGCCATGATTTTCAAGTTCTGCTTTGCAGTAAGCCCTGGATGAAAGCCTCTGCTATCTAAAACTGCTCCAACCTTGTTAATGGGTTCTTCGAGTTGGCTATATGAGCCGCCATATATCTCCGCGCTTCCCCCAGTTGGGTTTACTAAACCTAAAAGGCAGCGCAGAGCAGTGCTCTTTCCAGCTCCATTTGGGCCTAGGAATCCAGTAACCCGACCTGATTGAACTTGGGCTGAGAAGTTTGAGACAGCCAGTACGTCTTTGTAGCGCTTACTTAAATTTTTAAATTCGATTTTCACACCAGACATATCGCGAAGCCTATACCCTTAACTTTATGAGCCAGAGCACACATCGCTCCCCTGTGTATGCCAGAAATGGCATAGTTGCAGCGAGTCAACCACTTGCCGTCTCTGCGGGTATTGAAATACTTACTAAAGGTGGATCTGCAGGTGATGCTGCGATTGCAACGAGTGCGGTACTGGCAGTTGTTGAACCTGGCGCATCTCATCTTGGCGGTGATGCATTTGTTATCTCTCATAACGCTGCAAGAAAGAAGAACGTAGCATTTAATGGAAGTGGTGAGGCTCCCCATAGCGCTAGCGCTGATCAATTCAAAAACGAAATAGATCATCATGGATTCAAAAGCGCAACCATCCCTGGCCTTGTCTCAACTTGGTTTGAGATTCATGAAGAATTTGGTCTTCTGTCGATGGATCAAATTTTGGCACCCGCTATTGATTATGCAAGAAATGGCTTTGCTGCTAACTCTGGATTTGTTAAGAGAATTTCAGGTCATCTTAAAATGTTTCCAGATACGCAAGTTTTTAAAGGCCTTGGTTTTGATATCAATTTAAAAATTGGCGACCTAGTAATTCAAAGTGATCTAGCAGATTCCCTAGAGGCGATTGTTCAAGATGGGCGAGATGCTTTCTACCTGGGAGAGATAGCCAGAAAATTAGTTGAAGCTAGCGATGGCTGGTTGAGCCTTAGAGATCTAGCAGAACATAGAACTCGAGTTCTCCCGCCCTTAAGCGTTAAATATCGCGATTTTTTGATTCATGGCCAGCCTCCACCAAGTCAAGGGATGATTTTGCTTGAGGAGCTATTAATTGCAGAGGGTTTTGATTTGGCAAAGATGCAAGAGGCAGATCGAATTCACTTAATGGTGGAGGCAAAAAAGATTGCCTTTGCAGATCGATACTCACTTCTTGGAGATCCGGAGCATATTGATATCAACCTTGAAGAGCTCTTCGCATCTTCCAGCATTACTGCAAGGCGCAGCCAAATCGATCCGGATAGAGCGAATTTGAAAGAGCCTTCAGTATCTAGCGAAGGAAGTGATACCACCTACTTCCTAGTTGCAGATCGAGATGGCAATGCTCTCTCTTGGATTCAAAGCGTCTTTCATGGTTTTGGGGCTTCATGGGTAATTCCTGGAACTGGCATCCTGCTTAACAATCGCTTAACCGGATTCTCACTTGATCCAAAGTCGCCAAACTTTATTGCACCAGGAAAGCGCCCCGCTCACACGCTAAATGCCTGGTCTGTAACTAGAGATGATGGATCTCTTGCTTACATGGGAGGAACTCCTGGGGCAAATATCCAAGTGCAGAGTAATTTCCAGTTAATTGTTAATGCCATTGATTTAAAGATGAAGCCACAAGAGAATGCTGAAGCTCCTCGCTGGCAACACTTAAACAAGGCAGGTGGTTCATCACTTGATGAGAAATATGAAGGGGTATTGCAGATTGAAAATAGAGTGGAGAAAGAGATTCTTCAATCCCTTAAGGAAAAGGGGCATAGCGTTGAAGAGCTTTCGGCCTATGGTCATGGCTCTGCAGTGCAATTGCTTGAAGTCTTGCCAAATGGAACCTATATCGCAGGCTCTGACCCAAGATGTGAAGGGCAGGCAGCAGGAATCTAGGCTTTCTCTATACTTACCTCTATGAAATTATTTGATGGCGATGATTTAGGTGGACCATTTGATCTAATTGCTGGACTTCCACTTCACCCTCTAGCCTCACATGCCCCAGTTGTTTTAGTGCCACTAGTGGCCTTTGCCGCTCTTGCTATGTCTTACTGGCCAAGTTTTTCAAGAAGATATGGTCTTCCAGTTCTAGTTCTTGCGGTAATTTCACAGCTATCTTTATTTCTTGCCAAAGCAAGTGGAGAAGCTTTTCAAGAAAGACTCAACAAGGAAGTTGAACGACATGAGAGCTATGGCGAAATTGCGCCATTTACCTTCATTCCACTTTTGATTCTGTTATTTATTCGATATCGGATGGATAAAACTGGCGCTGGAATTGGTTCGCCAGTTTTAAGAAGGTTGGTTTCAATTCTTCTAGCCCTTGCTGCAATCTTGGCTCTGGTCTATATCTTTTTAACTGGCCACTCAGGAGCAGAATCGGTCTGGGGCTGGCTAGCTAAAAATTAAATCGTTGAGCGCTTTAGAGTTTTAAAGATCAGCAGGCTAATCAAAGCACTGACCAGAGATCCCATAATCACTGAAAAGATTGCTAGATTCACAATCTCTGGGCTATCAAAAGCCAAGCGAGCAATAAATATTGCAACGGTAAATCCAATTCCTGCCGCGCTTCCTGTGGCAATTAGATCTACATTGCTAGCACCTTGTGGGTACTCGGCAATCTTTACTTTTCTTGCCGCCATGGTTGCAAGGAGCACGCCTAGCGGTTTTCCAATCACTAAACCCAGGAATATTCCCCAAGCAATAACTGAGTTGAGTGCGCTTTTAATTGACTGACCTGAAATCTCAACTCCAGTATTTGCAAAAGCAAAAATTGGCACGATTACATAGCTGCTAATCGGATGAAATTTATGCTCTAGGTATTCAATAACCGAAACAGATCCATCTTCACTATCAATTAGATTTGACCTGGTCCGTGCAATATTCGGGGTGAGCAGACCCAAAATAACTCCAGCAATTGTTGGATGTATCCCGAATCTATATGCGCAATACCAGAGTGATAAGGCTAGTGGCAGGTAGACAACTAGAGATTGACTCCCAAGCTTTCTAAATCCCAAGATGGCAAAGATTGTTAGTAGCCCGGCAAGGCCCCATGAAAGATTTACTCCAGTTGAGTAAACCAGGGCAATAATTAAAATGGCGCCAATATCATCAATTACAGCTAGCGCTAGTAGAAATGATCGCAGCGATGCAATAGCGCTACTTCCAACCAGTGCAAGAAGTCCAACAGCAAGTGCAATATCGGTTGCCACCGGGACTGCCCAACCATTTGGTTCCACTCCCCCGGCAATTGCTAGATAAATGATGGCTGGAAGGCTCATTCCGCCAATTGCTGCAAATAGTGGAGCTGCTGCCGCTTTGAAAGATGCAAGATGGCCTGAAGTTAGCTCGCGTTTAATCTCAAGGCCAACGACGAAGAAAAAGAGGCTCATCAGTAAATAGTTGATGCTCTTTAATATCGTGAAATCTAATTCAAGGCTTGATGGTCCTATTTGAAAATTAAGATCTAGAAAAGCAAAGTAGTTATCTGCAAGGCCAGAGTTCGCCGCAAGTAAGCCAAGGGCTGAAGCGATAAGAATTAAAGTGCCGCTAGATGACTCTCTATGAAGAAAGTCTCTCAAAGGGGCAATTGCACGCTTCATAATCTAAAAAGTATCGCCTTGAGCTAGCGCTGCTAGCCGCTCTATCAGTGCTCCAGAATCATCACTTTGACTATCACCGATGGTATCGAGGCCAAATTTCAAATTAGCTAAATCCATAGAGCAAAATCTATCAGGGTCAATACAATTGTGGGCATGACCGAACGCATCCTCTATGTTGGCTTTGATCAATTAAACGCCAAGTACGGAGTATTAAAGAGCGCTGATGCCAAGAAGGATGTAATCGCACTTATTCAAAGTGAGCCAATGACGAGTGGAAAAAATTGGCATCCAGAACGGCTTTATTTCTTAATTTCAAGTGCTAGACATTTTGCTCAAGAGTTAAGAGATGAGGGGTTCAAAGTCGAATACCTTAAAGCAAGCAGCACAACTGCAGGCCTTGATGTGCTTTCAAAGAAATACAAAAATGTAAAGTTTTTTGCTGCAGAGCCTTCCTCTCATCGCCTCTTTCAATCTTTGAGTGAATACGGCGTAAGTTTTGTGGAAAATGATTTCTTTCTCACTTCTCGCTCACTCTTTGCTAAATGGGCAGATGAACAGAAGAGCTACTTAATGGAGAACTTCTATCGCAAACAAAGAGTTCGTCTAAATATCTTGATGGATAAAGCAAAGCCACTAGGCGGGGCATGGAATTTTGATAAGGAAAATCGCCTGCCACCACCCAAGAACTATAAATGGCCCAAATATCTAACCCACTCCCCAGATGAAATAGATCTAGAGGTTGCTAAAGAGCTAGCACATAGCCCATCTACCAATTGGGCTACAACGAGAGCTGGCGCACTTAAGCAACTCGATAACTTTCTGAAAAATCACTTCTCAAACTTTGGTCCCTATGAAGATGCAATCACCGATGAGAATTGGGCGCTGCATCACTCACTGCTTAG
>SXGU01183307.1_pt1 | contig 10018 bp, 5 predicted proteins | sample 3174531 | NCBI WGS metagenome assembly SXGU01 (sample SAMN11356863, study PRJNA531348) | freshwater metagenome | isolation source: freshwater sample F1-140 | place: China: Fuxian Lake, Yuxi | collected 2017-12-25 | reverse complement strand
GCCTTAGCGTCAGATCTTTCCAGAGAAGTCTGTCCGACTTCCCCATCTGTTAACAAAACCTCTTCAACAGAATCTGCCCAATCCGAAGGAGCAAGCTCCCCCGAAGCGGGCGGCTGAATGGTTGCCTGGCCAGCACACCAAGACTTTGGAATATACAGGGTTCGATCCCATTTGTGGGTGGTTTTCAGTGCGTTGCTCTGCTTAAGTAGATCAAGGCCAACTTTCGTCAGATGATAATTCTCAGAGAGAAATCCCGCCGTTTTGGCCCTATCCAGCAAAGCTTCTGCAAACTTGTTATCACAATTTAGACGCAGCGCAATGCTCATTGCGCTGCGAACACCACGCTTTACCAGCCGCAACAATTGAATTATCTCAACTGAAACGGTAGTTCCACCTTGTTAATCCAATTGATCACGATTGTTCTTTTCGTCAAGCAATGTGAGCAGCCAAGCAGGTAGCGCACGCTCTGGAAAAAGCCCATTCCATTTTTCATTTTGCTCCCAAATTACACCGGGTAAGTTATCTGGCACGCTGTGATAAAAGACAATATTTGCCATCACTTTACCCCAGCCTAGATATACCAGCGTCGGTATTTCTGGTTGATTACAGCATTCCAGAATATCCTTAAAGTTATGCCCCCAGCGTGACTCTAACCAATCAACACTGTAGACCTTTTCACTGACGAAACAAATTTTGGCTGATTTTCTGAATTTCCTCTTACTGCTATCTGATCCTCGAATCTTGGCAATAATTTTTGCCTCGGCTTCGCGGGGTCTTGCGAAACTGACAACGTGAAATTTGATTAGACCCAGACTCCACCAACTCAAAAATGTTGCGTGGCGTAGCATCGCATTGATAAAGTCAGAAACACGATCCCCGCTTCCAATAGAGTCGTCTATCAATACGATATTGTGAACTTTCTTCACACGCAAATCGCTTATCGACGGGTGATCCAGAAATTTTGTTGGGTTGGTACGTACCTTGTTGGAAATTAATGAATAGACGAGGTCTTCACTGCCTTGCGAAACGCCGGGGCGAGGAATGACGTTACCCTGCGCATCCCAAAGAATGACTTTATTCGAATCCAGCTTACGCACCGAATAAAGTGCAAATACATCATCAACAGGGAGAGCGTTGATTACCTTGAAAAACCAATCCGAGTACATATCCCGCGAGACGAACTGCAAGCTGTGTAACATCATCTTCGCGGTGATTTGCTTATCTGCCGGGAATTGCGCCAGCCAAGCAGCGATATGAGAGGATGAAGCAATACCTGAAACTGATAGGCGCTTGGCATGAATATTATTGCTCACTGAATTCATAACACTAACTCAAGGCTCATCAATAGTTAATTGGGGGAAACGGTTTGACGCTCAACTCAACATCATGAATTGAGCACAATCGAGTTCCCACTCGATACAACCCATTCCTCATAGTCCGCCATCATCAGCTCAGGCCGCTTCAATAAAGGCAGTAGAAGCGCTTTGCGGTCGGGGTGGGTGAGGATTTTCAAATTGGTTGCCGTGGTATCCAGCAAGCTCTTGAATTTCATAAAGCGTTCGTCCCATGGGAAATCGGCACCCTCGTTCACCATCGCCAGAATCATCTTGCGGTGGATGTCGTTATTGCGCTTCGCACCTTCGTTGTCGATGACTTGAAACAATACAATCAAAAATGATTTTAGCTTCTCGATAAGCTGAAGTTTCTGTTGCTCAGTGAGCTGCAAGGCAGCTAGCAGTTCGATAGCGTCTAACGATGTCATCAAACCACCCACGGAATGCGGTAAACCCGGCTCGCCCTTGGGTTTTTTCTTTTTTTCTTCCGCTTCCGGCAGTTCGTCCAGACCCCAGCCGACCGCATCTTCCACCAAGTCAATATCGAACACTGCGCCCACGCGGTCATCATCGTCGCGCAGCTTGCTGGCAAGATGCCTAACCACTTGTTCCGCGAAGGCCGCTCGCTTCTCGTCGGCGTGTTTCGTCAGCGCCGGTTTGGTGAAGTCGAGAATGCCGGATAATCGCTCACGGCTGGATAGCCAGGCTGAACCGGCTTTTCTGATGGTCTTGGCACGCTCCGGCTCGTTCTTGACCAAGCCGTCGAGAAAATCCGAAAGGCCGGTTGCCGATTCCTGATCATTGCCGCCGGATGAAGTGGCTTTCCAGGCGCGCCAATGGGCATTGATGCTTTTATCATCGAAGAACACCTTGAATGCAGCATCCATCTTGTCCTTCAACTCCATTGCATCCAGGCTCGACACCGTCAAGCCGCCATACTTGGCGAACACCTTGGGCAAGTTTTTCGAGACCACGCCATCGTGGGAGAAATCCACTAGCAGGCAATCACTTTTCCACTTACGCCAGCGGTTCACGCGGCAGGCGGCCTGGAACAGCAGCACATCATCCATGCCCCGGTCGATAAACAGCGTATGTAGGGTCGGTTCGTCAAAACCGGTCAGCAGCTTGTCCACCACCACGATGAGCGCGTTATGCACCTTCACGCCCTGTTTCGCGCCTTCCCCCTTGCGGCGGAATTCGTCGATGATGGCATCCTGATTCCTGCCGCCATTGAGCGAAGCGCATGAGGCTTCCCCCTGCTTGTCGGTGTACAGCAGTAGCACGGGTGTCGCCTTGATCGCCTGCGCATGTTCGGCGAAGCGGGGATCGTCCGCCAGCTTGTCCAGCTCGGCGCGCAACAGCGGTTGATAGGCAATCGCCGCCCTGATCGAATGCGCAGCGAACATCGCCTTGCCCTCGCCCAAGGCGCGCCCCGGCGGGCGTATCGCCATCATCGTCTTGGCCACAAAAACCAATACCGCCTGTTTGGCGACCATGCTTTGCCGGTCAGGGTTTTGGTAAATCTCGTCCGAACTCGGCGGGCGCAACTCATCGCCGGGTTTTAGCTTCTGAACCGTATCGGTGATCCTGTATTGCAGATGATCCTCGAAGCGAATCACATTCTGTATCGGGTTCAGAATGACTTTTTCGCGGATCGCTTGCGTCATGGTGTAGGCGAAATACGGTGCCCAGCGGATGTCATCCCCCGCCGCCCGTGGCGCGCGCCATTCGCCAAAGCGGGCGAGCACTTCATCGCGCGGAGTGGCAGTCAGGCCGATGATGAGATTGCGTTTGGCACCAGCTGGACGGAGGCTGCCCCATTCGTCGAAAATTTCCAGCGTCGCATCGTGCAGGATTCCGCCTTGCGAACGATGCACTTCGTCAATGATGAATGCCACGCGCTTGCCGGACAACAGCTTGGATAGCGCCGCATCATCTTGGGCCAGCCGCTTGATCGAGGGAAACTTCTGGATATTCACCACCACGACCCGTGCCCCATCTTGCAGACTGTCGTACAGCCCCTTGAAGGTTTCCGCCTCGGCGACAATGTTCTTGGTCGCTCCCAGCCGTGCCGCTTCTTCCGCCACGTTCTGGCGCAGCTCGGTGCGGTCGGTGAGCAGGATGCACAGATCGAATAGCGGTGCCGCCGCCTTGCTGCGTGGGTCGGGCATATCCGACAGCGTCTGCGCCAGCCAGACAATCACATTGGTCTTGCCCAGCCCGGCAGCGCCTTGCAACAGGATGGAATGCGACTCCTGCCCGTTGCGGTGCAGCAAAGTTTTGGCAACGATCTCACCCACTTTTTTCGGGTCGAGGTCGGGCAGCGATTCGGCGAGCGCCGCGCGTATATCCGGTTCGTTGATCTTGGACTTGCTCTCGTCGGTATAAAGTTCGCGCACACGCTTCACCGCTTGATGCAGCATTGCCCGCTGCGCCGGCCGGGGGCGCAGAATCTCGGTGCCGGTAGTGGTGCGGCTGCCGCGAATCTGGTTGAAGAAGTAAATCTCCCGATCCACGCCATCCGCAGCGGAAAAGAACGATGCCAGATGATCGGCCAGCGCCTCGGAGGCGGGCTTGTCTCGCATCTCGGCAGCGCGCATGAAGGCATCCGCCACCTTGCCCGGCAGCGTCTCGACCAGCGCCTGGGTGTCGTTGGTTTCGATGGCGTCGTCGATTTCCGGCAGCAGCCATTCGATGTCCGGCAGGATTAGCATCGCGCCCATATCCACGCAACTGATGTGCGCGGCTTTTTCATACAGGCAGATCGATTGACGGATTTCCTGGCGCTCTTTTTCGCGCAGGTCGCGGTGGCGGAAGCCCGGCCACTTGCCGCCCTGCGCGGCGTAGCGTTCGCGCGCCTCCTGCAATGTAGCAATACCCGCCTCGATGCAATCGTGGGCGATCTTCTTGCGGCCATGTCCGGCGGCGGTCTGCCCGGTCTGTGCGGTTTTCAGTTCGGCATAGGCGAGGTAAAGCCCGTTGACGAAAAACACCACGTCCGGCCTGCGCTTGATGCGTTTATTGCTATGCGGAAACGTGCGCTCGAACGGCGCTTCGGGGATCACGCGCAGATAGTTTTTCTTGAACAAATCCGCCGCGCCGGAATCCGCCCCGGTACGCGGCGCTTCGTTCCACAACACAAAAGATTGCCCGGCGAAGGTGATGCTCTCGCGCAGCACGAAAGCGGCATTCGCCTTGGCTTCGATCTTGGGCAGCAGCGCCTCGGCCAGAAAGGCTTGCAGAAAATCCATGTCCGAGCCATAGCCCTTGGATGCCTTGACGAAAGCGGCGGCATTCAGCGGGCAGCCGTCGTGCAGGAAGTGCAGCAAATCCCCCGGCACGATCCAGCGCGCGGCGTCGATGTCGGTGGGCTTGCCCAGTATCCAGTCCAGCCCGCCCGGCTGGGGCGCGGTCAGGTACGGAATGAAGATGCCGTTCTGAAAATCGCTTTCCTTGAAACCGTGAGCCATAGAAAATCCTTTGAGAGTCAGGCGATCAGCGCCTCTGGGGTTGGCGGCGTATAGCTGGAGAGAGCGATCTTGCCGGTCACCGCTTCGTGGATGATGGACTTGCGCAGCTCCTTCAACACTTGCATCTGCTCGTCCAGTGTGGCAATTTGGGCATCAATCTGCGCAGTTTGTCGGTCTAGGTAGTCGGCGATGGCCTTCTGCTCATCAATTGGTGGAAGGGGTATCAGCATTTGTTTCAAATGCGTGGGCCCATAGTGCTGAATCGTGGCACCCTTTTGAAAATCAGCAATTTGGTCAACAAACAATTGCGAAATAACAAAATACCTTAAGTAGTTCTTGAAAACGTGACTTGATGGTCGAAGCGTAATCAAACCAGTGTAGGGAATCGCGCCAACCGCTTCCAAGCTAACTTCAGAAACAATTCCAACACTTGCACTCGCGCTAATAATTAACTCGCCAAGCCTGACCTTAAATTGACGCCACTGGCGCTGAACCTTTTCCGGGTCTAAATAATTACAACCCTCAAGCGTGACCAACCCCTGAGTGATATTGCCGATGCGGAGTAACGGCACCCCCGTGTCTTTGAAGTCAGACGCCATGATGCCCGGCCCCTCGCGGAATTTAACAACGCTCTTGAATGTCATCAGCTCCCATTCTTGGGGGATTTCGCCGACCCACGCCACACCGGAATTCTTCATCGGGGAGGTTTTGTTCAAGCCTTTGGTGACTGCCTCGTGGATGATGGCCTTGCGCAGTTCGGCCAGCACGGTTTTCTTTTCGGCGAGAGTGTCCAGGCGCTGGTCGATCAGCACGGTTTGCCGGTCGAGGTAGTCGGCGATGGCGATTTGTTCGGGTAGCGGTGGGAACGCAATACGGATTCCCATAAAAACTTCTTTTGGAATTGTGTTGCGCATCCCAGTGTAGAGTGGCCGTAATTTCTTGTCATCATCAAATGACAGGAATTGGTAATAGAGGTATTTGCTACTTTGGGGACGTAAACACTCCATTACCGTATATGCACCAGTAATCATCCCGTGCAGAGTTGATAATTCAACGGTTCTCGGCGTTTCCTCTACATCGAACAAACAAAAAACAAAATTTCCAGGTTTCACCACCTGATAGCTATCAAACTCAGCCGGAAATTTGCCTTGAGGATTCTCCATGTCCCGCTTGATGAGTCCCTGCTTTGTCAACGATAGCAAGGTGAAGTGGTCAGACTGATTACCAACTACTCTTTTCGATATGCGGAACAGGTTTTTCCCGCGCGTAATTTCCCACTCCTGCGGAATCTCACCTATCCACGCCACACCGGAATCTTTCATCGCTCTTGCCATGCTCAAGCCCCCGCGATGCTGGCAGCAAAGGCGGCTTCCTGCTCCGCGCCCTTGGCGTTAAGCCGGTGCAATTCTTCCAGCAGTTCCTTGACCGGGCGCACTTCGCTCTTCTTGGGAAACTGTTTGTTGAAGTTGATTTCGCAGCCGACCGTGATGCCATTGGGCACGCGCTCGAACGGTTCTTTTACCCATGTGACGAGAAAATCGCGGATGATTTTTTCATTCGTTGCCGCGTCAGAAGAAAAGGCGGTGGTCTCGGTGTCCTTTTCTTTCAAAGGACCGAGGGTGACTTCGACCTTGAGCACTTCCGCGCCCTTAGCCTTGGCAACCTTGGCTTTGACGGCCAGCACACCTAGGCCGAGTTCGGTGACGGTTGTGCCGTCGTCGAGGCGGATCGCGCCAGTTTCGTTGTCGCGGGTGTAGCAATGCTTTCCCGATTGCACGGTGAGGGTTTCAGCCGCCTTGATGGCCTCGTTGAACGCGGCGGCGGCTTCCTTGCCCGTCAGATTATCCGGCTTGAGCAGCGGGCCGTTCTTGATGATCTGGCTTTGCCCGTCGCGGGTAACGGTGATGACCTCGCCATCGAGGGCGGTTTCTTCCTGGATGGCGCGCCCTTCTTCGTCGTGGCGGTGCAGGATGATTTCGACCTTGTTGTAGAGCAGTTGATCGACCGTGAGCACTTTGGAAATGGGGCCATCGGTATAGGCGCGGAAGGCTTCCACAATCGCGGCGCAATTGGCTTCGTCGATCTTGCAGTTTTTCTTGTTGAGGTTTTTCTTCAGTTTGACGAAGTTATCCTCGGCATTGATGAGCAGCACTTTGCCTTTGCGCACCTGTGGTTTGGTGCGGTTGAGTATCCACAAATAAGTGGAAATGCCGGTGTTGAAAAATTCGTTTTTGGGCAACTGGATGATGGCCTCGACGATGTCTTGTTGCTGGATCAGCCAGCGCCGGGTTTCCGATTCGCCGCCCCCGGCATCGCCGGAAAACAGCGTCGAGCCGGAATGAACTATCGCGGCGACGCCGACATCGGACAGGTGGAATGCAGCGTGCTGCAAAAACAAAAGCTGGCCATCGGAAGTAGGCGGCATCCTGTCTTTGACGAAGCGGCCCGAGGCATCCATGCCCAAGCTTTGCTTGAAATCTTTCCAGTCCACCCCATAGGGCGGGTTGGCGACGATGGCGTCGAATTTGTCGAGCAGGAAAAGATCATTAGTGAGGGTGTTGCCCCATTCGATTTTGGCGTCCTCGCGGAACCGGGCTTCGATGGAGGCCAGCGCGAACAATGGATCATTCAGTTCCTGCCCGCGCGTGCGCACGGAGAGGTCGGGGAAGGCGTCGCGCAACGCATCTTCGGTGGCGAACAAAAAGTTACCGCCGCCGCAGGCCATGTCATACACATCGGCTATGCCGCTGCCGCCTTTGCCCTCGCGGCGCAGCTCGATAATGATGGCGGTCGCCAGGTCGATCACATCCGAGGGCGTGTATTGCTCACCGGCGGTTTCCGCCGAAATGTCCGCCCACTTGCGCTTGATGTGTTCCTCAATGGTGGTAATTTCGGAGTTGTCGAAGGGGGTGAGGTCTATAGACGCCCATTTCTGCGCAAATGGGTACAGCGGGTTGTTGTCGCGGGCGTTGAGGTCGGATGCCTTGCCCTGCATGTCGAGGAACTTGGCCGAGCCTTGCGCGTAGTCTATGCCCAGCAGTTTCTTGGTGTCGGGGTCGTACTGGTTCAGGTGCGATAGCAGGCGATTGAGAAAGTTGCCGCCCGGCACCAGACAGGTTTCGCGCAAACCCTTGTCATGGATCAGCAGGTCTTTGTGGTAGCCCTTGTTGGCGGCCTTGGCAGAATCGTCCAGCCATTGGGCGTGGGTAGCGTCATCGGGATTAAAGGCTGTGCCAGTTTCCTTTTCAAACTCGGCAATACGCTCCTTCTTGAAACGGCGCAGGCGCGATTCGAGCATCATTAGCGCGAAGAACGGCATCATGTAAGTGGGCCATTCGCTTTCCTTGATCCCCGAACCGCGCAACGTGTCGGCGGTATCCCAGATTTTTCCTGCATATTCGAGCAGCCCTGCTCCGATTTTTTGTGTCATTCAGTCTTTCGTCTTGATTCTTGCAAAGATTATTTAGCGGCAATTGCAGTGTAAATGCGTTGTAATGTACCGTAAAATCCAGTTTAATCCAATAAATTGATACTATATGATTGTTGTCAATTAAATAGGAGAAGAATTTATGGCTCGCCACTACTCCACCAGAGACTTCTTCCGGCAAATGCCCAATGCGTTACTTGCCCGGTATTTTCATGAAAAAAAACTGTTTCAGGATTTGGATTTTACCGCCATGAAGGAAGGTAATCCGGCGGTGTTGTTCGATGCGTGGTTAACGTTGCCGGATAATCAGCGCAATGCGATGGATACCGAGTTTCGTGAAATTTTTGATATGAGTTGCGAAAAGGGTTTTGCGGCAATCATTGATGAAGCCGGATTCCAACTCGATGACAATGATTTTGCAGTCTTTGTAGAAAAATTATCCGCTTTGCCTAATCATTTCCAGCGAGCAATGATTACCTTCCAGGATCACAATACTTGTTGGAAAGGCGCTACTCGCTTCTATCATGCAGATAACTTGAACTATTGGCGCAAGCGCAAGAATTTGCCGCAAAAACCGGCTGCCGTGGATGATGATAGTATTAAGCAGTTGGCTGCACTCATCAGCAATTATTTTCACCATACGGAAGGACGCGGTAAGAATTGTGTAGTGGAGCCATACCGCCGGGGCGAGTTGGATTATTTCTTTGCTTATCCCGAGGATTATTCGCAGCAAAGCATCGAATGGGTTGATGGGCAGTTCGATTGCCGTCCGCATAATCCGGCTTTTGAAGTGATTTATGTTTATTCGCGGAAGGAAGGGTCGCTTGATCTCAACTTTCGCGGTGCTTATAAAGCCATTGAGCCGTTGCAAAGCATGTTTGCTCAGGCAATTTTGAAGCTGGTTGAGCTTCCGCCCGATCCGAAGGATACGCGGGTTTACGATCTTAACCCGTTATTGCAAAAACGCTTTGATTTTACTTTCACCGCTGGTAGCGGCATTGAGGGAGTGATTGTTAAAAAATTGCGGCTTTCTTCGCGAATCAAGAAAGGCGACCGGATTACCCTGGAAGCCGATACCGCTGAAGATCCCGATGCTGTTTATACGCTGCTGGATAGAATTAAGACTTCTTTACCGACGGGCATGTACAACGTCACGCAAGTCGAGCTTGTTGCGTCGGTCATCACGGAAGCGGATAAACCGGCAAAAAAAGTGACATTTCAGATCACGTACCCTAATTCCTGTTCGCTTAAATACGATGAATTGGATTTGAAACTGCGCGATATGCTGGAAGCTTCCGGTATTGAACCAAAGGAGTTAGCACAAGAACCGGTTGCAGTTGAAGCATGACGCCACAAGCCGCGATGATTGAGCTATTGGAACGGCTCGGTACCAGTAGCGCCAAAGCGGTTTTTATCAATGAAGAAGAACTGACTGGTTGGCCGGTTGAAGCGGTTGCTGCATTCAAAACGCAAAAACTGCTGATTAAGGCTAAACCGGCTAAGAGCACAATTTGTCCAGGGTGTGAGCGTGAATGCGTTATGCCGGTTCATATCATTCCAGCTAAAGAAAATTTACCCGCTCGTGCTTTTATTTCCTGCGATACGCGAAGCGATATTAGTCGCGTTACCGTATTCATAGCAAAATTGAATCAGTGGCAATGCACGATTGATTCGGTGCGAGAATTTGTTGTGAGCAGTCTTAAATTGCGGCAAAGCAATCAACATACGGATAAGCCCAATTTGATCAATATAGGCATCGGTAAAGGAAACAAGCGCAGCCAAATGCT
>SXGU01173039.1_pt1 | contig 10018 bp, 8 predicted proteins | sample 3174531 | NCBI WGS metagenome assembly SXGU01 (sample SAMN11356863, study PRJNA531348) | freshwater metagenome | isolation source: freshwater sample F1-140 | place: China: Fuxian Lake, Yuxi | collected 2017-12-25 | reverse complement strand
AGGTTCGATGAACATTTGATCCGTGAGCATAATGTCCTGATGCACGCGCATCGGGATCCGTTCCATAGCTTCCCGTACATAATCGGGATCAGGTAAAGTTCTGAGGAAATTACCCCCAAGACAGTAGAGCAACTCGAGTTCGCCTCTAGCCCCGGCTTCAACCATTTCTGGTGCTGTCATCCCCGGCCAATCCGGAACTGGAAATCCGTACTCTACGGCAAGGGCCCGTGCATTTTCAGGATTGATAGCCTTCCCTCCCGGGAATGCGGTCGCGTAAGCACCCATTTCCGCACCTCCTTGCACGGAGGAGTGACCTCGGATCGGCATAAGTCCGCAACGATCCCGACCCACGTAGCCGCGAGCTAATCCTAGATTTAAGATCATTTGAACCGCGTCTGCTCCGTAAGCGTGTTGGGTAATTCCCATGCTCCAAACGAGAACCGCATTTTTTGCCTGTCGAAGCAGCTCTGCAAACGCGACCATGCTCGCGCGTGGCAGACCTGATTGGCGTTCTAAAAGCGGCCACTCAAGCTGTTCGGCGGCAAGCCTTAATTGCTCAATACCAAGAGTGCTCGATTCGACAAACGAGCTACTGATGCCGCCGGATTCAAAAAGACTCTTTAATGTTCCGTAGAGAAACGCGATATCACCACCCTGGGAGATTTGAAACCAATGATCAGTAATGGCGGTGCCGAACACCGCGCTACTGGGTGTGGATGGGACCCAGTAACGCTTCATCCCGGGTTCGAGATAAGGGTTCACCATAACCACCTTGGCGCCTTGCAATTTTGCCTCGTGGAGATACTTAGTGGTTACAGGTTGATCATTCGCTGGGTTGGCTCCGAAGAAAATGATGAGGTCGGTGCCCCACCAATCCTGATAACTACAAGTAGTGGCCGCCACCCCGATGGTTTGCTTCATCGCCACGGTGCTCGGAGCGTGACAAAGTCGTGCGGCGTTATCGATGTTGTTCGTGCCTAGAAACCGCGCCACCTTCTGCGCCATATAATACACCTCGTTGGTGACGCCACGAGATGTTAAGAAGAAAGCGAATTGTTGCGGGGGAAGCCGACGAAGCCGTTTGGCTACCCGGTCCAACGCATCATCCCACGAGATCCGTTTAAAGCCAGGCTCTCCCCGTTTTCGTAATAAGGGATAAGGTAATCGGCCTAAGGCTCGTAGCTGGCTGTTATCCAAACGAGACAACGAAGCAACATCTTCAAGCAACCGGATATCCAATGCGGGCATCGTATTGAGCCTCAGGAGATTCAGCCGGGTCATGCAAAGGTGGGAGCCTTTGATCGTCCAATCATGGAACCCAGCAACTCCTAAGGCGCAACCATCGCAGACTCCTTTGCTTAGAACTTTCCACGCGTAGCCGAGGTTGTCGCGGTTTTCCCAAACAACACGCAACATGTCTCGAAAATGTTTGGGTTTGTGCTGACCCAAGCCAAATGGGACGGCATCAAGACAAACCTGCAACCACGATCTTCGAAGCAGATGGGTGGGTGTTGCTTGGGAGACTGAATTATTCTTCAAAAGTTCGAGAGAAGAGGAACCAGTGGATGTGCTTTATTTCCTTGCGACTGATTTTTTCACTTTGTGGCGATTGGGAAAGGTCAACTCGGCAACCCCAGATTTATCGAGTTCGCCTAGACCCACATCGATCATTTTTTGGAACTGTTTCTTGGTGGCAGCTGCGAGTGGGACCTGGAGTTTTGCACTTCGTGCAAGATCCAAAGCAATCCCCGAGTCCTTGGCAGCGTGAGCTGCACTGAAAAAGCAGGAATGATCCCGCTTCTGCATATCCTCGCCGTCAGTTTGCAACACTCGAGAGTTTGCGCCGGTTTGACTGAAAACTTCACGCAACATTCCAAGATCCAAACCGAGTGCTTGTCCTAATCCCAACCCTTCTGCCAATCCTGCGGTGTTGATATTCATCACCATGTTCACCAACGCTTTCACCTTGGCGGCTTCACCCGTTTTACCAACAAAACGCATCGATCCAGCTAACTTCTCTAAGACCGGTTTCGCCCTAGCAAACGATTCTTCATGCCCCGCAACCATGAGATAAAGACTTCCTTCACGAGCCTGGGTGATACTCGACGCCATGCAGGTTTCCAAGCTCGACGCGCCTACAGCCATGGCTCGTCGCTCGACCTCCAAGTGCGTGCTTGGTGAGAGCGTGGCACAATTAATAAAAAGCCGACCTTTGGCATTTTTCAACAAACTCGGGCCCTTCGAGGCAAAAATCTTTTCCATCGCGGCGTCGTCTGAAACCACGGTCAGAATGATATCCGAGAGTTCTGTAACTCGAGCCAAAGATCGACAAGCCTCCGCACCCAACTCAGATGCTATTGATTTGGCTACCTTGGTTTTGGAATCGAAGATTGCCGTGATCTTAAACCCAGTTTCCTTCAAACGACGCGCCATGTTGGCACCCATCCGACCTACTCCAACCACAGCAATCCGTAGTGACATAAAGCAAAAATCCCTTGGTAAATTGTGTTCTGGTTAACAACGTTTTTTTAGGCTGTATTCAGTCTGTTTGCAAGGAATTCCCCAAGTAAAACCGAGAACCCGAGTCGGGTGGGGTTACAATTAACTCTTTGCAGTTTCGGGTTTAAACTTATGATTAAACCCATGTTGCCCTTGTTGCTGGCCAAAGGTGGCCTGATGATGTGGTTGTTGTTGCTGGCGAGCGCCGTCGGCATCGGTGTTTTTATTGAACGATTCCTGCATTATCACAGAGCACAAATCAATTCGGCTGAGTTTTTAAGCGGAGTTCGAAACGTGTTTAAACGGGGGAACGTCGTGGAAGCTTTGTCGATTTGCGAAGCCACACCGGGGCCTGTGGCCCGGCTCGTTAAAACGGCGATCCTCAACCGTGAACGGAGCCGCGACGACCTTCGGGATGTTCTAGCTGAATCGGGAAGAATTGAGGTTCCACGACTTGAGGAGAAACTGAGCGTCTTGGCGACGATTGCCCAGATCGCCCCGTTGATGGGTTTTCTCGGAACAGTCCTCGGCTTCATCAAGATCTTTTACCGACTGCAGCAAGCGGGCCTTTATGCTCATATGGGACAACTTTCGGAAGGCATTTGGGAGGGATTGATCAGCACGGCTCTGGGATTGGCGATCGCGATTCCGTGCTACGCAGGTTTTAACTATTTAGTCAGCCGCGTGAACGAAATCGTCCTTGATATGGAAAAGACCTCGACGGAGGTGATCCATCTCATTTGTGAAGGCCGCGATCAGTCATGAGGTTTACTCGCAATGTTAAGATTTTCCGAGGGCAGCTCGAGGTTGCTCCGGCAGTCGGCGTGTTTTTTTTGCTCGCCATGATGGTGTTGCTCCATTCTGCATTCACTTTCACACCGGGTTTGTCGGTTGGGTTGGATAATTTCAGAACAGGAACCAATGCAGACCCTGTCATTGTGATAGATATCAAAGGTCGGACTTACTTTCAGGGAGAAATGATCCAACTCGAGAAACTTGAGGAAATGTGGGTCGAGCAATCCCGATTAGGTAAGCTCCCGAATTCGGTTTGGTTATTAACTGAACCCGGAACTCCGACGAATCTGGTCCTTCAAGCCGAAATGACGGCGAGAACTTCCGGGGTGAATCTCCGTCCGATAGGGAGTCGAATGGAATTGCCGGAGATCGATGACTTGCCGGGTACCACGAATGCCAGTCTTGTGGTCGCTATCAATCTCAATGGTCAGGTGTTTTTTGAGAATCAGCTCATAGAGATTAAGGTCTTGCGTGAAAAATTAATAAAAGCCCAAGCCCAAAGTCGCGAACCTTTATCACTCATCCTCCAGGCAGATCGAGGGGTTGAATACGGAAATGTATTGAACCTCAGTGTCATGGCCCGCCAAGCGGGTTTTGCAGAAGTCTTATTCGCAACGCGACCTCGATCATTTTTTTACCAAGAACCTCTCCTGCCGTTTCCAGCACCATGAGCTCGAACGATCTGACCGAGTGGTCCCGGCAACGATGGTGCCGAGTGATCGGTTCAATCGTCGCTGTGCAATTCCTTGCGGTGGTCGTTTTATCTAGTCGGCAGCCTTTGAATCCACGACCCGTGGTGAGGGATACGAATTGGAGAATGCCACTAGGAACGAAGGACCATACCTACCTAGAAGGTTCGTTACCTAATAATCCCTGGTTGTTCGCATCGGCAAACCCAGCAGGATTTTCGGGATCTGCGTGGTTTCGCCCTGCCTCGACAGATTACCAGGTTCCAGCTTGGGAGGATCCATCGGATTTTTTAGATTTGAAGGAGACCATCCCTTCGAATCCTTTAGCCCAGTTTTCTGGTATCGAAACCCTACCGAGAGAATCGAATCTCGAACTAGCTTCTCAGTTTTTTGTGCTTAAAGGGTCAACACCTCGTGGAAACACCAAGGCATCTACGTGGAGTTTTAGCGGTGATATCGCCACGAATACTTTGAAATCCGCCGTAACGATCCCCAATCAAATGGGTCTCGATATTGTCAGTAACACCGTGGTTCAGATCGCAATTTTACCCAGTGGTTTGATTCACGTTGCGAGGGTCTGGCGCAGTAGTGGCTCCCATTCGATTGATCTCCAAGCGGTTGCAATCGCTCAAACCCTGAGTTTTGTTCCTTCGAGGGCGACTCGCGAACAGGGCGAAAACCCGATTCTGACCTGGGGGTGGTTTGAGGTGCAGTGGCATACGGAAGCTCTACCCGTATCGGACGCAACCAAATCTTCGAATCCATGAATGTTGACCTCTTGGTATCCTTCTACGTGGTTTCTTTGCTTGCGGCACTTTCCGCTGTGGTCGTATATTCTGAGCTACGCAGGAAGCGTTTTGAACCGACTCCAAGCGAAGATCACATTTTCCGTTGTCAGGAGTGTGCTTTTGTTTACACGGATGACGCGGATGTGGATCGTTCACGTTGTCCGCACTGCGGAAAAACGAACGAAATGGTCAATTTTTAGCGGCAGGAGTTCCTAGGAAGTGCGTTCCTAGGGTCTTTTGCCTTTTGTAATAGAGACTGAGAGCAAAATATGGGAATGTGGATTGGTCGCAACCGGAAAGCTCGTGTTACCTACGGCTTTGATGAGATCGCGCTCGTGCCAGGCGAAATCACAATTAACCCGTTGGAGGTAGACACGAGTTTTCAGATTCCGCGCAAGGATGGCAGTAGCATTTGTTTAAAAATCCCCATCATGGCGAGTGCTATGGACGGCGTGACGGATGTCCCTTTTTGCATCTCCATGGGACGATTGGGGGGACTTGGAGTCATCAACTTGGAAGGGGTACAAACTCGGTATGAAAACCCCGCCGAAGTCCTCCAGAAGGTTGTAAACGCTAATAAGGACGAGGTGACCTCGTTGCTCCAAACCATTTATACTGAACCCATCAAGGAGCACCTGATTAGCAAACGGGTAGAAGAATTGAAAAGTGCAGGGGTTCTCGCGGCAGTCAGTTCCATCCCCCAAAAAGCAGAACGATTTGCTGCTATTGCTCAAGAAGCGGGAGCTGACCTTTTTGTGGTGCAATCGACTGTCTCAACCGTCCGCCATATTTCGACCCAGTATAAGTCATTAGAACTGGCTGACTTTACCAAGCAATTGAGGATCCCAGTAATCATCGGAAACGCAGTCACCTACAGCGTGACTTTAGAGTTGATGAAATGCGGTGTGGCTGGGGTTCTGATCGGGGTCGGACCAGGTGCTGCCTGCACAAGTCGAGGTGTGCTCGGACTAGGGGTGCCTCAAGTCACTGCGACTGTGGATTGTGCCGCAGCTCGAGATTACTACCACAAATCCACTGGCCGTTATGTTCCCATCATCACGGATGGCGGGATGAGTAAAGGTGGAGACGTCTGCAAAGCTTTGGCTTGCGGATCGGATGCTGTGATGGTGGGAAGTGCTTTCGCTCGTGCAAAGGAGGCTCCCGGACAGGGCAACCATTGGGGGATGGCAACTCCTCATGCAAACCTTCCTCGGGGCACTCGAATTCGTGTCGGGGTCACTGGGTCAGTTGAGCAAATCTTGTTTGGACCCGCGACGGTCGATGACGGATCCCAAAACCTCGTGGGAGCAATCACCACGTGCATGGGAAATGTTGGTGCGGCCAGTATTCGTGAGTTTCAGGAAACTGAAATCATCATCGCACCGAGCATCAAGACTGAAGGGAAGCTTTTCCAAACGGTACAAAGTGTCGGGATGGGAACGCGATAGTTAGACCGTGCCAACCAAAATCATAGCTGTCGCTAATCAAAAAGGCGGCGTTGGGAAAACCACGACTTCAGTCAATGTGGCAGCCTGCTTGGCGGCCCTAGGTCAACGTGTTTTGCTGGTTGATCTCGATCCGCAGGCGAACGCAACAAGTGGTGTTGGATTGGATAAAACCGAAGGGGCGAGCTCCTACCGTGCGCTTCTCGGTGAAGTGCCATTAATGGACAAAGTCCTCCCCACGGCGTTCGAGAACCTCTCAGTTGTTCCGAGCGAGGTGGATATGTGTGGAGCCGAGGTTGAACTATCCCGGCTCGATCAGCACATGCAACGGCTTAAGATGGCATTGGATCCCGTGCGTCAATCCGGAAGGTTTGATTTGATCCTGATCGATTGTCCTCCTGCTCTGGGGATTCTGACTCTCAACGTTTTCACCGCGGCCGATTCATTGCTGATACCGCTTCAATGCGAGTATTACGCATTGGAGGGTATCTCGATGATCAACCGCTTGATTGGCCAATTACGTGAATCTGGGGTCAACCCAAACCTTTCCCTTTTCGGAGTCGTGATGACAATGTTCGATGCCCGAACTCGCCTTGCAGCGCAAGTTGTGACAGAGGTTCGTCAACACTTTGGCTCGCTGGTTTTTGATACCTTAATTCCTCGAGCAACACGACTGGCGGAAGCTCCGAGTTTTGGCAAACCCATCATCCACTACGATAAATACAGCGCAGGCTCGGCTGCTTACGAAGTCCTATCGGAGGAGATTCTAAAACGCCTCAGATCCGCTGGCTAAAAGCCTCTTCGCCCGCGATAGCGAACGAACCTTTGGGATACTCAGACTATCGGCAGTTCACCGGTGATCGTCACGCCATCCTTGGTCGAAACTCCACCGCTCTGGAGCCGTTCACCTGCTACAGTGTATCCGGGAATGATCCTGTTGAGTTGGTCTTGCGTCGCACCGAGGTGATCACGAATGACTTTGCCCAGAATCGAACGATAATCAACGGCTCTTCTAAGATACCGTTTGCTGCTGTCGCCAAACATAGATCCCGTTTGGCCAACCTGCCATGGCACGGCATCCGTGGGGCTCACGCCATAGACCGAGGTCTTTACACCGGCTTTCCCATAACCCTTGACTGAACCGCCGGCCACAAACATAACACCCGCTTCGCCGTGGTCAGTTCCAGCATCACCGTTCTCAACCGAGGTCCTCCCAAACTCCGACATGGTGACGACAACTAAGTTTTTCCACGTGGCTTTGTCGGCATACTTGGTGAAATATTTCCTTAAACCATAAATGGCCCAAGCGATTCGTCTTTGCAAATTGGCGTGTGGACCTGTCGCAGCACCTTGGGCGGTGTGTGTATCAAACCCGTCCAAGCGTGTACCGGCGATAATCGCGTCTGTTTTATTTAGAACCGTTGCGGCAGCTCGAAGATCGGTGAAAAAGTCATAAGCTCCCGTATCGACGACGTATTTATTGGCAGCATTACCGTGAGCGGCATATCCACCATTTTTTGCATTGGAGGTTGGGAACAAATAGTAGGGCACATCGTCCCCATCCACTGGAGCATCGTCGGTGAAGGTATTTCCAGCTTCAGAAAAATCGAGCTGTGAAAAAATATTCAGAGTGTCCGAGAGGTTCTTGTACTGTAACGAAAGTAAGTCGCGATTCCGTTTTTGAGGAAAACTAAACCCTGCGGCTTCTCGGAGAAAGGCGTCTGCTTTGTTATTCCCTTGGGCGGTGTTGGGGATCCCAAATAGGTTATAACGTGTGGGGTCGCTAAGGTTCGTCATCGCGGCGTTGGGGCCACGTAGGCACAAGGGAAGGGAACTTTGAATCGAAACTCCTGTGAGTGCTAATTTGTTCGCGAGTCCGGATTCAATAATCGTGCGGTAAAAAATGCCTTCTTTCACCACTGAATTATTTGGACTGCCAGTTTCCCAATAAGCCTGAGAGTCAAAGTGTGAACGAGATTGTTTGGGATAGGCAACCCTGTGGATTAACGCGAGATCACCCGCGTTGTAAACAGGAGCCAAGAATTTGAGCGAAGGATGCAGTCCAGCAAACCCGTTCCCTAAGCGGATGGCTTTGTCGTAGCTAAATGTAGGGTCAGTCGGTAGGGCGTTTACAGGAAAATCACAAACACCGGTTGAGGCAGAATAATCAACTCTAGGATCGGAAGGGATCATGAGCTGGGGTCGATTTGTGAGGTTGTAAGCACTATCACCAACCGGGATGACACTGTTTAGACCGTCGTTGGCTCCACGAAGGAAGATGAAAAGCAATTTCTTTCCGTTCAACCCGAGCCCGTCTGTGTCACCTGCCAACGCCCGTTTGGCAACCATCGGGATATCGATCAACGACCCAAGAGCAGCGGTGAGACCGATCTTTGCGCTGTGGTCAAAAAAGTTACGACGTGTGATCAGATTGATGTGTCGCATATTATCAGTAGGGAAAATGATTCGCTTGGATCACTGCTCTTGGTATCGAGGTAAGGTCATGAGTGTCCCAACCATACCACGGACACGAGTGTCATAATTGGCAGCAGAAAGTGTGGTGGCGGAGAACAAGGAAACCGCGACTCCATCATCGGCTGTGTTCAGAAACTTTGCCGCGAGACGACTGTAGTGATCTAGGTTTGCACGTCCTTCGCCAGGGAAGAGTAAGCCCACAAAATACCGAGCCACTACGTCACTCTTGCTCCAATCTGCGGTGGGAAGGTTTTTCTTGAGCAGCGCCACAGGATCCACTGTGTTAGCCGCACCCGCGTCTGTTTTGCCTGTGGCACCGGCAGCCATACAAAAGGACTGCACAAATCGGAGTCTTTCGGCCAGAGTTCCGGCACTGATCCACCCGGGAGCAAATTCTGTGTACCCATCGGGTTCCGCACGCTGGAAAAGCCTCATTGACCCCATTCGGTTCAAGGTTGTCGGGATAGAATATCCGTCGGTTTCGGCCGTCATCGTGCCATTGGTGCTCGAAGAACGCAGGGCTCGAATCGCAGCAACTGTGAATTCCAACGGCGTTTTTACTTTGTGGTTCGATCCGTCGTTCCCTCGGAAAAGTTGTGAACTAAAAATGGTGTCGAGCACCTTTCGAATCTGACCTTTCGGCATATTCGTCTCCCAAGCTTTCATACAGGCATACACCAATTGGCCCTCTGGAGAAAGGTTTGGGTCAGTGAAATCGTATCCTACTTCAAAGTCCTCATGAACGAACAATTGACACAGTTTGACAGAGATATATTCCTGAGTGAACGGTAGGTCAGAAAGGTGCCCGATCACTTGATAACCATCTTGAATACCCGTAGCGGCAGGACGCGCAGGAATCGTGAGAGAATAAGGGCGACCCGCGTAGGGGGCACCAAACCTAGAAGGGATTACTTTGCTAGGAAACAGTATTTTAGAGGCTGTATTGTGGTTTGCTGATTTATATCGAAAACTCCAGACGCCTACCAAGTTTGCAGTAGCTGTGTTGGTGGCTCCCGGTATGAAAACTGTCGAACGAGGTGCAAGCGGGTTGAATTCGTTGGTTCGATTCAGGATATCGACCGACCAACCGGTCCAGCAGCGAGAAAGGGTAGTGATGTCCGTTTGGTCGTAACCGTTGTCCACCCCCATGGTGAAGAGTTCAAGCAATTCCCTAGCGTAGTTTTCGTTCGCGATATTGCTCCCGTTGCCTTTGCTGTCAACGGTATCCAAATAGACGATCATTGCTGGACTCTCGGCACTAATCGTAAGCAGGTTGGAGAAAGTGCATAGGGGTTTTTGGAGAGCGACGCGCCAACGTTGATTTTCT
>SXGU01382867.1_pt1 | contig 10019 bp, 11 predicted proteins | sample 3174531 | NCBI WGS metagenome assembly SXGU01 (sample SAMN11356863, study PRJNA531348) | freshwater metagenome | isolation source: freshwater sample F1-140 | place: China: Fuxian Lake, Yuxi | collected 2017-12-25 | reverse complement strand
TCGGACTCGTCATCCTCGTCGCCTTCGTCATTTTCGTTGGCTTCGTCGCCCTCGTTATTCTCGTCGACCTCGTCGTTCTCGTCGCGTTCATTGTCTTCGTTGTTCTCGTCGCCCTCGTCATTCTCGTTGGCTTCGTCGCCCTCGTTATACTCGTCGTCCTCGTTGTTCTCGTCACCGACATCGGACTCGTCGCCCTCGTTGTCCTCGTCACCTTCGTCGCCGTCATCTAGGGTGCTTTCGTCACCTTCATCGGCTTCGTCGCCCTCGTCGCCCTCGTCGCCCTCGTCGTCCTCATCGGCTTCGTTGCTCTCGTCGTCCTCATTGCCCTCGTCGTTCTCGTCGGCTTCGTCGCCTTCGTCGGCTTCGTTGCCTTCGTCGCCCTCGTCGTTCTCGTTGCTCTCGTCGCCTTCGTTGCCTTCGTCGTCCTCGTTGCTCTCGTTACCTTCGTCGTTCTCGTCGTCCTCGTCGCCCTCGTTGCTCTCGTCACCCTCGTTATTCTCGTTGTCCTCGTCACCTTCGTCCTGACCCTCGCTGTCGGGGTCGGCGAAGCTGACGGGAGCAAAGAGGTCGTGGGCACCGACGAGTTGCAGGAGCTCGTCCAGGGTATCGACATCGGTATCCAGCGCATCAGCGTCAGGAATGTACGTGCAAGCCATTGCTACCTCCGATTGAGTACGCGCGCCGGCGAAAACCGCCGGGCGCGAAGCTTCCGTGGTGTGAATTGGCCAGCCTACGATGGGCCGAGCCCGATAACGTCAAGAGTAGACCGCCCCCTCTGGAGACGACCTGCTGTTGCGATCAGCCTGCACGGCCACGCGGTTCAACACCCTGGGGGTCAATACCGCCTATCGGGTCGTGCCCAGAACCATCGCCTTCGCCCCCAAAGGCCTGAGGACAACCTAGCCCAGAGACCTTTTTCAGCGACTCGATGCCCAATGAGCATCAACCTTTTGTTAACCTTCTTACGTGTACTTCGCAAGTATCTTCGGATAAATTCCTACAAAGCTGCTGCCACATGTCCTTTCCCGGACGGGGGTGGCATATGTGATCAATGATCTTCTCGCGTCCGGGGTAGCCTGGTGATTGCCCCACCGATGCGCGCGACGCCTTGATCTTCTCCCCACCATGAAGCCGCGGCGAGCGCCGCCGTTAGATTCGTGTCCCTTTCGGGCAGGGAGGCATAGCGCACACCATCGCGTGAGGCTCCGAAGTAGTACCCCCACCCAAGAACCGACCGTCGTGGCTTGCCTGGATGACTACGCAAGCGTCAGCGTCCGTCACTTTCGGCATCTGCTCGCCGAGCTGTAGGTAGATGTGTTTAATCGCCAGACGGTCTTCTCACGATCCGCCCATTGCCCGCACTCTCTGAAATCGCTTATCCGCGGCTACCAGGTGGCGTCGGCTTCTTACCGCGAACAGGTGATCAACCGAAACCGTTCCATTTGGTGCGGTCACCTTGGCTTGGTTGAGCCCTTCCGCCTCGGATCTGTCGCTTGGTGCCTAACCCAAAGATATGTGCTTCAAGGTTCTCCAGCCTCCCACCCTGCGTTGCTTCCTCAGCTCGCTCATCGTGCAGTACTCGGGACCTCGGTCAATGGCTCGTTGAAGGAAGGCTTTTCGTGCCGCCCCTTAAGTGAGCGTTTTATTATAGCTTGCCCTGTCGAAAGATGGCTCGTTTTGACGTTATCGCTTGGGACAGCGTGGTTCATCATTGCGCAGAGGTCTGCCGCTATGCGGTTCGAGGCGGAATTAAGAGCAACCAATTCGCAACAATCGGCCGTGACTGGCAAAGGCGAACCCCGCGCCTTGCTGCCGAAACGTCCCGCTGGCACATATGTGTTTTGTTTGATGGGTTTCGCTCGTGCCTTTGCAGAGCGCCCAGCAGCAACATTAAGGATGATCCGCGTTGGTAACTCGCTCGAGGTCGATGGGATCAGCCACTGTTGAGCTAGATGAATGGCTTAGGCGCACCAATCTCAATCAATAGGCTAAGGACGCTCTGCAACGCACGTTTAGCAAGGAGGCGCGGCTCGCTTCCGGCTCTATGTGGCGTTCCGAAGGAGCGCCGAGGGATGAGCTTGTGTTTGTCCGCTCAGGCTTGTTGGAGAAGTTCCGATTAAGCGAGTTAGGCAGTCGCACCATCGGCCTCAGGTTTCCCGGCGAAGCTATTCTCCCAGGCGACACACCAGCGCTTTATGCAATTCGCGCCCTCGTCGACAGCGAGATCATCATCGCTCCGAAGCAAGCCGTGGATGACGTAGTCGCCCGCTTCACCGACCTTGCCACTTTGTTCTGGAAGGCCGCTGATCGGTATGCTGTGATCACTGCGGAGTGGTTGTTCAATCAAAGCAGTAAACGCGCTTCAAGCCGGGTCGCGCACTTGTTCTGTGAAATCGCTTGGCGGAGCGGGTCGGCGCCAGCTTTCCTGCTCAATCCTTTTACCCAGCGACAAGTAGCACCGATAACTGGGCAAACGACCGTGAACGTCAGCAGGGTGATTATCGAGTTGGAGCGGATCGGCGTTATCAGCCGAGAGGGTCGCAACATAATCTTTCATGATTGGGATGATCTCTGCCGCTTGGCCAGATTCGACTACTCTTACCTGCAAGCACGCAGTAAGGACTGACAACTGTCTGACATCAACTAATCCGCGGGCCGGACGTTTGCTCTGAGTTCAGGCCAGAAGTACCTCTGAGATGTCACAGCTAGAGCGTCGCCAAACACCTGTCTCGCCACGTCGGCAGGTTCCTGGTGAACGTGTGATAAGCTTGGCCGCATACCCTTGGCGCGAGCGAAGGGCCTCCGACCAGCCCTGGATGACCCGAACCACCTAGCGTTGCAGCGAGCCGGCACCGGCTCCGCGCAGCATCTGCCGGGTTCCGGGTTGTCCCGATGGCTTGTTCGCGGCTTGAACGCTGAGGAATCTGGCACCCTGCGGGCAATTGGCGACGTCTTGGCCTCCGCTCCGGGGGGTGTTGCACAGTTGACCGCTTTTGGTGTTGCGCCAGTTAAGACTGGACGGCCACAATGGGCGCCAATCGGACGTGCCTCTGATGTCCGCGATGGGTGAAAGCGGAAACATGAATTAAAAAAGCACCGCCGCAGCGATGCATTCTTGTATGTAAAGTTAGGCAGCTCGCGTCATGCCATCTGCGTGATCGTGTCCTCTGAGCGACGGCGGCGCATGCTGACACCAACCGCGCCAAAGCCGATCAGCATCAGGGCCCACGTACCCGGTTCCGGGACTGCCCCGACATTGGACAGAACGAGCGCTGTTCCGACGTCACAGCAGTTCTGAGAGACGTTCAACGACGTTCCGGAGACGTTTTGGTTTCCCGTCAGAAAGTTGAAAGCGCCGACCGTGTTGGCTTGGAAATCGACGAAGTACGAACCTCCGACGCTGCTCGTTGCCGTCAAGCCATAGGTGGTGCCCGGGTTGAACGTGAAGCTGAACGGGTTCGAATAATAGTAAGCTGCGCCGACATCAGTGAAGCTCTGCGGGCCGCTCTGGAAGAGAAGCGATCCCGTGTCGGAGTTGAAGATCAGGAAATCGAGATTGCCGTTTCCATTGGGATCGATGTCGATACCAAAGCCACTGATTGATTGCTGGGAAGTGACCGTCAGCCGACTGACCGGCGCGTCCTGCGGGCCGCGGACGGTGCGGAAAGAGCCTGCGCCATCTTCATGCGTGACCAACTGCGCCGATGCGGGAGTGGCAGCAAGAAAGGCTAACGCTGCGACAGCGAGCGCAATGCGATTGGTCATGAAAATCCCTCATCCAGAATGTGCAGGGACATTTACCACCGTTAACAGTGCACTATAACATTTTCTTAACGCAGTCTCATAGTGGGACATATGCGTGTCTTTGTCGGGGTTTATTCGGGCACGGTCGACATTCAAGTGGCGCATTAATGACATTGGCGGCGCTTCGATCTTGCTAACCGAGGACTGCGGATCGGTGCTCACCGATCTCTAGCGCATTACCGCGCTAGCGGCTGATACGTCCTTCCTAGCGCTTTCAGGTTCGTGCTCCGTTTGCAGCTTGCATTCCTCACAATACGCTTATTTCCCTGATCATCTTGGGCGGGCGGGGCCGTCCGCAGCTTACGTTTAGAAATCAGCGTTCGTCTGAGGGGCGTACCCGGATGATCACAAACTCTTCAGGCACGCCAGCAACGCGCGCGATCATCCTACGTGACAGAGCTACGACTTCATCTATCCTTTTAAGATATGGGGCGTGCCCGACCTGATAGGCGGGCACCTCTTCTCTCAGGTAAGCTGCCGAAGTGCCGAGAGCCTTAGCCAGACGCTCCATTGCTGCTCGATTAGGAACCCGTGTACCGGTTTCATAATTGCAAATGCTTGTGTTGGTCAGCCCTGCTAAATCAGCGAGTTGCTGTTGGGTCAGATCCAAACTCTTTCGGAGTTGCCGGATCCGATTGCCGCAACCGGCATATGTCAACCTTGCCATCTATAACGGGCCTGTCCGTTGCCGATGATTTCTGAAGCGTGTTAGACAAAAAAGGGCGCAGCATCAGCTGCACCCTCTTATTGACTGGAAGGTTTCCGTTCAGGCCATCTGAGCGATTGTTCTTGCAGTACGAAGGCGGCGGCTTCGCATGGAAGCGCCCACGGCTCCAAAGCCAATCAGCATCAAAGCCCAGCTTGCAGGCTCAGGAACTGCAGTAACGACCTGTCCAGTTGCCGACCCATTGCCATTGACCGCTTGGTAACGCACCGCGAGATCGCTCAACGTGATGTTACTCGCACCGCCGCTGAAGTTCAGCGTGATGCGGCCAACAGTCGAAGCATTCTGTGCAAGCCCAAGGTTGCCAGACCCAGCGCCATTACACTGCGAACCACCGTTCGCGGTAAAGCAGACTTCGACATTGCGGCCGTTCGCAATGTTGCCGCTGCCGATGCCGGTGAAAATAGCGTTGGTGATCGCTGCGTTGAGAACGTCTGGCGCTACATCGAAGCCAAACGCAGTGATCATAGAACTAGTGATCGCTCCGCCTGACGTGTTCGAAAGAGTGAAGTCGAAAATCGTCTGCGTGGCAGATTGGCTGAACAGCGTAAGCAGCAGGCTGCTGCTCAGGCCAGGAACAGGCGCACCGTTAGTGATGCCATTGAAAGTGAGCGTGGTGCTCTGCCCAGTGAGTAGGGTGGTGTTGCCGCTGCCAGTGTTAATGGTGACAGCGGCCGAAGCGGGAGTTGCCGATGCGAGCGCAAGAAGGCCCGCAAGAGTCAGTGAGAGATTCTTCATAGCTGGTCTCCTTGCGTGTCGCCCTCGCTGCCCCAATTAAATCCAATCCCGCGAGAGGCTGTTAAGGATCTTTTAACCGATTCGCCTATCAGAGTCCATTGATGAAGATTGATTCGGGAACACTAGCACCTCCTGGGCGTTAGCGGCGCCTCGTTTTGGGACAGCGATGCATACGCCATCCCTGTCCCAGCAAGCGCGATCTACCTCAACTTTGAATCGCGGCAGGTGATGAGTGCTGATTTGGCTCGAGCGAGCTTCTCATCCTTAGAGCTGCTCATCCTTAGAGCTGGTCAAGCCAGGGCAGCTTCGGCCATGCCGCTGCCGACGTAAACGTAGGCTGCTTTGCCGAGTTGTCGACTTGGCACGGCTCAGGAGTGATGTGGCATAATCATGCACGCGCTATAGAAATGTCGAACGTCCGCTTGCCGCCCGAACGAAACGTTGGCCTCCCCCGGGGGGCGGAGCTAGTCTGTCCAGCGCCGGCCTCGTTTCTGCGTGGCGGGCCGTGTGCTCTCAAAAAGCTTAGCTCCCGCCATGAACACCGCACCGAGACACGCTAGGAAAAGCAATACGCCACGGAAGCCCGGGTACTCGTGCAGATACAACTGGCCCCGGAGCAGTGCGCCCAGAGCCAATGCATAGACGACGAAACACGTATCTAGGCGCGTCTTGATGACGAACAGGCGACCAATCCGACGTAACATGCCGGTACCCAGCCATGAGACCGCACGATCTGCCAGCGCCCTTACCGCGCTGTTCAGAAGTGGCACACCGCTTATCTGGTGCAGCATTGCTCTGTGCAGCTCTAACGACTGCAGCGTCCATTATATGTCTGCTTCCCACCCTTAGCAGACATTCGCGGCTCTTCGTCACGTGACCCATTGACGGTCGAAAGCGGACATTAGCCCTGCGGCTGAACGAGCGGCCGCTTCTTCGGCTTCGCCACGAAGACCGGATGGTCTCCTGACGGACACAAGCCGGCGTCCAAGCCCCCGCTGCGAATGTCCGCTTTCCGCCCTAAGAGGACATTCAGGGCTCCATTCGCGAGCTACCGTTGAGGGCCCATGCAGGTCATCTGAAGCAACGTCTCATACACCTTTAGGCGGTCGCTCCAAGTCGAACGGTTCTGGTGGTACGCTGATCTTGACTCCAAGCTTCCCCGCAAGCGTTGCGCTTAACAACAGCGGCCATCCTGGCAAGCTATTCGAGGTGGGAGGAAGCCTGAGCTTCACCTCGACTTTGCAAGACGGGTCGAAGCAGACATTCACGCACGCCTCTTCATAAGACCTTCGAAAGCTGAGGCGGGCTCGGCATCGCGGGTTCCACCAAGTTGCAGATAGATGGCGTTTACAGCCGCATTTACGCCAGACCAGCGATCATGGGTTTGCGCAATTGCCAGCTCGCGCCAGAATGCCTCGAATGGCCATCTAGCCGGCGACTTGCTTTCCTTGCCGTAGTGTAGCAGCCAGGCGAGCGCCAAGGCTAGGCCGCGGCTGCTCGGGACAGTTCCGAGGTGCGAAGATGCGGCGGCTTCCTCGTAGGTTAGCGTCCTCAATGCCAGCGCGCCGCAGTACCTAGCCTCCCACCGAGGGAGTAACATTCTGCTGCGTGATTACGCGATCGCGTATAAGGTCGTCGCAAGTTCTGCGAACCGCTCGAGTTGCGTTTTGACTAGTTCGATTAATTCGCCCCGCTATGGGAGCCCAGAGGCAAGTTTCACGTTTGAACCTTCTCTCACTAAGATACCGGCCTGTTCAAGCTTTGCGACCTTCCGTCGTGCGGTTTCGCGATTGAGGCCGGCTGCGACTGCGATGGATGCGATATTGCAGTATCCGTGGAGATCCTCTGGCAGCGGCATCGCAAGGTTTTCGAGTTCAGGCGTAAGGTCCTGCTCTCGCAAAAGGCGGTCCGATTGAATCGATGCAATAGACAGGACGATCGCAGTGAGATCCGCATCCCCGAAAAAGTCAGTCCATCCTGCCCGCAACCGCAGAGTCAAAGCCACCAACCTGAGAACTACAAGCCGGCTTCGAGCTTCTGCCGCAGCGGTGTCAGTGAGCAAGTGCACCATCGCCAATGATTTCCATCCAAACTGCGAAGCCTGCAAGGCCAATCGCTAATCGTTTCGTTCCTAGAGCCGATGAGCACTCGCGGCGCAGTCTCTTAACCTGCCACCGTCAAGGAATGTCCGCTATGGTTCGAAAGCGGAAACCCTGTAAGTCACCGAGACCCTCCTCTCAGTGGTCCTGGTTCTTAGCGGATGGGTCGATGGGAAGCTCCCGGAAGCGTCGCGACAGGTAGATATCGAAGGGCGAAATGTGCATGCTTCACGGCTGGCGTGCTCGCTCACAGCGCGCGCGCGACGCAAGGGAAGTCAGCATGCTTCACCGAATTCGCGCTGGCCGGACGGACCTCGTTTACGACTATCTTGCCGCTGGGAACAGCGCCACTTGTGTCGATGATTCGGGCATCCCAATCATCAACTGGTGCGCCTATTATGGCGATGTCAGCGCCATCAAGCATCTGCTCGACATGGGTGAGGCGCTGGGCTCGCTCGGGCAGAACTTTGATCTGAACGGTGCTGCTTTTCACGGTCATTGGCGATTGTGTGAGTTTCTCATCGAACAGGGTGCAAACCCAAACTATCTGCATGCCGAGGCAGGTGAAACACCGCTGCATGCGGCGCTTAGTCGTGCGAACGGACCGGTGCAGGACCGGGTAGTAACCGTTCTACTCGCGGCCGGAGCATGTACCAACGTTGCGACTGTGCCGGGTGCAGAGACCGGCTGCTTTATGCGCGATGCTCGCAGCAAGGGTGAAGCTCCGCTTCACCGGGCTGCTGCATACGCCAGTGAAGTCACGATTGCAGCCTTGATCTCTGCGGGTGCGGCTCGCGACAGCAGAGATGCACATGGCGATACACCGCTTAGCTGGGCGAGCTGGCATCTTCGGCCTGCCGCCATCATCCGGATGCTTTGCCACGATGGATACTCGATCAATCCAGCGGCGGCATGGATAGGCGACCACGGTCTTGGCGCCAGCGGAATGGACATCTCGCTCATTGGGGAACCTGCGAGCAGATCGAAGCCGCTCGAACAGAGTGTTTTCTAAAACGAGCCCGAAACGAAGCGCCGAGCGGCGGCCTACAGGGGGAAGTCGTTGGGTTGGAGGTTACGGTAATTGGGCTAGAGTTCTTGCCTCAAGCCTCACGACGCTTCAGGGCAGCAAGTTAAGAAGCATCTCGGCAATGGAGCTAAACTTGGATCAGAGCGAACTCAGCAGTTCACCAGTGGAGCTTGCAACTGAGCTTACGATCGCTTGGCTTTCTAACCCCAACACTCGTGCTCAGGCAGAAGATATTCCAGCGTTCCTACGCTCGATGCACGATGCGGTCGTGAGCCTGGGTGAAGCGAGTGTCGAACAGCCAGACGATGAGCCTGCTCAGAAGCACGAGCCTGCTGTAACCGTTCGGAAGTCACTCTCCTCCCCGGACCACATCATCTCGCTGATTGATGGTAAGCCCTACAAGACCCTTCGCAGGCATTTGTCGCGCCACGGCATGACCCCTGAGCAGTACAGGGAACGCTACGGCCTGAAGAAGGACTACCCAATGGTGGCACCTGCTTACGCGGAGACGCGTCGCAATCTGGCCAAGAAGATTGGCTTGGGTCGCAAGGGTACGCAAAAGGCGGCTCCCGCAGAGTCTGCGGACAGCAAGCCAGCCGCGAAGCCGAAAAGGCGCTCGAAAGCTCAGAACGAGGCTTGAACTGCGTCACGTCGGAATGCCGCTTACTACATGGCGATGCTGCGCTTCAGAGTACAATTGGGAGTGACGTGTAGTGCCGAGGACGGCGCCGGCGACGCGAACACTGGTGTTATCAACTTCGCGACCCATCTTAATGGTACAACGGTATTTGGCATCCATGTTGGCGGTGCGGGGGACAAGAACGGCCAGGGCACGTTCTTCTTTCAATTTGACGCAGGTGCTGGTGTTGACTCCATCACCATCACGAACCGCGCTGGCGCAAATAATTCCGGTCTCTCGAATGCCGCTTTGTTTTGGACTGGCGTTGCTGCCGTTCCCGAACCGGGAACTTGGGCGATGATGCTTGTTGGCTTCGGTGCAATTGGGGCAAGCATGCGTCGCCGACGCTCTGCGCGGCCCATCCCGCAATTGGCTTAAGGTAACGCGTAAGCACCAAGGTTCAGAAAGGGCCGCTGTGCTGCGGGTGCTCTTTCTTCGTCGTCAACGCAGCCACCATCGAGAGTTCGTCGCTAAGGGCCGCAGTTCGGGCACTTCTCTGGTCGAAGGCTCTTTCCCTTGATGCAGAAATCATCAAGAGGAGAGGCACGATGGATCATGGGCATTCCAATCCTAAGTCGGATCTCTCAGCTTTACCTACGTTTGGAGAACGCCTTGTCCTGCTTCGCAAGTCGCACGGATTGACTCCGACAGAGGTTGCATCCGCGATCGGAGTCTCCAAAGTCACTCTCTGGAAGTGGGAGAACAATCGGACCTTCCCACGACCCGACAAACTGCAGCGGATCGCAAGCACTTTCAATATTCCTGCTTCGTTGCTTGCACGAACAAAGAAGGAGCTTTCTGAGTCGTTACGCGAGAAATCATTCGGCGGACGTTTGGCTGCGCTTCGCAAGCAGCGGCACCTAACCTTGGCATACGTCGGATCGCAAATCGGTGTCTCGCACGTTCGCATTTGGGAATGGGAGAGCGGCCGCCGGTATCCTGATCAAG
>SXGU01329701.1_pt1 | contig 10019 bp, 8 predicted proteins | sample 3174531 | NCBI WGS metagenome assembly SXGU01 (sample SAMN11356863, study PRJNA531348) | freshwater metagenome | isolation source: freshwater sample F1-140 | place: China: Fuxian Lake, Yuxi | collected 2017-12-25 | reverse complement strand
CGTTTAAATAATCGAGCGGCTGCGGATCGTCTGCGTCGCGTTCAAAAGCGGGAACTCTGAAAGGTGCGAGGGCTTCCATCGTGACGACGAACGGCGAAACGGTCGTAGCAAAACTTTTGGCGAGAAATGGTCCGAGCGGCTGATATTCCCACGCTTGAATATCACGCGCCGACCAATCGTTGACTAAACATAAACCGAAAATATGTTCTTCGGCGTTTTCAATCGCAATCGTTTCGCCGATCTCGTTGCCTTTGCCGACGAAAAAGCCGACTTCCATTTCGTAATCGAGATTTTTGCACGGAATATACTGCGGCGGCTGTTCCGGGTCGGGTCGCGTCTGTCCTTTCGGGCGTTTGACATCCGTCCCCGAAACGACGATTGACGAAGCGCGCCCGTGATAACCGATAGGAATATATTTGTAATTCGGCAGCAGCGGATTATCGGGACGAAACATCGCGCCGACGTTCGTCGCGTGAAAAATCGAGCAGTAAAAATCGGTGTAATCGCCGATTTCAAAAGGCTGTGTAAAATAAGCATCAGAAACTGGAATCAGTTTGCGTTCAATAATCTTTCGCGTCTGTTCGTCCGCCTTTTCACTCAAAATTGAAATTAAAAAACTTCTTATCGAAGTCAGCATTTGCGGCGTTGCAAATCTCGCAAAATCGTTTAAATCGTGTAATTGAAATTCTTCCTCATATTCATCTTTCAACGGCGAAAAAATTTCCAAATCATAGATGTCCGCTATGTCGAGTAAAAAATCACCGATTCTAATTCCGAATTGACTAAAATGAGTTCGCCTTCCGATTTGCTGAAAGTGGCAAAAAGGCAGATTTTGAATCGGAAAATCCGTGTCGGACTGGTTGGCTGATTCGATCCAGCTTTTTAAATTTGGGTCGTGTGTTTCGTTGATTTCGTAAGTCATAAAATGTCGAATGGAAAATGGATGATGAAATATAAAAACTATCCATTATCCATTTTCCATTATCAATTACAAAATTCGCATTTCCTGCAAATCGGCGATTGGTTCTTCAAACGAACACGAGCCGAACGAAATGATGTTGCGCTCGCGCAGAATTTGAAGCTGTCGGGTTGTCAGCGCGTAGTTGATGTGCCAGGTTACGCCGCCGTCGGAAAAGGAAAAACTTTCGCTGAATTCGTCTTCCATCAAACTTTCGACGAGATTGGTTTTGTAGCCCTGACGAATGAAACCGGCTGCTATAAATAAGTTCATAAAACCGTGCATCGTGCCTTCAGGCGCGTCCGGTTCGTAAGTCAGCGGCTTGAAACAACGCACCGGATGATGCAGTCCGGCGGTTGCTTTGAACGGCACGTTTGCTGCCAGACACGTGCGCATAAACCTAATTATCTCGCGCGTTTTCGGAAAAGCGTCGGGCGTGACGCCGCCCGTGCGAATTTTGGCGCGCTGATTGGTAATCGCAAGCGTCGAAACCAAATCAGCCAGATTATGATTAATCGGAACTTCGAAATAGGCGGTCAAATAATCGGGCAGAATGCGAGCCGCGTTTTCGATTTCCGAAACCGTGTTCGCGCGAATTTCAAACGCATCGCACAAAACGCGGTCGGCATTTTGACGGTTGAAATTTTCGATCAAACGAATTGACTCGTAAACGTCTTCACTCGCCAAAACGCTCAGACGCCAGCCGTTATCTGCGTTTTCGGCTTTGAGAAATTCGTTGGCGCTTTCCAAAAATTCATCGAGACGCGCCGCCGGAACGATAAAGCGTCCGAGCATCCAGCTGTAGACGCTTTTTTTGTAGGCGGCGTAATTGCCGACCGCTTCCGCCATCGTTGCGAGCGAAGGCGGAAATAATCCGGCATAATCAATAATTTCCGTTAACAATGCCTTGGCTGATGCGGACGGAACGGAATCTTTTGTTTGAGCGCTCATTTTTGTATAATCTGCCGTTTGAAAGTAATTGATTCAGCAATGTTTTTGCTAACATATAATTATAACCGAAATTCTTTCACGCCCGACAAAAATTATCGGTCACTTCTGCGACCGCTGCGGAAAATCATTTGAAGAGGAATAACGAAATAAATGCGTGTTTTGGGAATTGATCCGGGCAGCGAAACGCTCGGTTGGGGAGTTGTCGAAGGCAGTGGATTGAAATATTCGCTGGTCGAATACGGCACCGTCAAATCGAGTCCGCGCGACGCTTTTTCCAAGCGTCTGCTGAAAATTTACAACGGCGTCAGCGAAGTCATCGAAAAATTCCAGCCCGATGCGCTTTCGGTCGAAGAAGCGTTTTTCGCCGTCAATGTGAAAGTCGCGCTCAAGCTCGGACAAGTGCGCGGCGTCGTTTTGGTGCTCGGCGAAAAAAGCGGTTTGGAAATCGGCGAATACAGCCCGCGCCTGATCAAACAGACGGTCGTCGGCTACGGCAATGCCGAAAAACATCAAGTTCAGGAAATGGTGCGTTTGCTGCTCAGAATGAAAACCGTTCCCGAACCGCACGACGCCGCCGACGCGCTCGCCATTGCCAGTTGCCATTTTCATCACGCCGGTGTGCAGAACAGAATCAACAATGCCAAATTAAAACTGAAGATGCGCTGAAATTAAAGTAGATTTCAGCGCATTTCTCTCGTGTTCATTTCAGAAATCCGCCGCGAAAAATTACTTTGTTTAGTTGAATCCAGAGTGCCTTTCTGCTTGATTGTGTTAAAAAAGTTTTTGATTGAATAAACGCAGTTTTATTTGTTATACTCAGTGCCGAACCGAATTCCGGTTTCTTACCCTAATTTTCCGCTACAAAAAGAATAAACCTATGAAAAAATTCAACCCAAAATACGTTTGTGCGTCGTTCGCTTTTTTTATTTTGCTGGCTTTCGCCGGCAGCTCCGCTTTCGCTCAAACCGCCGGTTTTACGCCGGAATTGAGCGTCGAAGGTTTTCGACTTGCCGATGACGAAACGGCGAGCCGCGCCGTGCTGCAAAATTACTCGCCGCGTTATGACAATGAAACCAATCAGCCGAAATACTTTTTTTACAACGAATACGGTAATCAAGTGCTGTCGGTCACCGCGCATTCAAAAGAACATCCGTATTTAATCGTCGCCGTCGAAGTTTTCGCGGTCGGCAAATCTTACCAAAAAAAACATTACCAGATGAAAGACAAATCGTTTTTCACGTCTGAATCCGGTTTCTTTCTCGGTCGCCGTCCGTCCGCGACTTCGATGCTTTTCGCCGCGCCGAATATGACCGGACCGAAGGAAATCATTAAAAAGAAAGGAACGCCGAGCGCGGACGAAAAGCTCGAAAAAACGCGCACATTAATTTATCAATTCAGTTCGGCAAAAAACGCGAATTCATCAAAAGCCGAAATGCAAAACATCAAATTAAACAACGCGCCCGCGCCGGTTTTCGGTTCTTATCGCGCGGAGTACCACTTTGTCAAAAACGAACTGCGCCGGTTTGTCATCAAAATTGATAATGTCACGCCGCCGCCATCGCCTGTCTTCTAAATACTGGAGTTTTCCTTCGCCAAAAAAGTTATTGCCAGTTAAAAGTGAATAGTGTAAAGTTGGCAAATCCGTCTTGTCACCGTCAGATTTTTTCTGTAAATGCGGATTATATTCAACAATTTCACTGGCTCTGCTAAAAAAGGAAAATTTAATGAAACTCCCGCTTCCGATACTTTTTCTATTGATCTCGTTTATTTTTTCAGTTTCGGCTGTCGCACAGAAACGCCGCGCGCCGCGCATTGCGGGCAAAACCGCGCCGGTTGCCGCCAAACCGAAATTCGTCGGCACTTCCGCTGTGATAATTGACGAAAAACTCGCGGTTTTGCGCATGAAACCGAGTCTGTTCGCCGATTCGGTGCAGCGGATGCGGCGCGGTCGGAAAGTGCAGATTCTCGATGAAAAAGAATCGGACGGCGTTTTGTTTTTTCGCGTTTCGGCACCGCCGAGCAGTTCCGGCTGGGTTCAATCGGACGCGGTTTTCGGCAAATTTCGGCGCGGCGACGATGAAAGATTAGCGCGGCTCGTGCAGTCTTCCGAAGGCTTCGATCAGATGGAAATCGCGGCAAATTTTCTGGAGATTTATCCCGATTCGACTTTTCGACCGGCGATTTTATTGATGTTCGGCGATTTGGCGGAAGAAACCGCCGCCAAACTTTCGCGCGATGCCACGCGGCGTCTCGACCGGCGCGAAATGGCTGCTTCGGGCGCGCCGCTGCACAGTTTTTATTTAAATTTCGTCAGCCTCGACCGTTATCGCAAACTCGGCGTGATTTTTTTATTTAATTCCAATTCAAAAAACTTTCATTATGACGGCGCGAGCTGGCGCGAAATAATCGCAAAGTTTTCGCAGTCGGCAGAAGCCGCCGAAGCGCAAAAGAGAATTGATTCGCTCAAACAAAATCTGGAAAAACGCCCCGCGCAATAAATCGAATAAAAACCGGTCAACGCCGCATTAATTTTCAAACAAACTTCAAATAAAAAAAGAGGAAACGCAATCAACAAACGCGTTTCCTCTTTTTTCGATTTATACCTTTTTCAAAAGCGCGTCGAACTATAACCGAACGGCGATTTGTGCGGCGATTTTAGCGTTATTTTCCAGCAGAGCGATGTTGGCGGCAAGGGTTTTCCCGTTGCTTCGCTGCGCCATTTGCGCGAGTAGAAACGGCGTGATTTCCTTGCCGCCGATTTTTTCACTGTCCGCGAGCGCGAGCGCTTCGGCAAGAATCGTTTCGAGTTCGCGCGCGTCAATTTCAAATTCCGCCGGAACTGGAACGGTTAAAAGAATCGAGTTTTTCAGCTGCAAAGCGTCGCGCGCACGAATGATTGCCGCGACTTCATCCGCCGTTTCGACGCGTTCGTCAATCGGTAAACCGCTTTTGCGCGAGTAAAATGCAGGCATTTCCGCGCACTGCCAGCCGAGCACCGCAACGCCGTAAGTTTCAAGCCATTCGCGCGTCGCGGGCAAATCAAGCACGATTTTCGCGCCTGAACAAACAACCGCAATCGGAGTTTGCGCGAGTTCCGGCAAATCCGCCGAAATATCAGCGGAAAATCCGCGATGAACGCCGCCGATGCCGCCGGTTGCGAAAACTTTTATTCCGGCTTGATGAGCGATGTAAGTCGTCGTTGCCACAGTCGTCGCGCAGTTTAATTTTTGCGCCGCCGCAATCGGCAAATCGCGCCGCGAAATTTTGCGAATGTTTTTGTCGGTTGCCAGCCGTTCGATTTGATTTTCGTCTAAACCAACGAAAAATTCGCCGTCGAAAACTGCGATTGTTGCCGGAACAGCACCGTTTTCGCGCACGATTTGTTCCAGCTTCAACGCCGTTTCCACGTTTTTCGGATACGGTAATCCGTGCGCGATCACTGTAGATTCGAGCGCGACAATCGGTTTTTCGTCGCGCAGCGCGTTTTCAACTTCTTCGATGTATCTGAGATTCATTGGACTTTAAAAAAGGATGACCCGCGAAAGAATTTCTGCAAGCCATCCTTTGTATTTTTCAGATGCTTTCTACTTTATCATTTTGCCGATGCGGTCAAGGCGCGGATGTGTTAGACAGCCGAGCATATCGCCGTTTGACGCGGCTCGGTCGCAAGACCAGTAAACAAACATCGCGCGTCCGACGATCAGTTCACGCGGGACAAATCCCCAGAATCGGCTGTCTTCGCTGTTGTCGCGGCTATCGCCCATCACGAAAAACTGATTTTCGGGAACGACCATCGGTTTTCCGGGAACGGCAAATTCCAGCGTGCTTGTAGGCAGATTTCTGCCTGACTCAATATATTTCATCGAATCTTCCGAATAATAAACATCGTAAGTTTGATCGGGTTTGCGCGGTTCAAATTCTCTGGTTTCAAGCGCGGCTTCGCTGTTATCAGCATCTCCGATAACGCGGTGTTCCGGCAGTAAATTACCGTTGATGAAAACCTGATTGTTCCGAAATTCGACAGTTTCGCCGGGAAGTCCAATCACTCTTTTAACATAATTAATCTGATACGGAATGATTGGAGGATTTCGTTGTCTGTCGTTCTGCGGATTAACTTTGTTTCCCGGATATTTGAAAACAATAATGTCGCCGCGCTGCACATCTCTTTGCGGCAGAAACGGAAGCGGATTGCCGCTCGGCGCGAAAATGAATTTGTTGACAAGCAGATAATCGCCGATGAGAATCGTGTTCTGCATCGAGCCGGTCGGGACGGTCACGGCTTGCAGAATAAAAGTCATTCCGAAAATCGCCATAATCAGCGTGACGACGAACGATTCAAAATATTCGCGTACGATGGATTTCGGCGGTCCGAAATTTTTCGGCGGTTCGGCGGCTGTCGGTTTTGTTTCAATTACTTCTTGGTTCATAAATATCTTTGTTTACTACGCTAATTGATGGCTTTGCGTTTCGCCGATTTTTCTTTTTCCAACTTTTTCAGCGCCAGATTCGCCGCCATCATTTCGGCGGATTTAATCGAGCTGCCTTCGCCGCTCACTCTGCCGGTTTCCCAAACGGCTTGCACATAAAACGTTCGGTCGTGCGGCGGACCTTCGGTGTTGATGACCGTATAAGTCGGCGCAGTGAGCTTGTCGGCTTGCAGAGTTTCCTGCAAAAGCGTTTTATAATCAATCGAACCTTTCGGCGTCGCGCGGCGCAATTCGTCGGCAAAAATGCGGCTGACGAGCGCGCGGGCGGCGATGTAACCGCCATCAAAAAAAACGGCGGCGATCACGGCTTCGAGCGTGTCGGCAAGCAGCGCCTGTTTGCGTCTGCCGCCGGTTTTTTCTTCGCCGCGCCCGACGCGAATATAATCTCCGAGGCTCAAATTCTGCGCGATTTTCGCCAGTGTTCCCGTGCTGACCAAATGATGTTTCATCAGCGTCAAATCGCCTTCGCTCAGTTTCGGGTTGCGCACGTAAAGCTGTTCCGCAATTGCCAGACCGAGCACCGAATCGCCGACAAACTCAAGCGATTCGTTTTGCTGTTCGCGTATTTTCTCTTCGTCAGTTTCAGTTGGGAAATGTTCATACGCCCACGAACGATGCGTGACGGCGCGTTCGAGGAGAGGAAGATTCTGAAATTTGTAGCCGATCAGATTTTCAAGTTTGGCAACGTTTTGCGACATTTACGGTAATTCTAAGAATATTGCCGGCAAAAAGAAAGTCGGACGCATTGTTTTACGCGTCCGACTCCGGTTTTTTAGGTTTTAGTGAATTGAAAACCGATAATACATTATTTTTTTGGATTGGTTTTTTTAGCCGCCGCCGGTTTCGTCGTCGCGGCGGTTTTATTGTTCGCCGCCGGAGTTGCCGGTTTCGTCACCGCTTTGGTCGGCGTTGTAGCTGCCGGTTTAGCCGGATTGCTGACCGGAGTTGCGGTCGCTGACGAAGTATCGGTTGCCGGCGCCGTTGTCGGCGCAGCTTCGACTACCGGTGTAACTTCGGTCGTCGGATTCGGCATCGGTTTCGATGCGACCGAAGCGATATACGCATCCATTCCGTCGGCTTTGCCGTTGTGAATTTCGTATGCAAGTTTCGTTCGCGCATAGTACGTATCTTTTTGCGATTTCTCAGCCGGAGTTGTTCCGATCAGTTTATAACCGCGGGCAAAAGCGTCGCTTGCGCGCTGTGCATAACCTTTCTGCAAAGCGTAAATCGCTTTCGTTTCATCGGTGTCAACATTGTTCGCCGCTTTCACTTTGGCATCGCGGTCGGTTTCAAGCCGTCCGATTTCATCGAGATACCACTGACCGATCAGAGCGTAAACTTCAGGAAATCCTTTCGGTGCCGAATTATACTGCGTCGCTTTGAATAAGTACGGCAACGCGTCTTTTTTGTTTTTTTCGCGTGAATATTTGATATAGCCGACCGTGTAATTCAACCAGCCGAGCGCATTATTTTTGCCGTCGGAAAACTTCGCGTTTTTATACTGAATGCCGACGCCTTTGTTGGCAACGCCGTAATTTTCGGAAGTTGCGCCGCTCTCAATTCTCTGAATCGCTTCCAGCGCGTATTTAACCGTATCGGCGTTGTATTTATCGTTGCCTTTGACTGCTTCATCAAGTCCGATTGAACCGAGTAGAATCGTTACGTCAAGCTGCGTTTTCGGATCTTTTTCATTTGCTAAAACTTCTTTACCGGCAGGATAAAGCTCATCCCAATTTTTGGCGGCTAAAGAGTTATTAAACCGATCATACATCGCTTTTGTTTTAGCAGCATCGGCGGCGGCACCTTCAGTCTTTCTAATGTATTCTTCGGCAGCAGGCAAATATTTTTTGAAGTAATCGTTTTGCTGCGCGCTGTCAGCACAGTTGCCGTATTTTTCTAAATATTCTTTCGCAGCAGTAACAGCCGCCTTGCGCTGCTCAAGAGTTGTTCCGCTATAATTAGCCGTAAATCTTTCGTAAACCGCTTTTTGTGCATCTACATCGGCGCATACATCCTGCGCGTAAGCGGAATTCGCGCCCGCGACGGCGAATGTTGTTGCCGCTGCGCCCAACACTAAAAACCTAAAAATTGATTTCATTAAATTTTCCTCCAAACTATGATCCAAACGTATTATTTTTGTTTTGTGAAACTCAAACCGCAAGTTCCAGCGTTTTGCGTCAATTCAGATGTATTCGTCAAAAAAAGAGTTGCAAGTTTTTCAAATTCGGAATTTTTTTGAACGCCATAAAACGCCGAAACGAAAATATATTCTGAATGTCGAAAGACTAAATAATCACGCACTTTTCCGGCGCTTGTCAAGCTAAATCTTAAATAAATAAAGCGCTGAAACAACGGGTTTTCGCCCGAAATTTCAACGCTTGAAAATTATATTAAATTCAAAAAGATAAACTGTGAAAACAACTTACTCGTTTCCGACCAATCGCGGACGCGTCGTTTCGCCCGCCGGTTTTTTCGGCTTAATAATGATCGGCGCAAACGGATTTGCCGCCTGTTCGCCTTTTTTACCGGCTGACTTCTGCGGCGCGCTGTTAGCTTTCGGTTTTGGCGCAACAATTTCGTCGCCGCCGCGATCTTCATCTTCGACGATTTCGTCTTCGCCTTCTTCGTCAAGCTGAATCGGTTTTTTGATCGCCGCTTTCGGCGTGACTTTGTACGGCGCGAGCGCGAGATTGCGCGAGCCGTCTTCCTGCAATCTCAATCGCGGCTGAAGCGCCTGATAAACTTTTCCGGCGACCGCCGCCGCGTATTTTCCGCGTTCGGCTTGTCCGCGCGTGATGACGACGACGGAATATTTCGGATTTTCAATCGGCGCAACCGACGCGAAAAGTCCGAGCCACGAACCCTTTCCGATACACGAACCGGTTTTTCCCGCAACGCCCATCGCCGCGTCAACGCCGCGCCGCGCCGTTCCGTAAGAAGCCGCGCCGATCATTCCCGGAATCACGCCGGTCACGCTCGTCATCGGCAGAGTGATTTGGCGGCGCATCATTCCCTGAAATTTCGCTTGTTCGTTGCGCGCACGCGCCACTTGCGGCACCACGATTTTTCCGCCGTTGGAAATCGCCGAAACCATTACGGCGAGCTGCAGCGGCGAAACTTCAAAATCGTCGCCGTGCGAATAAATTCGTGCGTTGCTGTTGTTATACGGCAATCTTCCGGCGGTCTCGCCTTCGTAATTGATGCCCGTCGGTTCGCCGAGTCCGAGCGCGCGGGCGTAGGAAATCACTTTTTGATTGCCGATGTTGACGCCGACTTTTTGAAAATAGACGTTGTTGGAAAACGCGAGCGCGTCTTCGAGATTCATCCGAAAATTGCCGACGTTGCCGTCGCGGTCAATCACGCTTTCGTTCAAACCGGCGACGCCAGTGACGAGTTTGATTGTCGAACACGGACGATAACTGTTGCGCACCGCCCAATCCTGATTGACGACGGTCAAAATTTTTCCGGTCTGCGCTTCCATCACGACGACGGTTCCGGCGTGCGAACCAAGCGCGCTGATCGCCGCGCGGCGAATCGGCAAATCTTCCCCTTCTGTATTGTCGTTCGCGATATTTTCGACGGTTTCGGTGCGCAGTCCGCGTTCAAAAGCGATGGCGCGGGCG
>SXGU01203097.1_pt1 | contig 10019 bp, 10 predicted proteins | sample 3174531 | NCBI WGS metagenome assembly SXGU01 (sample SAMN11356863, study PRJNA531348) | freshwater metagenome | isolation source: freshwater sample F1-140 | place: China: Fuxian Lake, Yuxi | collected 2017-12-25 | reverse complement strand
CTGGATGGCTCTTGGCGTGTTCGGCGTTGTTCTTCAGATCCTCGGCCGCGTTCACGCGCTCGTTGGCAAAGAAGGCTCAGCCCTGCTGACCCAGTAAGTGATCTTAAGCCGCCCGCATCCCAAAGATGCGGGCGGTTTTTTATGTAATTTTCAATTCTTTTATTTAATTCCCCTTAGTTTTTTTAATACGCTAAATTATTATTGATTTTTCCCAAATAAAGCTGCTTGGTTGCATCTATCTTCCAATTTTCTTTGAAATTTGATTTTAGCTTAGATTTATACATTAATTGACTCACGTCTTTTACTGACGAATAATTTTTTAGGAGTAGAATTCAATGAATGATCTTCTTGTAATCGCTTTTTCTTCTGAGGAAAAAGCTGAGCAAGTCAGGCAAAAACTCATTTCGATGCAGAAGGAATATTTAATCGAATTAGGCGATGCGGTCGTCGCCGTCAAAACCGAAGATGGGTCTATTAAACTCAATCAACTCTTTAATACGACTGCGATTGGCGGCGTATCCGGGGCATTTTGGGGCGCTTTAATTGGCATGGTGTTTATGATGCCGCTCGCAGGCGCTGCTCTAGGCGCTGCTTCTGGCGCAGTTTCAGGTGCGCTCACAGACTTTGGCATTAATGACGACTTCATGAAGGATGTCGCGGAAGCCGTGCCGCCAGGAGGAGCCGCCTTGTTTTTGCTCGTGCGCAAGATGACAACGGACAAAGTGTTAGAGGGTTTGAAGGGCGTGGGCGGAACGGTGTTAAGAACGTCTTTTGATAAAACTAAGGACGAGGCAATTCGCGCCGCACTCTCCGCTCAAACCTCTTCACGTTAAGGCATCGCTCTTATAAAAAGAGGCTTAATTGAAACAACTGCACTAAGCTGTTTCTCTAAGCCTCTTCTTTATTTTTCCGATGCGAATGCGTCGTTGCATAGAGGCTGATTAGAATAAATATAATGCCCATTAAGGCAACAATAATAAAAAGTGACGTTCGTTGAATAAGCGCCATTGCTGGAACAAACACCGCCAGGATTAATCCGACGATGGATATCTGCCAGGCAGAGGCGTGCACGCCCGCAACAAAAGTTGCTAAGGCTAACAGCGTCATCAGGTTGAGGCCTGTAGCGTTAACATCAACGAGACTCCGCATCGCAGGCGAATAAATAAGCCACATGGCGGCCAAAAACGCTGCCCAATGAAGGATCTGCGTCCAGATTAATTTGATCCGTTCATTCTTGGTGGGAGCGTGCGGCCATCCGATATAAATACAGATGCCACAATAAACTGGCGTCAACAGCGCCCAATAAAATCCATGAGGATCGCCGGTAAAGGTAACAAGACCAATCCCAAGCACCGCCATGGAAAGCATGACGATATAGGGGAGGTCAATCTTTAAGACATCAACGAAAAGCACGCCGGGGGGTTGCGACTTAATTTCATCAAAACCCTCTTCCAGGGAATCGATCCAGCTATTTTGAATTTCGTCTTGAGAATGAGAGTCGCTTTTGTCTGAGGGATTTGACACCAGCGTTTTCCTCGAATGAGAATTAAGGGAAATTTTTTCGGCTGTTAAAATCTTAACTGTACTCGACGACAGCATAAGACTTGAGGCGTTTTAGGGCAACTGGGCTATTTTTGTAAATATGATGCTTGTTGATTTGCGGCTCGGGCCTATATTTCCTCTGGTATCACAAACTTAATTCCAAGCGAAAACAAAGCGCATAGGGTAGGCGGGAGTGGTTATGAAACAATTCATAGTATTCTCATTATTAATCGCGCTAATGGGTTTTGGCGTTTGGTCTTTCTTTGTCGCCAGTCGATATCAAGCACTCTGCGAACTTTCCTATTTTTCAGCGTCAACCGCTGAATTAAAACATTGCGACGAACGCTTATCCGAACTGAAATAGTGGATTAGGTCTTAAAAAAGAAGCTTAGCCCTAGGTTCAGCTCGATTTACAGACGCCTCAGAGCGGAGGCTGCAGGGTGGGTTAAAATTCGCCAGCTTAACATCAGGCCTAGGGCAATAATTGCCATAAGCGCGCTGGACAAGATCAGAATGAGAGTCGTAGCGGGAAAAACGAAATCAATTTTCATAATGTATTTGATTAATCCAAAGGCAAAGCAAATGCCGGCCAATAGTGAGATCATAGAGGCGACTAAGCCGAGTAGGCCAAATTCTAAAGCATAGACTGTCATAAGCCAGCGACGCGGCGCGCCAAGTATTTTGTAAATGACCGTGTCATAAAGGCGGGCTCGCTGACTGCTGATAATTGCGCTTGTGAGCGCAAGTCCAGCTGTCGCTAAAGCAATAATTGTCGCTGCGCGGGCTGCAAAAGCAAGCTGGGTAGCAATCTTATCTACCGCCATTAAAACGTCCTTGACGCGGATTGAGACAATATTCGGAAATTCCTTCGCCGTTTGGCGCGTGAGGAGCGCGTCTTTATTGTCGCGTTCGCTGAGCGATGGGGCGGTATAAGAGATTGTGAAAAGCTCTGTATAGGGCGCGGCCTTAAAGGTGTTAGGAGAAAAGACCATGACAAAATTTATGGCGTAGCTTCTCCAGTCAACTTTCCTAAAATTTGACACTGTAGCGATGAAATCGCGACCTAACACATTTACCTTTATTTGATCGCCAATTTTTAAACCAAAACCTTCCGCAACTTTTTGCTCAAGAGAAACAAGCGGCGCTCCGGCATAATTTTTCTCCCACCAATTTCCTGCGGTTAATGTTGAGTTATTTGGAAGATTTTCTGAAAAAGTGATACCGCGGTCGCCCTCAAGAACCCATTTGGCCTCATCGGCGATGTTATATCGATCAAGCGGCTTGCCTTTTAATTCAATTATACGCCCCCGCATCATGGGTACATGTTCAATATGGGCATCAGGAACAGTTATTTTTAAGAATTCATTAAAATGTTCAGTTTGTGTTTTTGGAATATCGAGGAAATAGAAATTAGGTATTTCGCTTGAATCCGCGCGAATAAGTTCATGGTGGACGGCGCCCTCAACGAGCGCGAGCGCAATTAATAGGGTTTGAGTTAGACCTGCAGATATAATTAAAGATGGGGCGATGCTCTTTGGGCGCCATATATTAGCCAAGGCCAAACGGAGAAGAGGAGTGTTTGGGTGCGGCAATTTTTTTAATACAAAGACTACACTCCAGCTTGCTGCGCGAAGAGACGCAAAAATTAGGAAAACGCCAATAATATAAATGACGCCCAGCTTCACATCAGAGGCTGAAAAAAGCGTAAGTCCCGCCAAGAGTAAAGCAGCGACTGCGCTTAAGATAGAATAGCGCCATAATTGGAGTGGCTGATCGTCATCGCGCAAAAGACGACTAACCGGCATTTCATGGATGCGTCCTAAAGGGATGACTGCAAAGATGAATGTTACGAGCAAGCCGTAAGATCCGCCTGTGAGAATACCCTGCAAGTTAATCGATGGCGTAAAGGGGAGATCAGAGATTTCATGCAACCAACTGGCCGCAAAAATGGGAATTAAAGAACCAAGAATAAGGCCAAGAAGCGTTGCAATCAGTCCGGCAAGGGTAATTTGTACTAAGGCGATGGCAAAAACCTGGGATCCTGAGGCGCCGAGCGCTTTTAAAATGGCAAATTGCGTTCGTTTGCGCTCAGTAAATTCTCGGACGGAGTTTGCAACGCCAGCGCCTCCAGCAATTAACGCCGTGAGGGCAATAAGCGACAAAAGTTGAGTAAAACGATCCAGATTTCGAGAGAACTGCGGCGAGACAGCGTCTCTGGTGCGAATTTCCCAACCGGCATTTGGGAAGGCGTTATTTATTTCGGAATGAAAATTTTTAACTTCTTGATCGCTTGGATTTCCAGCCAAGCGGATACGAGTCAAATTTCTTATGATTGCGCCGGGCGTTGCGAGCCCAGTCGCTTCAAGCGCAGATCGCGACATAAATACTCTTGGACCAAAGCCGATGCCGCCAGCCAGTTTATCTGGTTCATTAATAAGCGTGCTGCGGATTTCAAATCGCTGATTGCCGATCGTAATAATGTCACCCAATTTGACATCAAGCCGCGTTAAGAGCGTCGTTTCAACAATTAGGCCGTAGAGGCCTTTTTTCTCAGTAAGCGCGTCGAGGAGCGGAAGTTCTGGATTGAGCGTGAGTGCGCCAAATGCAGGGTAGGTTGCTGGATCGATCGCCTTGATTTCAATGACTGAGGTTTCGCCGGAGGCTTGATGCGCCATCGCGCGTAAGAGGGAGAGTTCGGATAAGCTTCCTCTGGCTAAAAGATAATCTTTTTGTTCTTGAGATAGCGCGCGCGACATGAGGCTTATGGAGGCATCGCCGCCCAATATTGTCCTGCCCTCACGCGAAAGGCCCTGCGCGAGCGAAAAGGAAAGACTAGATACGCCAGCAATTGCAGCAACGCCAATGATGATACAGGCGACAAAGATTCCAAATCCGCGCCGATCGCCCAATAAATCGCGCAAGGCAATCCTGAGATTAAGACTTAATCTTGAGAGAATTCCGGCGGTCATGCGCGCGTATCTGATATAATTGATCCCGATTTTAAGCGAAGTCTTCGGGAGCATCTTGCTGCAAGACTTTCGTCATGGGTGGCAAGGATCAGCGTTGTCTTATGAATTTTTTGCTGCAAAAAAATGAGATCGGCGATTGATAGGCCTGTTTCGGAGTCTAGATTTCCTGTTGGTTCATCTGCTGCAAGGATAAGCGGATTCATACATAATGCGCGCGCAATAGCGACGCGTTGTTGTTCTCCGCCGGAGAGTTGTTTGGGAAAATGGGTTAAGCGGTCGCTTAGGCCCACAGAGGCTAAAGCCTCACGCGCGCGTTGGAAGGGCTCGGGCTTGCCCGCGAGCTCAAGCGGTATGGCGACATTTTCTAAAGCATTCATTGTGGGGATTAGTAGGAAGGATTGAAAGACGATCCCTATATGTTCCCCCCGAAATCTCGCCAGTCGATCTTCTGACAATTGCGAAATATTTGTTCCAGCAATAACGACCGAGCCCTTGTCGGGACGTTCTAATCCAGCGAGCGTCATTAAGAGGGTCGATTTCCCCGATCCAGAGGGTCCAAGAAGACTTACAGTCTCTCCTTGCGCTATGTTGAGGGAAATATTCTTCAAAACATGGACGCGCGCAGCATCCTGACCCAGAGTTAAATCCACCTCGACAAGGCTGGTAGCGGCAGACACGGAGAGATCCTTTGGTAAAGACACCTATTTTATCACAATCGCGTTGCGATCTTAGTCAGTTTTTCTGCAGCAGGGTTCAATTAATTTCTCTTATCTTCATGATGCTTATTTCTACCCAAGCAATCGCAAGCGTGCCGAGAATCATTCTCTTTGGCGATAGTTTAACTGCAGGCCCAGGGGTTGGAGCCCAGGAAACCCTCTCAGCCCAGCTCTCTGAGCGCCTAAAAAAGTCAGGCTTTAATACGGAGGTTGTTAATGCTGGGGTGTCTGGCGATACGACTGAAACGGGCTTAGCGCGCCTCGACTATACGCTTGAGGGCGGGGCGGTTGATCTAGCGGTTATTGAATTAGGCGCCAATGACATGTTGCGCGGGCTCGATCCGCTCAAGGCGCGGACGAATTTAGAAAAAATTATTACTGCTTTCCAGGCTAAAAACGCGCGCATTTTACTCGTAACGATGGTCGCAGGCGAAAATTGGGGGCAGACTTACAAAAAAGCGTTTGATTCGATTTACCCTGAATTAGCGAAGAAATTTGGCGTGCCGCTTGTCCCATTCATCATGCAGGATATTTGGGGCGATCCACGTCTGTTAATCGGAGATGGACTTCATCCAAATGCGCAAGGGATCGCTAAAATGGTTGATCGCATCGCGCCACAAATTGAAACTGTCTTAAAGACGACACATCGAGATTAGAGTGTGTGTGAGATCGCTAGGGACCTAAAGTAACAAGTTCTGGAGGACGCATGCCAAGACTTTTTACGGCTTTGGAAGTTCCAGGTCACATCTGTCAAAGAATGGCGCTGCTTCGTGGCGGCATTCCCAATGCGCGCTGGATAGATGTTGAAAATTATCATATAACTTTGCGCTTTATCGGCGATGTTGATGACGCCTTTGCGCGCGATGCAGCAAATGCGCTCTCAATGATTTCACGATCCGAAATTACCATCACCCTAGATCAATTGGATTCTTTCGGCGGCGATAAGCCGCGAGCAGTTGTTGCTAAGGTTCGCGCCGATAAAGCCTTACTGGAATTACAGGCGGAGCAGGAGCGATTGTTGCGTCGGTTAGGTGCGCCCCCTGAGCAACGCAAATATATTCCCCATGTCACGCTCGCGCGTTTAAGAGGCGCTAGTCCTGGGTCTGTCGCTGCTTATTTTGGCGCAAGAGGATTTTTTCCGCCTCTTAAATTCACCGCGGAAAAATTTGTTTTGTATTCTTCAAAGCAATCCGTTGGCGGAGGTCCTTATATTGTCGAGGCGGAATATCCTCTCGCGCCAATAGCTGAAGAAGCGCCGCTTAATCGGCTTCGCGCCTAAGATCTCTGCTGACAACAAAATTCTTTTTTAAGACCTGTTCTTCTCGACAATTTTTTTTAGGCTAGGGTCTTTTGTCATCGCCTCGTCTATAAGCCGGTCGGAGGCCTGTTCTATAGCGTTTTGTAGTTCTTTAAAGAACTCTCTCGGCGGCTTACCAGGCGCAATGACCGGCAAAAATTCGATCACGATAGTTCCTGGTCGAATAAGGAATGAGCGTTTTGGCCAAAAGAGTCCGGAATTAACGGCAACTGGAATCACTGGCACGCCTGTGGCTTCATAAAGCGAGGCTATGCCGATTTTATAATGAGGCGGTGCGCCCGGAGGGCGACGGGTACCTTCAGGAAAGATGAAGAGCTGTCGATTTTGCGAAAAAAGTCTTTTCGCTTTTTCAACGAGTTGGGGCAAGAGTTTACTGCCTTTTGCGCGATCAATGGCGATTTGTTGCGCGGCGAGTAGATACCAGCCAAAGAAAGGCAGCCAGATCAGTTCATGTTTTAAAATATAACTAAAGTCAGAGAAGTGAATGGGTAGAACAAATGTCTCCCACATGGATTGGTGCTTTGCCGCAACGATAAGCGACCCTTGCTGGATATGCTCAACGCCGCGACGTTCAATTTTCAAATTACAAATCTTATCCAGAAGCCACAGACTTGTGCGTCCCCAGGTGCGGCCGAGCTCTTGAGAAATCTGCCGTCGCATAAAGAGACCGGGAAGCCAAATCACTATCAAAAGGAACATGTTGAGGAAAAAGATGATTTGAAAAATCAATGAGCGAAGAAGAAGCATCGGCGATGTCAGGGGTAAGATGTGGGTGCGAGATAGTCATAATTGAAAGCGCCTTCGGCAGGAAGAAGATTTCTTTCCTTCCGCTGCAAATCTCCCAGGCTGTCTATTGGTCGCGGGACTAATTTGGTTCGCTCTCGCTGATTTCAGGGTCTAAATGAATGCGAATAAGCGCGCCTAAAAATTTAACATATTCCCCCCCAACGAGCCGGGCTATTCGTTTGTCGCGCCACCATAGAGAGACATCGGTATGGTCGCTGACGACAGGGAAGGGGTAGAGGGTCATATGCGGCAAAGCGGCGGAGAGCTCAAGGAGCGCGCGCGGCATATGATAATTAGATGTGACGACGATTAACGATTGGGTGAGATGATATGTCTCGGCCCAAAGCTTTGTTTCAGCGGCATTGCCTGCGGTATCGACAGCTTGATACCCTAAATCAACGCAGCACTTAAAGAGTTCATTAGAAATTGGTAAGATGCGCGCGAGAACAGAGCTGCGCGTTGCACGATTGACGCCTGTTATGAGAAGTCTTTTAGCCTGGCCTCGGGCAAGAAAATCTGCAGCGTCAACGACCCGATCTGCGCCGCCTGTAAGCGCAACAACGCCTTCAGCTTTAAGTTCAAGATGAGGTTCAGCGCGCGCTAGAGAATTCACAAAAATAAAAAAACCACCAAGAAAGAGGCAGCCAAAAAGCATGAATAGACTAAAGAACGCGACAAAAATGCCGCGTCCATGCATAACAAGCTGGTCCATATATTGGCGGAGTTGCGCCATGCTAAGCTTTCTTTTTTATTCCGCCGAAGAAATGATCATTCACTCTATAAATTGGTTCTTTGATCTTATTCATTCAATCTCTGTAAATGACGAAAGACAATTTTCTGTGAGAGATAGCCTGTTAATCCTGCAACGCAGGCAATGAGCAGCACGACAATGCCATAGCCTGTTAGGCTAAGCGTAAAATCTCCAAAAAGGGCTTCTGTCTGATCGCCTCCCGCGGTTGCGCGCCAAGAATTAGACAAGAGTTTAACGCCAGCAAAAAACACAATTGCGCCGCCCCCGCCCAATATTGCTCCGCTAAGGCCCAGCGAAAAAAATCTTCTACGAAATTCTCTAGCGATAAAACGATCTGTGGCGCCAACAAGATGGAGCACTTCAACAATTTCTCGATTTGTCGCAACGGCGGCGCGGGTAGCGGAGGCTACTGCAATTCCTAGGGCAATTAAAACGAGGATAAAGATAAAGAGCGAGATCATTGTCGCAGCGCGCGCCATATCTCCCAGGCGCGAGATAAAGATATGGTGGTCGTCTAGACTTGCGCCAGGCACAGCGGAGACAATCTCAACGCCAAGTTTTGAGAGATCGGGTCGCTCTTTTGTATCTAATTTCAAAACGATCATTCGGGGAACTGGCAATTCTTGCAGATCCAATCCTTGACCAAGCCAAGGGGTGAGCAATCCTTCAGATTCCGCTTTAGAATAGATTTTTACAGAAGCGACGCCGCGCGTCTTTGCGGCGATATCAGCTGCTGTTTCTAAATCTGCTTCTATGTCGCGTCCCTGAGTGGGGCGTAATTGGATGCTTGCTTCGCTGGCTGCTTCGCCTCGCCAGTCGCTTGAGGCTTCTGCAATGAGCGTCGCCGCTCCCGCCGTGAGCGCAGCTAGGAAGGTCATAATGGCGATCACCATGACGAGGGATCTGCCCGCAACAGAGTTTGCGGGCACAAGCGGCGTTTTTATTGAAAAGGCGTTATCTGCCTTTATCATTAAACGCGTTCTATTTGGCGCAAGTAAATCGCGCAAGAAGTCGAGCATTATTTCACTCAAAAATATGAAGACGCCCGTCGGCGAGCACCAGCCGACGAGCTTCATCATATTGGTCCATAAGAGTCAGATCGTGGGTTGCGATAACGACAGCGGTTCCAGATTTATGAAGTTCGACAAAGAGGCGGAGAATACGTCGGGCCATCGTTGGATCGACATTTCCGGTTGGTTCATCCGCCAATAAAAGTCTTGGACGAGAAATCAAGGCGCGGGCAATGGCTGCGCGTTGTTTTTCACCGCCCGAAAGCACGCTGGGGGGCGCAGTGACGCGTTCGCCAAGACCAACCCAGCGTAAGAGCTCAGTGACTTCGGCGCGGTAGCTACTCTCTTCGCGTCCTTGCACTTGCAAGGGCAAGGCGACATTTTCATAAAGGGTGAGGTGATCTAACAGTCGAAAATCCTGAAACACGATGCCAATGCCGCGTCGCGTTGCGGTAACTTCTTCCTGATTCAGTCTCTGTGTGTCTTTGCCAAATATATTGATGATGCCGCGCGTTGGTTTCAGCGCCATTATAATGAGGCGCATGAGGGTTGTTTTGCCAGCGCCTGAGGGTCCTGTTAGAAATTGAAAAGAATGCGGGGCGATTTCAAAAGTAATATCGCGCAGCGTCTCAGGGCTGACGCCATATCTCAGGCCGACATTTTCAAAGCTCAACATAGACGCTTGCCGTTTGTTTGATGACCTGATCTTCAATAAGGCGCAAAATCCAGCCTTTCATGATAGCAATTCATAGGCTCTAAACCATCCGCGCCGTTAACGGATTGTTGTTTGTATACCCTGTTCACTTGATAACCCGAAAATCGTCGGGTGAGATAATCCGGAAGTTATCTGTTATCGAGTCGCAGAAGTTTTCCCAGAGCATCGGAATCTTTTCTTTTAGGAACGTGATCAGCGCATCTGCAAATTGT
>SXGU01553189.1_pt1 | contig 10021 bp, 6 predicted proteins | sample 3174531 | NCBI WGS metagenome assembly SXGU01 (sample SAMN11356863, study PRJNA531348) | freshwater metagenome | isolation source: freshwater sample F1-140 | place: China: Fuxian Lake, Yuxi | collected 2017-12-25 | reverse complement strand
CTCCACCCCTGGCTACCATCCGCCGCCGCTCCGCGGCTAAAACAACGAGCCGGAACTGACGGAACGCACCTCACAACAGGTACTCTTCCTTAAACGCGATCCCGTGCTTCTCCAGCAGCGCCCGGAACTCGTCCTCAAAGTTCCGCTTCTTGTGATGCTCTTCCTGGTTCGCGATGTACTTCTTTACCGCGTCGATGTTGGAATGGCTGACCGTGAACGCGCCGTACCCGGTTTGCCACCAGAACTCGCGCACGTCCGGGAACGTATCGTGGAACCACTTGGAAGAACCGGACTTCAATTCGCGCAGCACGTCTTTCAGTGCCGCTTCTTGTCGCAAGGTTACGAGCAGGTGAACGTGGCCTTCGATGCCGCCAATCTGAAGTGGCGTGCCGCCGAGGTCGCGGACGATACCGCCCAGGTATTCCCAGAGCCGTGGTTGTATTTCCGGTGCGATGACCGGGACGCGGTTCTTCGTGCTGAAGACAAGGTGGTAGTGCAGGCAGGTGTACGATTGCGGCATGGGACACCAGATGTGGTTCCGCCGCCCCTCCGGGGCTTCTGGGTTTCTCGCGTTGCCTTCCAGGGGTTGCGCTCACTTCGTTCGCTCCACCCCTGGCTACCATCCGCCGCCGCTCCGCGGCTAAAACCAAAACGCACTCCGTTACCCCACGACTTCCTTCACGACGCGGCCGTGGACGTCGGTCAGGCGAAAGTCGCGGCCCGCGTACTTGAACGTCAGCTTCTCGTGGTCCAAGCCGAGTTGGTGCAGGATCGTCGCGTGCAGGTCGTGCATGTGAATCTTGTCTGTCACGGCCGCGGCGCCGAACTCGTCGGTCGCGCCGAACGAGAACCCCGGCTTGAACCCGCCGCCCGCGAGCCACACCGTGAACCCGCCGGGGTTGTGGTCGCGCCCGGTGCCGTTCTGCTGCGCGTACGGCGTCCGCCCGAACTCGCCGCCCCACCACACAATCGTGTCTTCCAGCAGCCCGCGTTTCTTCAGGTCCGCGATCAGACCCGCAATCGGCTTGTCGACGGCCTTCGCGTGCGTGCCGTGCTGGGGCAGGTTCGAGTGCTGGTCCCACGCCGGGTTCGCGCTGTTGTCGCCGTAGGTCACTTGAATGAACCGCACGCCGGCTTCGCTCAGACGCCGCGCCATCAGACACTGCTTCCCGAAGTTGTCGGTGGTCTTCTCGCCGATGCCGTACAGCTTCTGCGTCTCCTTCGATTCCTTCGTGATGTCCATCACGTTCGGCGCGTTGTTCTGCATCCGCCACGCGAGTTCATACGACGCGGCGACCGCCTCGAGTTCCGCGTCGCCGGGTTTAGCTTTGAGCTGTTCGGCGTTCAGTTCGCGGAGCAGGTCGAAGTGTTCCTGCGTGGCGCCGGCGGGAAGTTCGGGCTTCAGGTTGCGGATGGTGGCGTCGGCCGCGGTGCCGCCGGCGCGCCCGGCCGGTGTGCCCTGGTAGATCGCTGGCAGGAAGGCGTTGCCGAAGTTCCGCGCGCCGCCGTTCCCGTAAGACGGCGCGATGCTGATGAAGCCGGGCAGGTTCGCGTTCTCGCTGCCGAGGCCGTTCAGCACCCAACTGCCCATGCTCGGGCGGATGAAGTTCGTGGACCCGCAGTGCAGGAACAGCGTGGCCGGGCCGTGCGCCACGCCTTCGGTTTGCATCGAGTGGAGGAAGCACAGGTCGTCGATGACGCCGTTCACTTCGGGGAACAGGTCACTCGCCCACTTCCCGGTTTGGCCGCGTTTGGCGAACTTCCACAGCGGCTTCATCACGCGCTGGTTACTGCCGCGCATCCCGGTGTTCGCGATGATGCGGGCGTCGTCGAACTTGAACTGCTTGCCGTCTTCCTTGTCGAGCATCGGCTTGTAGTCGTAGGAATCGACGTGCGACACGCCGCCCTGCATGAACAGGAAGATGACGCGCTTGGCCTTAGCTTTATGGTGGCCCGGTTTGACCGCGAGCGGGTTCGCGGGCACCGCGGCGCGGGCGTCCTGCGCCGCGAGGCCCGCGAGCGCCAGCGCCCCGAAGCCGCACGAGGTTTGGGCCAGGTATTCACGACGAGAGAGCATATCTGATTCTCGTAAGTGGCACGCTCGCCTTTGGCTCGCGGCTAACGGGGATTCAGTTGACGTAGCGAAATTCAGCAGAAGCAAAGAGGGCATGGAACAGCGCGGCCCACGCATCCTTCTCGGGCTTGCCTTTCAGGAATCGCGCGGCGATTTCGCGCTCTCCGTCCGTCGGCGAGCGACCCAGCGCGAGTCGGTACGTGCGCGTTAAGCGAGTTGCGTCGTCGGGGTGCTTCTCCGCGAGCACGCGCGCCGCGGCGTGCTTCGACTGATCCAGTACGAACGGGCTGTTCATCATGAACAGTGCCTGCGGGGCGACAGTGCCCGCGTTGCGGCGCCCGGTGACCACACTGGTGTCGGCCGCGTCGAAGACTTCGAGAATCTCAGGCATCGAGTTGCGGAACAGCGGCAGGTACACGCTGCGCCGGTTCGAGTTCGCTTTGTAGCCGTAGTCGGCGGCGAGCGTCACGGGGAATGTCAAGCCGCCGCGTGCGAGGTCGATCTGGCCGCTGACGGAAAGCGTGGTGTCTCGGATGCACTCGGCTTCGAGGCGCCGACGGTTCGCATGTCCGAACAGCCGGTTCTCCGGATCCGCGGTGGAAGTCGCCGCGTCGCCGGTCGAACTCTGGCGGTACGTCCGGCTCAGGACGATGTACCGCACCAGTTCCTTCGCGCTCCACTTCTTGTCGATGAACGAGAGCGCAAGGTGATCCAGTAGTTCGGGGTTTGACGGCAGTTCGCCGGTGGTGCCGAAGTTGTCCGTGGTGCGCACGATGCCGTCACCGAGCAGCCAGTGCCAGGCGCGGTTTGCGAACACACGAGCCGTGAGCGGGTTGTTCGCGGACGCGATCCAGTGCGCGAGTTCTTTGCGACCGCTCTGTGTTCTGGGGATCAAAGGCACGGTGCCGTGGACCGCGACCGTGAGGAACCCGCGAGGGGCCAGTTCGGTCAGCGTGTGAACACTTCCGCGAACGTGAACCTTCGTGTCCTCGATCACCTTCTCTTCAAGCACCGACATCGTGAGATCGCGTTTCGGGCCGCTCGCCTGGAGCTTCTTCAACTCGTCTTCGAGCGCCTTGATGTTGTCCGGTTCGGCCTTCGCGGGCTTCGGATCGTCCTTCGCCTGCTCCTTCTGGTCGAGCGGCAGGAACACGACCGCGTCCGGGCACACGTGGCCCTTCGTGTCCTCGTTCGATACCAGCACGTAGGCGATGCCGTTCTTCTCGAAGCGGTATTCGCCGAGCGAAATGAATCGGCCGTCGATGGGCGGGTTCTTTTTCATGTCCACGAGGATTGTTTTGTCGCCGTCGGCGCTGGCCACGTGGACCTGCACGTCACTCGCGCGGTTGGTGCCCGGCGAGTACGCGAGCCGTACCTTGTACCGGCCCGGCGGCAGCGATTCCGGCTGGAACGTGATGGACTTGTCGCCTTTGCCCGTGTCCTTGTCGTGAACGTATCCCGCACCGATGTAGGTCTTGTTGGAGGTCGAATCCATCCACTCGCCGACCTTCTTCGCCTGCGCGTCGTCCACCACGATGCCGGGCACGTCCTTAACAGCGAGTACGCCCGCGGCGACCTTCGTGGCGCCATTTGCCTTCGCCGCGGCCACCTTCGCTTGAAGGGCCGCGACCGCAGCCTCGTGTTTCTTGAGTGTGGCCTCGCGATCCGGGTTGGCCGGGAGCGGCACTTCGAGCCACTTCGATACGTTCGCGGTTTCGAGCGCCCGCACGTTGCGGAGAATGCCCGCGAGCGCGTAGTAGTCCTTCGTCGGAATCGGGTCGAACTTGTGGTCGTGGCACCGCGCGCACGTCACCGTTTGGCCCAGGAAGCCTTTCGTGATGACGTCGAGTTGTTCATCTACCACGTCCATGCGGAGTTGCTTCTTGTCCTGCTCTTCGAGGTTGGTGTTGCCGAGTTGCAGGAACGTCGTGGCGATCAGTTTGCGCGCGCGGTCGGTGCTGTCGGCGGATGTAAGGAGGTCGCCCGCGATCTGCTCATTGATGAAGCGGTCGAACGGCACGTCCGCGTTGAACGAGTCGATGACGTAGTCGCGGTAGCGCCACGCCTGATTGAAGACGAACCCGCGGAGCGTGACGGACTCCGCGTAGCGAACCACGTCGAGCCAGTGCCGCCCCCACCGCTCGCCGTAGTGCGGCGACGCGAGCAGCTTATCGACCAGTTTCTCGTAAGCATCCGCGTTCTTGTCAGCGACGAACGCGTCCATTTCCTCCGGCGACGGCGGCAATCCGACGAGATCGTAATAGAGGCGCCGAATCAGCGTCGCGCGGTCCGCGAGCGGTGCCGGCTTCAGTCCTTTCTTCTCCAGCGCGGCCAGAATGAACGCATCGATCTCGTTCACGCTCGCCTTCGGCTCGCGGCTAACCGGCACTTGAGGGCGCTTGGGGAGTTGATACGCCCAGAACTTCCGCCCCTCTTCGATGGTCATGCCGACCTGTCGGCGCGGCACGACCGCCGTGGCGGTACGCGGGTCCGGTGCGCCCATCGCGATCCACTTCTCGAAGTCCTTGATGGCCGCGTCCGTGAGCTTGCCTTTCGGCGGCATCTTCAGTTCGTCAGCATAGTGCAGTGTCTTCAGCAGAAGGCTTTCAGACGGCTTGCCAGGAACAATCGCGGGACCGCTGTCGCCACCCTTCAGCACCCCGTCGCGCGTGTCGAGAAAAAGGTTGCCCTTGAGCTTCTTGTTCTTCTCCGCGTCGGCGGAGTGGCAGCCGGCACAGCTCTCCGTGAGAACCGGCCGGATCCTTTTCTCGAAGAAGTCGATACCGGCCTGATCGAGCGGCTTCGCAGGATCAGCGGCGACCGGCTTTTCGGGTGGCGCGGGGTTGGCCGCGCGGAGTTCCGGCGTGGTGGGTGTCGTGAACAGTACAGCGAGCAGACCGGCCGTAACGACAACGCGCATCGGGGACATCCAGGCGGGGCGGGAGAAGTCGTGTCGCGAACGGGGAGGATTCAGGTTGATATTATCGCGAATACGCGGGGGAGAACACAGCCCGAATCTCGCGAACTTCTCGCGACAGGCTCACTTCACAACCGGCAAAGTGACCCTGACGCGGAAGCCCAGATTACTGTGGCAGAAGTGCGGCGGGTCGGCGTTCCGACCGCCACTGCGCACGTCCTTCGCGACGTTGCTCCAACCACCGCCACGAACCGCGTGCCCGCGTTTCGGGTCGATGTCGCCGGGGTCCGTCACTGCGTCCTTCGTGTATGCGCCGAAGTGCGTTGAACAGAACTCCCACACGTTCCCGATCGTGTCGTGAAGGCCGAACGCGTTCGCTTGGTAGGTACCCACCGGCGCGACGAACGCATAACCGTCGTCCATCGGCATCGCGGCTCGCGGCCAGTCCGGTTGAGCCTTCTTCAGCGTGCGATCGCACACGTTCGCGACCTTGCCCGTCATGTCTTCTTCGTCGCCCCACCAGTATCGCGTTGCGGTCCCGGCGCGACATGCCCACTCCCATTGTGCCTCGGTCGGCAGACCGTAGACGACCTGTGCGGTGCTTCCGCTGCGCGAGCCGAGCCACTTACAGAAAACGTTCGCGTCGGTCCAACTGACGTGAACAACCGGTTGCTCGTTCCTCAACTCGAACGGCCCCGCGAAGCCGGGCTTCTTCCAGTTCGTGCCGGGCCGGTGCTTCCATTCGGCTTTCGCGTCGTGGGCGTTCCCACCGTCGTTCTTCTCGCCGTCGGTGGTGTACTTCGCAGTTTCCACGAACGCGGCAAACTGACCCACCGTTAGCTCGTGCTTTCCGAGGTAGAAGGGTTGCGTGAGCGTGACCGCGTGTTGCGGACCTTCCGCGTATTCCGCGCCTTTGTGTCCGGGTTCCGTCTCCGGTGTGCCCATCACGAACGTGCCCGGCGGGATCAGCACGAACATCATGCCGAGATCGTTGGTGCATACAACCGGCACGCCGAGCCACTTCGCATAATCCTGCTGGTAGCGTTTTGCGGTCGCGGCATCGAACGGGAACTTCGGCGCGGCCGGTGCCGCCCCAGTTCGCGGCGGCAACTTCACCGGCAGCGGTTCCTTCTTTCCTTCCTTCTTCTTCAAACTCGTCAGCATCCCCGGCTTCTTCTGGAGCGCGACCACTTCCGCAAGCGTCAGCGCGCGGTCGAAGAGGGCCAGCTCATCGAGCAGACCGATGTAACTGATCGCGGTGTAGATGCCGGCTTTCTCGATGTCCCAGCCCATCGCGATCGCCTTGCCCTTCACCTGACCGATTAACTTGCCGTCGATGTAGAGCGACGTGACCGCGTTGTCCTTCCCGGTATCGAGATTCTCCCACGTCAGAACCACATGATGCCAGTCGCCCTCTTTCCAGCCGATCTTGGGGACGCGAACCATCGGCGCGTTTGGGTCGCTCTCGCCGATACCCTTCTTGCCGTCGGGGATCACTGGGAACGCGCCGTGTCGCAGGTCGCGCGGCTTCGCGTCGTTGAAGTCGAACCACAGCGCTCCGTTGTTCGCGCCCTTTTGGGTAATCTGCACCGGGTCGCAGAAGCCGGTCTTCAGCATCGTGTCGGGGTTGAAGTTGCACCACATTGACATGGATCCGGCCCAGCCGTCGTTCTTGTACGCGAGATTCCCTTTTGCGGGCACGAAGATGCGGCCGTTCTTGGGGATGATGTCAACGGCATCGAGCGCGCCGCCCGCGATGCCTTTCGTCTTCGCGATGCGGAATGCCTTGTCGGGGAACCCCTTCTCGACGACGTATTGCCCCTTCTCGGTGGGGTGGTTGGTGCGCGTGTCGAAGGTGAGTTGGCCCTTCCCGAAGTCGCCCTTCACCTCGTCATCGAACGAAGCGTAGAAGGTGACAGCCTTGCGGATCGCTTTCTCGTCCGCTTCTTGGCCAAATGAGGGGGGATTTACGGCGAAGAGGAGGAAGAAGCCGAGCGGGAGAGCACGCATGGGGTCGGACTCCTGACGGGAGGGGAGGGGATCGCTGCCACGATACCCGCTCGTTCGGCGCAGGGGTAGTACCAAGCGCGCCGCGTTGCTGAGGTGCGCACCCGCGGCAACACAGTCGGAACGAGCGCGGCGAAGAACGCGAGGATCACGAGCGCTCGACCAGGTACGGTGCGTTTCGATCCGCGACGCATGAGTCCACTTCGCGAAAGGGGGAACGGAGATGAAGACTATCACAAGGTAGAACGTGCGCGGCCCGTGGGCGTTTCACCTGATCGACTCGGCGACCAGCCCAGACGGCCGAACCCCGCGCGGGCGCCGGGCGTCAGTTACAGATGTCCTGTTCACCTCAAAGGATACCCAAGCCCATGATCCCTCTGCAAATGCTCGCCGGTCACCCCGTCACGCACATCGTCTTCAGCACGGATGGCTCCACGGTCGCGGTGGCGCAGCCGCATTATGGGGTCACACTTCTCGAACGCACGACGGGGCACACACTCGGCGTCTGCGCGCTGCCGCGGCGCGACGTGCTTACGGGCCTCACGTTCTGTGGTGACGGGCGCTACCTCGCGGCCGCGAGCGCGAAGGGCGTGGAGGTGTTCGACGCGACCACCGGCGCACCGGTAGTCACGGACCTCGGCCCGTACCTCAAGGGGTTGCTGCTGGTCGATGCGGGCACCGTCACTGTGGGTGTCAGTGCGAAGGGCGCGCGGGTCGAGTGGAACCCGGACCCAGTCACGAACCCGGCCTTCGGGTATCAGTCCAACTACCGCGAGGCGTCGCGGGCGGTAGACGCACTCTCGCCGGACGGGCGCCTCGCGATCTTCGAGACCGGACGGCGTTCGGTGCGCCGGCACGGGCTGTTCGATCTTCGCGCGCGCCGGCTGGTCGCGACGGTCGAACACGCCGAAGCCGATCCCGGTTACTTGAAACCCGACGCGGCGAAATTCTGCCCACTCGGGCGCCGGTTCGCGATCAACGATGGACGCACGCTCGACGTTTACGACCTCGACCGTCTCGCCGCGGAGAGCGAAGACGAGCAATATGCCGACACCCCGCTTGTTCCGCGGGCCAACAGCACGAATCCGAATGCCACTCAAGCGACGGCGGTCGCTCCGATGCCGCACGTCTCGCCGGAGACAACCTTCACGCTGAAGCCGGACCAGCCCGATGCCGAACCGTGGCACCCGCCGTTCGCGCTGCTGCCGGACGGCCGCGGGCTTCTAGTGAAGCGGCCTCGTAATCGAATTCAGTTGTGGGACGCGCCGACCGGCACGCTCGTGAACGAGTGGAGTTGGCGGTTCGAGTGGGTGACGTGTGTCGCGGTGTCAACCGACGGCCTTACCGCGGTTGCGGGCGGTCGGTTCGGGCGTGTGCTGTTGTGGGACTTGGATTAGCACCCCCGCGCAGAGCAGTTGGCACGCGTTCCTTGCCTTTCAACTTGAAACGTGGAACTACGATACTCCCTCCGGCTTCTCACGTACCAACGGTTTCCTTGTAGAGCTTCAGTTGACGGTCGGCGTTCGAACCGTCCTCCAGAATCTATCACGCGTACTCGATCTCCTTGCGCGTACCCAACTCGTCGATCATCTCGTGAATCAGTTCGCGAACCGGGACTTCCTTCTGCTTGCCGAGGTCGAGCAGTTTCCCGTCCAGACCGTAATGCACCGCGCGCCACTCGTTCTCTTCGATGAGTTCGGTGGGGTACACGCGGAACTTCATGTTGTCGCGACGGAGTTTCCACAACTTTGCGATCACCGCCTGGAACAGCGCTGCGATTCACCGCTGATTACTAGTCGACCTTCGTGCAGATGTCGCAGATGCGGAATTCGAGTGTTGGGTAGCGGTGATTGTGCCGCACGCCGCACCAGATTTTTCGAACCGCCCGGGATGCACCCGGTTCGCGTCATCGTGTCCACCATCCCCTCGTATTCGCTCCCGTTGCTGAACAGTGACGGTATGCCCGAGCGCGGGAAGCGCCGAAAGGTGTTCGGCCGGTATCTCGCTTCGATGCCGAGCGTGAGCGAGGGAGCATTCAGAGCGAAGTTCCAGGTTCCAAGTTGAAGGCAGAAGAGAGGTTCCCGAGTTGGAAGTTGGAACTTGAAGTTAGCGCGGTTCCACTAAAAACGTGGGCACGGTCGAACCGCCGTCGGCGGTGACGTTCACCATCGCCTCCGTCGAGATGCGCGTCAGGCAGCCGTGCATGTACGCCCCGAACGCCACATACGGGTTCGTGTCCAGCATTCGAGCAATTAACTGAAGCGAGTTGTTCTCGAAACTCGGGTACGCCTCGGACGGCCGCCGCACCTTCTGCTGCACGACGTAGGGCAGCGCTAGCGCGATCTGGACCGTCTCGTCCCACACGCGCTGCTCGACCGTCCAGCCGAGGACGATGCCCTTCCCGCCGTAGTAGTCGTTCGGCTTCAGCACGAGCCGGTCCTTGTTCGCGCTCGCCCACGGCACGAGGTCGATTACCGCACCGTCGGGGTTCACCGTCTTCCGCAGTTCCATCACGCGCGTCCACGGAATGTGTTTGTTGATGGCCGCGAGTTGCGCCGGTGTGAACAGACCATGGTTGCGCTCGTCAGAAAGAACGGCCAGCGACGCTTTCTTGAACAGGATCTTGCACCGGAATGTGTTCACCATGCACACCGCGTGGTCACGCACCGCTTGCACGACAGGGTGGTCGATGCCGCCGCGTTTGATCAGTTCGCTGACGAGGACTCGCTTGTAGATGAGCGTGATGTGGTAGTCGCCGGCCATCAACTTGCCGTCGCGGTACTCCACCTCACGCGGGTCCACGATGCGAGCCTCAATCCCCATCGCGCGGAAGTAGTCGTAGAAGAGCACGAACTCGCTGAACGTGGTCACCTCGCGCCAGTCGAGGATCGCGATCCGCGGCGCGTTGGACGTGTTCCCCTGCCACCGCTTGAAGGAGTCCGTGAGGGCGTGTAGCACACCGGGCTTCGCGGGGATCGGGAATACACAGTACCGGCGCTGGAACTCCTGGAACACCGGCAGGG
>SXGU01545417.1_pt1 | contig 10021 bp, 8 predicted proteins | sample 3174531 | NCBI WGS metagenome assembly SXGU01 (sample SAMN11356863, study PRJNA531348) | freshwater metagenome | isolation source: freshwater sample F1-140 | place: China: Fuxian Lake, Yuxi | collected 2017-12-25 | reverse complement strand
TCCGGCCAATGGGGCATGCCGGTAGTGACGCAGTTAGTGGCATTTCAAGCTTTTTACCCAGCCGAAGACAAGCACCAAAAATACATCATGAAGTTCCCGGATGGCTATACCTGCCACCACAGACGCAACTTTGATTTAGGGGAAACGCCATGATCAAGCTAGTGTTGTTAGCTATTGTGCTGGCAGGTCTGCTGGCTTTTCTCTATTTAAAATCCGCGTCCAGTGGGCAATTAAAAGTGGGGGACCTGGCTCCGACTTTTAGTCTGATGGACCAAAACGGCCAGCTCAGAACTTTGGATGAATTTAAAGGGCATTGGTTGGTGCTGTATTTTTACCCAAAAGACAACACACCCGGTTGCACCAAAGAAGCCTGCCGTTTTCGCGATGAGCACACGACTTTGCGTAAATTCGGCGCCGAGGTAGTCGGTATCAGTGTTGACGGCAGCGCATCTCATGCTGGCTTTACAGCTAAGCACCAATTGCCGTTTCCGCTTCTGGCTGACACGCAAGGTGAAGTAGCCAAAGCTTATGGTGGTTTAATAAGTTTGCCTTATTTAAAACTGGCAAAACGCCATACCTATTTGATCGATCCAGCTGGCCGTGTCGCTAAAATATATTTGAATGTGGAGCCGGATAAGCATGCGCAAACCGTGCTCAAAGACCTGCAGATGTTAAAGGAAACTTACCATGACTAAAGCGCGCTATGTGATCCCACTAATGATAGGATTGCTGTTTTTTGCCTACCTTTGGTCTATTTACCAAGCTGACGATAGTCAGCCCAAAGTGAATACGTCATTACAAAAAGCCGGTGACGAATGCGTCGGCATTGCCGAGCATGCGGTGGCCAATATAAATGCCGTGGTAGCGTTTCAGATGCTGGAAAAAGAGGGCCGTAAGATTAATGTGATGCGCCGTTGCATGGCCGATCGCGCTTACGTTGAAAACCCAAAATGGTTGGCCTATGGCGCGCCTGTTGCCAAGGCCAATGCCCTAAAACAAGGCATATCCGAAGACGAGGCCATAGAGAATTTAAGGCGGCTAAACATGATGGAGTTCACGGTCAGTGACCAACAGCCTATTTACTGGACGGCAAAGCCTTAGCTTGTTTTAAAATTGCCATTTTTTGACTCAACAATTCCGCAGCGTAAGAGTCCAAGCTGGCAATGCGCAGTGTCAGCTTGTCCAAGGCATCAAAATCAGCTTCTTGTAAGGCTATTTGTGCTTGTTGCATGAAGACCTCCATGTGTTGCGGGTTCAAAGCCAAGGCTTTATTTAATTCGCTTTTGGCCAAAGGCACACGATTTAAACCGTAGTCGGCCACCCCTAAGTAATACCATGCATCGGCTGCCTCCGGTTGACTAGCAGTCCAAGCTTGAGCTATACCATGCAGGGTAAGCCAATCTTGATTTTGATAGGGGATTACCACTTGCATAAAAAAAGGTTGCTGGTCTTTTGGTAGTGCCCAAAATGGCGATTCGTCGGTGCTTAAGGACAGAAATTCTTCGCTGGCAATTAATGATTTAATCCATTCCACTGGCAGGCTATAGAAAAAACCTTGCGGGCCTGGGCTTTTAAATGTCGTCATGCCAATTAAATTAAGCTTTTGGTCAAACAATGCGCCACCACTGGAGCCCAAAGAAAAGGCCGCATTAGAGCGGATGATAAGACTGCCATCCATGGCGTATTTGGCTTTTACAGAACCGTAAGAAGGTTGTGGTACGTTGTTGCCATTTGGGTAGCCTAAGCTGAACACTTCTTCCTCAAATGCCAAGGTGGCCGAGTCGCGTAAGTTGACAGGCTTGAACGGCAAACCCTCAAATTTTAGGGCGCATAAATCGTGCTTCCAGTCGGCTTTTAAGGCGATGGGTTTATAGCCATCGTTGTATTTCGCGACATTGGCTCCTTTGCCATTGGCTAACACGTGGCAATTGGTTACCACGTATTCTGGGCTAACCACCACACCCGTGCCAGTGCCGACTGTGCCGTTACCCAGCTCAACGGAAATTTGCACAATGGATTCGTGCAAGGTTAACAACTCGCCTATGTTGGGTTGGGCGCATAGCTGGGTAAATGGAAACAGCAAACAAAGCGCGATACATTTTTTCATGGCTATTTAGCGGGTGTGCGCTAACCTATTAATGACTAGCTTGGTCTGCGTCTTGGTCCTTAGGTTCAATTAATTTTTTGGTCTAAAGGCTAGCTCTTTGCAGAGAATTCACCTCATTTTGACCTTAATTGGGGGTAGCTAAATGCGATTGGTGAAACGCGTGGCAAGACATGCAACTGCTGGCAATGCGTTTGCGTTTAGGGCTATTGCCCGAATGGCAGCGTAAGCAGGATTGCCTATCCGGCATGGCCACGTCCTTGCTGCTTTCGGAGTGCTCCACTTGATGGCAGGCCACGCATTTTTGCGTGCGGTGCGAGGCGTGATTAAATTGGGCTTTGCTAAACCAATCTTGGTTGATGGTCACTTTTTTAACACGCCAGGGCACGCTGTCATTTTTATCGCTGGGCAACACCTCGTGGCAATAGGCGCAGCCGTTTTCTTTTAAGGAAGTGGCATAGCGCGCTTGGTCTTTAGGAGCCTTAGCTGTTAAAGCATTGAGGACATTTTCTTCATCGCCATGCGGCACGCTAAAGGTTTTTTTTGCCACGCCTAGTTGCAGTTGGTTAGCATGGCAAGCTTGGCAATCGCGTTTAAACTCCACCGCTTGGATGCGCATTTCCTTGCCTACGCCTTGGTGACAGTCACTGCAGTTTAATTCACGAATGTCCATTACGCCGTTTGGTCCTTGCACCAAGCCCACATGCTGCGAGTGCGGAAATTTCAAACCCGACTGTTCGATTAAGCGCGCACTTTGGCTTTGTGGGATGCGCTCTATGCGTGGCTGGCCAGCGTGTTCTCGGATAAAGCTGAGTTTAAATTCTGGGTGGCTACGGTCGAAATCCTTTACATCGGATAAGGCGTTTTTTGCGTCCACCGCTTTGATGTCAGCATGGCATTTCACGCAATTGTTATTGTCTTGTTTGGCCAGCGGGTGCGGTGCTTTGTGTTCCCTATGGCACTCAGCGCAGCGCATACCATCGTCCAAACGACCGCTACTGTTAAACACGCGTTTTTGTAAGCCCGGATCGGTAATGTGGGCTGCGGTAGTTTGGTGGCATTTCACGCAAGCCTTATCTTTTACTTGCTCGGTTAATTTTTCGTGGCAATTAAAGCACTGTGAGCCAAAATGCAAATGCGCATTCGAGACATGGCCTGGGCTCCAAACTCGGTCTAAGCCCAATGGAAATTGCGCCATGGTTTTGTTTAAGCTAGGGATTAAATTTTGCGCCAAGGGCAGGGCAATGAAAACCAAGGCGATAAACGCTGCCATCCACAATGCCATGCGCCGCTTAAAGCTGGCTGCGCCGCGCAAAGGCTCGTGCGTGCGCAGTTTGATATCTTGAAAATCGTCCGGTAAGCGATGCAATAACAACAGCGATAGCGCAATGTCCACATCGGGTGGGGCCGGTTCCACTTTTAATTGATAGGGGCCTAGGCTGATTAGTTTGCCGTGGCTTAGCTCTATGTTTTTTTGCACCACGCCATCGACAGCCAATTCACCGTTGATGGCGACCAAATGAATTTGTCCGTCATCCAAGCGTTTGATTACCGCATGGTGCATGGCCAAGCGCGGGTCTAGCAGGTGTATGGTGCATTCGGCGCCGCGGCCTAGGCTGATTTCTTCAGACGTTAGGGTGCGGTAACTGCGCGATAGCACGCCGCGTGTACTGTGGGAGATTTTAATTAACAGGCAATTGATCATGGTGGGTAAAGTCGCTTACCAATAAAAGAAGACCGCCAGCACATGGGCTAGCATGGCCATTAGTAATGCAATGGCAAACGGCACATGGAAATACAGCCAAAAACCCATGCGCGCACGGTACATTAAATCTTGCCTGGCGCGTTTCACCAAGGATTCGCGGCGCACCATAATCGAATACAGGTCGCGATAAAGCTTGCGCTGCTCGACAGGCAAATCTTGCCCCAGCACGGTTAATTCTTGCACCGCCATGGCCGTTGGGCAGTCTGGTTGAAAGCCGCGCAATTGCTCTAACAAGCCTATGCCTATGGAAGTCTCGCGGCAGGCACGCGTGACCGTGTTGTTAATGTCGTCTGGCATCATCAAGGCAATTTGCCGTGCCATTTTATCGGATTCGGCGATGCGCAGCAGCAAGCCGTCTAAATTGTCCTCGCCCATGTTTTCTGTCATCAAACGCGGGTAAATCATGTAGGCATAATTGCCAAAAAAGCCACTGACCACAACGATCATCAGTAGGCCATAAGTCACCGTGTGGATATTTAGCCCAAAATGAAAGCCGCTGTGCAAGGTGGCGATAAACATCAGGGCCGTGCCCAAATAAATGTGCGCAGACAACCAAGCTTGGGTGGTGCCACTGCTGCGGTAGCGGCGTTTGCGTATGCCGTACCAGGCCATCCAAAATACCAAGGCAGCCGAGATGGTGCCTAAGCTATAGCCCAACCAGCTGCCACCGTAATGCCCGACCGCCGGTTCAAATAATAAGAAGGCGGCGAAGGCGAGCAAAATCATGACCACGGCCAGTTTGAAGTAGCGGTATTTTTTGTAGTCAAAAATATTGCTGTGTTGCATGGCTTAACCTTTAACCTTCGTCGTCGTTCATTAAGTTAGGATCGCTGCCGGTGCCGCCAGCGTAGCTTAATAGCTCTTCCGGTTTAACCCTTAACGCCGCCCCTACTGGGCAGGCACGCACGCATACTGGGCCGCCGCTGATGTCTTTGCACATATCGCACTTTACCGCCACTTTTGCCCCATCTGCCACCGGCACCGCTTTGGGTTTAATGCCCAATAGCATTTGCAAAATACTGGGTTCTTTTTGTTCGTGTATCACCGACATTTGTATCACATCGTACGGGCAGTTTTGTTGGCAATTGCCACAACCTATGCAACTGTCGTCTATGTAGACCTCGCCGTGCGGTGCGCGGTGTATGGCATCCGGTGGGCAGTCTTTCATGCAATGCGGGTGTTCGCAGTGGCGGCAGGATGTCGGCACGCGGATGTTGGCAAAAATTGGCCCGGCATCGCGGTCCAAGCGGGTAGCGCCGCCGTGCGTATCGGCGCAAGCTTGCTCGCAATGGTTACAGCGCACGCACAAGGATTCGTCTATCAACAATACATCGGTGGCTTCGCCTACGCCTTGTTGAATTAAAAAGGATATGAGGTTGGATGGGCTCGATTGCTTGCCCGTGACAGCATTGCTTTCGAAAGCCGTTTCGAGTTGCTGGCGATTTTCTTGCGCTTGCAAGTGTTGCAAATAGCGGGCATCCAATTCGCTGCGTATTTCCGGATTGCGCGCAATGATGTCACGCATGCGCCCAGCCTCTATGAACACCGCTTCCGTGGCAATCGCTGCGCGTACCGTGGCATAACGCGGCTCGCCTGACACCAAGGACATTTCGCCTACGTAGTGGCCGGCTGCCACATAAAACAGCACCACTTCGCGGCCGCCTATCGTATGTGAAACGGTAACCGAGCCGCTTTGTATTAGGTATAAGCCATCCGCTTCATCGCCTTCGTGGAACAGCTCTTCACCGGCAGCGTAGCTTTTCAAGGTGGCGTTATCGGCTACATCGTTTAAGTCTTTTTCGCTTAGCGACAAGCCTATGCATAGGTGAATGATGGTTTTAATCGCCACTTCATTCAAAATGCGGCGCATTGATTGCACCGAATCAACCAATTTCTGCATAACCCGTCTGGGTGTTTCAATGAGCACGCAGGCTTGGGTGGCACGCACTGTGCCAGCGCGACGGCGACCCGACACCAAGGCCAATTCACCAAAGAATTCACCGGCTTTAAGGTGGCCATCGGCCACCTCGTCGTCGTCAATTAATATGTCTAGCTCCCCCTCCACAATGAAAAAGAAGGTGGTGCTGTAATCGTTGCGTTTGAATATCACATCGCCGGCTTGCGGCAACAATATATTGCTTTCTAGCACCAGCTCGCGCAATTGCAAGCTGCTAAGCATGGCCAACAAGGGCACGCTTTTGCGTATTTTTTCCAAGACGTCGTCTATGCCACGGTCCGTGCAAAAGCTGGCAAATTTGTCACGCAATAATTGGCTGTCCGCCGGTTCAACCGGGTTGCCTAAAATATGCTCGATGACCTCATAGCCTTGGTTAATGCCTTGTTTGATAAGCGGGTAGCCGGCCAGCGCACCGATTACATACAAACCGGGTACGCTGGATTCGAAGTGTGAAGACAATTGCGGCAAGGCATACAAATCCGGGGTAGCGAAGCCCACACCAAAGCTTTCCAACAAGGGCCGTGGCGACAGCGCACCCAATCGTGCTATTACCCGGTGACAAGGTATGCGTTCCACACCATTGGGCGTATTGGCAAACACGCTAATGGGAAAATCGCCTTTGCTATTGGCCTCGATGGATAGCGGTTTGGTTTCCACTAGCCAGTCCAATACCCCGCGTTTTTTTGCTTCGGTTAATTGGCTGAGGTTACTTTCTTTACAATTGCTAAAATCTTCCGCGCGATTTAATAGGATGACTTGATTGCGTGCCGATAAGGCGATGGCGTTTTCCACGCCGCTGTCGCCGCCACCTATGACTACGATGGTTTCGTTTTGATAGGCATCCGGGTCATCCAATTGGTACTGGATTTGCGGTAAATCGCCGCCAGGTATCTCCAGTTTGCGCAGGCTACCTTGCACGCCCATGGCCAGCACCACATGCTTGGTATGGAGCAATTCTGCGTCGTCCAATTCGACTAACAAGCCGTCCGTTTGTTGTTGTACGCCAACTGCTTTGGCCCCATAGCGCACCTGCACTTGATGCTCGGCCATGGTTTGTTCCCAAGTTTGCAATACCGATTCGCGCGATGAAGCGGTAAAAGGCAGGGCGCTGCGCAAGGGCAGGGCGCGCGGTTCAGACATCACCAATTTGCCGCGTTGGTAAGTGCGTACGGTATTGGCTGGCGCTTGCTCGGCTTCTAACAACACATAAGTGAGGCCCTGCTGGCTGGCACGCACGGCGGCCGATAAGCCACTTGGGCCGGCGCCTATGATGACAATGTCGTATTGCGAGCCAAATGCCGACCGGACTATTTTTTTATTTTTTGCGGCTGTTGCCATAGACTAACTTGGATTTTATTGAGAGTAGGGGCGTGTGCATGCGATTCGGTGTATGTGTTTGCCTAAATTAATTGCCGGACTGTATTAGCTTGGGCCTGCTTTAGAGAGGCCTGATGTTTTACTGTGAATAGGGTTGGATAGTGGCATATTCGCCCCTATAAGTCAAAATCCGCTCAGCAGGCTAGGCCTATTTTATACGTTAGCCGTGTGATGAAAATGTTACAAAAATGTAACATTTTTCTTGAGCCAAATCTTTTTTCGTGGTATTTTTGCTCTGCGTCAAATTGTCGCAGTTAAATGCATGCTAGCAAGTAGTTCGAAAACGGTGTTTTTGAGCAAATTAAGATGGCCGTCTAGCTTGTAAAAATTTCCAGGACTTTAAGTTATTTCATTAAGGGCCGTGTATGGCAGTAGCAGATTTTGGTCATAAAATCATTGCCAGACCGAACAGTTCATTGTCCGTACAAGGCAGTTTGAAATTGCTGGCGGTATTGGCTGGCATAGCCTTAGTGGTGGCATTGGGATTTTTGCACATAGGCGCGTGGATGGTGTTGCCGTTTGCCGGTTTGGAGATTTTGGCTTTTGCCTTCGCCTTCCATAGCTTGTATTTGCATGCGGATGATTTTGACAGCATTACGATAGAAGCCGATCGTATAGTGGTCGAAAAAAGAAATGTCAAAGAAACAACGACAACGGTTTTTCAGCGCTACTGGGCACAGGTGAATGTGCGGGATGTGGCGACGATAAAAGGCAGTAACGGTAAATGTGCACTTGTGATAAGTTCACACGGTAATGAAGTGGAATTTGGTCGTAATTTTATTAACGATGAGCAGCGCAGCCAATTGGCGCGGGACCTCAGACAAAAATTAAAAAATATTAATTAATTTAGTTTTGGAGTGAGTTTTATGCGAGGTTTTACAAAAATTAGTTTAGCGCTTTCAGCCATGCTGGCATCGGTTACTGCGCATGCGGATTATTCATGGAATTTTCCAGAGCCCGTCACCCCTATGGCCTTGGACACATTGCATGTGCACAATAAATTCATGTTGATCACCATGGTGATTTTCTTTGTTGTGTTAGGCATCATGATCTATTCTATTTTTGCTCACCGAAAAAGCAAAAACTTCAAACCAGTTAAAGACAAAGCGCCATCAACAGCCATGGAGATTTTTTGGACCTTGGTACCGTTTGCCATTCTATTGCTGATTGACTTCGTGATTATGGGTATACCGGCTTACCACAGCGTGGTGATGATGGAAGACACCCGCGATAAAGCCAGCATGGTGGTTAAAGTGACCGGTTCACAATGGCGTTGGCAGTATGAGTACATGGATGGCGAGGCTAAAGGCATTAAGTTTGTTAGCAACCTATCCACTCCTAAAGAGCAAACCGACATGGGCTTTGAAGGTAAAAAAGACGAGCAATATTTGCTAGAAGTGGATAACCGCTTAGTCTTACCAGTCGGCGAAAAAGTGCGTATCTTAATGACCGCTACCGATGTAATGCACAACTGGTGGGTGCCGCAATTTGGCTCTTCACGCTTAGCCGTGCCTGGTTTCTTGCGTGAAACATGGGTGCAAGTAGATAAAGCCGGTACTTACCGCGGTCAATGTAAAGAATTGTGTGGTAAAGGCCATGGCTACATGCCAGTGGTGGTGGATGCCGTGCCGATGGAAGAATACAAAGCATGGGTAGCCGCGAAAAAAGAAGAAATGGCTAAAGCCTCTGCCGGTGCCGATAAAGAGTGGACTAAAGACGAATTGGTAGCCGAAGGTAAAGGCGTTTACGAGAAAAACTGTGCCGTGTGCCACCAAGTGTCAGGTGCCGGTTTACCACCTGCGTTCCCAGCCTTAACCGGCAGTAAAGTCGCCACTGGCCCTATCTTTGGTGCCGATGGTAAATACTTAAAAGACGGCCATTTAGACCGCGTGTTAAATGGTATTCGTGTAATGCCAGCTTGGAAAGCCTTGCTAAACGATACCGAAATTGCAGCCGTGATTACCTATGAAAGAAACGCCTTGGGTAACAGCGTCGGTGATGTGTTACAGCCATCACAAGTAAAAGCCGCACGTCAATAACATTAAGTATTTAGTTTGAGTAATCAGGAGAAGGTAATGAGTACAACAACCGTAGCGCATCACGATGAGCACGCTGAACACCCAACGGGGATTATGCGTTGGTTAACCACCACCAACCACAAAGACATAGGCACGATGTATTTGACCTTTGCTTTGATTATGTTCTTTGTTGGCGGGGCCATGATCTTGGGCATTCGTGCAGAATTGTTCCAACCTGGTTTGCAATTGGTTAACCCAGAGTTTTTTAATCAGTTGATAGGCGTGCACGCCTTAATCATGATTTTCGCGGCTTTGATGCCTGCAGCCACCGGTTTTGCTAACTGGATGATTCCTCTGCAAATCGGTGCGCCGGATATGGCGTTGCCGCGTTTAAATAACTGGGGTTTCTGGTTATTGCCGCCATCCGCGATCTTGTTAACCTTACCGTTCACGCTAGCCTTGTTTGGCATTGGTGACGGCGCGTTGGCAACCGGTTGGACTTTCTACCCACCGCTATCTGTACAAGGTGGCATAGGGGTAGACTTTGCGATTTTTGCAGTGCACTTATTGGGTATTTCTTCTGTATTGGGTTCCATCAACATCATCGTTACCTTGTTCAATATGCGCGCGCCTGGCATGACTTTAATGAAAATGCCCTTGTTCGCTTGGGGTTGGTTAATCACCGCTTTCTTGTTGGTAGCGACCATTCCTGTGTTAGCCGGTGCGGTGACCATGTTGTTGACAGACCGTCATTTCGGCACGCACTTCTTTGATGCCGCTGGTGGTGGTGACCCAGTGAT
>SXGU01138060.1_pt1 | contig 10021 bp, 10 predicted proteins | sample 3174531 | NCBI WGS metagenome assembly SXGU01 (sample SAMN11356863, study PRJNA531348) | freshwater metagenome | isolation source: freshwater sample F1-140 | place: China: Fuxian Lake, Yuxi | collected 2017-12-25 | reverse complement strand
GGCCCGGGTCGTGGCGCGCAGGCGCTCGAGGTCGTCGGCGGGTGTGGCCGACTCGAGTTCGCGATCGAACTCGGCCACGAATCGATGGACACCGTGGGAGACCGCCGCGCGGAACAGTGCTTCCTTGGTCCCGAAGCGCTGGGTGATGGTCTCGTGGCTCAGACCCAGCTCGGCGTTGAGTGCGCGCACCGAGGTGGCGTCGTACCCCAGCGCCGCGAAGTCGCGCAGCGCGACATCGAGAATGGTGTCGTCGCTGCGGAGGGGAGGCCGACCGCGTCGGGGCATGTGTCCAGGTTGCCACACGGCCATGTCCGGCACCATGCCGCCGATCCGCGATGTTGCCCGGGTGTTACCGTCGCCCGGATGGGGACCCACGCGACCGCGCACCTGCCCACTCTCGGATTCATCGGGCTCGGCAACCTGGGCAATCCGATGGCCAGCAGTGCGCAAGCGGCGGGCTATCGCCTGCTGGTGCACAGCCTCGACCGGAACGAGGCCGAGCACCTCGTCGCGGCGGGCGCATGCTGGGCCAACACCGTCGCCGAGGTGGCGTCCCAGAGTGAGGTGTTGATCACGGTGCTGCCCGGGCCGGAACAGGTGCGGCAGATCATGATCGGCGCGGCCGGGGCCCTCGAGCACATGCGGCCGGGCAGCACCTTCATCGACATGAGCACCTCATCGGTGGAGGTGGCCCGCGAGGTGATGGCCGAGGCCCAACAGCGTGGAGTTGCGGTGATGGACGCCCCGGTGTCGTTCCTCGCCCAGGCACCGATCGGCGCCTCGCGTTCCTCGGCGTCGTTGCAGATCTTCGTGGGCGGCTCGAAAGAGTTGTACGAGCGCCATCTGCCACTGTTCAGGGCGCTGGGTGGTATGCCTGACCAGATCTACCACGCCGGTCCGAACGGCAACGGATACGCGATCAAGGTGTTGCTGAACCTGCTGTGGTTCGTCTACGCGACGGGGACGTCGGAGGTGTTGGCGATGGCGTCGAGGCTGGGGCTGGACTTGCGGATGCTGCAGCAGGCGCTCTGCGCCTCACCCACACAGTCGAACTTCCTGCAGTACGACGTGAACAGTGTGCTGGAGCGTGGCGACTACGACGACGGGTTCACGCTCGACCTCGTGTGCAAGGACATCCAGTTGGGTGTTGCGCTCGGCACGGGTGCCGGCATCGATCCCGAGGTGGCGCGCCTCGTCGAGCAGATCCATCTGCGCGCGCTGCAGCAGCACGGTCCGAAGTCGGGGGAGATGTCGGTGGTGAAGCTCTACGAAGCTGCGGCGGGTACCGAGTTTCGTTGCCCCACGCCCTGACAGTTGTCGCCGCTGCGATCAGCTGTGCAGGACGAGCCAGGTGTCGGGGTCGGTCAGACGGCCCATGTGCACGTCGACACGGAGCTGCTCGCCCTCGGCGAACTCCCGATCGAGGCGGTACAGACGGTTGCCCCAACTGGTGATCGGTTCGAGCGGCGAGGTGGACAACACCGTGTCGTCGTCGAACACGGCCTCGAACCAGATGCAGGTGCCGTCGACGATCATGTCGGCCGACGCCGTGCGCTCGACCACGAAGTCGGTGGGCAGCGCATCGGCGCTCGCGAGCGTGTCGAGGTCGAACTCCAGGATCGGACTCGGTGCGCCGAGGGTTGCGGCCACCGACCCCGGCCGCAGCCAGATCTGCTCGTTGCGGCCGGTGTCGTAGCCCCCGGCGATCTTCGACTCGCGCATCGGTCCGAGGTCGATGCCATCGGGCAGTTCGATGTTCCAGAAGCGGCGAACGCGCATCGACTCGTGCATCGTGATCGGCTCGACGAAGAGCCGGAACTTCGCCGGCAGGATGCGACCGTGCGGCCGAAGGAACCGGTCGCGTACGTCGAGCAGGTTCTGCACCATGTTCTCGTTGAACAGCTCGTCGCCCATCTGCTCGTGCAGCACCACATCGACCCGTTCCGGCGGCGTGAACTCACGGCTGTTCGCCTGCACGAACTCGATGTTCGTGAAGCCGTTGTGGCGGCCGATCTCGCGGGCGATCTCGATGAAGTCGGAGTGCTCCACCGCGTACACCTTCTTCGCGCCGGCACGGCTGGCCATGAAGGCGAGCAGGCCCGTGCCGGTGCCGAGGTCGACCACGACATCGCCCGTCTGCACGTTGCGACGGATGCCTCGGTGGTAGGCGTTCACCCGGACCGAGTCGCTGAGCATCTCCTCGTGCTCCGCCAGGCCGGCGAAGTTGGTCTCGTTCATCAGGTCGTAGACGACGCTCATCAAGCGGTCGCTCGACGCCACGCGCGCGGCGGCGAATCCGAGCGCCGATCGAAGCGCCTTGTTCGCGGCCTGGCCCGCACGAGTGCTCATTCCGGCCAGGCTACGGGCGGGCTCGGCGTGACCGAGTACGACGAAGCGTTCGTATCATGGCGACCGAGATCCACGCGGTGCTCCGCGCGGATGTCCCGCTCCCGTGGGACCTCCACATCTGTGTTGTGAGCTGGTCTTCTAACGGCCGCCTCGGGGGTGTATGGGGTGGCATGTTGGAACTGTGCGATGCCCGTTTCGGAACGCAATCGGGCCATGGGACAAATGGGCGCTCTCCCACGCGAGGCAGGTGAGAACCCTTTGCTTTTGCTGCAGCAGGGTCGTTCGCTTCGGTCTCTGTTGTTTGCCTTCTGCGATGCGTAGGTGCCCGTTGGTCCCGTGCTGCTGCGAGTAGGCGGCGACCCTCACAGCGCCGGGTGTTCATGCATTCAGTTCCACTCGGTCAATCCGAGACTCGTACTGAGCGATGAAGGACTGAGGTTGGGTCGCGCACGGTCGGCCTTCCACATTCTCTCGTGGCGTCACGACCAGCCCCCTGGCGTGTCGACGTGTCGCTGACATCCCGGCTGGCTACGGCGTGGCGTTGGGTGGCCCGTTGAATCTCCACGCCTTCTTTTCGAGAGCCTTGCTGAGAGGTCGCATGCGATCGAGGAACTGTTCTCGGTAGTCGTCGGTGGCTGCTGCGGCAAGAGCGGTGAAGAGTCCATGCCGGGCGGCAGTCAGCAGGCCCGCATCGTCGAGTCGGCCCGAGCTCCACAACATGGCGGCTCCCGTGTAGGAAAGGAAGATCTGGCGGGCCAATCCCGATGCGTCGATGTCGTTGCGGATGATGCCCATGGACTGTGCCTGGCGCATGGCCACGACTTGAAAGCTGGATGGCTCGATCGGAGTGGGGTGTGCGGCCGCAGCGCGTTGAGTAACAGCAACAACTTGTCGGTATGCGTTGGGGTTGCTGACGAATGCGCGCACGGTTTGATCGACGACCAGCTGTGCCGCGGCGATCGGGTCGCCGGGGTCGAGCGCCTGCAGCGATTCGGCAAGGTCGGTCAGGATTCGGCTGACGAGTTGGTACATCAGCTCGTTGCGTGTGCCGACCAGGTTGTACACGGTGGCCGCTGAGACGCCGGCGAGCGCAGCGATCTCTTCGGTGGTGATGTCACTGGAGTCGCGTGTGCCGAGCAGGATGACCGCAGCGTCCAGGATGGCGTCACGCCGCTTCGCCTTGTTGAGATCCCGCAGTCCTCCCACGGCAAGAGTCTGGCGCACCTTGGCTGGGTTTCTTTCAAGTCGGGCTTGCAGTGTCGGGGTGGCCCGGATGAGTTGACGGACTTGACCCTTCGACATGTTTAGAGTTCACTCTAAGTATGCGTCACGATGAGCAAGTCCGTCTGATCAAACAGCTCTGCGCGCACCTCGATGCGGGCACGAACGAGGACGCAGGCGGTCTCCGCCGAATGCCGACAGCGATCTACACCGATCCTGTGCGGTCGGAGCGCGAGTGGAACGAGTTCTTCATGGCGACGCCGCAGTGCATCGGGCTGTCGGGCGACCTCCCCGAACCGGGCTCGTTCCTGACGAACAACGACCTCGGGATTCCGATCTTGGCAACGCGCGATCTCGATGGGTCCTTCAAGGCATTCGTGAACTCGTGCCGTCATCGGGGGGTCATCGTTGAAACCGAGGAGCGCGGCACGACGCGACGCTTCAGCTGCCCATTTCATGCGTGGACCTACGACACCGGTGGCGCGATGGTTGGTCTACCGAAGTCCGAACACTTCGGTGACGTCGACAAGAGCTGTCTCGGCCTGCGTCCGCTTGCGGCTGAGGAACGGCACGGCTTGCTGTTCGTGCACCCCGACCCGGAAGCCGCGATCGATCTCGACCAGCTGTTGGGCGAATGGTTCAACGACGAGTTTCCCACGTGGCACTTCGCTGATCTCGTTCCGCTGACACGGCAGGTGTTCGAGACGGGGTGCAACTGGAAGCTGGCGATGGATACGTTCGGTGAGACGTACCACTTCTCCGTGCTGCACAGGGACACGCTGTTCAACGGGTTCCACGGCAACGTGCAGTGCTACGACGAGGCCGGCCATCTGCACCGAATGATCCTGTGCAAGCGCGACATCGACGCCATGCGCCTGTTGCCCGAGGAGCAGTGGGACATCACCGTTGCCGGTCTGCCCGTGTACTGGATCTTCCCGAACGTGATTCTGTTGCCGTTCGATGCCGGGTGTTTTCTTGTGCGGGCCTATCCCGATCGCAAGGACCCGAGCCGGCATGTGAGCCGTGTGAGCTTCTACCTCAAGCCAGCCCTTGCCGCGATGGGCGATGAGATCACTGCATTCGCTGCTGACATCGCCGAGAAGTTCGCGCATGTGATCCGCGACGAGGACTATGCAATGGCCGCCTCGCAGCAGACCGCCGCAAACTCGGGGGCACTGAGGGATGTGATCTTCGGCCGCAATGAGCCCGCCCTGCATCACTACCACAACACGTACCTCGCCTTGTTGGGTCTCGAGCAGTTGCCACTGTTGGATGAAGCAGCCGTAACCAGCGGGATGTAGCACCTCGCAAGATCGACCTGAACCGCTCCGGCAATGATGCAGCTCTGCGAAAGCCCGAGTTGTTCTCCGGCGCTTCGGATCTGTGCCTGAGCAAGGTCTTGACATGAGCGGCCGACCGATTCACGCCGTCGTTGCTCCTTGCCGACTGCCGTCGCCGACATCGAATCGTTTCGTGTGGCTGGGTTCGACGATGAACCAATGCTCGCCATGACGGCGTATGCGGCGCTGCGCCTGGCCTTCTCCATGGTGAACGACGCACTGGGCGCGCACCCGGACTGGCAGTTCGGGAACTCCACCGAACCACGCGTGCTGGCCGCCATCGGCTACAGGCGACCGATCGGGGTCGTGCCGGCCAGGTAGAAGTCGCGCGATGCGCAAACGCTGCAGGGTGAACGCGCAGCGAACCAGGAGGATCTTCAGCTCGATCTCGATGCAGTGACTTGCCGTGCGATCTACGCCTTCCCGTTTCGTATCATGGCGACCGAGATTCACGCGGAGCTCCATGCGGAGCCCGCCGCGGACATCCCGCTCCCGTAGCTCAGCTGGATAGCGCGCCGGTTTCCTAACCCGGCGCTCTATCCAGCTGAGCTACGGGTTCGAACCCTGCCGGGGGCGCTCGACAACTCGGTCAACGCGGCGTCGGCAGCCCGGGGAGCAGCATGGCGACGATGTCGTCGGCGTGGCCGTCGACCCAAGACGGATCGGTGGGCTCGTCGCCCGAAAGTGCGCGCACCTCGGCGGCGTTCACGAACGGCAACGACGAGGCGCCGACGATCACCCAGTACACCCGGTCCGGATCGAGCGGTGCAGCCACGCCGGCCTCGCGCAGCGAGCGCCATGCCGCGGTGATGTTGCCGTGCCATGCCCGGACATGACGGTCGGCCATCCATCGCATTCGGTCGGAGTCGGCCGTGCCCTCGTGCACCATGATGCGGTTCAGTTCGGGATGGGCCGCGGCGAAGTGCACGAACCGGCGGAGCGCCTCGGCGACGTGGTGGCCGAGGGTGATCGGATCCTCGGCCGTGTCGAGTGGCGGCAGATCCGCAAAGGCATTGGCGAGCATGCCGAACAGGTGGTCGACCGCTGCTTCCCACAGCGCCTCCTTCGAGGCGAAGTGGTAGTTGATCTGTGGCTGGAACGCGTCGACGCGTTCGGCGATCGACCGTGTGGACGCGCCGTCGAACCCCTTGGCGGCGAACTCCACCAACGCGGACTCCAGCAGCTGCTGGCGTAGGTCGTCGCGGGTTCGTCGTGGACGGCGCACACCGGAGATGTTATCGTTCGATATTATGAATCTCCTCCCTCTTGCGGCCGAGCCGTTCACCTGCCCGACCGATCGCGACATGCTGCCCTCGGAACGGCGTGAGTTCGTCCGCACGCACCGTACCTGTGTGTTCGGCACCACCCGTCGGGCCGACGGGCCGGCGATGTCGATCGTGTACTACGTGCCCACCGACACCGACGAGTTGCTCGTCGCCACCATGCGGGCACGCGGCAAGGCACTGGTGGTGGCCCGCGACCCGAAGGTGAGCATCTGCGTGCTCGACGAGCGTTGGCCGTTCAGCTACGTGCAGGTGTACTGCGACGCCGTGGTGGACGACGAACCCGATCTGGTGGTCGACGTGATGATGGCCGTGGCCGGCCGCATGTCGGGCGAACCGCTGTCGGAGGATGCGCGCCCGTTCGTGGCGGCGATGGCGGCCGAGGAGGACCGAGTGGTGTTGCGATGCCGGCCGTACAGCACCTTCGCCCAGCCGCCGAGGCACCTGCACAAGAACGATCAGGAGGAGCGCATCACCCACTGGCGTTCGTCGGTGGTGCCCTGGGACGCGCTCGACGCTGCCGACTGAATCTGCCTGGACCCCATCGCGTCGGGAAACCCTGTGACACCCCTTTGGTCCAATGAGGGTATGGAGTTGCGGGTGCCGTCGGTGAACGAGGTGGCGATGATGTCGCCGGTCGAGCTGCAGACGCGTGCGCAGGAGCTCGACGTGCTGCGTCGCCAGGTCGAGGCGGCGTCGGCGGTGCTGGTGCAACGCGTGGATGCCGCCGGTGCGTTCGTGGAGGATGGCCATCGCAACGTCGCGGCGTGGGGTCGTGCGACGAATCACTGGTCGCACGGTGAGGCCGCGGGGATGGCGAAACTGGCGAAGGCGTTCACGTTGTTGCCGCAATTCGCTGCGGCGGCCCAGTCGGGCGTGTTGGGCGTGGCGCAGATGCATGCCCTCGCGAAGCTGGCCGCGAACCCGCGCGTTCGTGAGCACCTGGATGCCGATGCCGATCGGTTGCTCACCGAGGGTGCGCGGGATCTGCCGTTCGACGACTTCGTCACCTTGCTGCGGCACTTCGAAGCGCTGGCTGATGCCGATGGGGCGCAGGACCGTCACGACCGCGCAGTGCTCGACCGCCGGGCGTCGGTCGCGTTCGTCGACGAACGCGCCTTCCTCGATGCCGCTGGGCCTGCCTACGACGGCGTCATCTTCGACCAGGTGTTGCACCACTACACCGAGCTCGAGTGGCAGACCGAGTGGGATCTGCTCGCCACCATCCACGGCGACCGCATGTGCGCCGATCTGATGGAGCGCACCCCCGCGCAACGCCGGTTCGACGCGCTGCAGCGCATCTTCGCCACGGCCGCCGCCGGCGCCGACGGCAGCGGTCCTGCGGTCACCATCGACATCGTCATCGATCAGGCCACCTACGAACACCAGCTCGCCACCTTCCTCGGCGCGAACCCCGACCCGCTCCCGGTGTCGCACGCGGGCAGCCGTCGCTGCCAGGACACCCAGGGGCACCTCGTCGATCCGCGTGCCGCGGTCGCCGCCTCGCTGGTCGGACAGGTGCGCCGGCTCGTCCTCGAAGCCGACGGGGTGGTGCTCGACATGGGACGCCGTCGGCGGCTGTTCACCGGTGCCCTCCGCGAAGCCGTGATGCTCGCCGCCGGTCGGTGCGGTCATCCGGGCTGCGGGCTCCCTGGCCACGCCTGCCAGGCCGACCACACCATTCCCTACGCCCGTGGCGGCCCCACCAGCGCCCGCAACGCCGGCCCCGAATGCGGTGCCCACAACCGCTGGAAGACGAAGGGTGCCATCACCATTCGCGACCGCAGAGGCCGATGGCGAACATTCCGACCCGACGGCACCGAGATCGGGTGGCCCCTCATCGAGTGCACCCTCGACACCTTGGTCTCCGCCACTCGCAACCTGTTCGCCGACGACTGAGGTTCGCCCGACGCTGCATTCATCCCGCCGGGGTGACTGCAGCATCGGCGCGTCCCCGTACGGTCGGGCGCACTCGAGACGACGAGGTGACGCATGAAGGTTCTGCTGGTTGGGCTGGGCACCGTGGGCGAGGCCGTGGCGCGGTTGAGTGCGGGCAAGCCGTGGTTGGAGCAGATGGTGCTCGCCGATCACGACATCGACCGCGCCCGTGAGATCGCAGCTGCGGTGGGCAACCCCGACACCCATCCCACCGCGCAGCTCGACGCGTCCGACACCGGTGCCGTGGAGGCCTTGGCCCGCCAGTACGGCGTCGACCTGGTGATGAACGCCGTCGACCCGCGCTACGTGATGCCCGTGTTCCGTGGCGCGCTGGCTGCCGGCGCGCACTACATGGACACCGCGGTCAGCGTGTCGGAGCCGCACCCGACCGAGCCCTACAGCAAGCCCGGACGTCTGCTCGGTGACGAGCAGTTCGCAATGGACCAGGAGTGGCGCGACCGCGACCGACTGGCGCTGCTCGGCGTGGGCATCAGCCCAGGGCTGGCGCAGGTGTTCGCTTCGGCGGCAGCGAAGCACCACTTCGACGAGATCCACGACATCAACATTCGTGCCGGCGGCGACCTGCGCATCGAGGGCGTGCCGTTCGCGACCGTGTTCAACATCTGGACCACCATCGAGGAGTGCCTGAACCCTTCGCTGGTGTGGGAGAAGGAGCGCGGCTTCTTCACGCTGCCGCCCTTCTCCGAACCCGAGCGGTTCGTGTTCCCCGAGGGCGTGGGCCCGGTCGCCTGCGTGCACGTGGAGCACGAGGACGTCGCCATGATCCCGCGGGTCATCGACGCCCGCCGGGTCACGTTCAAGTACGCGCTCGGTGAGGAGTTCATCGGGGCGCTGATGGTGCTGCACGCCATCGGACTCGACCGCACCGATCCCATCGAGGTCGACGGCCAGCGGGTCATCCCGCGCAACGTGGTCGCGGCGCTCGTGCCGGAACCGGCCGACCTGGGCGAGAACATGACCGGCCGCGCCATCGTGGGTACGCACGTCACCGGTGTGAAGGACGGCAAGCCGCGCGAGATCTTCAGCTACCAGTTGTGCGACGCGCAGGACATCATGGCCCGCTACGGACTGCAGCCGGTGGGGTTCCAGGCCGGCTTCAACCCGGTGGTGGCGATGGAGTTGCTGGCCAACGGCACGTGGCAGGGCAGCGGTGTGTTGTCGGTGGAGTCGTTCGATCCCGATCCGTACCTGGCCATCCTCGACCGTGACGGCATCCATCACGCCACCATCGACATGGAGCCGGGCACCGCGTTCGCCTGAGGCAGGCGTTCGCTCACGACGGCGGCGTGACAGGTCACTACGCTGCGGCCATGCCGCTGCACCACGTTGCCTATGCCACCCGTGACGTCCTGGCCACGACGCACTTCTACGAGGACCTGATGGGCTTCCCGCTCATCCACACCGAGTTGCAGGCGCACAACGACACCACCTGGGTGCGGCACGTGTTCTACGACATCGGCGGCGGCGAGTGCATCGCGTTCTTCCACTTCGAGAACGTCGGCGAGCAGCCCGGCTGGACCAGCGACATCAGCGACGGCGTGGGCCTGCCCGTGTGGGTGAACCACTGTGCGTTCGACGCCACGAGTGAGCAGCAGGAAGCGGTGCGGGCGCGCATGACGGCCGAGGGCATCGCCCCGTTGATGGAGATCGACCACGACTGGTGTCACTCGCTGTACTACGTCGACCCGAACGGCATCATGGTCGAGCTGTGCCGCAACACACCGGGCTTCACGCCGGACCCGACCGAGGCGCATCGGTTGCTCACGGCCGACCCGTTCGTCGACAAGAAGGAGCCGGCCACTCGCATCCAGTGACTCGTTCGGCGGTTGCTGTTCAGCGGTGGCCGAGCACGAACCCGACGATCTCGGG
>SXGU01187352.1_pt1 | contig 10025 bp, 8 predicted proteins | sample 3174531 | NCBI WGS metagenome assembly SXGU01 (sample SAMN11356863, study PRJNA531348) | freshwater metagenome | isolation source: freshwater sample F1-140 | place: China: Fuxian Lake, Yuxi | collected 2017-12-25 | reverse complement strand
CTTGGCATGATCCTCTAGTGAAGTTATGGGAGAGCACTGACCCCGTGAGGTTAGATTGGGATTGTGCTGTTGCGATTCTGGCGACAATGCACCCAGGACTGAATCTTGATCAGTTAATTGAAAGAGGGATTCGAATTCTTGACTGTACCAACTCAATTACAGGTAAAGAAGGAGTTCTTTCCCTTTAAGAACGCTTTTTCATCTCTTTTGAAATGTCACTAATTATGGTCGATAAATTTCGATTGGGCTTCCAACCAACCAATTCATTAATCAAATCAATACTTGGCACCCGTCTCTCCATATCTTCAAAACCATCACCGTAGGCTTCAGAATAAGGCATATGGACTATTTCACTTTTTGACCCCGTTTCGTTAATAATTTTTTTAGCCAGTTCATTTATCGATATCTCAAAATCATTTCCAATATTGATGACTTTACCGATTGTATTGTGGGCAAAAGCAATTGAAATTACTGCATCAATTACGTCATAGACATGTGCAAAACAGCGCGTTTGATTACCATCACCATAGATTGTGATCGGTTCGTTTGCCAGAGCCGCCTTTACGAAACGTGGAACTACCATTCCGTAAGCTCCAAGTTGGCGTGGGCCAACCGTGTTAAAGAATCGGACGATTCTGGTTTCCAATTGTTTTTCTACAAAATATGCGTAGGCAAGTGATTCATCGATAGCCTTGGCTTCACTATATGACCAACGAAGCATTACGGGACTGCCCAGAATTCGATCATCGCTCTCTTTGAGAGAGTCTGAAATATTCTTGCCGTATACCTCGCTGCTACTTGTTATAAAAACTGGAGTGTGAGTTCCATAGGCTGCTTCCAAGACATTTTCTGTGCCTCGAATATTTGTTAGCAGACTTGCTAATGGATTGTTAACGATGTTAAAAACTCCAACTGCTGCAGCGAGGTGAAAGATATAATCAGCATTCTCAATCAAAGGATTAATAACATAAGTATCAAGAATTGACCCCTTAATTAGAGTGAAATTTTCCAAACCCATAAGTGAAGTGAGATTCGATGCTTTACCTGTCGAGAAGTTATCGATTGCTGTGACTGTATGTCCATCAAGAACTAGTCGTTCACACAAATGTGAGCCAATAAAGCCTGCCCCGCCAGTTACTAATACCCGCATCCGCTTATTCTACTTCAAATCGCAAGGCTGCAACTTCTCTATGAATCTTTCGAAGTAGTGTTGTGCCTAGATAAATGGCTTCAGTAAAGATATGGCCAAAAATCTATATCACAGTTGGCATTACCTGGTGATTCAAATGGGGTAAACTAAGTCAAACTTCGAAATCCATGAATAAACTGTGCCCTACTGGCCTCAGACCATATATTGAGAAACCGCCTAAATTGGCCAGTTCCAACGAATCTGAGAGCAAAAGTATTACTTTAGTGCTGTCAAATCATTGCCGTCTCCCCAGCACAAGTCTTGGTTCCTTGTTAACCCCCGTTGATAGTTGGCACATTCTCATAAACTATCTCGATTTTTATAAAACATCATGGGGAACCTAGGAAACTTTGCCTGGAATTATTGGTGCAGCGATTCAGGAAGGTAATCCAATAACCAAAATCCTTCCAACAGCGGGTTTAGAACACCTAACAAAGTACCACAAATCTTTGCTTTGCTCACATTTGAGTGGTCTGTGAATGCTATCGAGGCACCTGAAGGAATTGTTAACGTGAAGCCAGAATCAGGTCGGGTTGTTTTACTGGAATTAACGATGAAGGTGTATACGCGACCAATTTTCGAGCCTATGCCTTCATGAGCTAGGTCGATTCTGGTATCTAAATGCTCCTTCTTCAGCCCATCACTCAATGTTTCGATCAGCTCCAAATTCGAGATAGCCACTCCTAGACAATTCCATAATTACATTGATTTTGTTGCAGTCGAGAGACGGTTTGGATAAAATAGGGACTAGCATTCAGGAAAAGTGCTAAAGCGGGAAAAACACTTTTGCACCATGTAAAATAAGTCGGAGCTCCAATCACCAGATTGTTTACTGCTACTCTTACGTCATGAAAATTTATGTGGCAGGCATTAATGGGATGGTTGGGTCAGCATTCTCCCTTAAGGCAAAAGCTCACGGTCATCAGGTTCTAGGTAAGCGTTCAAGTGAAATTGACTTTACTAATCGGGATGCGACTTTCACGGAGCTTGCTGAGGCAAGGCCCGATGCGCTAGTCATCGCCGCGGCCAAAATGGGAGGGATAGAAGCGAATTCTGCCCAGCCGGTGGATTTTCTTTCAATAAACTTGCAGATTCAAACAAACTTATTGGATGGAGCTCACAAAGTAGGCATTAAGCAACTTCTTTTTCTTGGATCTTCTTGTATTTACCCTAAATTTGCGCCTCAACCGATAATAGAATCAGCCTTGCTTACAGGTGCGTTAGAGAAAACAAATGAGTCATATGCGATTGCCAAAATTGCTGGGCTAAAACTAGTGGAAGCATATAGACTCCAGTTTGGCCACCGTTGGATATCAGCCATGCCAACAAATATTTACGGCCCGAGAGACAATTTCAATCTTGAGACTGCACATGTTCTACCTGCATTAATTCATCGCTTTCACAATGCAAAATTAAACGGAGCCAAAGAGGTTGAGATCTGGGGAGATGGGTCGCCTCTGCGAGAATTTCTCCATGTCACTGACTTGGCTCGAGCAATGTTAATTTTGCTGGACCGGTACGAAGATGCAGTGGCAATAAATATTGGAAGCGGTCAAGAAATTTCGATTGAGCAGCTTGCTAAGTCGATCAAGGAGGTCGTCGGTTATTCAGGAGACATCTTCTTTAACAAAGTTCGCCCAAATGGTACTCCACGAAAACTTTTGGATAATTCAAAAATTACAGAATTGGGCTGGAAGACGGAAGTCAACCTTAAAGAGGGGATTGCATCAACATATGATTGGTTTCAAGCAAATCACTTAATGGAGACATCCTCATGAAACGTGCCTTGATTACTGGAATTACGGGACAAGATGGTTCCTATCTAGCTGAATTACTCCTTGAAAAAGGCTATGAAGTACATGGAGTGATTCGTCGAAGTTCAACATTCAATACTTCGCGCATAGAACACATTTATAAAGATCCACATGAAGCGGACAGCAGACTTCATCTACACTATGGTGATATTACTGACGTTGTCTGCATTCTGAATCTCGTGCGTGAAATTGAGCCAGATGAAGTCTACAACTTAGCCGCGCAAAGCCATGTGAAAGTCTCCTTTGATATGCCAGACTATACGACTCAAGTGGATGCAGTTGGAACAATGCGACTGCTAGAGGCTATCCGTGCCGCGAAAATTGATGTCAAATTCTATCAAGCATCAACTTCAGAACTTTATGGAAGCACGCCTCCACCGCAATCAGAGACTTCCTTGTTTGCGCCTCAAAGTCCATACGCAGCGGCAAAGTTGTACTCATATTGGGTTGTTCGAAATTATCGTGATGCATATGGCATGCACGCTACAAATGGAATTCTATTTAACCATGAATCGCCGCGCCGCGGTGAAACCTTCGTCACTAGGAAAATAACAATGGCTGCTGCTAAAATTAAATTAGGTCTCGAATCCAATCTTTACCTAGGTAATCTTAGCGCTGTCCGTGACTGGGGTTTTGCCCCTGAGTATGTGGAAAGCATGTGGCTTATGCTCCAACAGGACAAGCCAGACGATTATGTTGTTGCTACGGGTGTCGGGGCAACTGTACGTGATTTTTGTGAAGCATCCTTCCTTGTTGTCGGTTTAGATTATCGGGACTATTTAGAAACCGAAGCTCGGTATATGAGACCTACTGAAGTTGATGCCTTAATTGGCGATCCAACCAAGGCTAAAGAAATCCTTGGTTGGAAGGCAAAGACTCACTGGAAAGAACTAGCAGAAATAATGGTCAAAAGTGATTTATTGAAGTTTTCTAGGAACTAAATGGGTATATAGATGTCAATCAATGAAAATTGACCCCTAATTTAAAGATGGACAGTTAATGTTTGAGGTTATAAGAAAATTTCCCAATTAATTAATATAGGTAGATTTACCTGAGAATTCAATCTATCTAATTTATGAGGCAGGCTTGCGTATCCGTCTATTGATTTAATACGATTTCGCCTAAGAAATGTCACTTCAATCACTTCAGGAAATTCGATATCTTTGTATTTCCAAATTCCACAGGCATTGTTTGGATGAACATGAACTACTTCAAAATCTTCCAGAATCATTTTCATGAATGGATGAAAATATTTGTGGAAAGAATAATGGTGAAGTATATTTTGTAAATTGTGTATTTCAATCACCATTATGCGGAATTGCTGCAGTACAGTCTGTGGGGTATTAAGTAAACACTCAAACTCAGAACCTTCAATGTCCATTTGAAGTAAGAGATTTTCTGACTTAGAAAAATTCGACCCCTTTATCAAATCCTTGAGAGAAATAGTTTTATCATTACTGAATTTTCCTAGCCAGCTTGGGAAATAAGTTTGCAACGGACTGAGGTCGTTCGGCTTTTTACTAACATCGTCTACGATGACCGATGGAACACCGTAATTCTCACCGATTTCTTTTTCAAAGTCCCAAACAAAGTTACAACCAATTGAGAAACAGGCGTCAATTTCGCTAAGCTCTAATTTAGGGACAAGATATCCCCCATCATCATTTCCACCTACGCGCTCTAATTCATGCTCGGTTTTCAGGGGTCTAAAAAGGAGAAGAAATGTTTTTAGAGTACGTACAGGCGTTGTATATGAGATACGTAATTCCCTTGATTCTGAAACATTCAAAAATGCACTTCTAATATGGAATCTATTTATTAATGGTTTTAGAAGACGGAAAATTAAACGCACTGAATAAAAAAATCGGCTTCTATCCGGCATGTAGAGGAACCTCTCATTTGGTATCAGCTAAAGCTGGAATAAATGAATCTTACCAATTGTCCTATACGTTAAACCATTAGCACCAAAATCCAAGGAGCTTTTAGAGTTTTTTTTCAGAAAGTTCTCGAAATTTTCACTTGACTCATAGAAGAATCCCACGAAAACCCCTTACGGTAAGGTCAATCAGAACTAGGCTTGAAGATACTTTCCTGGCGATTCCAACATTCATGTCCCCCTCCGCATCGTTAGAAAATTACGCTTGCATAAAGTAATCTCCTAGCTGATTTGTGAAAGGCCCGGCGTTAAAGGTTGCGACGGAGTATCGTTAAATGATCCTTTTTGTATTGATTAGCGACCTACTGAGTTGAGTCAGCCAGAATTCTATTCTTGCAAACTTTAGTAAAAGAAAAGTTCTTTCTCATGGATTCCAAAAAAAATGCCATAAGAAATGTTGCAGATATATCAGACATGAGCTTACCAAGAATTCCTGCAAAATGTAGAACACCCGTCCAGCTGCCATACCCTCCAAATGAACCCCAAGCGGTAATGAACACCAGAATTAGAATTACGCGTTTAAGTTGCGAACCTTTCTCTAAACAACCAAAAAGCGCACAACCGGCGGTTAATAAAAAGAAAAGTCTATAGTCCATAGTCATTCCAGTTAAAAACATAAATGTCACTGTTGAACCAAATAGCCAAAAGAGTTTGTTGTTTAAAGTTGAATAAAAAGAATCATTCTTCTCACTGAATTTCAATTCCGAAGTCTTTAGAAAGCTAGCTTTCTTTATCAGGATTACTGTAGAGATTAATAGGATGATTCCTAGCAAATAAGAAATTAAAGAATTAATCAACGGAAAACTTGGGGAAATATAGGGGGTGAGGAGATTTAGAAAATGACCAGGCCAGGGCATACCCCAGGACGCCCACCACGTGTTTGATCCTCCCACATAGTTTTCTTTGTTGTAATACAAAGCAACATCCGGAATTATTGCCAAACCGCAAAAAAAGAAGAGAAACATCGAAAATAACTTACTTCTTTTAGACTTAAAAATTACCATAAGCACCAACAACACTGGAAGAGTATAGAATTTCATGAGCGTCGCTAAACCAATAAGAAGCGTTCCAAGAACTTCTTTGTGTAAGCTAATAGATAAAGCAGCGAGAATAAGCAAAACGAAAATTAGTTCATCGAAATTTGTTAGAGCGATTGTGAGCCAAACTGGTGGAGAAAAAAAAATAAGCAACAGTAAAATTCTGCTTGAATTTCTCCCCCCTGCAGAGGATGAAATTATAAGACTAATGCCTATGACAACGGTAATCGTTGCTGTTATTCCAAGTAACACCGTCATTGAAGGATCAAAGTGGAAAAAATTTAACGCATAGAGTAGGGATCTACCATAGTTATAATTGTATTGAGCGCATACTGAGTTATTCGGATCATAGACAGCTATGCCAATCTCCTTAAAACACTTGGCAGAATTTAGAACCCAATTAAGATCATTGAAAGACCGAACTGGTTTCATTCCGTTTAGATCAAGAGATGACCACTCAGTTAGGATCTGATATCCGTACCCTAAAAAAAGGAGGGGGGCGTAAAGAAAAAAAGTTTTCAATTTGCTAACCTCCAATGACTTTAACCAGGTTTTCTTTATTGTGAATAATCACTTCATAAAGAACTCTAACATATGTGGAGTATTTGACGCCCAAGGGTGGAAGTATTAATAGAAAGTCTATGGACATAAGAAAAGTTGTTTCTAGCTCCTGGGAAAGTGGCCCTTGCTTTCGGAATTTGTATATGGCGGCTAAAAATTAGATTTACCTATCTCTCTAAAACACTTAATTGTATTTTTCCCTCAAGAGCTGGAGAAATTTGCGGGGTAACTCACCCTTATCGGCAACGTAGGTCCAATCGCTTGGTCCTGAGTAGAAGCCTATTGGTGAAATTACTTGGGCAGATTGATTTAATAAAGCCCCAATAAAACTAAAGGAAGACTTACCAATGACCAAAATGTCGGCTTCCTGCATTAGCTTCCAGGACTCTAGGGGGTTTAACTCAGTGATAATTTTCTTCACTTTCAGATCAGATAATGAAATATTAAAATCCTCATAATCAAGAGTAAAGTTGGAGTCCTTGTCCATTTTATTTCCACCATCTTGAAGATACATCATTGACTCTGCAGATACTCCAGCAGGAGACCATTGTATGTTCTCTTTATGAACATCAGTGTGAATCGTAAATTCATAGTTTACTTTATAACTATCCAAGATGGCTTGAATCGGTAGAAGTACGGACAGGTACCATGAGGTTGGAATGAATCGGTTGCTCAATACGTCTTTTGAAATGAGACCGCGCCTTATATGCACATGGATGCGATAAATGTCGTCATTATTTGCGTTCATGGTGAGATTTCGAGTAGCCCAAATAAAATGTTTTCTGATACTTGGATATCTTAAAGTCAACCTATATGGATCATTAATTATCAATAACTCATGGTGATTTAAAAAATAGCAAAATAATTTTTTTAAAATGAAATATGCTCTTAAGGTACCTGACAATCGAAACACTCTAGAGTAATTTAGTTCTCGGATCCGGTGTGTCTTTTTACATGAGTGTTCTTCCAAATTAAGAAAATTCTTTAATTCGGATAAGAAGTTTAATTTAGCCTCAGATGTATTTAGGTTATCGCCAGGGTTTGAGTCAAACTGTAAAATTGGGGAGTTAACAAATCCCATCTTGAAATGTTTTGATAATGAATACACATCAATAATTCGGATAACCTGTGCACCGATACCATCTTTTGATTTGTGATTATTAAAAGACAGGCAAACTGCCACAATTGTCCCCTTATTTTTAATTGAGTCTCCTGAATGCGTGTTAGGATATCACTTCAATTAAGGAAGGATAGGTATCATTACTTAAAATCATTAGTTAAATCAGATTATTTTTAGTACGATTTAGTTAGGATGAATATTATGAAATCACCAATTATTGCCTTAAATGGTGGCTTGGGGAACCAACTATTTCAGTGGTTCTTTGCTCATACCCTTGAATCCAATAGAAAGTTTAGAATTGATGGCCTCTTTGAAAGTGTTGACACAGAACTCGGGCAACGAGAATTTCGACTTGAAGAGTTGGCAGAGAGATGTTCTCATGTAAGTCGTGACGTCAAAGGGTTGTCGAAATTGTCTAAATTTGAACGGTTCTGGCATTTGGCAAATCACTTATGGCTAGTTCCTGTATTTCGCCCCCTCATGACAAAAATTGGATATTTTCGTGAAAACCCTAATTCGGAAGTAGCCCAAAGTTTGAGTATACCAATCCCAATGCGCTACGCGTTCGGATTCTTTCAAAATGCTAAGATAATCGAACAAGCACATAGCGCTCTCGAGATTGAGTTGATACCAATCATCAAAGCAAAGCTAAGAGAATTGAAGGATAAATTCGATTTGAAGGCTCCATACACGGTTATACATATCCGTCGTTACATAACGACGGGTTTGAAATTGACTCCGATACACTTTTGTAATCTTAGTAGTGATTATTTTATTGACTGGGCAAAACAAAATGCAAGGCAGAGGATAATTCTTCTCACAGAGTCTGCCGATCAAGTGAGTGAAATTATAAAATCTGTGAAACCAGTTCTAGTACTAGATGCGAGCAATTCATCACCATGGGATGTATTGGCAATTATGGCCGGGGCTCAACAATGTTTAGGCTCAAACAGTAGTCTTTCATGGTGGGGGGCAAAACTCTGTTCGATTTTTGGAGGGCAAGCATGGTTACCCTCAAATTGGTCATATTGGCCTAACGTGCAAACAAGCGCTTTTCACTTTGAAGGAGTTAATTTGGTCAATTCTGTTTGGGATATATCGGGATTTGATTAAGACACTAAATTAGTATCCAGAATCTCTGCAACCGAAGTCTAATTCCGGTCAATTTGTAATGAAAGACCTGTAGAAAAATACTATTGACACGTGGACTTTTCCTACAGAATATGAGAAAATTAATAATGCAACTTCAGTTAGATAAAAACCCTAGGAATAGAAATCGCCTGTTAATCTGCCTAATTTTTATTTCGGCTGTTCTAAAGGCAGGTTATGCGCTATCACGAGATCTATTTGACTCTGGACCAGATGCTAACGGGTATATGCCATTTGCAGTTGGATTTGCTGAAGAAAATTTTTTCTCTTCAAAAATTCCAGGGCCACCGTACTATCCCTCTGGCTACCCATATATTTTGTCGCTAATAGTCCGTATTGCACCTGGGTCCTGGATTGAACTTTCGCAATTGTTTCAAATTGCTTTATTTTCTTTGGCGAGTTACTTGTTTTATCACTTAATTGAACACATGTTTTCCTGGAAAATTGCGGGCTTCGCCACTCTAATTCTTTGCTTTAACCCCGCTTGGGCTGTGGTGAATGGTGAAGCAATGTACGAAACTCTCCTAGTTTCTTTTTTGATTTTTTCAATGTACTTTTTCGTGAATCCGCTTCGACAATCTGAAAGTCACACAATTATAAGTTTGATAACTAGTGGAGTGCTCGCTGGAATTACTTCTGTAATTCACCCGAGAGTTCTTCCTCTTCTCACTATTTTCTTTTTGGGTATTTACATAACGCGAATTAAAAGTTCGAATAAAGGATTGGTCCTTTTTGCATCAGCAACAGTATTTCCTTTACTTTTTTCCCTGCGCAACTTCCAAGCCAAGGGTTCGTTTACACTTATGAATTCTTTCTGGGATGGACAAGCCCTTAATGCCTTTCTAACTGGGTGTAGGTCGTATGCTTGTGCCGCTGAAAGAATTATTGATAAGCCAATTGGTTTTCTTGAGCACTCTTACATGAGTGCAATTGCATTTTGGTCACCTCATTCAGGGCCTCTCATGAAGGGCACTTGGTACCACAACATTAGTCTAATATCTTTCCTGAATAGACACGGCTATAACAGATTGTCCATATATATCTCTCTGATATTTTCAATACTAATTTTCCTTATGTGGATTTATGGATCCGTACTACTGTATAAGAAAAATAGATTTTACAGTATCTTACTTCTCTCACTTGCAGGGATTATTTGGTCCACCGATATTCTAGTCTACGCTGATAATCGACACCGTCTGGTTGCTTTAATATTTATGTT
>SXGU01171150.1_pt1 | contig 10025 bp, 11 predicted proteins | sample 3174531 | NCBI WGS metagenome assembly SXGU01 (sample SAMN11356863, study PRJNA531348) | freshwater metagenome | isolation source: freshwater sample F1-140 | place: China: Fuxian Lake, Yuxi | collected 2017-12-25 | reverse complement strand
GTTCAATGGCGAGGGCATCGACTACGCATACGAAACAGCACGCATCGCCGCGGGCGTCCTCCACGATGCGCTCCGCAGCGGTGACGCGTCGGCGTTGCAGCAGTATCCCGGTTTGCTCGACGCAGAGTATGGCCAGTACTTCAAGGTGGCGCGGTTGTTCGCCCGCGTCATCGGACGACCCGCGTTGATGCGCGAGTTGTCCCGGGTGGGAATCCACAGTCGCACACTCATGGAGTGGGTGTTGCGAATCATGGCCAATTTGTTGCGTCCCGACGAGAAGGGTCCGGCCGAACTCGCCTACGCGATGGCGGCGCGAATCGTCAGGCTCGCACCCAACGCGTAGTCGCGTCGGATTTCAACCGACACAAACAACCTCGACCACCTCGTCGCGATCAAGGTCGAGCACCGTGGTAATGCCCTGCGTGGAGTACGAGTTGATGAACGCCCGAAGCGACGTCGAGCGCTGCGCACCGGCACACGTGCGTACGACTCCATTGGCCAGCGGAACGTGCCAGCCATTCACCAGCACTCCCGTGTCACCACCGTCGGTCATGTCGACGAGCGTCGGTACCGCCAGAATTCTCGAGGCTGGACCATCGGCGTTCACGAGCGCGTACCACACGACACCGTCTCCGAGCATGTCCGCCAGGAATACGCATGCTGCCGGGGTCGTGCGATCCGCGCAGTCGACCTCCCCCGGCGTGCCACGCGTGATTCCGACGGTTCGCCCATCGTCGAGGGTGAGCGTGGCCGAACCCACCGTCAGACCGTCGATGACGGCGAACGCTTCACTCGACTCGATCGCCATGACCGATGCGATGGCTTCCACCCGACGCTCGGATGGTTGTACGGAGGTGTCGTCGATGCCGCGCGGTCCGCGACTCGTCAGCAATTGCACCACCGTGGCCAAGATCAACAACGCCCCGATCGCAGCCCACGTACGCCAACTCAGCAACTGACGCATCACTCGTCACACTACGACGACATCTACGCTGGGCATTCACATGCATCCCGAACTAGAGCGCTTGCACCGAGACTTCGGGTGGACTCCTGATTCGCACCTCACTTGGGACGCCGACCGACATATTTGGGTCGACGTGAATCGGGAGCAATCTAAGTCCGTCTACCTCGACGACACATGGCGAACGATGGATGACTTGCTCGATGAAAGTTGGTGGTATCGAACGCGAAACGTCGTCATCGAACGCGCACTACGAAGGGCCCATGTCAACGGCGCGATATGGGACGTTGGCGGTGGCACAGGCGTGGTCTCCAAATTCCTACAATCACGTGAACGCCAGGTTCTCGGGGTCGAACCCTCCAATGCGGGCGCGGTCATGACCGCCCAACGCGGCGTGCACTCCTTCTGCGCCACTCTGGAACAACTCGGTCTCCCGTCTGAGTCGCTCAATGCGGTGTCGATGTTCGACGTCCTGGAGCACGTTGATGATCGACGGTCAATGCTTCGCGAAGTTCATCGCATACTCTTACCCGGCGGTGCGTTCATTCTCACACTTCCGGCGTTGATGTCGTTGTGGAGTCAGTTCGATATCGATGGTGGCCATTACCTGCGCTACAACAAGAAGTTGATTCGACGCGAGCTGGAAACCCAGGGATTCGTCGTGACACGAGTCGGCTACTTCTTCGTCACTACCGTCGTTCCACTTCTGCTCCTCAGGTCGTTGCCGTACCGCCTTGGTCTTCGTCGGGCGGTGGCAACGTCCGAGACTCTCAGCGCGAGCGGTGGGCTACTTGGTCGACTCCTGGCACGGTTCGAGATTTCACTCGCCTTACGATTGCCAATTGGCTCGAGTCTGCTGGTGATTGCTACAAAGCGGTGAACTACATCGCATGTGAGTCGAGGTAGTGACTTAGACCGAGACGCGAGCCTGCTTGGCGGTGCCCTGACCACGCAGTTGTTCGTGGTAGCCAAGAATCTGCAACTCGACACCGAGATCCACGTTGCGGACCGTGACGCCCTTGGGTGTGGTGAGGACGACGGGAGCAAAGTTGAGTAGCGAGCCGATGCCGGCGGCAATCAAGTCGTCCGCCACCGACTGCGCCGCGGTGGACGGCACGGCGAGGACACCGATGTGAACACCGTTCGACTTGACGAAGTCCTTCATCTCGTCGAGATTTCGTACGTCCAACTCCCCGATACGGGTTCCAACCTTGCGAGGGTCCACATCGAAGAGAGCGATCACGGGAAAGCCGCGGGAGGTGAAGCCCCCGTTGGCGGTGATCGCCGAACCGAGGTTTCCGGCGCCGACCACGATCGTCTTCCACTGCGAGAGCAGTCCGAGCTCGCGCTTGATTTGATAAATAAGGAACGCGACTTCGTATCCGACTCCACGAGTGCCGTAGGTACCGAGGTACGACAGGTCCTTGCGGACCTTCGCCGCGTTCACGTTCGCAAGCACGGCGAGTTGGTCGCTCGACACCTGCGAGGTTTCGGTGAGTTGGAGGTCGGTAAGAATTTGCAGGTACACCGGGAGTCGATTAACCGCCGCACTCGGAATTCGGCGGCGGCGAGTCGATGTGGTCTCTGGAGCAGGCATGCCTTCAGGGTACGGTGCTTGCGCATAGTTTCACGAGCCAATCGAGTCGTGGTGTCCGATGGCACCCGAACCCCCGCTGGTCGCTCCCTAGCCTGCTCCCGTTGTGGACCGTCTGACCGTATCTCTCGCGGCGTTCGCGAGCGTGGTGGCGCTCGTCTTTGCCTTGGTCACCGCCGACCGATGGCATCGCCGTCGACTCGCTCACCACGGTGCGTGGACGATTGCGATGGCACTCTTTTTCATCGGAGCCGGTGCATTGTGGTGGGCGACGGCGAGCGGGTGGTCGGACGGTGTGTTCAGGGTGTTCTTCACCGCGGGTGCGGTACTCAACGTCGCGTGGCTCGCCCTCGGCACCGTTGCATTGCTGGCCGGTAACCGTGTTGCGCGGCCGCTCCGCAGCACACTTGCTCTGCTCAGTGCCTTCGCAATCGGAGTGATGGTGATTGCGCCGACGAAATCGCCGATCGTTGGGGACGAAATTCCACGCGCACGCGATCACTTCGGTGTGCTTCCTCGCAGTCTCGCAGCAATCGGATCCGGAGTTCCCGCTCTCGTGATCATCCTCGGGGCATTGTGGTCGGTGGCACGACTCCTGAAGGGATCGTCACCCGCCGTCGCTGGCGCACGTCGTGACGTCTCTATCTCCGCGAATCGCCTGGTGTTGAGCAACGTTCTCGTTGCACTCGGCACATTGGTGCTGTCGGCGAGTGGTTCATTGGCCGGACGACTGGGTGAAGTGCGGGCATTCACCGTCACATTGTCCGTCGGTGTGGTGATTCTCTTCGTCGGATTCCTCGTACCGGGTGCCCGAAGGTCTACCGCAGTGCTCGACGCAACACCTTCCCCGTAGCACCCATCGGCAATTGCTGCACGAACAACACCTTGGTCGGACACTTGTAGCGAGCCAGGCGAGCTCGGCAATGGTCGATCACGGAGTCCTCGTCAAGTTGGGTGCCGTCCCGTAACACCACGTAGGCGCGAACCGTCTCGCCGGTGTGCGGGTGGTCGACTCCGACGACCGCGGTCTGCAACACGCTCCGATGTTCGAGAATGGCCTCCTCGACTTCGGCCGGATACACGTTGAAGCCCGACACGATGATCAAGTCCTTGGCGCGGTCGACGAGGTACAGGAAGCCGTCGTCGTCGATCACTGCAATGTCGCCGGTCCGCAACCAACCATCCGGAGTGAGCGCACGAGCCGTGGACAGCGCATCCTCGAAATAGCCACGAAACACGTTCGGACCACGCACCCAAACCTCGCCGGCGTCGCCACGCAGTGCGTTCTCTCCGTTTTCATCGACGAGTCGAACCTCCACACCGGGGAGCACGCGACCAATCGAGCCGATTTTCGTCAGTGCGGTCTCTTTGTCGACGTCAGTCGTGGTGGTGACGACGGGCGAGCATTCGGTGAGACCGTATCCCTCGGTGACGAGCAAACCGTGGCGCTCGAACAGCGCCCGTGTGGTGTGCTCGGGCATCTTTGCCGCGCCGGTGAGTGCAGTTCGCACGCTGGAAAACGTGTCCCTCGGTAGGCCGGGCATCTGTTCGAAAGCCATCCAGAGAGGGGGTGCACCCGGAATCAGCGTCACCTTTCGGTCGCGAATCGTTTCGACGGCGGTCATCGGATCGAATCGCTCCACCAACACGATCGTGGACCCGTGCATCAAGGAGTACGCGAGCACCACGTTGAGGCCGAAGATGTGGAAGAGGGGTAGCACTCCGTACACCACATCGGACTCGTCGATCGTTCGAACCTTGGTGAGTTGCTCGAGGTTCGAAGCGAGGTTGCCGTGCGACAACATCGCCGCCTTCGGTGACCCGGCCGTGCCGCTCGTGAAAAGCATGACCGCGAGGTCATCCTGCTGCACCTCCAGCAGCGGCGCCGGCGCATGTTCGACCAATTCGGAGTAGTGAAGTGAGTCTCGGAGCTCGCCCGAGGTCGTGATCACGTGCGTGAGATGCGACAAGGAGGAGCGATCCACTTGCGACCAACTCGCGGCAGCCGACGGGGCCACCACCGCCGCACGCGCGCCGACCACTCCGAGTTCACGTTGGAGTTCGGGGGCCGGTGCGGTCGGATTCATCGGAACACAGACGATTCCTCGACCCAGGCAGGCAAAGTACGTGACGACGAACTCGATCGTGTTGCCACATATCAGCGCCACGCGATCGCCGCGCGCGACTCCGAGACCTTCGAGTGCGCCTCGCATTGCCGCCACCCGACGTGACAGTTCGCCGAACGTCGTGACCTGTCCGCGGGAGATGATCGCAGTGGACGACTCGTCGTGTCCGTCGATGATCGAAGCGAGATTCATTGCAATCGTCCCGCTCTTCAACTCATCAGGATGGAGACGAGTCCGGCGGCAAATATTGCCGCAAGCAAGAGGCCGAGAGCCAACGTGGTGGCGGGACGCACGGCGACAACCTTACCGAGACCGAGTCACGTGCTGCTCGGTCCGCGACGAAGTTGCACGTTCGTGGTCAACACTGATTCGTCGCTGAGCGCCGACAGCGTGACTGCGTCACCCACTCCGATCGAGAGCTGCTCGGCCGCCGAGCCACGATCGACGGCGATCGCGAGCATGCCGAAGGAGTCGACGACCAATCCGACACCACCGCCGATTGCCGAGAAGTTTCCGACGACGGTCGCGCTTCGCGTTGAGCGCTCCCCCATCGCCGTGTTCCAAGCAACGCTCAGCACCGACCCGAACGAGGCAACTTCCTCGGGACCGACGTTGAGTTGACAGTTTCCGAACCGGTCAACCCACGTGATCTCGGCTACCACGCCATCATGCTCCACTCGGGACAACGGCACCACACCCGGGAGGAGCAGGTTCGGATCGACGGGGTCTCCAAGTTCGCTCAACGGAACTCCGTTGCACAGATGTGCCGCGGCGGGCGCGAAGACGTCCCGTCCGGCGAACGTTGCTCCGGGTGCTGCCAACTGAAACTCGGGATTGTTGAGCACGACCGCGGATTCGGCACCACCAGCAAGGGCCGTACCCATCGACAGGAGCCCGTTGTCCGGACCAATCAAAATTCCACGACCGCCGCCGACGGAAATGGCCACGCCGCGACGCTCCGTCCCAACGCCTGGATCCACCACGGCGAGCACGATGCCCGTCGGCACGTACGAGATGCACCGGGCAAGCGCCAGCGATCCGGCACGAACGTCAAACGGGGGTACCTCGTGCGTGAGGTCGATGACCCGCGCCTGTGGTGCGATGTCGGCGATGACACATTTGACGATGCCGACGAACTCATCACGGGTGCCGTAGTCGGAAAGAAACGAAATGGTGTCGTATCGCTGTGCAGTCACCGTGGCGGTCACGCTACGAGCGTGTGCTCGTCGAAAGCACCCGACCAGAAAAACGTAAGGGTCGGTGCCAACCCCCCGACGGCACCGACCCATACGGCGCGACCCTTGCGGGCGCGACTCCCGGAACGGCAAGCCGACCGGTGATCTGTTGAAGTCCTACCTTACGCAGTGTTCGAGAATTTACAACTCCCCAGAACGAAAAATTTCCGGAGCCGGAGCCATGCACCAAACTCTCTCGTGCAGGTTGCTATCCTGACGAAACAGCGCTAAGCGGCACGAATGTGACTCGCGATGATGTTCGTCGTCGTGCTACTCGTTGCCGAGTTCCTTGCTGCGCAAGGTCGCTGCACGAACCGCTGCCACGACTGCCTCACGCACACGTCCCACATCCAACGCCGCAACGCCTGCGGCGGTGGTTCCATTCGGTGAGGTAACTCGTTGCCGAAGTTGTTCGGCGCCATGAGGCTCACGCTGGAGCAGCGCCGCCGATCCCGCAAGCACTTGTGCCACCAATGTTGCACTCGTCTCGGCGTCGAAACCCTGAACAACCGCGGCCTCGCGAAGCGCCTCGGCCAAATAGAACACGTAGGCCGGGCCGGAGCCCACCAGCCCCGTGAATGCGTCGAGCCTCGACTCGTCCAGCTCGACGACCAATCCGATTGCTTCCAACAAACCCCGCGCCCAGGCGCGATCGGCTCCGTCGCACGACGGTGCGACTGCCATGGCGGTCGCCGCGAGTCCGACGAGGGCGGCGGTGTTCGGCATGGCTCGCACGACCCGCACCGTGTCCCCACTCGCCTTCTGCAAGGTGGCGATCCTCACTCCGGCGGCAATGGAGATGAGTCGCTTCGCGCCTCGGGCGGCGGCATCCGCGCACACCTGGGCTGCGTCGTGGGGTTTCACGGCCACCACGACATCCCGACAGTTCGGTATGGAATCGACGACGACAACCTTGGCGAACATCCGGGACAACTCGCGTCGACGTTCTTGGTTCACCTCGACGATCGTGATCGTCGTCGGCTCGTGACCGGACCGCAAAACTCCCTGGACGAGGGCCGTCCCCATGTTGCCGCCGCCGATGATCACCAACATCGGCGATTCACTCACCACGCGAAGGCTACTGACTTGCCTGGAATCGACGCGCAAATCCGAGGTGGACGAGTTCCTCGAAATGGGATTCGACGGTGGCGTACAACGTTCCGATGATGCGATCGAGTTCGAGTTCGTCGAGCGCCGCGAGCACCAATTCACCCGTGAGGTACACCGCGTTCTCTGCACCGAGCGCATAGTGCGCACCAACGAGTCGCTCGTTGCGACGCAGGAGCAATTCAAAGACCTCGGGCACGTGTTCTTCGGGGAACGGCATCACATAGGTTTCGTACCGCAGCGTGCGTTGTCCGAGGCGCAACCAGATGGTGGTGAACTCCTTGGCTTCGCCGTGGAGTCGCACCATCCAACGGTCGTTCTCGTTCATGGCCCGCTCCGCCGCAACCGTGTTGGGGTGGGCTCGATGTACGGTGCCGAGCCATTCGTCGATGCGGCGCTCCAGTGTTGCCCGCTGGCTCTCGTCGAAGAGATCGCTCATCTCGTGTGCGTCACGAATACGTCAGTTGCACGAAACCAAATCGCGCGCGGCGAATTCAGCTACCACTCTGCGCATTCGCATGGCGGCCTGCTGCCACGAATATCGCCGACTGCGGGCCACCGCCTGAGCGCTGAGTCGATTGGCCAAATGCGGGTCATTTAACACCTGCATCACGCGACGGGCGAAAAGTGTGGCGTCGCGTTCCGGCACCAGGAATCCATTGACGCCGTCGTCGATCAGCGACAGCAGTCCACCGACCGCGGTAGCCACAACGGGGGTTCCGCAGGCCGAAGCCTCGAGTGCCACGAGACCGAAACTCTCGCTACGAGAAGGTACGAGGACGACATCCGCAGCGCGATAATAGGTGGAGAGCAGATGGTGGGGCTGGGGTTCGACGAATTTCACCCGGTTCGCCACGCCGAGACGTTCGGCGAGAGCCACGATTCGCGCATACTCCCGATTGCCGTCCACACCGCTTGCACCACCGACGACGAGAAGCAGTGCATCCTCGTGCGGCAAGGCGGCCAACGTTTCGATTGCAACGTCGAGACCCTTGAGCGGCTGGATTCGGCCAACGAACAACAGGACCGGATGTGCGCCCAATCCCAGAGCACTGCGCGCACCCGCGCGACTGCCCGGCGAGAAGTATGCCCGCTCGACGCCAGGGGTTATGACTTCGACGGTTCCCGGCGAGGTTCCGTACAACTCACGGAACTGCTGTCGTTCCTGTTCGCACGAGACGAAGATGGCATCGCTACATCCGATGATCGACGACTCGATTTTTTCCCTCTCGGCGGATTCGGTGTCGCCGTGCAGCGTCTTGACTCGCGCAAGCGTGTGGAACGTCGTCACGAGTGGCAGATTCAAATCGTGCTTCAACAGGTGTCCAGACATTCCCGAGAGCCAATAATTGGCATGAATCACGTCGGCTGGAGTTCGAGTTCGTAGGAGATGACTCACGGTGTCGGTGAATTCCGGAATGACCTCCACCAACTTCTCCTTGGGCAAGTCCACGTCGCCGGCGCGTACGTGGACGAGTCGGTGACCTGGTTCGATTTCCACAACGTCGGGCAATCCCGTCTTCCAGGCACGCGTATAGGTGGTGCAATCGACCCCGAGTCGGGCGAGCGACGACGTGAGTTCGCGAACGTACACGTTCATGCCACCGCCGTCACCGACACCTGGTTGGGCCAGTGGCGAGGTATGCAGGGAAAGCACGGCAACGCGCTGCGCAGGGGTTGCAGCCATGGACTTACGAACCTATCTGGATGATCCTCTGCGGTTGCCAGCCGACCGTTAGTTCGTCGTGTCACCCGCCACGAAACTGCGGTAGATCGCCAGCATCGCCTGCTTCTGGTCGTCGCTCAGACGCCCGTCGGTGGCGATTGCGTCCACCACGGCGTTGCCCTGAGCCTCCTTTGGGTCGAGCATCCCCGCCCGCTCATAGAGCGTTTCGGCGGAGATCTCCAGAGCTCGGGCGATTTGTTGGAGGATGTCGGCTGACGGTTTCCGCAGTCCGCGCTCGATTTGCGACAGGTAGGGATTCGATACTCCCGCGCGTTTGGCAAGATCGCGAATCGACTGTTGGGCAATCTCGCGCTGCTGGCGGATGAATTCGCCGAGGTCGGGACGCTTCCGCGGCGGCACTGTTATCGACGTTTCTCGTCGAGCAACGTATCGACGTTGCTCGATCCCTCGCGATATCGCCTCACGAGTTCACTGGACAGTTCGTCGATGCGGGCGAACAAGTCCCTGCGCTGACCCGATACGCGGCGTTCGAATTCGGCGATGCGTTGACAGCACGACTCGAGTTCTGCATCGTCGAGATCTCGAAGACTCCCGAATCCGCTCTCGACGCAAAGTTCCTCGAGTTCGGTCACCAGCTGATGATCGGCCGCCACCAGAGTGTCTCGCGGTGGTCGATTCGAACCGGAGCCGCGTTCGGTGGAGAACACCCGGGTGATTCCGCCAGTGATGTCGGAGGATGCCGACTCACCGCTCGTTCGACGACGCTGCTCGTCACGTGCGATATCGAGTCGACCCTGCGCCATGCGACGAACGAAGGACACCGCGTCCTCTTGAGCCTGCAGCTCGTTGCGGCGCGCCCGCAATTCGTCCATGCTGAGATCGGAGATGTCATCGGCGCCACCCGATACGGGCGGGAGTACTGCAACCTCGTCGCTATCGGTTACCAGTGCGTCGTGTGCGCACTCCTCCCCGTTCAACCACACCGTGCACGAAGTCAACACCGCGGCAAACGGTGGTCCGAACCTTTGACACGCAGCGCGAAGGACCTCTTCGACGGTGTTTCCCGCAATCGACTCACGCGAGCGACCTGCAGCCTCGCGAGCGGAGGCGAAAAGAAGCAATCGCGCCACGAGGTCAGCGTACTGAAACCACTACCCTCTCGTTCTGAACATGTGGTCGTTGCCGCCCGGATCTGCGATCGTCGTACGCCATGGCGAGTCGGAGTGGAACGTCCTTGGAAAGTGGCAGGGGCGCGCCGATACGAATTTGACGGAAGCGGGACGCGTCCAAGCATTACGGGCCGCCGAACAACTCG